>TARA_R110000787_G_scaffold208691_3_pt1 | contig 30756 bp, 23 predicted proteins | sample TARA_R110000787 | Tara Oceans TARA_R110000787 (sample SAMEA4397920) | marine metagenome | biome: Polar Biome; feature: [DCM] deep chlorophyll maximum layer (ENVO:01000326); material: water (ENVO:00002006), including particulate matter (ENVO:01000060) such as... | depth 35 m | reverse complement strand
TGCCCGCCGATCAGCGCAAGAAGGTGATCCTGATCGGGATCATCGCCGCGCTCGTGCTGCGCATCGGCTTTGCGCTGGTGGTGACGCAGCTGCTGCAACTGATCGGCCTGGTCTTTGCGGGCGGCGTCCTGCTATTCTGGGTCGCCTGGAAAATGTATCGCGAAATCGGTCATGGTGGTGAAAGCGCCGGGTCGCCCGAAATCGAAGGCGACGAACATTCGGGTATGAAGCCCGCCAAGAGCTTCGCTGCCGCCGCTTGGGCGGTCGCCGTGGCCGACGTGTCGATGAGCCTCGACAATGTGCTGGCCGTCGCTGGCGCGGCGCGGGATCATCCGGGCATCCTGATGGTCGGGCTGGTGATCGCCGTCGGCCTGATGGGCATCGCTGCCAACATCATCGCCAAATATATCGAGCGTTACCGCTGGATCGCCTGGGTCGGCCTGCTGGTCATCCTCTATGTGGCCAGCACGATGATCTATACCGGCATCACCGATCAGGAAGTCGGTCTGCTGCAGCTTTTTCGCTAAATAGCTGATCCGAAATCAAAAAGGGGGGCGAAACCATTCCGGTTTCGCCCCCCCTTTTTATGTCCGCGGCTTCCCCGATCAGGGTAGCAGGATCGTCGCCCCGGTCGTCTGCCGTGCCTCCAGTACCCGGTGCGCCTGCGCGGCATCCGCCAAGGCAAAGCGCTGCCCGATCACCGCGCGCACCACGCCACGCTGCATCCGGTCGAACAGGCGGTCAGCGGTTTGGGCCAGCGCCTCCGCCGTCGCCACATAGTCGAACAGCGTCGGACGTGTGACATAGAGTGAACCGCCCTTGGTCAGGTCCAGCAGGCTGACTGGCGGCACCGCGCCCGATGCATTGCCATAGCTCACCATCAGCCCGCGCCGCTTCAGACAGGCGAGCGACGCGGCCCAACTGTCCTTGCCGACGCCGTCATAGACGACATCGACGCCCTTGCCGTCGGTCAGGTCGCGAACAGTGGCCGCCAGATCGGCGAACGGGCCATGCAGGCTATGGTCCGCATCGACCAGCGCAGCCTTCGCCGCCGATCCGCAATGGGCGATGACCACCACGCCCCTGTCACGTAGCCAGGGGACGAGAACCGATCCGACCCCGCCCGCTGCCGCATGGACGAGCGCGACCTGGCCTGCTTCGAGAGCGATCGTATCTTGGGCGAGATAACAGGCGGTCATGCCCTTGAGCATCATCGCCGCAGCATCCGCGCTCGACACGTCGTTGGGAATTTTCACCGCGCGATCGGCTGCAATGATGCGGTGTGTGGCGTAGGCGCCCAGGCCATGCGCGCAGCCGACCTTGTCGCCGACGACAAAGCCCGACACACCCGGCCCGACCGCGACGACATGCCCTGCGCCCTCCGACCCCAACGGGGTGGGGAGGGGGGCAGGGTAGAGGCCAGTGCGATAATAGGTGTCGATGAAGTTCAGCCCGATCGCCTCCTGCGCGATCAGTAGCTCGCCGTCACCCGGCAATCCCGGATCGAAATCCTCCCGCGCTATCACCTCCGGCCCGCCATGGCTGCGGGCCAGCATCCGCCAGGCGTCCACCATCAGGCGAGATGCTCGGCGAAGAAATCGGCGGTGCGCTGGTCGGCCAATTGCGCGGCGTCCTCATGGCGACGGTCGCCCATCTCGGCAGCAAAGCCATGGTCCAGCCCGTCATAGTCATGCAGCGTGACATGGCGGTTCGACTCCAGCCCGTCATGCATCGCCTTCTGCGCATCGGGCAGGACGAAATGATCGGCGGTCGGAATGTGCAGCATCACCGGCTTGCCGATCGCTTGTTGTTCGCCCAGCAAACCGTCGATTCCGACGCCATAATAGGCCACGAACGCATCGCCATCAGTGCGGCACGCCGCCATGAAGGCCAGCCGCCCGCCCAGGCAATAGCCGACCAGGCCGACCTTACCGCCATCGACGGCGGCACGCGCGACCTTGATCGTCGCTTCGATGTCGCGGATCGCCTGATCCTGATTGAGCTTCTGCATATGGCCGAGCGCTGCCTGAAACTCCTCCGGCACATCGGCGTCCAGTTCGACATGCGGCTTTTCGCGCCAGAACAGGTCGGGCGCATAGGCGACATAGCCCGCCTTGGCCCAATTATCGCATTTGCGGCGGATGCCTTCATTCACGCCGAAAATTTCCTGGATGACGATGATCGCCGCCTTGGCTTCGTCGCCTTCGGGTCGCGCCACATAGGCGTCGAACTGCGCATCGCCCTCCAGCGTCTGGATCGGGATAAAGCCTGTCATGTCGCATTCCTTTCCGCTGTCGGCCGTTGGGGCCGCACCGCATATTGGCGCATCGGGGTGGGCGCGCAACCATGGACCCACGCAAAAAATTTGCCACCATGCGCCTGTTTGCGGCATGACAGGGAACAGATGATAGAAGAACCAGAAGGGCAAGGATTATGAAGGTAACCGTCGATGTGGATTGCAGCCCGGCCGAGGCGCGCGCCTTTCTCGGCCTGCCCGATGTCACGCCCATTCACGATAAATATATCCGCACCGTGCTCGACAGTTTCGAAGGGGTCGGCAGCGTCGAGCAAATGGAAACCCTGTTCAAGAGCTTCTCGCCCATGGGCGATGCCGGCGTGCGCCTGTTCCAACAGATGATGAACATCGGCCTGTCCGGCATGGGCGGGGCGGGCGACAAGAAATAGGGTTTTGCGCGCACTGATGAATGACACGATTTTCGCCCTGTCCAGCGGCGCGCCGCCCGCAGGGATCGCGGTGGTGCGTGTCAGCGGACCACAGGCGCGCGGCGCACTGGAGCGTTTGGCCCATCGTGTGCCGCCGCCGCGTCAGGCCAGCCTTGCGCTGCTCACCGATCCGCAGGATGGCGCGCCGCTGGATCGCGCGCTTATCCTCTGGCTTCCCGGTCCCGGCACCGTGACCGGCGAAGATCTGGTCGAACTCCATTGCCATGGCGGACGCGCCGTCGTCGCGGCTGTCGAGGCGGCGCTGGCCATGATGCCAGGCCTTCGCCGGGCGGAAGCGGGCGAGTTCACCCGCCGCGCCTTCCTCAACGGTCGGATGGACCTCAACGCGGTCGAAGGCCTGTCGGACCTGCTCGCCGCTGAGACCCAGCAACAACGCCGCGCTGCGCTGATGATGGCGGAAGGACATTTTTCCCGCCGGGTCGAAGGCTGGCGGCGCGACCTGCTCGACCTGTCGGCCATGGCCGAGGCCGCGCTTGATTTCTCCGACGAGGATGATGTGCCCGATGCCGCGATCGAGCAGCGGATTGGTGCTGGCATCGCGGCGCTCGGGGAAGATATCGTCACCGCATTGGCCGCGCCCTCGGCCGAGCGATTGCGCGACGGCATTCGCGTCGTGCTGGCGGGGCCCCCCAATGCGGGCAAGTCGACCCTGCTCAATGCGCTGGTGGGGCGCGAGGCCGCGATCGTCTCAGACATTGCCGGAACGACGCGCGACCGGATCGAAGTGCCGGCTGCCATCGGCGGCACCGCCTTCCTCTTCACCGACACCGCCGGGCTGCACGAAGGGACTGGCGACGCGATCGAGGCGATCGGCATGGACCGCGCGCGTGCGGCGCTCGATGCGGCGGACATTATCCTGTGGCTGGGCGATGCGGCCGACCTGCCGCGCGCCGATGCGCTGTTGATCGCCGCCCAGTGCGATCGCGATGCGACCCGACCGGGTCTGCAATTGTCCGCGCGGACGGGGGAGGGGATGGACACCCTCGTCACCACCTTGCTCGATCGCGCTGCGCAACTCTTGCCGGGCGAGGGAGACTATGCCCTCCACGCCCGCCAACGCGCGCGGGTCGGTGAATTGCTCGCCCATGTCGAAGCTGCACGGCAAAGCAATGACTTGCTCGTCATCGCCGAAGAGCTGCGCCAAGCGCGCCGCGCGATCGATGCGCTTACCGGACAGGCCGGGACCGAAGATATGCTCGACCGCCTCTTTTCGGGTTTCTGCATCGGAAAATAGCGCGATGTTCCACGTGGAACGCTTTTGACCGCAACGGCCTCCATCTGCTACAGGCCTCCCATGCAAACTCGCTATGATGTGATTGTGGTCGGCGGCGGCCATGCCGGGTGCGAAGCGGCCGCCGCCGCTGCGCGCAAAGGCGCGCGGGTGGCGCTGCTCACTTTCGACCGTGCCACCGTTGGGGCTATGTCCTGCAACCCGGCGATCGGCGGGTTGGGCAAGGGCCATCTCGTGCGCGAAGTTGATGCGCTCGATGGCCTGATCGGCCGCGCCGCAGACCAGGCCGCGATCCACTATCGCATGCTCAACAGCAGCAAGGGCGCAGCCGTCCAGGGGCCGCGCATCCAGGCGGATCGCAAACGCTATCGCGCCGCCATCCATCAGATGCTCGATGCGCAGGATGGGCTATCCATCGTTGAAGGCGAGGCGGCTGTGCTGGTGGTGCGGGATGGATCAATCGCTGGCCTGTCCCTCGCCGATGGGCGCATGCTGGAGGCTACGTCGGTGGTGCTGGCGACCGGCACCTTCTTGGGCGGCAAGCTGTTTCGGGGCGACGAACGCGAAGCCGGCGGTCGCGTCGGCGAGCGGGCCGCGACCAGCCTGGGCGTCCAGTTACGCGATCTTGCTCTCCCCATTGGTCGGCTTAAGACCGGCACGCCGCCGCGCATCGACGGCCGCACGATCGATTGGGCCATGCTGGAAGCGCAGCCATCGGACAGCGACGGCTGGACCATGTCGCCCCTGTCCACCGGTCGCCCGCTACCCCAACTCGCCTGCGCCATCACCCGCACCAATGCGCGCACCCATCAAATCATCCGCGACGGCCTTGGCCGATCGCCCTTGTTCAGCGGCGCGATCGAAGGACGCGGGCCGCGCTACTGCCCCTCGATTGAGGACAAAATTCAGCGCTTCGGCGATCGCGATGGGCATCAGATTTTCCTGGAACCCGAAGGGCTGGACGATCCACTCGTCTACCCCAACGGTATCAGCACTTCGCTGCCGACCGACGTGCAGGTTGCGATGCTGCGATCGATGGCGGGGCTGGAGCAGGCCGATATCGTCGTCCCTGGCTATGCAGTCGAATATGACCATATCGATCCGCGCGCGCTCGACGCGACGTTGGAGGTGCGTGCTATCCTCGGCCTCTTCTGCGCCGGGCAGATTAACGGCACCACCGGCTACGAAGAAGCGGCTGCTCAAGGCCTGATCGCTGGCGTGAACGCCGCCGCTCGCGCGCGCGGCGAGGCGACCATGATCCTTGATCGGGCTAGCAGCTATATCGGCGTGATGATCGATGACCTCACCTTGCAAGGTGTGACGGAACCCTATCGCATGCTGACTGCGCGCGCTGAATATCGTTTGCGTTTGCGCGCCGATAACGCCGAGACGCGCCTTGGCGCGATCGGCATAGGGCATGGCGTGATCGGCGCCGTCCGCCGCACGCGGTTGGCGGAGCGGGACGCCCTGCGCGCCGACATAGAGGCAGAACTCACCCAGCCCATCGGTGCCACCACCATGGCCCGGGCGGGTGCATCGGTGCGGCAGGATGGCGTTCGCCGCAGCCTGTTCGAATGGGCGCGCTTCCCCGAAGTCGATCGTGCCTTGATCTTGTCGCTCGCCCCGCGCTTGGCTGCCGCCCCCGCCGACTTGCGCGCAGAGATATTGGAGGATGCGCATTACGCGCCCTATCTCCACCGCCTGGATGCGGAGATAGCCGACCTGCGTCGCAACGAGCGAGTCTTCATCCCCGCCGATTTCGACTTTGCCAGTATCGGCGGCCTGTCCACCGAGATGATCGAACGGCTCGACGCGGCGCGTCCCGATACGCTCGCCGCAGCAGGCCGCATTCGAGGCGTTACCCCTGCGGCCCTCGCTGCCATCCTTGTCCATGTCCGCAAGGTCGCAGCATGACTGAGGAGGAAGCCCGCGCCTGGCTGACGACCCAATTCGACGTTTCACGTGAAACAATGGCGCGTCTGGAACGCTTCGTCGCCATATTGTTGGAGGCGATGGGTGAACAGAATCTCATCGCCGAATCGACCCGCCCGCATGTCTGGGCGCGCCATATCATCGACTCTGCGCAACTCCTCAACCACGCCCAATCGGCAGGGGAGGGTGCATGGATCGACCTCGGATCGGGCGCTGGCCTACCCGGTATTGTTGTCGCTTGCCTGTCCGACCGACCCATGTTGATGGTCGAATCCCGGCGCAAGCGCATCGACTTTCTCAACGAAGCCATCGCCACACTGGGCCTGTCGAATGCCACGGTCTTCGGTGGCCGGGTGGAGATGGTGCCGCAACGCGCCGCCGCAGTGATTAGCGCGCGCGCCTATGCGCCGCTCCCGCGCCTGCTTGAATCCGCCGCGCATCTCTCCGACAAAAATACGATATGGGTGCTGCCTAAGGGGCGAAATGCGCAAAATGAACTGGAGGCGACGCGCCCATCATGGCAGGGTGTGTTTCACGTGGAACCCAGCGTAACGGATGCCGATAGCGCCATCATTGTCGCATGCGCCGTCAAACCCGTCGCCAGAAGGAAAGGTCGCGCATGATCTGTATCGCCATCGCCAATCAGAAGGGCGGCGTGGGCAAGACCACAACGGCGATCAACCTCGCCACCGGTCTTGCCGCTACCGGTCTGCGCGTGCTGCTGCTCGATCTCGATCCGCAGGGCAATGCCTCCACCGGCCTTGGTGTCGGTCAATCCGAACGCACACGATCGAGCTATGATCTGCTCGTCGGCAATTGCGCGCTGGAGGACGCAATCGTCACGACCCGCGTGCCCAAGCTAGACCTCGTTCCCGCGACGCAGGATCTGTCGGGCTGCGAAATCGAGCTGATCGAATATGAGCAGCGCACCCACCGGCTCGAACGGGTGCTGGCCGAAGCCCCGATGGGGCGTTGGGACATTTGCCTGATCGATTGCCCACCCTCGCTCGGCCTGCTCACCATCAATGCGATGGTCGCGGCCCAATCCTTGCTGGTGCCACTGCAATGCGAGTTTTTCGCACTCGAAGGCCTGTCGCAACTGCTCCAGACGGTCGAGCGCATTCGCGGCCGTTTCAATCCAGGCCTGTCGATCATGGGCGTCGCGCTCACCATGTATGACCGGCGCAACCGATTGACCGATCAGGTAGCCGATGATGTGCGCGCCTGCCTCGGCGATCTGGTCTTCACCACCGTCATCCCGCGCAATGTGCGCCTGTCCGAAGCGCCCAGCCATGGCGTCCCGGCCTTGATCTACGACTTCCGCTGTTCAGGATCGGAAGCCTATATGCGGCTCGCGCGTGAACTGATCGCGCGTCTGCCCCGACAGGAGGTTGCCGCTTGAGCGACGAAACGACTGATAAGCCCAAGATTGTGAAGCGGCCGCACGGCCTGGGACGCGGCCTGTCCGCGCTGCTTGGCGACGTCGCGCGCGAAGAACCGGTTGCGCCTGCTGCCTCGCCATCCAGCAAGGCCGTGCAGAATATCGAAGTATCGCTGATCCAGCCGCACCCCGAACAGCCGCGTCGCCATTTCGACGAAGGCGCGTTGCAGGAGCTGGCCGACAGCATCGCCAAGCGCGGCGTGATCCAGCCGATCATCGTCCGCCCACATGGCGGCGGCTTTCAGATCGTTGCGGGCGAACGCCGCTGGCGCGCGGCGCAAAGGGCGCAGCTCCACCGCATCCCCGCCATCGTCCGCGATTTCGATGAGCAGGAAACGCTCGAAATCGCCCTGATCGAAAATATCCAGCGCGAGGATCTCAACCCGATCGAAGAGGCCGAAGCCTATCGCAAACTGATCGGCGACTTCCAGCATACGCAGGACGCCCTGGGCCGCATCGTCGGCAAATCGCGCAGCCATATCGCCAACCTCATGCGCCTGCTCGATCTGCCTCCGTCGGTGCAGCAGCAGGTGATGGAGCAGAAAATCAGCATGGGCCATGCCCGCGCCCTGATCGGCGTGCCCGATTGCGAAACATTGGCGCGGCAGGTCGAACAAAAGGGTCTGTCGGTCCGCGACACCGAACAATTGGTCCGCCGCATGAAGACTGGCGAGGACATGCCTGCGGCACGCCGCAACGGCGCGGCCCCGGAGCCGGACGCGGACATTGCCTCGCTGGAACAGCATCTGGCCGACATATTGGGGCTGAAGGTCGATATCCGGCACGAAGGCAATGGCGGCGGAACGCTGACCCTGCGCTATTCGACCCTCGATCAGTTGGACATGCTGTGTCAGCGCCTGTCAGGCGAGCGGATTTAAGCGGACACAGTGCGAAAAAGCGGGTGACGCCGCTGGTCTTTTCCCGGCCGTCTCCCTAACTTGGGGGAATGGCCGACATGCACGCTTCCCCCGTTTCTCCCTCCATCATTCGTCGCTCGGATTATCGCCCGCCCGACTGGCTTGTGCCCGACATCGCGTTCGATTTCGACCTTGATCCTGCCCGCACCCGGGTCCGCGCGACCCTGATAGTCACGCGCAACGGCGATCATGATCGGCCTTTGCGGCTCGACGGCGATGGCCTCATCCCGTTGGAGGTCCGCATTGATGGCGAAACCGCCACGACCGACCAATGGCATATCGAAGCTGGATCTTTGTCCGTGTCGCTGTCCGGTTCAACACATAGCGTCGAAACGCTGGTCGAACTGGCCCCGGATGCCAACAGCAAGCTAATGGGCCTTTACGCCAGCGGTGGCCTGCTTTGCACCCAGTGCGAGGCGGAGGGGTTTCGCCGCATCACCTTCTTCCCCGACCGACCGGACATCTTGTCGCGCTATGATGTGACGTTGCGCGCCGACAAGGCGCGCTTCCCCATATTGCTCTCCAACGGTGACCCGGTCGCGCAAGGGGAGGGCGACGCCGGACAGCATTGGACACGCTGGGTCGATCCCTTCCCCAAGCCTTGCTATCTGTTCGCGCTGGTGGCCGCCGACCTCGCCTGCAATGTCGACAGCTTCGTGACGATGAACGGCCGTAACGTGCAATTGGGTATCTGGGTGCGCGAGGTAGACCTGCCCCGCACCGGCCACGCCATGCAGGCGCTCAAAAATTCCATGGCCTGGGACGAGCGCGTCTATGGCCGCGAATATGATCTCGATGTTTTCAACATCGTCGCCGTGGCCGATTTCAACTTCGGCGCGATGGAGAATAAAGGCCTCAACATCTTCAATTCCCGCTATATTTTGGCCGACCCGGAAACCGCGACCGACATCGACTATGATGGCGTCGAAGGCGTTGTGGCGCATGAATATTTCCACAACTGGTCGGGCAATCGCGTCACCTGCCGCGACTGGTTCCAACTGAGCCTGAAGGAAGGCTTCACCGTCTTTCGCGACCAGAATTTCTCGGCCGATATGGGTAGCCACGCGGTCAAGCGGATCGAGGATGTGCGCATCCTGCGCGCTGCCCAGTTTCAGGAGGATTCAGGCCCGCTTGCCCATCCGGTACGCCCGGAATCCTATATGGAAATCAGTAACTTCTACACCGCGACCATCTATAATAAGGGCGCGGAGCTGATCCGCATGATCGCGCTGATGCTGGGCCCGGAACGTTTCCGCGCGGGCACCGATCTCTATTTCGATCGCCATGATGGCCAAGCCGCCACCTGCGAGGATTTCGTGTTGGCGATGGAGGAGGGGGGCGAGATCGACTTAACCCAGTTCCGTCGCTGGTATGAACAGGCCGGAACCCCACACGTCCGCGCCACGCTCGATCATGATCCGGTGACCCGGATGGTGAACTTGCATTTGCAACAGTCGCTTGCCCCCACGCCGGGTCAGCCGGACAAGGCCCCAATGGCGATCCCGCTGCGTGTCGCCTTGTTCGATCCGACGACCGGCGCGCATCATGGCGATGAACTGCTGATGCTCACCGAGCCGCAGCAGAGCTTCACCTTCCCCGACTTCGCTACTGCGCCGATCCTGTCGATCAATCGCGGTTTCTCCGCCCCGGTGATCGTCGATACCAACCGCAGCCAGGACGACCTCGCCTTCCTGTCGGCGCATGATGATGATCCGTTCGCCCGCTATGAGGCGATGCAGCAGTTGATGGTCAATATCCTGGTCGGCCGCATCGCCGGGCAGGTAATGGATGACGACGCCGTGATCGCGGCAATCCGCCAGGTCATCTCTGACCCACTGCTCGATCCCGCCTTTGTCGCGGAAGCCATCCGCCTGCCCAGCGAAGCCTATCTCGGTGACCAGATGGCACAGGTCGATCCCGACGCGATCCACGCCGCCCGCGAATCGCTGCAACAGCGGATCGGCGCGGAATTGGAGGTGGACTGGCGCGCGATCCATGCCCGCACCAAGGCTACCGAATTTTCCATCTCCGCTGCCGCCAAGGGGGCGCGCAAGCTGCGGAACAGCGCGCTCGGCTATCTGGTCGCCTCAGGCACGATGGACGGCCCCGCAATGGCCTTCGTCCAGTTCGACGAGGCCCATAATATGACCGAGCGGCAAGCGGCCCTTGCCATCCTCGCCAGCGGTGAGAGTGCCGAACGGGTCGCCGCGCTCGACATCTTCTATAACCGCTATGGGGCCGACGCGCTGACGCTCGACAAATGGTTCCAGACCCAGGCCTTCGCCGTCCATCCCGATACGGTCGATCTGGTCGAGGAACTGGGGCGGCACAAGGACTTTACGCTGGCCAATCCCAATCGGGTGCGCGCCCTCTACGGCGCCTTCACGGGCAACCAATGGGCGTTCCACCATGTTTCGGGCAAGGGCTACAGGCTGGTGGCGGACTGCATCATCGCGCTCGACCGGCTTAATCCGCAAACGGCGGCGCGCCTGGTGCCGCCGCTCGGCCGCTGGAAGCGCTTCGACGAAACGCGCGCTACGCTGATGCGGGGCGAGCTCGAACGCATATTGGCGCAACCCGGCCTGTCCAAGGACGTGACCGAGCAGGCCGGTAAAAGTCTGGAATAGGTAGTATGCCCCCCATTCGCGCGCTGCGAACGGGGCGGTCATCAGTCCTTCATCGCCGCGACCCAGGCCGCGACGTCGCCAGCCACTTTGTTCGCTGCCATGTTAAGCGGCGTTCCGACCGTCATCGACGTGATCTTCCCGCCCACCGGCTGGCTGGCGGTAAACCGTTGCCGGGCCAGCGCAACGCCATTGGGCGTGGTCAGCACGGCATCATAGGTGACCACTGCCATATTGCCCGGCGCGTCGAGACCAAAAGCGATCAACTCACCGGTCAATCGTTGGCCACCATCGCCCGAAAACTGCCCCGAATCGAGCACGACCCGGTCGGTGGTCGCTGAAATCGTCTCGGCCAGCAGACGTCGGAACAGATGGCGCGGCGTGTCGGCCCATTGCACGTCCGTCACATAGGCGACGGACGTCGGGCTGGTCTGCACCGGGACACGTATCGTATCCAACATCTTGGGCGCGTCGGGATCGGACACGATCAACGTCCGCCCTGCGCCTGCGCGCTGTGCCGTGCCAACCGGCACCTTCTGCACCGCATCCAAAGTCAGCAGCCGCTCGGGCACCTTGCCGCCGATGGATACGCAGCCTGACAGCAGGACGGCAGCGGTCAGCGCCGCCAGGGCACCGGTGGGTTTCGCATGGAACATGGTCCGCATCTCTCTCATCATGGCTTATAGTCCGGCAGCTTGGGCGATCCGACCAGCGAACCCGCGCCCTGCTGGTCCAATTTCTCGGCAACGCCGCGGAATGCGCGCGACATTTCACGCAGGTCGCGGACCAACTGGTTCACTTCCGGCATGGTCTGGGTGCTGAACGCTTCCACGCCCGGCTGCGCCGCGCCGATGGTCTTGTCCAGCGTATCGATGCTGCGCGTTGCCGATTGCACGCTCTTGCGCAAGTCGGCCATCAGCGGCCTGCCTTCTTCGTTCAGCATCGCATCGGTTGTCGCCGCCAGCTTGCCGATCTGCTCGACGGCAACGCCGGTGCGCTGCACCGCGATACGCGCCTCGGCCAGGGTCGCGGCGATCTCGGGGCTACGGTCGGCCAAAGCGCCCGACACCCGCTCGACATTGGCCAATATGCCGGCGATCGACTGTTGATTCTTGTCGCTCAGCACTTCGGTCAGCCGCTCGGTCAGCGTCGATAAGCGCTCCAGCAATTGCGGCGCGCTGTTGAGCAATTCGCCCAGTGCCCCCGGCTTGGTCGGGATGACGGGTACGCCATCGGGACATACGGCCTGAGGATTTTCCGCCGGACAGATGATCGGCGGCGCGCCCTTGACTGCGCCGTCCAGCACCACTTCGCTCACCCCGGTAAAGCCGACACCTGCAATGCTGGCGGTCGTGCCCTGCAGCACCGGTGTTCCGTCCTTCACCGTGATGCGCACCCGCACGAAGCCTGGGTCGCGCTTCCACAGGTCGATCGATTCCACCTGACCGGAGGGAACGCCCGCATAGTTGACGCTCGATCCTTTGGCCAAGCCGCTGACCGACTGTTTGAAGAAGATGTCATATTGCTTGTTCTGCCCGTCGGAAATGCGGGAGAACCAGAAGGCAGCAATGATCACCGCCGCCAGCAGCAGCAGCGTGACCGTGCCCACCAGCACATGGTTGGAGCGGGTTTCCATATCCTATTGCCTTCCGTCGGGCGGGGTCTGTGCCGCCTTGTTCTTTTCCCGCGATACCGCCGCCGTCGCGGCGCGGCCACGCGGCCCATTGAAATATTCCTGAATCCACGGATGGTCGAGTGCCAGCAGTTCATCGATCGTGCCCACCGCGATCACCTTCTTGTCCGCCAGCACCGCCACCCGATCACAGATCGAATAGAGCGTATCGAGATCATGGGTGATGAGGAAGACGGTAAGACCCAAAGTCTCCTGCAATTTGCGCGTCTGCTCGTCGAACGCTGCCGCGCCGATCGGGTCCAGGCCCGCCGTTGGCTCGTCGAGGAACAGCAGGTCCGGGTCCAGCGCCAGGGCGCGGGCGAGGCCTGCGCGCTTCTTCATGCCGCCCGACAGTTCCGATGGATATTTCGGCCCCGCCTCGGCGGGCAGGCCGGTCATGCGGATCTTGTAGGCGGCGATCTCGTCGCGCAATTGCGGCCCAATATTGGGATAATATTCGCGGATCGGCACTTCGATATTTTCCGCGACGGTCAGCGTGGAAAACAGCGCGCCACCCTGGAACAACACGCCCCAGCGCTTGCGGATCGCCAGCGCATCGTCATCCAGCCGCCCGACCATCGATTCGCCAAAGACGTGGATCTCACCTGCATCGGGCGTTTGCAGCCCGATGATCGCGCGCATCAAGACGGACTTGCCGGTGCCCGACCCGCCGACCACGCCCAATATCTCGCCCTTGCGTACGTCGAGGTCGAGGCCGTCATGAATGACCTGATCGCCAAAGGCATTGCGGATGCCGCGCACCGAAATGGCGATATCGGACTCCTCGACCGCCTGGGCGAGCCGCGCTTCTTCGGCCTGACGCTGTTCCTCTTCGTTCATCAGTTCCACCCCACCCAGGTGAAGAACACCGCGAAGAAAGCATCGATGACGATGACCAGGAAGATCGCCTGCACGACGGCGGCGGTGGTGCGCAGCCCCACTTCCTCCGCATTGCCCTTGACCTGCATCCCCTGGAAACAGCCGGAAATGGCGATGATCAGGCCGAACACGGGTGCCTTGATCAACCCGACCCACAGGTCGGTGATCGGCACGACTTCGCGCAGCCGTTGAAAGAAGGTGATGGGCGGAATATCGAGCGCAATCGCGCACAGGAATGCGCCACCGATGATCGACATGATCGACGCGTAAAAGCCCAGCAGCGGCATCATGATGACGACGGCCAAGGTGCGCGGCAACACCAGCGCCTCCATCGGCGACACGCCGATGGTCCGCATCGCGTCGATTTCCTCGGTCAGCTTCATCGTGCCCAATTGCGCGGCAAAGGCCGACCCGGAGCGACCCGCGACCATGATCGCGGTCATCAAGACGCCGAGTTCCCGGAAGGTCAGGCGGCCGACCAGGTTGATCGTCAACATCTCCATGCCGAACTGGCGCAACTGCACCGATCCTTGCTGGGCGATGACGATGCCGATCAGGAAGCTCATCAGACCGATAATGCCCAGCGCCGCGACGCCGACGACCTCGAACCGCTGCACGACCGCATTGACGCGGAATCGGCTGGGGTGACGGATCAGGCTCCAGGACGCCACGAGCGTCGCGCCGAAAAAGCCGAGCAGCCCCAACAGCGTCGATGCCGCCGCATGCACTGCTTCGCCGATCTGACCGACGACCCGGCGCAGCGCCGGAACATCGTCGGGATAAATCGACACCGGATCGTCCAGCGCACCGACCGTATCGATCAGTCGCTGCGCATCCGGGCGCGCGCCACTAATGTCGCTACCCAGCCGCTTGGCGGCGCGATGGACTGTCCACGCGCCGATCGTATCCATATGATCGACGTCGGACAGGTCGATCGTGCCGACCGGACCCTGCACGGCATCCAGCCGATCGGGCAGGTCGTGCAGCGACGCGATTGCCAGCGAACCGGAAAGCCGCAGCACGCTGCCGCCGTCGCGTTGTTCTTCGGCCAGTGAAGCAGCTTTATTCATGCGGAGGGATTAGTGGTCCAATATCGGTTGCACGGCAAGCCGAAACGGCCCATCCGCAAGTCCGAACGAAGGGCAGCGGCAAAAGTTTCGGACACGGCATGACGCACCGGTTGGCAATTTACGACATGGATCGCACGGTGACGTTCAGCGGCACCTATACCGGCTTTCTCATTCATGTGGCGCGGGCAATGGCCCCGTGGCGGCTGATATTGCTGTCCTGCGTCGCGCTGCTGATGCTGGCCTATGTGTTCAAGCTGCTGTCGCGTCAGCGGCTCAAGGAACTTAACCAGGCGCTGATGATCGGATTTCATGTGGAACGCGCGCGGTTGATGCCGCATGTCGAAAGCTATGCCGACAAGGTGCTGGCGACGAACCTGCGCGCCGATGCCGTGGCGCAGATCGCGCGCGACCGCGCCGATGGCTATCGCCTCGTCCTCGCCACCGCCTCCTACCGTCTCTATGTCGAACCGATCGCCCGGCGGCTGGGTTTCGACGCGGTGATCGCGACCGACCATCTCTCGCAGGATCTGCGCTATGTCCGCGCCAAGATTGCGGGCGAGAATTGCTACGACACTGGCAAGCTGCGGATGATCAAGGCCTGGATGGCGGCGCAGGCGATCGATCGCACCCAGACCCATATCCGCGCCTATTCCGACCATGTGTCTGACGCACCGATGCTGGAATTTGCCGACGTCCCCATTGCCTCCAATCCGCACAAGCCGCTGGCGAAGCTGGCGGCGGCGCGCGGCTGGACACGCGTCGACTGGAATTAGAAATAGACATCCGTTCGTTTCGAGCGAAGTCGAGAAACGCTCTAACCGAACCGATATGTCGGTCTAACGCATCGCTGACCGTGCCAGCGCGTCGCAATCCGCATCGCTGGCGCGGGGCACCTTGTCGCCACCGATCGCATCGCCGATCATCTTGATGATGCCCTTGGCCGATCGCGCTTCCTTGGGTACCTGAATGTCTGGTGCCTTGATCGTGCCGCGGATTGGCACCGTTCCTTTCAGCCGCAACAGACTGCCCTGTTTGGGCTGCCCGCTCAGCGTCAGCGCCAGCACCTCATCCGACAGGCGGATCGTGCCGGTGGCGCGGGTCTGCGCGCGGGACGTATCGATCAGCACCGGGTTGGTTCTGGCCACCCCGTTCTTGACGTCGAACCGCGCGACCATGCAGCGCAGGACCGCCATCTTGTCCTTGTCGATGGTCAGCCCCTTGCCGACATCCTGCCCCATCAACGCCGCCGTGCGCGCCGGGATCGATCCATCGCGTGCGACCAGCGCGATCGTGCCCGACGACTGCCCGACCGATTGGCGGATGGTGCGCCCCGGCCCATTGAGCGCTATCCGCCCCACCAGCCCACCGTCGATCCGCGTTTCGGGAAAGAAGTCGAGCAGCCGCGCTGACCGCAGGTCAAGCGCCAGGTCGAGTCGCGGCCCGCCATCGCGCTGATCCACCGTCAACCGCCCGCCCAGCACCCCGCGGGTCAGGTCCATCCGCAACGGTTCGACCACCAGCCGACTGCGCTCCAGCGTCAGCACGCCCTTGAGCGAACGGAACGGGCTGGACCCAGGCCATAACAGCCGATCCGCCTGTATCTCCAGGCGACCATCGGTGCGCGCCATATTGCGCAGGTCGATGGCGGTATCCGGGATCAGCCGGTCGCCCAGCCGCGCGCGCTTGGCTGCGGCCTTGCGTCGGCCCTCGTCCGACGACAGGTCGTTGAAATCCAGTTGCGCCGCGCGGATCGTGCCGTCGATCCGGGTACGACCCTCGCGCTTGCGGACGGTGGCATGGCCCGCAATCTCGGACCGGCCAATCGTGCCTTTGAGCGATTCGATGATCCAGTCCGGCCGCTCGCGCACCACCTGTGCCGTCAGCCGCACGGGCTGCGTGCCCGGCAGGCCCGCTTCGATGATCGCGTCCAGCACCCGCAGGTCGATCGCATGACCCGTCACCTTGCCGCGCAGATGGCCGATGTCGAGCGGCCCATCCATCGTGCCGTCGAACGTCATGCCCACCGCATCGCCCGCGATCTCGGCCTGGAATGGCCAGCGCACACCCGCCTTATGCCCCAATATCGCCGCACCATTGGCGGTCACCGTCACAGGATGGCCACGTATGTCACCCTTGCCGGACAGGCGCAGCCCCTTGCCATCGACGATCAGCGCCGCGTCGACCGACCGCCTGCGTTTGTCGTCGCGATAGGCGATGCTGCTGTCGCTGACGGTCAGGGTGCGCAGCGCGGGGCGCTTGCCCTTGCTGTCATCGCCACCGCTACGCTCGCCGCGCCAGCTTTCGCGCCCATCGGCCGCGCGATAGAAGTTCAGGCGCGCGCGGCGCAGGTCCAGCGTCTCCACCACCGACCCGCCGGTCAGCAGCGCGAACGCCGAAAAACCCACCCGCGCCTCGCCGATCCGGGCGAGATCGCCATCCCCCTTGGCCCAGTCCGGTTGCGGCACCCGCATATCGGTCAGGCGCACGATGGGGTGAAAAGAAAAGCGATCCTCACGCGTCATCGCGCCGATCGACACGGGCTTGCCGATCCGCGCCGACAGCCGCGCCTCGATCCGCTCTTTGAACAGGCCCCAGGGGAAGGCCGCCAGCAGCAGGACGGCAAGCACCAGCAGCACGACCAATCCGGCACCAATGCCTATGGCCCATCGCGATCCAGTCTTTGCGTTCGCCACCACCCGTCCCATCCCCCTGATCATCGTATCGCACCCAACGCACGACTCGTCGCTGGGTTCAGCCGCGCACCGGGGAGGGGAGCGGCGCTCCGGCAAAATGCGCCGCCAGATTGGCCAGCATCATCTGCGCCATCTGCGCCACTGCCTCATGCGTGGCCCCGCCGGTATGCGGGGTCAGCACGACATTGGGCACATCGGTCCAGCGCGCCGGATCGGTCGGTTCGGGATCATAGACATCGATTGCCGCGCCGCCCAATCGCCCGGACGTGAGCGCCGCGATCAGCGCCGCTTCATCCACCAACTGCCCGCGCGCGACATTGACCAGCAACCCCTCCGGCCCCAGCGCATCCAGGATCACAGCGGAGATCATACCCCGATTGCTCTCATCCGCCCGCGCCGCGACCAGCATTATGTCGCTCTCCCGCGCCAGCGCGTCCAGGCTGGCGGCGCGCGGCCAGGGGAGGGCGGGCTTCTCGCGCGGCCCCCACCAACGAACCTGCATCCGCATCGCCTGCGCCCGCTCCGCCACCGCCACGCCGATCGATCCCATGCCGACGATGCCCAGCTTCGCCCCACCCATCGACCGGGTCCGCGTCTTGGCCTCCATCGTCCATTGGCCCGCGCGCAAATGCCGGTCGCCGCCCACGATCCAGCGCCGATGCGCGATCATCAGGCCGATCGCATGATCGGCGACATCCTGCGCATTGGCGTCGCCCGCATGAGTCACCGCAATGCCGCGCTCCCGCGCCAGCGCCAGGTCCACGCCGTCATAGCCCACGGTGAAGCAGGCGATCAGCGACAGGCGCGGCATCGCGTCGACCAGCGCCCGCTCCAGCACGAACTCGCCCGCCCAGATCACGGCGTCCACACGTGCCAGCGCCGCCGCATCGGGCTGTTCCCACAGCGTCATGACGTCATAATCCTGCGCCAGCAGGGGCACGACCGGGGCCAGCAAAGCCTGGCCCACCAAGAGAGCCGGTCGCGTCATCGCCTTACCCGATCGCCCGCAACGCTTGCGCAAAGTCCGCGATCAGGTCGTCGGCATCCTCGCAGCCGATCGAGATGCGCACCATATTGTCGCCGATCCCCAACGCCGCCTTGCGCGCGGCCGGCACCGACAGATGCGTCATTGCAGCGGGATGGCTCGCCAGCGTCTCGGTCCCGCCCAGGCTGACTGCCAGCTTGGCGATCTTGAGCGCATCGAGAAAAGCGAACGCCTCCGCCTCGCCACCGTTCAGATAGAGCGAGAAGGTCGATCCCGCCCCGGTGCAATGCCGCTCGTAAATATCCCGCTGCCGCTCGGTTTCGGGGAAGCCGAGATAGACGATCTTCTCCACCTGCGGCTGCGCGCGCAGCCAGGCGCACACCTTGGCCGCATTCTCGCCCGCCCGGCTCATCCGCAATTCCAGCGTCTCCAAGCTGCGCATCAGCATCCAGGCCGAATGCGGGTCCAAAATCGTGCCGATCGTGTTGCGCATCAACCGGATCGTGGTGATCAACGCGCTGGACCCCAACACCCCGCCTGCGACCAGGTCGCTATGTCCGCCTGCATATTTGGTCAGGCTGTAGATCACCAGATCCGCGCCATGGGCGAGGGGCTTCAACCATAACGGCCCCAAAAATGTATTGTCGATCGCGATCGGCGGCACATGGCTCTCGCCCGCAAAGGCCAAGTCGCGCCGCGCAACCACTGCTTCGATATCGACCAGCACATTGGTCGGATTGGCCGGGCTTTCGAGATACAGTAGCGCCACGCGACCCAGCCCCTTGGCCTTCTCGATCACCGCGCCAATCTCGTCGTCGGTCGCGCCCGCAGGAAAATCGAGCCACTGCACCCCGAACTTGCCCAATATCCGCCCGATCAGTGATTCGGTCGCGGCATAGAGCGGCGCGGAATGGACGATCACATCGCCCGGTTGCACCATGGCGAGCAGGGTGGTGGCGATCGCCGACATGCCGCTGGAAAAGAGCAGCGCATCCTCGGCCTCTTCCCACACCGACAGCCGATCCTCGGCAATTTCCTGATTAGGACCATTGAAGCGCGAATAGACAAGGCCCTCCGATCCGCCCGGCCTTATGCCCGTCACGCCCTCGAAATGCCGCTTCCCCGCCGCCGCGCTTTCGAACGCGAAGGTGGACGTCAGGAAGATCGGCGGCTTCAACGATCCTTCCGACAGGGTCGGGTCATAGCCGTGCCCCATCATCAGCGTCGCGGGCTTCAGCTTGCGCCCATCAATCTCCATGATCGGCGGCTTGGGACGACGGCGGTTGGACTCGACGCCCGTCAGATCGGCTTCGGTTTGGCCAGACATATCGTTGATCTCCTGCATGATGCGGCATCTGCTGCGCCGCTCTTGATGGCAGGATGGTAACGCAGGGATAGGCGGGACGGCCAGAGGGAAGGGTAAGAATATTTCGCCCTACCGTATTTATATTGCCATCTTCGCGCCTGCTTTCGCCAAGGCATCATCCACCCTACATCCACCCCATGGATGCTCTCCCCCAAGTGCTGGAAGACTGGTTCGCCGGCCGCGGCTGGGCACCGCGTTCGCACCAGCGCGCCATGCTTGCCGCCGCGCGCCGGGGTGATCATGCGCTGCTGGTCGCGCCGACCGGGGCGGGCAAGACGCTGGCGGGCTTCCTGCCGACCCTGGCCGACCTCATTGATCGCCCGACCGACCGGCTCCACACTCTTTATGTCTCGCCGCTCAAGGCGCTAGCCGTGGACGTCCGCCGCAATCTCCTGACCCCGATCGAGGAGATGGCGCTCCCGATCCGCGTCGAAACCCGCACCGGCGACACGCCGTCGGACCGCAAGGCGCGCCAGCGCGTCAAGCCGCCCCATATCCTCCTCACCACGCCCGAATCGCTCTCGCTGCTGCTCAGCTATCCCGATTCTGCCCTGATGTTCGCCGATCTGCAGACCGTTATCGTCGACGAAGTCCACGCCTTCGCCACACAAAAACGCGGTGATCTGCTCAGCCTGTCGATGGCCAGGCTGCAGACGATCAACCCCGCCCTGCGCCGCGTCGCCTTGTCCGCCACCGTGGCGGATGTCGACGCCTATCGCGCCTGGCTCGCGCCCGACGGCGATATCGACACCGTCGCGGCGGTATTGGGGGAGGCGGGGGCGGAGCCGAACGTCACCATTCTCATTCCCGAAGGTCGCGTCCCCTGGTCGGGCCATTCGGGCAAATATGCCGCCAATCAGGTGATGGCCGAAATCGCCGCGCATCAAACGACGCTCGTCTTCTGCAACACGCGGGGCCTTGCCGAACTCATTTTTCAGGAACTCTGGTCGGCAAACGACGCCAACCTGCCCATCGCCATCCACCATGGCAGCCTGTCGATTGAAGCCCGGCGCAAGGTGGAAAGTGCGATGGCCGACGGCAAACTCCGCGCTTTGGTCGCCACCGCCTCGCTCGACCTCGGCGTCGATTGGGGCAATGTCGATTGCGTCATTCAGATGGGCGCCCCCAAAGGCTCATCGCGCCTGCTCCAGCGAATCGGCCGCGCCAATCACCGGCTCGATCAGGCCAGCGAGGCGATCCTCATCCCCGGCAACCGCTTCGAATATCTCGAAGCGCGCGCCGCCCTCGACGCGGTCGAGGCGGGCGAACGCGATGCCGATGATTTCCGCGTCGGCAGCCTCGATGTCCTTGCCCAACACATCATGGGTCTCGCCTGCGCCGGCCCCTTTCACGAAGCCGCGATGCTCGCCGAAATCCAGTCCGCCACTCCCTATAGCGCGCTGACGCCCGACGCTTTCGCCTCCGTCCTCCATTTCATCGAAGGCGGCGGCTATGCCCTGCGCGCCTATGATCGGTTCAAACGGCTGGCTCAGGATGCCGACGGCACATGGCGCGTCGCCCACCCGCGCTTCATTCAGCAACACCGCCTCAACGCCGGTATCATCGTCGATCAGCCCGCGCTCGCCGTCCGCTTCGCCAATGGCCGCAAGCTCGGCACGGTGGAGGAGGGCTTCGCTGCCCAGCTTACGCCCGGCGACAGCTTCTTCTTCTCCGGCATGGCGCTCGAAGTGGTCAAGATGGACACCACCGATCTGGTCGTCCGCGCCACCTCCAAACAGGCGCGCATCCCCAGTTGGGGCGGCAGCCGCATGGCCATGTCTACGCGCCTCGCCGACCGGGTCCGCGCCTTCCTCGCTAGCCCCGACCAATGGCATCGCTTCCCATCCGACGTACGCGAATGGCTGGACATGCAGAAACTCCGCTCCGTCCTGCCGCAACCGGGCCAACTACTCATCGAAACCTTCCCGCACGAAGGCCGCCATTATCTGCTCTGCTACAGTTTCGAAGGCTGGAACGCGCATCAATCGCTCGGCATGCTGCTCACCCGCCGGATGGAGAGCCAGGGCCTCCTGCCCTTGGGCTTCGTCGCCAATGATTACGCCTTGGCAGTCTATGGCCTCAAACCCGTCACCGATCCGCACAGCCTTTTCTCCGCCGACATTCTCGATCATGAATTTGTCGATTGGGTCGAACAATCGAGCCTGCTCAAGCGCGCCTTCCGCGACGTCGCGGTCATCTCAGGCCTCATCGAGCGCCAGCATCCCGGCAAACGCAAGACCGGGCGGCAGGTCACTTTCTCCACCGACCTCATCTACGACGTGCTGCGCAAATATCAGCCCGACCATCTGCTGATCAAGGCGGCCTGGGCCGATGCCCGTGCGCGGATGACCGATGTCGGGCGGCTGGGCGACCTGATCGACCGGGCCGCCACGACCATGCTGCATGTCACGCTCGACCGGGTCAGCCCGCTCGCCGTGCCGGTCCTCATCCTCATCGGCCGCGAACAAGTCGCGCAGAGCGCCGCCGAGGACGCGCTGCTGATCGAAGCTGAAGCGCTGGTGGCGCAGGCGATGCGCCCGGACTGATCCTTGCTGCGGCAATGATCGAAAATCCCACTATCTGAAAGCTAGATAAGCCGTTTCTCTTGCGGACCTTACGGGTCCATCCATCGTTTCCCAGTCCGAGGGGTGTCGATCGTCACGATCGACAAAACAACAGAGGAACCTGATCATGTCGAATTCACCGATTTCGGCCGCGCCCTTGCGCCGCCTGACCCTGGCTGCCGTCAGCCTGTCCGCGCTCGTCGGCGCACAGGCCTCGGCCCAGACCAACACGCAGGTCGCCCCGCGCATGGCCACCGTCACCCTGCCGGCCGACGCCGGGCAGACGATGACCGTCCCCGCCGAAGCCGCACCCGCGACCGTCCCCAACCTCACGCGCGACAATGGCGCGCCGATCGGGGCCAACCGCAACAGCAAGACCGCGGGCGACCTTGGTCCGGTGCTGCTCGAAGACACCACGCTGATTGAAAAGCTCGCCCGCTTCGACCGCGAACGCATTCCAGAGCGCGTCGTCCACGCTCGTGGCACCGGCGCACACGGCGTGTTCCGCGCCACGACCGACATCAGCGACCTGACCCGCGCCTCGCTCTTTGCGGCGGGCAAGGAAACCCCGGTCTTCGTGCGCTTTTCCGCCGTCATCCACCCGTCGGGCAGCCCCGAAGGCCTGCGCGACCCGCGCGGTTTCGCCACCAAATTCTACACCGATCAGGGCAATTGGGATCTGGTCGGCAACAATCTGCCGATCTTCTTCATCCGCGACGCGATGCAATTCCCGGACATGGTCCATAGCCTCAAGCCTTCGCCGGTCACCAACAAGCAAGACCCCAACCGCTATTTCGACTTCTTCTCGAACACGCCCGAATCCACCAACATGCTGACCCAGCTCTATTCGAACCTGGGCACGCCTTCCTCCTACCGCACCATGGATGGCAATGGCGTCCACGCCTTCAAGCTGGTGAATGCGCAAGGCAAGGTGACCTTCGCCAAGTTCCGCTGGATCAGCCGCCAGGGCGTGAAGAATCTCTCCGGCCCGGATGCAAGCACGGCCCAGTTCAACTTCCTGACCGATGACCTCTATCGCGAAGTCGGCAAGGGCAATTTCCCGACCTGGGATCTGATGGTGCAGACCATGTCGCCCGAACAATTTGCAGGTCTCGACTATAATCCGTTTGACGATACCAAGGAATGGCTCGACGTGCCGTTCCGTAAGATCGGCGAGATGACGCTCAACAAGATGCCCGCCAACTATTTCGAGTTCACCGAACAATCGGCCTTTGCGCCATCCAACATGGTGCCCGGCATCGAAGCCTCGCCCGACCGTATGCTCCAGGGCCGCTTGTTCAGCTATGCCGACACGCAGCGCTACCGCGTCGGCGCGAACGTCTTGCAGTTGCCGGTCAACAAGCCGCTGGCACCGGTGGTCAATAATTCGCAGGACGGCGTGATGGACGCGACCGGCTCGACCTCTAACGTCAATTATTTCCCCGCGATGGTGCAGAAGCAGGCCGCCGCCGAATATGGCCAGTCGACCTATGCCATCAACGCGACGGTCGATGCCAAGCCAATCGAAAAGACCAATAATTTCGCGCAGGCAGGCATTTTCTATCGCGCGCTGTCGACCAAGGACAAGGCCGACCTGATCGCCAACCTCGCGGGCGATCTGGGTCAAGTCACGTCCGACCGCACCCGCACTATGATGGTCAGCTATTTCTACCAGGCCGACAAGGATTACGGCACCCGCATCGCCAAGGCGGTCAACGTGCCGATGGCAGAAGTGACCAAGGCCGTCACCGAATATGAAGCCGCCTACCCGCAACAGCGCCTGACCGTGCGTTAAGAAAAACCGAAAAGCCCCTCCCCTTCAGGGGAGGGGTTTGGGGTGGGGGCGTGCCGCCAAATGCCAGCTCCGACAGCTAATCCCACCCTCACCAAGGACTCCCCATCATGCTCTCCCTCCTCCTGGCCACAGCGTTGGCCGCCGCAACCCCCGCGCTGGACGCGCTCCCCACCTCCGAACGCCGCCAACAACTCCTGTTCGACGCCGCCCGGCTCGGCCGCACCGACATGATCGCGCCGCTCGTCAAGGCAGGCGTTGACCTCAACGCCACCGACGCACGCGGCTTCACCCCGCTGATTCTCGCGGCCTATAATGGTCAGGCGGAAACGCTCGACGCGCTGATCGCCGCTGGTGCCGACGCCTGCAAGCCCGACGGATCGCAAGGCAACACTGCGCAAATGGGCGTCGCCTTCAAGGGCAATGACGCGATCGCCGCCCGGCTTCTCACCGCAGGTTGCGACGTCAACGCCCGCAACAAAGCCGGGCAAACCGCGCTGATGATGGCCGCGCTTTTCGGTCGCAGTGCCCAGGTCGCCATGCTGGTCAAGGCCGGTGCCGATCCAGCGCTCGCCGACGCCTCCGGTCGCACCGCCAAAGCCGTCGCACAGGGCCAGGGCAATGACGCGATGGTCAAACAACTCGACGCCAGGCCATAACCCCCATTTGGCGGACATAACGGACAAAGCCTGTTCCACGTGAAACGGAAGATGCCGCTATTTCAGCCTCTTCCGATTCGCTGTGCTCCGGCAAAGCAGACATAGGGCGACATTGTACGGGAAGGCGAACCACCCCGTCCAATGTCATTTTCGCAAACCCATGTCCGCTTCGCTGTCCGTTTTACACGTCCAGATTGGCGACGTTCAGCGCATTATCCTGGATGAACTCGCGCCGGGGTTCGACGACTTCGCCCATCAGGCGGCTGAAAATCTCGTCGGCAATATCCGCCTGCTCGACCTCGACCCGCAGCATCGACCGATTGTCGGGGTCCAGCGTGGTTTCCCACAGCTGTTCGGCATTCATCTCGCCCAGACCCTTGTAGCGCTGGATCGCCAGCCCCTTGCGCCCGGCCGCCAAAATCGCTTCCAGCAATTCGCTCGGCCGGGTCACCAGCGTCATGCCCTTGGCCGGTGCCGCGGGCAGGTCATCGTCGCCCGCATCCTCGGCGGCCATCGCAGCCTTGGCGGTGACCAACCGGGCAGGGGTCAGATAGCTTTGCGATTCCTCGCTCGCCAATGTGTGCAGCTTGCGCGCCTCGGCCGACCCGACGAAGCCATGTTCGATGACATGATGATCGGTCACGCCGCGCCACAGCCGTTCGAAATGGAAACCGCCCTCTTCGGCGATCCGGCCGGTCCATTTGCCCTCGGCATCCTGCGCGCCCGTCCACGCGACGGCCGCGGCCAGGCGGGTCGCCTGTTCGTCCTGCGACAATTCAGGGTCGAGCGCCCCGGTCAGGCTCAGCGCCTCGATGATCGCCGGGTCATAACGGCGGGGGACATAGCGCATCACCGCGCGCATCCGCCGGGCATGATCGACCAGGCTCTTGAGGTCATTGCCGGTCCGGGTGCCGCTCGGCCCCTCCAGCACCATTGATTCGACCCCATTATCGACCAGATATTGCTCCAGCGCAGTGTCGTTCTTCAGATAGAGTTCGCTGCGACCCCGCGTCGCCTTATATAGCGGTGGCTGGGCGATATAGAGATGCCCGCCCTCGATGATCTGCGGCATCTGGCGATAGAAGAAGGTCAGCAACAGCGTGCGGATATGCGCGCCATCGACGTCCGCGTCGGTCATGATGACGATCTTGTGGTAGCGCAGCTTTTCCAGGTTGAAATCGTCGCGGATGCCCGTGCCCATCGCCTGTATGAGTGTGCCGACTTCCTTGGACGACAGCATCTTGTCGAACCGCGCGCGCTCGACGTTCAAAATCTTGCCCTTCAGCGGCAGGATCGCCTGATTATGCCGGTTGCGGCCTTGCTTCGCTGAACCGCCGGCCGAATCACCCTCGACCAGGAACAGTTCGGACTTGGCCGGGTCGCGCTCCTGGCAATCGGCCAGCTTGCCGGGCAGGCTGGCGATATCCAGCACGCCCTTGCGCCGTGTCAGTTCGCGCGCCTTCTTGGCAGCCTCACGCGCGGCGGCGGCGTCGATCACCTTCTGGATGATCATCTTGCCGTGCGCGGGATTTTCCTCCAGCCATTCGGCCATCTTGTCGGCCATCAGGCTTTCCAAGGGCTGGCGCACTTCGGAACTGACCAGCTTGTCCTTGGTCTGCGACGAGAATTTGGGATCGGGCAGCTTGACCGAGACGATCGCGGTCAGCCCCTCGCGCATATCCTCGCCGGTCAGGCTCACCTTCTCCTTCTTCAACATGCCGGACTTTTCGGCATAATTGTTGAGGGTGCGGGTCAGCGCAGCGCGGAACGCGGCCAGATGGGTGCCGCCGTCGCGCTGCGGGATATTATTGGTGAAGCACAGCACATTTTCATAATAGCTGTCGTTCCATTCCAGCGCGACTTCGATGGTCACATCGTCGCGCGTGCCTGAAATCGCGATCGGCTCCGGCATCATTGCCGCCTTGTTGCGATCGAGATAGCTGACGAAGGCCGCAATCCCACCTTCATAATAAAGTTCGATCGTCTTGCTTTCCTCATGCCGCGCGTCTGTCAGGAACAGGCGCACGCCGCTGTTGAGGAAAGCCAACTCGCGATAGCGATGCTCCAGCTTGTCGAAGTCATATTCGGTGACGTTTTTGAAGGTGTCGGTCGAGAACATGAAGGTGACCTTCGTGCCCTTCTGCCCCGGCGCGGCTGGCCCCAGCACCTTGAGCGGCGCTTCGGCGTCGCCATGGCGGAACCGCATCCAATGTTCCTGTCCATCGCGCCAGATGTTCAGCTCCAGCCAGTCGGACAGCGCGTTCACCACGGACACGCCCACGCCATGCAGGCCGCCCGACACCTTATAGGCATTGTCGTCCGACGTATTCTCGAACTTACCCCCGGCATGCAGCTGCGTCATGATGACTTCGGCTGCCGATACGCCTTCTTCGGTGTGGATGCCGGTTGGGATGCCGCGGCCATTGTCCATCACGCTGACGGAGCCATCGGGGTTCAGCGTGATGTCGATCCGGTCGCAATGCCCGGCCAGGGCTTCGTCGATCGCATTGTCGCTGACCTCGAACACCATATGGTGCAGGCCGCTGCCATCGTCGGTATCGCCGATATACATGCCCGGCCGCTTGCGGACCGCGTCCAGACCTTTCAGCACCTTGATGCTGTCGGCGCCATATTCGTTGCTGTTCGGGGAGTTTACGGGTTCTTCGCTCATAGCCCAGCCTATAGGGAAAGGCGGGCTGAAACTAAAGCGAAACATGGCCCCTTCCCCCTGGCCTCGCGCCGGTCTATCCCGCTATCCATGGTTAGAACTTTCGCTCTCCTCCTGACGCTCGCCGCCTGCTCCGACAGCCGCGAGGTGCTGGACGAACTGCCCAACAGCTCACTTGTCGATGCGCAGCCGCAGGAGGCGACGGAAGCCCGCATGGATACGCCTGCCGCACAGCCGGTGATGATCGGTGAAGACGGGCTTCGGTTCGACGCCTGCGGCGGTCTTGGCCAGGTGAGCCGGAGCGGGGCAGGGGGCCTGCCCTTGCTCGCCGCGCCCTTTGCCGATGCCAAAATACTGGCCCGACTGCCCGATGGCCAGCGTGCCTATATCTGCAACCGCAGCCTCGATCAGAAATGGCTGGGCGTCGTCGTCCAGCCCGTCGCTCCCGCCGACGGTGCCCCGGCCGCACCCGATTGCGGCGTGTCGTCGCCTGTGGACCGCAAGCAAGCCTATGACGGCCCCTGCGTCAGCGGCTGGCTCGCCAGCCCTTATGTGCGGCTGATCGGCGGGTGAAAATCGGGGCTTCACCAACGTCCGTTCGCTTCGAGCGAAGTCGAGAAGCGCTGGGCACCAGCTCGACGCCACTCGACACGAACGGGCGCAGTTTTCCGTGTCACTCGATGCCGGTAAACACCAGCTTCTGCACCCGCCGCCCGGTATTCACTTCGGTCGTATAGATATTGCCTTCGCTGTCGGTATCGATGCTGTGCAGCCAGGTGAACTGCCCCGCCTGCCGCCCGATCCGCCCGACCGCGCCCAGCACCTCATGCGTCTTGCGCCGTAAAATCCACACCCGTCCGTTCATCATGTCGGCGACATAGAGATAGGTCTGCTCGGGGTCGGGCGAGAAGGCGATGTCGGTGACCGTATGCGTGCCCCCCGTTTCCGCCGCGATAGCCAGATTGCGCACGAAGGTCAGCGCCCCGTCCTTGCCGCGCTTGAACAATTGCGCCCGGTTATTGTTGCGGTCGCACACATAGACATGCCCGTCCTTCGTCGGCACCACGCAATGCACGATGTCGCCAAAGATATCGGCCTTGGGATTGGCCACCTTGCTGGGGTCGACCGCATGGCTCTGGTCAAACGTCCCCTCGCGGGTCGGCGCGATCGGCGGCTTGCCATAGGCGCCCCAGCGCCCCTTATAGCCATTGGTCTTCGCGTCGAAGCCGATCACCCGGCGGTTCACATAGCCGTCCGACACCAGCACCATGCCATCGACCTGATGCACGTCGGACGGATTGCCCAGCCGGTCGGTCGCATCATTGCCCTTGGTCTCGCCCCGCTTGCCAAAGGCGCGCAGGAAATTGCCGTCCGCGCTGTAGTTCAGCACGACATGGTCGTCCTTGCCATTGCCGCCGAACCAGACCGTATTGGCCTGATCGACGAATATGCCATGCAGGCTGGCGGGCCACTGACTGACCCCATCGACCATGGGCGCGCTCGCCGTGCCGCCCCAGCCGCCCTTGTAGCTGCCATCCTTGCCGAAGCGCACCACCGGCGGCGCAGGCTTGCAGCAGACCGCGATCGGCGGCGTTTGGGCCAACCCCGTGTCGGTTCCGGTCAGCGAATGGGGCCGATGCACGACCCAGACCGAATCGTCTGGCCCTACCGCCACGCCGCTTACCTGCCCCAGCAACAGGTCGTCCGGCATCGTCGGCCAGGCGGCATCCACCTTGAAGCGCGGCATTTTGGTGCCAGCCGGCGCAATCTGCTCGAACGCCAGCGGCGACAGGGCGGGCGGTGAGGGCGCAGCGGCGCTCAGCATCAAAAGAAGGGCGCAGGCAAGGACGGGGCGCATGGGGTCAGGCTCCTGGGATCAACGGGTTGGCGGGATCATGCCCATCTGATCCGACAGGTCAACGGCGCAGGCAGGTTCGGCGCAATTGGCCTTTTCCATCAGGGCCATTGCGGGGTAAATGGCATGGAATTGCCCCCCAAACGGAACGCTGCGCCATGTCCACTTCGCACCTTCGCCCGCCCTCCCTGCTGCGCCTGCTCGGCGCGTGGCGCGCACTCGACAGTGCGCAGCCTGCCTATCGGCAACTCGCGCAGGCGTTGCGGATGCTGGTGCTGGACGGCCGGATCGGCCTCAACGTCCGCCTGCCGGGCGAGCGGGAACTGGCCGCTGCGCTGGGTCTCAGCCGCACCACCATCGCCGCCGCCTTCGATCGGTTGCGCGACGAGGGGTATCTGGAAAGTCGGCAGGGATCGGGCAGCGTCACCCGCCTGCCGCCCGGTGACGCCCCCGCGCCGCCTGTCGATGACGATAGGACCAGCGGCGGCAATCTCTTGAACTGGACCCATGCCGCGCTCCCCGCCGCGCCCGGCGTGGCGCGCGCCTATGCCGCCGCGCTCGACGCGCTGCCCGCCCATCTGGGCGACCTTGGCTATGATCCGCTTGGCCTTCCCGTGCTGCGCCGCGCGATCGCCGCGGATTATGCGCGGCGCGGTTGCCCGACCAGCCCGGACCAGATCATCGTCACCAACGGCGCGCAGCAGGGCTTTTCGCTTCTGCTCCACTGGCTGGCCGGGCCGGGCGACCGGGTCGTGATCGATCATCCGACCTATCATAATGCGATTCAGGCGCTGCAGCGCGCCCATGTCGTACCTGTGCCCGTGGGCCTGCCGACGCAGGGCTGGGATATCGACGCCATGGATGCGGCCTTCCGCCAGACGGCCCCGCGCTTTGCCTATATCATCGCCGATTTTCACAACCCCACCGGGCGCAGCATGGATCCGGCCACCCGCCGCGCGCTGGTCGCGGTCGCCGCGCGCAGCCACACCCCGCTGGTAATCGACGAAACGATGGTGGCGATGGGCCTCGATTTCACGGCCCCGCCGCCGGTCGCGCTGCATGATCCGTCGGGGCGGCAGGTCATCACCATGGGCTCGGCCAGCAAAATCTATTGGGGAGGGCTGCGCACCGGCTGGATACGCGCCGACCCGCAGACGATCGCCGCGCTCGCCCGCCTGCGCACGACGACCGACATGGCCAGCCCGGTGCTGGAACAGCTCGCTGTCGCGCATCTGCTGGACGCGGGCGAGGGGCTTGGCACCCGCGCCGCCATGCTGCGCGACCGGCGCGACCATCTGCTCGCCCTCATCGACCGGCACCTGCCCCACTGGCGGGTCGAAGCGCCTGCGGGCGGCCTGTCGCTCTGGGCGCAACTCCCCCGCGCCGAAGCGACGGCGCTGGCCGCACTGGCCGAAAATCTGGGCGTGCGCGTCGCACCGGGACCGCGTTTCGGGGTCAGCGGCGCGTTCGAACGTTTTCTGCGGCTCCCTTTCACCCTCTCCGAAGTGCAACTCGCCACGGGCGTCGAACGCCTCGCCGAAGCCGACGCCCGCCTCCATGCCCGCCTGCCCAGAAGCCGCGATTCGCTTGCGCTCGCATTGGAAGCGGATCGATTGATCTGAGATGCCTTATCCTCCCTGCGCCGAAGGCGTGGGGAGGGGGA
>TARA_R110000787_G_scaffold282863_2_pt1 | contig 30816 bp, 38 predicted proteins | sample TARA_R110000787 | Tara Oceans TARA_R110000787 (sample SAMEA4397920) | marine metagenome | biome: Polar Biome; feature: [DCM] deep chlorophyll maximum layer (ENVO:01000326); material: water (ENVO:00002006), including particulate matter (ENVO:01000060) such as... | depth 35 m | reverse complement strand
AATTTGCCGGCGCTCCATTGGCCTGGTTTGTCACCGCCCTGCACAGCTGCGAGATCATTGTGTAAAACTCATCGGGGATGTGGCGAATGTGGGCATGGGCAGCATGAATTTGCCGTGTTTCCTGACGGACGAAGCCACGCGCCAGGGGTGCGTCAATCCGCGATCGCCACGACCGGTCTTCGCTACCAGCCTCCTGCCCGGCTCGATGCACGTGATCCATGGCGAGTATCCATAACATTTCTTCTGTTGCGAACAAATCTCAGCACGACAAAATTCTAGCGCGGTAAACGGACTGAGGATTCTTACCTGCCCGACGGATGCAAATACGATATCATCGAGCCTTCCAGCCACTTACCTCGGCATGCCGCACTCTGAATTTGCCGTCCTGGCCGCGAATCCAAATCTGCTCGACATCTGCGGTTTCGGAACCTGTCGCGGCGCCCCGGTCAGTGTCGATCGACCGAGAAAGCATGCCGGTGAGCGTCACTTCTCCTTTTTCAACGCCCGTGATGCTTTTGACGTTGAGGTTTGTCCATCCCCGTGGGCCACCGGCGTGCCTTGCCCAGAATGAGGCGGCATTTTCATTGGCGGAAGATCGTCCATTCCACAATATATTGGCATCGCTCGTGAACATGTCAGCCAGCTTTACTGCATCCGCCCCGTCTTTGATCATCCTGAATTTGCTCCCACGGTTCATGACCGAGGCGGCTTCCAGTTGGTTCCCGTTGAGCAATCGGCAGGCCGAAAGCCTGGATGGCGCATGGCGATACTGCGCCGGGTCAAGCGCCGCGCAGGCGGGGAACTGCTCCAATGCCACAGCCGCCGCATCCAGCGCAAAACGCGGCACCATCTGGTCGTCACATGCATGGACGATGCGTTTGCGGGCATGCACTGAATTGTCGCTTCTTGCTCGATCCGCGCTTTCCAGATCGAACATCCATCCATGCAGGCAGATCGAAGGCGGTTCGCTTGCCTTGCGTTCGGAAGTTTCGGGATTGGCAAAAAGCGGCTCGGCACGTTGCCGCAGATCGGACCATGCAGCGGCGGGAAATGGTGCGTTCAGCGCCTCGTTGAGAGCGCCCGCGCCATCGCGTGGATATGCGATCGACGTCCTGTCCGTACCGTTCCCATCTCGGACAAAAGTGATGGCGACGAGATCCCTCCCGTAACCGTCGATATAGAAGATGCGGATGATCGTCTGATTGTCTCCCATGGCAAGAGCGAGCGAAGGAAGGGAATAACGTTCGAACATGCGCTGCCGCTGATCGGCATCGCAGCGGTTCACTCCGCTGTCATCTGCGCAATGAGCTATCCCCTGGGCATCGATCGCAGGAGCCGTCACAGCGAACAGGGGCACAGCCCCCAAAATGCAGGTCAGCACCGTGAATATTGTAAACCGCGTCGACGTCATTGCCAAGCTCGCCGCAATTCCACGCCTGCTGCTGGAGCGGCCGGCACCATAAGCGCTGTCCTGAATCATCATACGCGTTTCGCGAACAGCCGGTAGAAGAGTTCCTCGCTGCGACGGCAGCCTTCAGGTGTCAGCACGACGGACTTTGCCTTGCCCACCGGATCGAGGATCATATTCTGCGCATGAAGCCGGTCGAGCGCGTCCCAATCGAACGACTTCCATGCCCGCACTGTGCCCAGCAGCCGATCCTCATTGTGCCGCGTCAGGAACATGAGCGCCAACACCGCTTCGTCGATCTTGTCGGTATCGATATCCGCATGATGCATGCCTTACGCTCCGGCCGTGAAGCCACCCCTCCCCATCATAGCGCAGAAATGCCTGTCACCCCAGCTTTGTCAGCGTCGCGTGATCTGGGTCCCGCTGTCGCTCCGGGTTCCGCGACCGCCAGCTTCAGCGCATTGCCGATCATGGCGGCCAACGCTTCCTCTGCCCTGGCGCGGGCGCGCCGATCCTTAACCTCCAGATCGTGCCTGATCCATTGCGGCGCGCGCTCGATCACACCCAGAATGATAGCCTGCATATCCTCATCCATGCACCCCTCCTATGATCGCGGACAGCCAACGTCATTCAAAAATCGCGGACCAGTCGGCATCGCCCCGATAGCGCTCCAACTGGGGTTCCGACAGCCACACGCGGGGATACTCGATGGCCGCGCCATCCTCCGCCGCAGCGCCATGATTCTTTCCCCCGCTTTGCGGTGGCACTACCCATCCAAAGTGTCGACGACGCAGCGCCCGCAATTTTGGCCTGATCACGTTCAAAATCGAAGGTGGCAACAATGGCGCGCCGAAGTCGTCATCTATCCATTCCAATACCAGCAGGGCACCTTCGCGGGTACGCAGATCAGTGATGCCGGCGATCAGCATGGCCTCGGCTACATCGTCCAGCAGCAAACCCAGGCGAAGCGCGGGGTGGCGCTTGATCAACTTCTGCAACAGGTCATACCGTGCCTTGCCCTGTCCCAGCGCCGCGAACTGCGCCCAAAGCTTTTCCTCTCCCTTGGTCAGGCCCGCGAGCGCATAAAGATCATAGGTGTCTTCGCTGATCGCGAAATCCTGGCGCACGGCATTGCGATGAACGCACGCAGCGTCATTGCGCAGGACCATCGGAAAGGCGGGGTCAATCAACATATGCTCTTAATATCATGTCGACGCTGTCGGGTGACCAACGATGTTATGCCAAACCACCATTTGCGCTAGCTGGGAAAATACTGGCGGCAACCACAACGGCCTACCAAACTCGTCGATTTCGTTGTGCTTGCCGCGCAATAACCAGCGAACATCACTTCGGCGGACGGATCAAGCTGGCGATACCCTCTCCACCCTCGGCGACATAAAAAGAATGGCTGGCACTGCGAGATACGACGATATCGATTTTCTCCGAGATATGGCCGAGCGGTGGAGGGCCGGACCGGGCTGAACTGGTAGCCGTTCGATCGAAAGGTCAAGTCCGATCCATCGCGCGATCAAGCTTTTCGGCCGTAACCTTGTCAAGGACCCATTCAGCCCGCTTCATGGGTGTGTAGGGCGCGTTCTTTACCGAGATCTGACTTCGACCAACCGCCGTACCATGCCAGAGGCCGTCCATGTTTCGAGCGGCAATTATGCTATACTCTTGCGTGGAGAGATGACCGCCTTTGCCGTGCAGCATCACCATCATGGAAGCGTCCGGCATTGGCTCACCCAACACGCGGCGGAGCGCACGATGTTCCTCGATATCAGATGTCGTGGGCTTCAGCTGATCGGAGGCCACAGGCACGCAAAGCGGTGGGCCTTCTGCGACTCTTTCGATGACAGGGGCGGCGGCAAGGAGCAGCAGGGAGATCATGCTCGTATCATGCCTCCACAAATCGGCTCCGGCAAGATTATCGGGCCTTTGCTAGTGCAGCGTTGGCGTTCCAGCCGACCCTCGGTTGATTATGCAATCACGTGATCATCCAGGGGGCAACTGCGAGTCGCATAATCTGGCTAGCATAGAGCAAAGGCCTACTTCCCTCCATCCGCGCTACCTGCCGCAAAAGCGGCCCCACCGTATCTGTTGCGTAGATGGCTCGCCACTTTCTCGGCATAGGCGCGTTGCCGCCAGAGGGTAGGACTATGATAGACTCCGACCGCCTTCCAGTAGTCGCCGGTTGTCTTGAGTCCGGACAGAAATATCCAGCGCGCGGTTTCAGCGTTGAAGCACGCGTCGTAACGAAGCCAGTGCCGCACCTGACGTTCAGGTTTGCCGACCAATCTCGCGATCCGCGGGACCCACGAACTGTTAATTTGTAGCGGGCCGAGGTCATGGGTGCCGTTCTCGTTCGCAATCTCGGCCCCTAACCAACCCGCTTCCTGTATGCGAAGACCCCAAAGAGTCTTTTCTAGCCAGCCATAACCACGTCCTGCGATACCAATACAACGCGCGATCTCGGCTGCCTCTCCCAATGTGGTCCGTTGCGCCAGTGCCGGACCGGGCGTCAGCAAGGCGGACAAAATCGCTATGTCGGCCAGCAGCCCTCGTACGATCAAGGAGAAGGACAAAGCCGGCGCTGGACGATGCCCCATCATTGCGCTGTCCGATTACGAAAGCTGGACCGATCGCGGCCGCAATAATTGCGAGGGGGTAAACTTCCCGGCTCGAATGGAGCGCCGGTCAGCAGCGCCAGCAATCGCTGCCCAGACACAATCTCGATTCCCGTGGCGCGATCAATGACAGCGCGGCTCATCCCGCCCGTTCGGCCGGTATGAATGAAGAGGCCGCGCTGCCGGCGGGTCGCGCAAAGCTGGGCGAACTCCGACACATGCTCCGGCCGGATGGCGTCGCGATAGCGTTTCGCCTGGATCAGCCAGCGCTCGCCGTCGATAATAACCTCGCCATCGACGCCGCCGTCCCCGGTGTAGCGGTGATTGCGAATGACCCGGTGCCCGCGCCGCTCAAAAGCCTCCAGCAGCAGTTCCTCGAACGCGAGCGGGTCCATGGCGCGGAGCCGCGCATAATGGATTCCGGCAGGCTGATTGCGATCGCGCCCGCGCAGCTGCTCGCACATCTCGCGCGCCTGCCGCCGTCGCCAGCGATGGCGAATAGGGATGCGATAGTGATGAATGAGAAACGCCAACAGCGCGGCGCATAGGATCAGAACGAGCGCAAGATTCAGATTCATGAGGGCTCTCCTATCGATCATGCCCGCCGCCATGACCGCCATGGTCATGCTGCGGCTGGGGATCGGGCTGGTGAACAGGCTCGGGGGTATCGGCGCGGCCGGGAGCGCGCGCCGCTTGGGCACGATCACGCTCGATCGTGCCGCGCAGGAAGTGGTCGACGAGCGAAGCGGCCTCCTGCGCGCGACCCGCAAGGGTTTCGGCAAAGCCGCGTGAGCGCTTGCCGTGCTCGCGTCGATCGCGTTCGCGCTGCTCGCGCTCTGCTTTGCGGGCGTCGCGCTCACGCGCGTTGTCTTCGCGGGAGCGGTCGTGCCTATCCTTGTGACGGAGCCCTCGCAGCTTGTGGCTGTCGGCCTTGATCCGGCCGAGACCTTCAAGAGAGGATGTTTTCTCGCCCGAGCGTGAGGCAAGCTTTTCGGCGAGGCGCGCTGCATCCTCGGTCCAGAGTTTCACGCCATAGGCGGCGCGGGTAATGGCGGTGTAGTAATTCTGGCCGTTGACCAGGCCCGATTCCACCGGGGCCAGCGCATAGACACGGGCGTAGGTTTTCGACTGCGCCGAATATACGGTCTCGGCATAGCCATGGTCCCATGTCCGGTGAACCGACAGGTCAACCTGCTGGACTCGTTCGCCCCGATCCCATTTGATGGTCGCGATATGGCCTTCGAGCGCCAGCACGGTGCCGCGCTCGGCATTCTTGACATCGATCTCCTTGTTGAGAAGCCGCCACTGAATGCGGTCACCCTGAGCGATCTCACGGTTCTCGGTCAGGAACACGTTGACATGGGCTGCCTTGCCGAGCCCCGGACGCCATTCGATAATGCGACCATTCTCGTCGGCGATCCGCACGACTTGGCGGCCATGGTTGTTCCGGCCAATCCCCACGACGCGATAGTCGGCATCGCGCACGATCCCCAGCCCCGGATTGTCGCGGGAGAACTTCACCACCTGCCCGGCGGTGTAGAAGCGCGCCATCTGTTTTTCCTGGTCGGTCATGCCCGACGGAGTCAGCACCTCGAGCCGATGCTCCTCCGCCGCCACCGTACCCTCACGCTTCAGCACTTCGCGGATATGGCTGTTGACGATCAGGCGGGTGGCGTTGTCGAGAACAAGGATGTTGGTGTCGTCCCGCATCTCGGGTTTGAGGCGCGTCCAATCGGCGACCATGCCTTTGGCGAGGTCCTCCGCGCTGGCGCCCGTCGTCACGTGATCGAGCGAAGCGAGCGAAGCGGCATAGTCGCCTTTGCGCGCGAGATCCGCAGCCTCCTGCGTGGAGCCGGTTTTCTGGCGCATCGCTTGCCTAAGTTGGCTGGTCGGCAGGCCCAGTTGCTGGAGCAGCCAATAGGCCTTGCCCTGCTCGATCGCGCCGGTCTGCTTGTTGTCGCCAAGGAATATGAGGCGCGCGCCGGTTGCGCGGCTGATCTCCAAGACACGCAACGCCTGCCGGTTGCCAAGCTGGCCCGCCTCGTCCACCACGAGAATATGCCGGTCGGTGAGGCCGTGGCCGCCGCTGGCGAGGAGCGAAGCAAGCGTGCGGGACTCGATGCCCGCCTTGCGCCCCAGTTCCGCTGCCGCCGAAGAGGTTGGCGCAAGCGCAACGGTGATATGATCGTCGCGGGTCGCCTCGACCAGCGCGCGGACCAGGGTCGATTTGCCGACGCCGCCGGCGCCATGGACGCCGACCGCCCGGTCATTGCCGCTGCCAATTGCGATCAGTGCCGCCGTTTGCTCGGCGTTAAGCCCCTGTGCAGCGGCGACTTCGGCAAGGCGCTCCCGGCTGGCGGCGGGAGAGGCATCGCGCATCGCGAGGGAAATATGTTCGGACAGTGCCAGTTCGAGTTTGGCGGTCCGGCGCGAAGTGCGTCCGCGCGGGAGCGGCTGATCGCCCGTCTGCCGGACGGTGGCGAACAGCTTGCCTTTGGCCTCGTGCGTCTCGAACAACGGCCGCACGTCGCCGAACCGCACCTCGCCGACATGCGATGCCAGCGCGGTGCGATAGATCCGCTCGATATTGTTGACCGCCTCGCGCGTCTCGCTCTGCCGGATGCCGAACAGGGCGGCCCGGCGCGCAACGCGAGGATCGATCTCGATCGTCCGCTCACCGCGCTCGCGGGCGGCAGCCTGGAGCTTGTCGAGATACTCACGGTAGGGTTCGGCGCGTTTGTTCCATTGGGCCTGTAGCTCTTCGAGCCCGACTTTCTCCTTGGCCTTGCGCGTCGCGAAGAAGGAGACGCGGCGCATCGCCTGCCCCTCATAGCCATGCTCGGCGGCATGCGCGTTGATCTGCTCGGCGCGCTGCGAATAATCGCGAATGAGCTGGCCGGGCACGCCCTCGACCTCGAACAGTCCCTTGCGCGGATCGAACACGACCTCATGACCGATCTCGCGCACATCATGGGCAAGCTCGTTGCGATAGATCTGGCCCATGACCATCTGCACGGCATACATCGAGCGCGTCTCTAGGCTCGACATGCGGTCGCCGTTGAGATGATTGGTCATGTTGAGGATGACGACATGGGTGTGAAGCTGGGGGTCGAGCTCGCGGCTCGCATATTCGGTGAAGCGCGCGAACAGCAGGCGCCCCGTGGTCTCGTGGACGATTTCGCCCTCGACCCGGCGGCGCAGTTCGGCATGTTCCTCGGCATAGGCGAGCGCGACGCCGACCGCCCGTTCATGCGCGGCGAGAATCCGCTCGTCGCCCGTCACCAGCGCCAGGATCGAGATCGACTTGGGGGCGCTGATGGTGAAGTCCCAGCCGGGCTGGTGCTGGATACCGTCCTTGCGGCGGCGACCGAGCTGCTGGTCGCCGACCTTTCCGGCAAGCAGTTCCTCGAACTGTTTGGGGTCGACCTTGCCCGACAGGCCGAGGCTTTCAGCGAGCCTGCCACCCCATTCAGACGGCTCATTGCCGCCTTTGGTATAATAGTCGCCAATCGCATAATATTTGGCGATGTTGGCGGGCGTTCCCTTGAGGCGGCGGGGATGGATCATGCCGGCTTCGCCTTCTCGCGCGGACCTTCGGCGCGGCCGTGAGCGGCAAGCGAGACGCGGATGGTGCCACGCGTCGCACCCAGCAGGGTGACGGGCGTTGCGACCACATTCTCTTCTTCGCCGGGATCGGCGACCGGCGAAACATCATCCGCCATGTCGGGCTCGATATGCTCCGGCCGCCCGAACACCTCTTCCTGCGGCGCCGCATCTTCGGGAACGGGCACGCCGATCGACTCATCGACAGTCGGGGGTTTCTTCGGATGGGAGAAAAGATCGCCCTGCGTCTTTTCGGGGGACGGCGTCGCGCCCGGCGCGGCTGGTGGAACGGGAGTCTGCCCTTGCCGTGCCGCGGCCTGCTGCGCCTGGATCGCACGGCGCTGTGCCCGTGCCTGGGAGATGATGGCCTTGCCGAGCGGCAGGCGCTTGGGGGGATCGGTCCGCTCGACGAAAGCGGGAGCGATGCTGGGCAGCGGATTGAAGCGATCGTTGAAACGCACGACGGGGAGATTACGGCCGAACCGGAGGAAGCCGGACAGGTTGGGCAAATGGTTGACCTCGGTATCCATCACCAGTGGGCGGGTCACCTGCATGCGGCTGAGGTTCACCCCGTCGCGCATGTCGTTCACGCCATAGGACATGCCCTCATTGGCCTCGACCTGTTCGACCCGGCCGAGATTCTTGGAGACCAGTTCCGCCGTATCGGTATCGTTCGCCCTCAGCGCCACCCAGGTCGAGCAGTAGCCGGTGATGGCAGCCGCATCCTCCTTGCCGTAGGTCGCGTTGAGCTGGGGGTAGGACTGGAAGCCCAAAATCCCGCACCCGCCATACTTCCGCGCGCGGGCCAGGAAGTCGGAGAGGCTCGGCAGCTTCTGGAGCGTGGGCAGTTCGTCGATCACAACGTAAAGCCGCCGGTCGCGATCGGGGGTCAGGCTCATGATCGCGCTGATCGCGATGTCTAGCCAGACCGTGATCAGGGGGCGCAGGGAGGGAAGCTGGTCGGCCTTGACGGTCACGAACAGCCAGCTGTCATCCTTCTCGTCCTCGACCCAGCGACGGATGGAGAAGCCGTCCTCGGTGTCGTCGAGATAGGCGAAGCTGCGCATGACCGATGCAAGCTCGGCCTGGACGCCGGCCGAAGTGCGTTCTCCCTCGGCGGAGATGAAGGCGGCTGCGTCGGTGCCCTTCACATAGGCGGCGAGGTCGGCGAGCGGGGAGCGCAGCACCCGGTCGAGCAGCACCGAGATCAGGGTGTGCTTCTGCCTCGCGAGCTTGCGCAGGACCGCGACCAGCGTGCCGCGCGCCGCCTTGGACCAGAAGGGATCGCCATGCTTGTCGGGGATCGTCGATTCCGCGATCTGGTCGTAGTGATATTCCTGCGGGACATCGACCCACGGGCTCCATATGTCTGTGCGCTTGTCGAGCGGATTGAGCAGGATGTCCCTTCCGGGGCGGTAGAATTTCTCGACGAAGCTCCCGGCGGTGTCATAGACGATGGCGCGCTTTCCCGCCTTGCGGACCCCTTCGAGCATGGTGGTGATGAGGTTGGTCTTCCCCGTTCCGGGCGCGCCGACCAGCAGGATATGCTCCGGCTCGAAGGCTTCGGGGACCGCGACGCCGCCGATCGACAGGGCGCCCTTCTTCTGCCCCCGGACCGCACGGCGAACTTCCGAGACCGATCCGAACCGGGCGCCGCGAATATACTCGTTCGACCCGAGACCCCGGCCCGTTCGGGTGAAATAGAACCAGGCGCTCACCAGCCCGAAGAGGGCGACGACCCCGGCGATCGCCGCGCCATGAATCAGGTCGGTCTCGAGTTTGTGGAGCGCATTCTTGACCACTGGCGCCTCGGCCAGGGTATCGGCCAACGTCCAATATTGGCGACCCTGGGGCGTGCGGAACAGCACCGGGTCGTTGGTTCCCGGCGCGGCATCCGTCTTGAAGGTCGCCTCGACCAGCTTGACCAGAACGAAGCGCTGATATTCGTTTGATCTTTCGAACGCGTACCAGCAGGTGCCCATCACCCAGAGCACCAACCCGGCGAGAATGGTCTGGTAGAAGACCTGGGTGGTCATCCGGACGTTGTGGACGATGGCCTGACCCCCGCGCGTCCACGAGCCAAGGGTATCGTTGCGGAAGATGCTCATGGCCGCGTGCTCCCCCGAGCGGGGTGCTTGCCGGTTCGCCGTGCCCCCGGATCGGGATGGCACCGGAACGGCAGAGGGAGGCGAAGGCCGATAGTGGCGCCAGATTGAAAGTTCGCGGCCGGGAACCGGGATGCTTCACGCAGGCCGGCGATACGGGGATCCGCGCGCCGGTTCATGGCTGTTGCTCCGGTCCGAGCAGGCCCTTCGCTTCGAGCAGTGCCTTGGCGTCGGCCATGCCCTGCTCGAGCGTTTCGGGCGACGCGCGGCGCGCCAACGCAGCGACGATGGAAAGCGTCTGAAGAACGCAGGAAAGAATCTCGTCCTGCGAGGTGAAGACATATCCGGCCCGGCTGTCCGCGGCGTGCTCGAGCGCGGGCCGGGCAAGTTCGGAAACGGTGACGCCAACGCGCCGGGCGCGCAGGATAAGGCGCTCGGCCAGATGGTCGTCGATGCGAATGGTAATGCGCGCCAAGGCGTCTGCTCCATCAGGAGCTTCGCCAGGCAGGTCACAACGCGCAGACAATATAGCGCGAATGGTGGGCAATCACAACAAAATCGCATCGTCTGACGCGTCAGACAGCCCAAGGCCGCAGTAATCCTGGGGTTTTTGGCGGTCGAAACTGAGGCGTCACCGGTGTCAGACAAGAGAAGTGAATTTTGTCTGACGTGTCAGACACGATAACCCATTGGTTTTATGTCCGTTTCAGGCCTCAGCACCCGTGCGTACGGTGCAATACAACCGCGCAGCGAGTGCGTCGCTTGCCCGCAGCAACGGAGTTGCTGCGTCAACACTACCGCTGCCGGGCGCACCCTTGCGGTGTGGGTCGATATGGGGAGTTTGGCCGCGCTATTCGCGGCAGGGTCGCTTGTGGCGTGGGTGCGCCTATGCGACAAGGATCGCGTGACGAGCGGGCCAGCCTTAAGAGAAGGAAACTGGTCATGCCGAAAATGTCTGAACGCGACAGGCTCACCGATCTGGTCGAGCGTCAGGATAGGATTGCAGGCGAAATCGCCGCGACACGCGAGAAGCTGCGCGATCGCTATGCGGGCATAGTGCGGGCACTGCCGGTCGAGCAACTGACGGAACGCGAGTTCCGCGACGTGCTGGGCGAAGTGCTGCGGCTCGGCGGCGCTGCCGCGCTCGCCGCGCTCAAGGGGGCGTCGGCTGCGCCTCATGCCTCCCGTTCGGGGAAGTCGCCAGCCGCGCCCGCGCCGACAAAGGGGAATAGCGGCGCGACTGACAGTCTCGATGCCGGGGCGTGAAGCGGTCGGCCCTCCCCCCTGTTCGGGTTCTCCCGCCGCCGCGCCGTCAGGCGCGGCGGCGGCCTGGGGCACGAAAAAAGGCCAGCGCGCAAAAGCGCGCCAGCCTTGGCGGCTGGATTGCGATATGTGGGCACGGCGCTAGGAACAAGCGCCGTGCCCGATGGTATCAGGCGGTGTGACGTGCCCGCCGGAATGTGTCTTTTGGCTCTACCGGGTCGGCTCCCTGCTTGCCGCGCGGATTGGACGCGTCCTTGGGCTTCTGGAAGGCATGAATGGGAACGCCCTCCTTGCGCAGGCTCTGGTAGAGATTGGCCTGTATGCCCGATCCCTCGCATAGCACGGCTTCGACGGGGCGAAGCTCGATCAGCTTGCGGTTGCGGGTGAAGGCGGGCTTCTTGCCGCCCCCGTAAAGGCCGAACGCGACGACGGGAACGCCCTCTCTTGCCGCCCATGCCGCCGCGATGGCGTCCGCCCCCTTGCGCTGCCCGGTGGTGACAAGCGTCATGTGCGGAACGCGCGCCTTGATCTGGTCCAGCTTCGCCCATAGCGGTTCCCATTCCTCCCATAGGGCAGGACCGGAAAAGACGACGACAGGACCTTGCGGCTGGACCCGTTCACGCTCGGCAAGGGCGCGTTCGCGCAGGAAGTCGAGCGCATTCACATAGCTTGCGGTCGTGACGGATGACGCCTTGCTGCCCTTGGTCGGTGCCCATGCCCGACGCCAGCAGGCGCGATACATGGCGGCGGCATAATCCCGCATCGCCTCGAACGCGGCGCGCTGTTCGGCCAGTGACTGGCATTCAAGCTGGGCGTCTTCCAGTTCCTTGTTGAACACCTCGCCCGGTTCCATGCGCCGGCTCATCTCTCGTATCTTGTCGGCCAAGCGATCCTCGCGCCGCTCCAGCGTTCCCGCCACGAAATGGAAGCTGTTCACGATGCCCCATGCCGCATCCGGGGCAAGCGGGCTGAGGCGGGTATCGTCCAGTAGCAGGAAAAGCGACGTGATAAGCTCGCCGCAAACCTTCTGCGCGGCGAAGGGTTCGGGCATGGTGTGCTCGCCGGGTTCATCGCCCTTCTCGATGATAGACAGGGGAAGCGGATCGCCGAACGACGCTGCAAAGGCGTCGGTCGCGGTTTCCTCTGCATAAAGTTCCTGTAGGTCCGCAAAGCTGCTAACGGACGCCTTAGCTGACTTCTTGCTCATGGGTCTGACTCCTGATGGCTTGATGATCGGTCAGGGTCCGGGGAAGCGTTCCACCGCTCCCCCGGCCCGTCTTGGTTCAGCGACTAGAACGCGACTTCATCGTCCAGATCGGCGGTGCTGTCGGTGGTCAAACCGCCATGGTCATCGGCGGTGCTGCCCCCGAAGCCATAGTCATCGCCACGGCCGGACGGAGCGCCATCGCGCGGCGTGCGAACGGCGGACCCGAAATCGTCGCGACGTTCGGGCCTGCGCCATGCGACGCGATAGCCTTCCTCGACCGAACCGAACAGCGCGATAGGCAGCGGCTCGGCCATGCTCGGATCGTCGATATTTCCCTGAAGGAAAATCTCGCCCGTCTTCTTGGCGACGGCTTCCCAGAGCGCGCCGACCTGAACCCAGCGGGTGCCGTTGAAGGCGACGACTTCGTAATTGGGCGCAAGTTCGTTGTCGCTCTCCACGGCACGAAGACCAAGTCTCGGCATGTCGAGATTGCGAGTCGCGATCCAGCCGACAATGCGGCCCTTCTTCAAACCAAACTCACCGATGTTCATTGCCGTTACTCCTTAATGTGCTTCCGGGGTCCATTCCCCATCCGCACAAACACTTTACCCCCTTCCCTTTATTTGAGATACAGCATTTTTTTCTTGACAGATTTTCATCGTATCTGGTGAGCCTGAGCCAAGAAAAAAGCCGCGGTAGCGGCTCCAATCAAGGAAAAGCATGGCGAAGCCATTCCTTCCTGATCAGCGGAGGGCGAGCCGGTCCCCTGTCCATCATCGCATCCGGAGCCGCCTTCGCCGGGGCTCAAGGGCCGGGAGTGGTCCGGGGATGCAAGGGACGTCGCGCTGCGCCCTAGTGGAGGTTGAAGAAAATGGGCCTGCCGACACCTTTGGATCGGACAATCCTGTCGGCAGGCCCATTTTCTTCTACCGAAGCTTGGGCGGAGGCAGCCCTTGCATCCCCGGACCACTCCCGGCACGCCGAGACACTGCGAAAGGTGGCTCTGGATGCGATGATGGACCTCGCCCGACGCTGATTGCGGGGTGAGGCGTCCTCGCCGAACCCCGCAGCGACGGGGCCGCAAGCGGGACGTTCGGGGGACAAGCGGAGCGTGCCGCTTGGGGCCGCTACGCCGGCCCGATCCAGAGGACGTCGAGTTGGCTGCCGCCGGCCTTGCGTCCCTCGACGATGACCTGCGTGGCGGCGAGAGGCGCGAAGTCCTCCACCCCGGTGAGCCGCCAGATATGGCCATCGTCCGTTTCGAGGAGGAACCCGCGCTCGTTCCGGCGCAGGCGGCCATGAAGGCGGAGGGGCGCAACCGCCATGGTCACGTCGAGGGATACAGGGCGGCGTGGGCGGCCCTTGCGGCTTCGGTCTCCTCCAGATGCGCAACGGCCTGGATCAACCGATCATTCTCGGCGCGCAGTTGTTGATTGTCTTCATCGAGCATCACGATCGTCTCCGCCGGAGATGTGCCGAGAATCCCGGCGCCGTCCCGAGCGATCATCGCGGCTTCCGACATGGCGGACAATTTGTCACGTTCGCGCAGGAGCGCGAGCAGGACGGTGGCGGCATGGTCAAGTCCGGGGGCAGCCTTGCTGTCGGGGCCGAACAGCTTTCGGAACTGGTTCGCCTTGGCGATCAGGCCGTTGGCGACAGCAGTTGCGTCTCGCGCTCGAACGGCAGCAGGGCCCTGCGAGATTTGGGTCTGTTGGATCATATCGGATTCTCCCGATGGTAGAACGGGTTCGCACATCGGCCGATCGCCGAGCCGCTCACCTCCTCCTCCACTCCCAGACCATTTGCGTCCCTGCGGAATAAGAAAAATCATGGTGCCGCTCCTATCCGCGCTTCATGGCGCTTGCAAATATGTTCATTCTATGTTCTGGTACGGCGGAAGGGAGCATCCCCCATGATTGCGGAATATCTCGCCGGCTTCGATTTCAATCTGGCCCTTATCGACGCGGTCAATGACCCCGAGATTGCGGACGTGCGCAGCGAACTTGCGGCGCGTGCGCTGGGGGAAGGTCTCGACGGCGGATACTACGAATCGCAGGAGCTGGCCGAGGCTTTCCTCGAGGCGGCCCGCGAAGCCAATGCCGAGATCACCGATCCCCATAGTCCCGGGCGCGAGCGGCTGGCGGATATCCTCGATCGCAACTCTCCCTACCAGCGTGCGCTGTTCGATGTGGTGGCCACATTGCCTCTGGCCGATGCGGCGAGCCATCTCGTCTGGCTTACGGGCGTGATGCGGGACCGCACCGACATGTATCGCCCGGTAGAAAAAGCGCGCCTCTCCCTGCGCTAGGGCGCATCTGACACCTCATTTTTGCTGCATCGCCGTAACCAATTGGCACCCCCCGGCGGATCGGGCTAGTGAGGGGCGTTCGCCGGTGGCGGGCCGGAGCGTCGAAACTCCGAAAGATTGGGTCGGCTGCATGCCTTTGCGGCCGGATGGCCTGACTCATGTCCAGGCTCCGGCTAAAATTCAGGCACGCGTGCAATCTTTCGCGTTTTCGACACGTCCGGCTCAGGGGCCGGCATCCTCCTCAGGGAGGGTGTCCGCCGACTGGGCGCGGTTTGGTGGAGACGATCATGACCGAAGAGATACCGGGCCTGAAAAAGGCCATCGAACTGATGGAGGCGGCCCTTGCCTGCCTCGTCAATCCCAAGGATCAGGTAGTGGCGATGCGGCTCTCCCATGCGCTCGACCTCGCCCGCGAGCGACTGCTCGGAGGGGCCTGAAAAGCAGAAGCCTGCACTTGCAGCGATCGGCTCCACGAACCGTATCGACTGATTTTCCACCGGTGCCCTGAGCCTATGCGGAAATCCGCTTCAGCATATCTGCTGGCGACAGGATCGTGATTCCTTCGATGGGCGGAAGTTCCAGTAAGTCGCGGTCCCCGCTGACCAGCCAGCGGGCCGATCCGGCGAGCGCGGCGCGGATGAACATGTCGTCATCGGGATCGCGGCTGTTCACCGGAATCGCAATGTTATCGATTTCGACCCACTCGGCGATCGCGCTGAAGTCATGCAATATCTGGTTGCGGCGTTCGATCGTGAGATATTTGTCGAATTTCGGGCGCCAGAGCCGGGAGCGGAATTCGTCGAAGGTCGGTTCGGCGAAGATCAACCGTGCATTGGCGATCACCCAGAGCGTCACTCTCGCGGGGGCCGATTTCGCGACAAGCGCGGCGCTGATCAGGACATTCGTATCGATAACGAAACCGTCATTCCTCATCGGCAAGCAGTCGATCCAGTTCGCCTTCCGTGAGACCCTTTCGCGCGGCCTCATCAGCCGTCTCGCGCAAAGTGCGGGCAAGCCTGTCGGCGTAGAAGTCCCGCATGGCGGCATAGTCCTCCGCTGACACCATGACGCCGACGACGCGGTTGCGACGGGTGACGCGCACAGGTTCGCGTTGGACACGGTCGATCAGCTCGCCGAAGCGGGTTTTCGCCTCATTGGCGGTAATGGTTTGCATCGGGCCTCCATTCGATCAAAACGATCGAATCGTTCGATTGGTAATCTGGGATGGATTGGTCCCGCATTCAAGGGACTTATGGCGCCTAACGGCCCCCGGTGCCCGGTAGCAGGCTCGTCCGCGATCCCGGGCGTGCAAAGAAGAAGAGCATTTGTCGCCGCCGCCAATCTCATGCTGCACCTCGTGCAGGGTTTGCCGGTCCATTCTGGCAGCACCGTCCGACCCGGCCAATGTTCGCCATGAGCCGGGAACCGCCTGTTCTCGTGCTTGCCTGCGTGCATGGGTGGGCAGTCTGTAGTACTATAGGCTTTCGCGGACCAGTAACGGATAGCTCGCATGGAGATCTCGCCCGAAAAGATCGATGAAGGCCTGGCATATGCCGGGGAAACGATCGCCAATATGGAGGGTGTCGATTTCGACGAACTGGCGGACAGCGGCTCGTTCCAGAAGCAATATGGCGAAGCAGCGCTCGTGGTGGTCAAGATGCTGAGCATTCTCGACCAGGCGCCGCTCGCGATCGAACAACGGATCGCGCTCTCCCTGCTTGTCGAACGATATAATCGCTGTGCCATCAGGGTGACGCAGGACATGCTTGAGCACTGCTCGGAAGAGATCCGATTGCCGGGAAGGTTGAACTAGGGGCGGATTGACCCATGTGAGGGTCTATCCGGAAGGAAGGCTGCGACGGCCGGTGGCGATGAACCCGTAGCCGTTGGCGCGGATAGCGAGGCGATCGGCACGACGCATCATTATCAGGCGGCGAGGCTTTTCGCTTCGGCATCAATGCCGAGCACATCGGCCTGGTCCTGGAAGCGCTCGATCCAGTCATGCATGGTGGGCCGGGCATCGATCGGGAACTGCGCAACCGACTGGATGAAGTCGGCAAGGTCGGCCGTCGCGACCTCTTCGATCCAGTCGATCTCGGCACGATCGAGCAGGCCCTCCGATCGAATGAACGCGGTCATCGAGCCGGGACGGGCCTCGCCTCCCCTGATGCCCCTGGTCGTGGATCGCCAGAGCCCTTCGCAGGTTCGCAGCCGCGGCCTCGCGCGGGCTTCCATGAGTACGATCAAGCGAAGATTGGCGGGCGGGAGCAAACGAATATCCCTGGGACGGGCTCCAATACAGAAATAGCAGGAACTCGCATCCACCTCGAAGCCGGCACGATGGAGGCGGTCGACGCAGGCGTCTCTGTCCCAGCCCCAATCTCGCAAAGGGAATCTCGTATCGAACAGATCGCTCGGACGGGCCCCGGCGTGCGCATAGCGTTTGCTGTCGCGCGGACCGTTGTTGAAGCCGATCAGGCGTATGACCTTCTGACCGCGCGCCCATGCCTGTTGTGCCGGGGGCCAAGTTTTGGCCCATTTCTCCTGTGGGCTGGATTTCCAACGAAGGGAACATGTTTTTCCGCCCAGACTGATGCTCGGCAGCGCGGCATTGAGAAGCGACGCCTCCAGGAGGTCGAAATAGGGCGGCGCCTGCTTGAAGTGGCGCGGGACGGTAGTGACCGTTTCATGTGCGATTCCGTGGGCGTCCATCCACGCCTCGAAGATCGGAATGAATGCCAGGGTGCGCGGATTTTCGGGCATTCGGGCTCGCAACACGATATCGATCCGTTCGCCGCGGTCCACCATGCCCATTATCATGGCGGAGGAGTCGACACCCGCGCCCCATGCGACCATGACGGGAGGCGGTGCCGCGTCCATGATCCGGTCACGCGGACGGGATGTCATGGCCGGCCCGCTTCAGGATCGATAACGGGGTTGCCAGCCGCATGCGCTATTATCGCGGCGAACTGCGGTTCCTCGTTGCAGTGTTCGCAGAAAAGGTCGTCGTGCAGTTCGACAAGCACCCAGCGCCCGGTGGCTCGATCCCAACGCGCGCAGGCATCGCGCACGATCTCTTCGCTCTCGCAGCGCGGACAGACCGGCGTCACTTCAGGAGCATTGTCGTCGAGCGATGGTGCGGCGAGCATGTAATGGCGCTCGGAGGCCGACATCACGGTCCAGCCCTCCGCAAGACGCATGGCGAGGATGCCGGTCAGATATTCGGCGGCGAACACTTCATAATCATGGGTCGCTTCGGTCAGCGTCAGGGTTGTGAAGGTCGGTTGACGGATTTCGAGAACCGCGAGCGTGACCTGCCGGTCCTCACTGGTCTTGTAGAAGCTGTACTGATGGATCTGCCGGAGCACGGGCTCGGGGACGGTCTGGTTGTCGGCGGTTTTGAAAGTCATGCTCTGCACCTTTCGAAGGACGCGCACGTCGAGGCTCGCCTCCGAGGCAGCCGCGGAGGCGAGATGCGCGATCATGGTTGAAGAAGGGCGCCGGAAATTCGACGCAACGGCGTTGTAGTGACGGTCAGGCGACGCGCAGGACCACGTCCTCCCTATTTGCCGGGCGGGTTTCGGTTACGCGGAACGGCTGGATTGGATCGCCGGTCCGTATGACGAACTGGTCACGGCCGGTAGTGGTCCGGCGCTGAATAGCGATCGCGTAGCTCCGGTCGAACCCGGCCAAAACAGATCTAAGCGGCGACAATTGGGCCATGATATCCTCCATGGGCGTTGAGGTGAGGAAGCTATGCGGCGCACCGGGTCCGCCCCGCTTGATCCGGGACCGCTGCGGCCGCTCGGAGAGGGAAAGAACTATTGGGAGGCCTCAGGGCCGGTCCACCATCCTGGCCCGGACGCGCTCGATCCATCCCGCCGGGTCACTATGGTGATCGAGAAATTCCCGCGACCACGCGAACACCGTGTCGGTGTCGGGTTCGACAGTTTCGAGAGCATCGCCATAGTCGGGATGGTGCGCGGCTTTGCAGCTATTGCGCATGAAAATGAGCGCGCCGGCGCACATCGCGCGCGCATCGGTGCCGTCACCGGGAATGGTCTTGTGACAAGGCAGCGGCGGCCCGTCGAACTGAATCTGCTGTGTGAAATCCTCCGGCCGATAGCCGCCGAGCCAACCGGCCGGATGATCGCGGCGCCAGGGACATTCGCCGCACGGCCGCTTGAGCAGCGGCTTCATGACGCCCCCACATGCAAGGTCCGGAGCGTCTCCTCCATGTGCCATCGGGCCGAGTTGCCAAGTATCCCGGTCTCGGTGACGACGTAATAGCCGCCGCCGTAGGAGGCGTAACCATCGTCCTCACGGCAGCCTTCGGCCCAGTGGAAACCGTACGGGAGCGCCGATTTGCAGATCTTCTGGATCAGCGATGCGAGCGCCGAAACGTCGGCGTCGTCCCCGGATATGGACGCGAAACATCGCCCGCCGTCCGGGCTGTGGGTGATACTGAGCGTGGCGCCGAACCCGAAAAACCCGGGGTCGGACCAGAGATCGAAGAAGCCGGCGAAGGGATCTTCTTCTTCCGGCTTTTGCGGAAAGATGCTTCTGAACGCCTCGCTGCGGGATGCGTAGTAGCTTTTGACCGCCTGCATGTCGTCGGAGGGAAGCTCGGCGAGGTCGCAGGAGAGACAGACGTCCACGGCGAAGCATTCCTGAAGCAGCGCCGCTTCCTGTGGCGTCACGGAAATCGCGAACGCGGTCTGAAGATAGTAATTTTCCATCGCTCGGCTCCTTGATAGAAATAACGCGAAGAAGTCGGTGAGGACGAAAGCCGGCTGCCGAAATCGTCGGCCCCTTCGGCAGGCGGTCGGCGATCTCCTGGTCGGTGAGGTTTTCAAGCAGCTTCAGGACCGTTCCGGCACCCGGCTCGAACACGGTTATCGTGCGCTTGCCGATATGCTCCGCGGGCCAGGCGTCCGGATTCGCATCACCGGCAACGCCCCGGAAATCGGAGTGCGTACGCGACCAAATCAGGTCGAGCTTCTGTGCGCGGGTCAAGCCGGCGAGAGCGGCTTTCTCATGGGCGATGATCGCGGCGCGCATTGCATCGGAACTTCGACGGTCGCCAAGATCGCAGTAGCCATGAAACCAGCGATTGAGCCCGTCGATCTCGAAGAAGACCGAGGTGACGGAACCGACCTTGAATTCGGACATGGCGAACATGCCGGCTCGCATGAAGAGAGGCGGCAGCAGCTCGAGCATGTATTCGTAGGATTGCTCGTCTATTGCGAACCACTGGTTTGCGTAGGCCCTTCCCGAGATGCGATCCTCGACCGGGGCGTCCGGAACGCGGTTGAACAATTGGAACATCTGCTCGCGCGTCGCGACGCCGTCGAAGATTTTCCTGAATGGCGAATCCTGAATCATGGGGTGTCTCCTGGAAGACATGACCCGACGCGGCGCACGGGACGGCGTGCCGGGCATGGTGGGGAGGAAAGAGGTTATTCGGCCGCGGCAGGAGCGGATGCGTCGTCCTTGTCTGCGAAGGCGGCATCGACCACATGGTTGACAACGTGCATCCTGATGGCCCGGTCGTTCGGGATCAGCCAGGAGACATGCTCGCGCAGCGCCTCGCGCACCCGCTCGATGATCGCGGCATCCTCGCCGAGCAGCAACATGTTGGCGGTAAAGCGCGCACGCATCTCGAACCCTGCCTGCTGGGTATGGTAGCTGTCGGAGTCGCAGTCCTCATCGGCATAGAAGCACACGTCTTCGAGCAGATCCGCGAGTTCGGCGGGCGTGATCTTGCAGCCGGTGGCGAGCAGGATGATGACGTCCCGCAGGTCCGTCGAGCACTCGCCGGAAATGATCAGCGCATCCGCGGGCAGCGAGAGGACTTCGACCGGAACGTCGAGATCGCATGTTGTGCGCGCGGCAAACTCGACCGCGATTGCATCGACCGGTTCGCTCACAACACCGGGCGGAACCTGTCCGTCCGCGCTATGGTCGAAGACATCGCCTTTGGCCCGCTCGATCCGGATCGAACAGCCCAGCACGCATGGGATGGCATCGTACCAGCTGTAGCCGGCGAATTCGGGGACAGGAAGAACGGGCGTCGCTTTGAGCAGTGGACCGGAGCCGATGGCCCGGCCGGCGCAATGCTCGATGTGCGGCGGATTGGCCGGCATCAGGATCATCGGCTCACCCGCCACCCGGTCGCCGAGGTGGACGCTGTCGATTTCCGCCGTGCGCGGGGTCCAGGCGTGGAGCCAAGGCGCGGTCTCCGGCAACGATACGCCCCAATCCTTCGCCCGCAGCCAATCGGCATGGGCGAACCGATGGTGACCTTCGCAGGCGATTGTGCGGAAGATCGCCGCCTCGCAGGCTTCACGCAGCGCGTCGAGCGCCGCGCCCTGCACAACCTCCTTGCGGGAAGGTAAAACCAGCTTCAGGTTCTCCGCCGCGACGATGTCGACCTTCGCATACCAGCCGCGGCCTCCATCGGCGTCATGGATATGCGGCAAGTCGCAGGGCACGGTGAGGCCGTGAAAGTTGATCCGGGGCAGGTCGCGAGGAACATGGCAAGTGTCGGCAAAGATGCCGATGCGGCAGCCGTTCCATTTCTCGACCCGTGTCGCTTTGCTGAGAAAGTTTTCATAGGCCAGTCTCTTGTCCCCAAACCAGATCGCCACCGGACAGAAGCGCGCGGCGTCCTTCACCGCCTGTTCGAGCTGCTGCGCCCAGGCTTCGGGCAGGTCGATCTCGATTACGGTGCCCTTGTGGAGGGAAGAAGGCATGACTTCGAGCGGCTCGCCGCTTTCCCATGCGTCCGGCGTTATGGTCACCTGCCACGCCGCGCCGAGGTCGGATGCATGGGATCGAACGAGGACATGACGGCCGGCGAGGCTGAACACGCCCATGCCCGCGGAGTCTTCCGAACGGGCGATGCGCTCGTCCCAGCCCGAATCTCCCAGCGTCAGGAACTTCGCGGGATCGGCAATGCCGCATCCATCGTCGCGGATGCGCAAAACCGGCCCCCGGTCCCCCTCGATCCGGGTGATATCAATATGGGTTGCGCCAGCCCTGCGGCTGTTCTGAATAATTTCGACGATCGCATCCAAGCAACTTCCATTACTCAGGCGTCCAATTTTCGTGAGCAGGGACTGGCTGACCGAGGTATGGATCATGGTGGGAAAGGTCATGTGAGCCTCCGGGTTTGCCGCGACCTCATCGTCGCCCCCACATCCCGCTTCCTCCACTCCATGCCCATCCGGGTCGTTCCCGCCATGATCTGCCGGTTCGACCACGCGATAGCGGGGATCGCACCGGCCGGCATGGCTGAGAATCCAGGCGGTCTCATAGTCAGGGGCGAGATCAAGCGGCGTGCCGCGCGCAATCCTGGCGAAGGCCAAGATCGCACGCGGTCAGGCTGTTGCGGTGGGGTTCGAGACGGTCGAAGGCGCCGGTCAGATCGTCGATGTCGGTACGGACGCAGGCATCGCCGGGATCGTGATCGAGTGTTATGACCAGGCGCCGGCGTTCAGCGGCCATTTCCGGGAAGACCGCCCGCACCATCAGCGTTTCGATCCGCCTAGCCAGCGCACCGATGCGCGATCCGAGAATCTCGCGTGACGCCGGTTTTAGCGCGAAGTAGCGGTACGGGGCGATAACCGGCGCGATCCGCAGGCAGGGAACGCATCCGGCAATCCTGGGCGCCTTGATGACGCAGGTCCGCCTGCGGCGTTCCTCATCGACGGCGTCGGCGCAAACGAGTGAGCGATACTCATGGTGGGGCAGCGTCTCCGCGATGCGGGAACGGGTGACGATGATGTCCATGACAGGTCTCCTTCGGACGATCAGCCGCGCCGGCGAGCGTCCGATGTTGGAAAAGTCGGCTCGCAGTGCCGGCGGCTATCAGTCGAAGCAAGGCAGCCGGTCGCTCGCGGGGGCGTCGCGATCCAGGATCAGATAGTTGCAGCCGTGATTGCGCGCGACTGTCAGCGCGTTGAAGAGATCGTCGGGAATCTCCGACTGGTCCCCGAATGAGGCCGGAACGGTGCGCAGGAGCCAGCCATGATGGGTATCGGCGACGCTGACGGGACGGTCGGATGGGTCGAGCATCAGCCACTCGTCGATCCTCACCGTCGTCGGCCACGAGACATGGCTTGAGGAGAGCGCGAGATAGTTGCCGATCTCCAGACGGTCGGTATCATAGCCGAGATCGGGATCGATCAACTCGATACGCGTGATCAGCTGGTCTTCGGGATGCCGGTTGAAATAGTCGCCCACCACAGTGGCATCGTCGAGATCGCCAGGATCGCGGTCGTCATTGATCTCGCCCCATTGCGCCCGGCAGAACGTCGCGACCTGTTCCAGCAGTCCCTTGTGGGACAGCGCGGTGGCAACAGTGGTGCCATGACCGTGGCTGATATTGGCGAGATGGACAGGAATGGACCAGGGAACGGGCGTCCGGTCGATACGGGCGGCCGCCGCGTCGAGATCGGTGATGATGTCGGCAATGTCGCCGGATGTTTCGGCATAAGACGCAAGCGCGATCCTGGCACGCACCAGCAAAGCAAGATGCGCGGATCGGGTTTGATCTGTCATGGGAATATCCTTCGTCCGCTAACCCGCCCGCCCGGCGGCTTCGACCTGTTCGTTTTCGAGCGTCCAGAGCGACCCCCAGCGTACATCCGCGAACGAAGGCACATCGCCCTCGCTCTGGATGTCGATGGCGGTCTGACAGTCCGGCGCATCAACGCTGACGACGATCGCACGCTCGACGCGGAAGACCTGAACGATCCGGATCTCGTGAGACGTCATGAGCGAACTCCTTCAGGCTCGTGGTCGGGGCCGTAGGCGCGGGATCGAGCGAAATCGCCATCATCGGCCTCATCGACAAGATAGCCTGTGACCTCCTCTGCATATTCGACGTCGAGCACGGCCTGCGCGGTCGGCATCAGGCGAAGGGCCAGCCCATTTCCGAACAGCAGCTCGTCGGCCGCCGCCATCGCCGAACGATGGTCCTGGGCGTTAACGGCGACCTTGATGCGGATGACGGCGTACACATGGACGTGGTGACGGCGACTTTCGCCGTCCGCCACCTCGTCTGATGCTGGCCTGTCGAAGACCTGTGCTGTCATGCTGCTCTCGTGTCCGGCAGCACGACAGGATCAGGGTCGACCACGATCTCGGCGCGCATGTCGGAATAATGATGTTCCGTCATCCAGCGTTTGGCGGCGGCCATGTCAGGGGCGAGAAAGCGCAGTTCCTCACGGCCATCATGGCCGGTCAGCACGCGAACCATCCCAGGTTCGGGCGTTCCGAGGATTTCGAAGGGCTTCTTACTCTCGGCGCTGAACAGGCGGCGGACCACCATCACGATGATACCCTCGCTCCCGAAATCGCCCATATGTAGGGTGAATGTCGCGGGATGACTGCCGGAGTCCGGCCGGCGTTCGACCAAGCGGCCGGTGCCGTTTTCGGCCTCCCACGCTCGGACTTTTCGGGTGAAGCGTTCGGGCGGGCGTGGCTCTCCGCTGACATATTTGATGAGCGCCCCCAGGGGGGCGTGATCGTAGACATATTGTGCCGAGTGCATGGAATATCTCCAAAATGCACGAAGCCCGGCGCGATGGCCGGGCTTCGTGAGAGTGACGGAAAATGTGGAAGTCGGATCAGTCGCGCAGGCCCCCGGCGGCTACCTCCTCGACCCACGAGGCGGCCTCGTCGAGATCCGCGTCGTCGTCCTCGACCAGCGCGGCAAGTGCGACCGCTCCCTCGCGACCAAGCTGGCCGAGGCGCTGAAGCGCGGCATACAGCACCGGCGCGAGCTGCTCCGGTGTTGTGGTGTCGATATCGGAAATGGTCATGCAATCGCTCCTTGTGTGCGGTGGATATCTGCCGGGAAGGCCCGGGATGCGGGCGATGCGGTCCGACGCGCCCGGCCAGTCGCGTCGGAAACTCCGGCACCCTTCAGGCCACCATTGCGGGTTGCAATTCGTAGACAAGACAGGCGCCCGGGTGGTCCTCGGTCCCGATCGCGATGCGCACGAGCTTGCCGTCGCAGGCGAATTGCGCGGCGCGGGGGAAGTCGAGATAGATCGGCCCCTCGAAGACGATGTCCTTCGAGCGGACCGCCTTGACCGTTCGGATCGCCCCGATCGTGCGATAGGAGTCCGGCGCGCCGATCAGCTTCAACTGGTCGCCCGGCTTGATCCGCTTCTTGAAGGCGGCGAGCGGGATCAGGGCCTCGACGGTGCTTCCCGAACCGCGCCGCGTCGCCAGCGCAGCCCAGTAAGGCCGCCCGATACGAACCTCGCAGAAGAAGGCGCAGCTATGGGAGTCCTGGAGGAGCTGCGACCGTGTGAATCCAAACCGTTCAATCTCGTCTTTCACCTTCATAGTGAAGGCGTCTTGCTCTTCCCTGCCGGTGAGATCTTCGGGCGTATCGAGCAGTTCGGCGATGATCTTTCGGCCGCCGGAGAATTTCTGCGTGAGGACGGAAAATCGTGCTTCCGGGAATCGGCTGCGCAAATGCCGCTCGACACGTCCGGCGACCGTCGCCAGATTCTCGCCCGGATTGTGGAGATCGCCCCGGTAGTGGAAGTTCCCGCGCTCGTCGCACGCGGTATGGCTGTAGAGAAGCGGTGTAGCGACAGGCGCGCTATCATCGGAGTGCATGGCGGTATGCTCCTTGAAACGCGAAAGCCCGGCACGACGGCCGGGCTTTGCATGGGTGATGAGATGGATCGGGCGGCCGGTCAGTCGGTGCCTGCGGCCTGGTCGAGCAGCAGGACGGCGATCGATGGCTTTTCCGAGATGGGGGATTTCCGGCTGTCGTATGGCTGCCGGCCTTCCTCTGCGATCACGAGCATGTCGAAGACCGGCGTGGGGACGCCGCCGCCATCGGGCACGGTGAGGCCGTCATGACATTGGATGTCGACGCAGCGCGGGGGACCGCCCGTCCGGTAAGGTCTGAAGTAGAAGGTGACGCGCCGTCCCTCGCTCGTCTTGGCGCTGATGGTGAATCCGCCGTCCGGTATGTCGATTGGGAGCGTCGGCACATGATTGAAGATCGCGAAGCCAATGCTCGCGGCATCGGCGTTGGTCATGACGGGGAGTTGGCGGATGCTCGCCGATGGGAGGCTGGTCGGCGGCTCCGGCTTGCGGTCATCTGTAACGGTGCCGGTCTTCACGATGTCTTCGGCCGATGCGAGATCCTCGATCAGATGCCGGATCGCCTCTGCGTCGAGGTCAGCCGGGGTTTCGAGCGCCCCACGGGCGCGGCTAAGCAGTTGCGCGTGATCGCGCCTGGTCATGGTCACGGGATCGATCCTTTCGGGAGATGAGCGCCCGGCGCGCAGGGCTGTGCCCACGTTGCGTGCATTCACACGTCCGTCGCATGCGCCACGGCGGCGCGGCTGAGGCCAGGAATGGCGTCGCGATAGTAGGTGCTGTTTTCGGAGAAGGCGATCGCTGCCTGCTCGGCGCGATACCAGTTCACCGCGTCGATCCTGTAGCTTTCGCTGGCATAGCATTCGCCGCCGCTCGAGAACGCAACGGTTACGACGAACGTGCCTAACGACACAAAGGTGTCTGTACTCATGGGACTGTTCCTTTCTGCTGGATGCGATGGGCGGCCGCGCGAAAGCGCGCCGGAGGGCGAAAATGCGATGCTCGTGTTGGATCGCCGGGGACGGTGCGAGCCCGGCAGGCTGATTTCCGTTCAGGCGTCCGGGCAGCACCCGAGCCATCGACCGACCGCACTCAATTCTCATCCCCCTCCTCCTTTCGGATCAGGGAGCGGATTGGCAGGCGGGAGCAACACCGTATAAGCTGTCCGGCAACGCGTGCCTCGGCACTGCTCGCGCGGGCATCGACCCGCACTTTCCCCATTGGACCGAAAAGAGGGCCGCACATGACTGAAACCGCCGAACAGGGCAGCACGCTGATTACCCTGACCGCTGAAATCGTCTCGGCGCATGTCAGCAACAACTCCGTCGCCGTTGCCGACCTGCCGCTGCTGATCCAGAATATTCACGGCGCGCTGAACGGTCTGCAGAACCCCGCGGCGGCCCCGGAGATCAAGCCGGAGCCGGCGGTCCCAGTCCGCGCTTCAATCAAGCCCGACTACATTGTCTGTCTTGAGGACGGCAAGAAGCTCAAGATGCTCAAGCGCCATCTGATGACGGCCTATCAGCTGACGCCCGAACAATACCGCGCGAAGTGGAATTTGCCGGCCGATTACCCGATGGTTGCGCCCAACTATGCCGAGCAGCGCCGTTCACTTGCGAAGAAAATCGGCCTTGGCCGCAAGCCCAGGGCGGCCGAACCTGCTCCCGCCCCCGAGGCGAAGAAAGCGCCGGTGGCCCGGAGGCCGCGCAAGAAGCCCGCTGAGGCCGAGCAGCCTGCATAAGCGCCTGCATCTGGCGAAGCCGGTGTGCCATGCATCCGCATGTGCCATGTCTCGGGAACCCGATCCCGTCCCGCCGAGCGCCTGGCGGTGTGCGCGCTTGTCATGGACGATCCGGATTCGATGAGCGCAGAAGGTCTGGTGGGTCAATCTGCACACGCATCAGAGGTCTTCGGCCTTGAAGCCGTGGTGTTCGACAAGCGAGCGCACCACGGCGTCCCACACAAGCTCCTTGAATGCGGCGCGATTGTCGAGGTCTGCGTCGAAGGTGTAGGTGTCGGCCAGCTTCCTGGCGCTCTCTCCGAGGTCGTGGAAGAAGCGGCTGCGCATCGTGTAGGTTTCTGCGAAGGTCCTGGGGTAGTTCGACATAGCTGGCTCCATGATCGATCTGGGCTGCGGAGGGCGGGCGACGATTCCCTGCGAGCGCGAGCGCCGCTTGCGGGTTTGGTCAGGGGAAAGCCTTGTACCGGGTCACCACGGTATGGAGTCGCGGTCGTAGTCCTCCAGCATGACGCCAAGCGCGGCTGCTTCCTCGTAGTCGAGATTGCGATGGTCGTCGGCGTTCGCGTTGCTTGCCATCTCGACAATGGGGTGAATGGATATGATCTGTCCGCCGGGAAGCCGGATCAGGTTTCTTGATCCGGGGAGAAAGGCGGAACCGTCCGGCACCGAGAAGCTCCCGAATATGCTGTAGTCGATCCGCATCGTGTTTCTCCATGAATGATGGCGCCGGTGTGCACGGTTCCTGGCGGGATGGGTTTGCAGTTCGGTCCTGGACAATGAACGGCGCGGGTCGGCGCCGAGGGCTCGGGACTTCATCATCCGATCCACGGCTCCAGGTCGGCAAGCGGAGGCTTATCCTCGCGGTCGGTGCTGTCGTGGGTCGGGGCCTGTGCGCGCGGGGGCGCGCTGATCCCGCTATGCGTCCAACCGGGTCATCGGTTCGGTTGCGCAGGCCCGTGGCGGCAACGGCGTGTCATCGTGTGCCTCGAGGTCGAGCAATGTCACCTCGGGCTCACCGCCCGGTTCGAACTCGCCCCTGGTGGTGGCGAGGTCTGCCTCGAGTTCGGCCAGTTCCTGAAGCTTGTCGTCGAGCAACGCGGCGTCGGGGAAGAGCTGGCCCACGCGCGCCTCGAACGCAGGGAGCCGTCGTTCGTGGGCCTGGAGCGTCGCCCTGATGCTGTCGAGATCAGTATCGAGATTGTGAATGGAAGAGTCGATCCGGCCGGCTACCGTGCCCGGCCGTGTCTTCTCGGTGACTTCGAATTTGCCGTTCTCACCGTGATGCTGCATCGCGACCACGGTGCAGAGGTAGCGTTTGCCATCGGTGTTCAAGGCCTCATAGCCCGACAACTCCAGGTCGATGCCGTTGATGGTCCCCAGCGTCCAGCGGGCCTCCGTGCCGTCCTTTCGCATCCGGCTGGCATATCCGAGGATGCGTTCGCCGACGGCAGTGCGATCGGTGATCATCGTGCCGTCGCAATTGAACGCAAGCGCGTCCCCGCCCGGAAGAACGCGCCGGGCGATATCGGCTTCGAGCAGCGCGATCTGCTTGTGGCAGTCCTCGATCTCCCGGGTCGTTCGGGTGATGGTCCTGCGGATATTATGCTGATCGTCGATATGCGCATCGCGCAGACGCTGCAGACGCGCGACCTCGGAATCGAGGCCGGCCTTGCGCATCAGCCGGTCGTCGCCGGACGCCAGCGCCTTGGCCAGCGCGAACTGGTTGACGTTGGAGCTGACGTCCTCGATCCGCCGAATGGAGCGGTCGCCCGACATGGCCATGTTGATGAAGCGGGCCTTGCGCTCGAGCATCTGCCAGTTTGTCGCGTCCATCGAGCCGCTGGTGGCGTAGCCGTAAAGCTCGATCTCATCGTTCTGGTTGCCCTGGCGCTCGATCCGCCCTTCCCGCTGCTCGATATCCGAAGGGAGCCACGGAACATCGAGATGATGCAGGGCCTTCAAACGCTGCTGCGCATTGACGCCGGTGCCCATGGTCGCCGTCGACCCGAGGACGAACCGCTTGCGGCCCTGGTTGAGGTCGTTGAACAGCCGCTGCTTCGCGCTGTTCTTCTTGTAGTGCTGCATGAAGGCAATCTGCTCGGCCGGCACGCCCATCGCGATGAGCCGGTCGCGGATCCAGACATAGGCGGAGAAACCGCGTGTCTCGAGCGCGGCCTCGGTGCCAAGATCGGAGAAGATCATCTGGACGGCGCCCGGAAGCGGATAGGGCTTGCCGGTCTCGGGATCGGTGTAGCGATGATCGGCCGTTTCCTGCCAGATACGGAAGGCATTCTCGATCAGGAGATTGAGCTTGTTGCCCTCATCGTTGCCGACGCCGGTATCGACGAAGCGGAGATCGATCGCGGAATGGCGTCCGTCGGTAATGACCGACAACAGGATGTCTTCGCCCTTCTGCGGCCGCCCGTTGCGGCTTTCGATCGCCTTGATGCGCTGGGCGAGCACGCGCTGATAGGCTTTGAAGGGCGCGCCGGACTTCGCGACGATGATCTGCCGCTTCCCGCCCCTGACGGTGGGCAGCTTGACGTGCTGGCGCAGGTCATCCTTCAGGACAACGTCGGCGACGCTGCGGTACATCGCCATCAGGTCCGCGACGTTCACGAACTCGCAGAAGCGGGTGACCGGCTTGTAGCTGCCGCTGGGCTGCAATTCGAGTTCGGTGCGCGTGTCCCCGAAGGCCGCCGCCCAGGCGTCGAACTCATGCAGGCCCTTGGCGTGAAGCTCGTCGGGCTGCATGAAGCGCTGCAGCGTATACATCTCGCCGAGCGTGTTGGTGATGGGCGTGCCGGAGGAAAGGATCAGTTCGCGCCCCGGATTGATGCCGGCGATGTATCGACTCTTCACGAACAGGTCCCAGGCGCGCTGCGAGCCGACCGGATCGACACCCTTCAGGTCGCCGAGGTTCGTCGCGAAGGTGAGCTTGCGGAACTGCTGTGCCTCGTCGACCAGGATCTGATCGATGCCGATCTCGCCGATATGGACGAGGTCGTCCTTGCGGGCCTTCAGATTGTCGAGCTTGCTTTTCAGGCCCTCTTTCAGACGCTCGACACGCTTGCGCGACACGCGGTCCTGGCTGTCGATGCCCGTGATCAGGATCTCGTAGCTGTCGAGCTGATCTTCGATGAGCTGCTTCTCGAACGCGCTCGGCGTCGGAATGAACTTGAAGGCATCATGCGTGATGATGATCGCGTCCCAGTTGCCGGTCGTCGCACGGGCAAGGAACCGTTGCCGTTTCTCCTTCACGAAGTTCGTATCGTCGGCGACAAGGATGCGCGCCGTCGGATAAAGCATCAGGAACTCGCGGGCGATCTGCGCCAGACAGTGGTTCGGCACCGTGATCATCGGTTTGCTGGCGAGGCCCAACCGCCGCTGCTCCATCACCGCGGCGCACAGGCTGAAGGTTTTTCCGGCGCCGACACTATGGGCAACGTAAGTGCTGCCGGACGAAATGATGCGCCAGACCACACGCTTCTGGTGGTCGCGCATCCTGATCGTGGTCGAAGCGCCCGGCAGCGTCAGATGCTGGCCATTGAAGCAGCGGGGTACGAGGTTGTTATAGGCATCGTTGTAGATGCGCACGAGCCGGTCGGCGCGTTCGCTGTCCTGCCAGACCCAGGTTTCGAAGGTCGACTTGATGCCCGCGAGCTTTTCCTTCGCGGCCTCGGTGTCGGTGACGTTGAGTTCACGGCGCTCCGACCCGTTCTCGTCGCCCCAGGTGTCGTAGATCTTGGGGATATGGGAATTGAGCGCGTCTTCGATCAGGTCGCCGGCACCACGCCGCGCCGTGCCCCAGGTCGAGGACGAACTGGCCTGTCCCTGGAACGGCGCCTTGTCGACCGTCCAGCTGGCAAGCTGGACGGTATGACGGATCATCGTGTCGACCTCCATGATCTCGGCGATG
>TARA_R110000787_G_scaffold9028_36_pt1 | contig 30843 bp, 32 predicted proteins | sample TARA_R110000787 | Tara Oceans TARA_R110000787 (sample SAMEA4397920) | marine metagenome | biome: Polar Biome; feature: [DCM] deep chlorophyll maximum layer (ENVO:01000326); material: water (ENVO:00002006), including particulate matter (ENVO:01000060) such as... | depth 35 m | reverse complement strand
GCCAGACCGTCAGCCGTGCCTGCGGGTTGGCGCCCTGCGCGTCGGCCGCCGCCTTGCGCGCCTGATCGCCGATGCCCTTTTCCGCGCCGATGATGCTGAGCGGGCGGCGACCATAGGCGGCCATGCGGCGGCCAAGGTCGAACTTGTCACCGCGATCGCGGATTTCGCCGGTCAGCCCGTCATAGGTCGCGCCGTGGAGCGGCGGCAGGTCGCTCTCTACCTCCGCCTGCCACGCCGCCGCCCCTTCCGGTGTGGCGAGCGAGGCGACCGTTTGCGCCGGATCCCATGGGTCAATCAGGAAGAGGCCAGCGACGCGCGGTTCGGCGGCGGCGACATCGGCGGCCATGAAGCCGCCCATGCTGTGACCGGCCACCACGATCGCGCTGGTATCGATGCGATATTTCGCGACGGTGGCGGGCTGTTGCAGAAATTGGAGCGCGGCGAAGGCATCGTCCGAAGCGCCGGCAAAGGAGAAATTGCCCGGACTACCCCATGATCCGCGATAATGGAGCGTCAGCACATGCCACCCGGCACGGCGAACCGCCTGGGCGAGGTCCAGATTTTGCTCGTTGCCGGGGAAGCCGTGCAGGAGCAGCAAGGTGGGGTGCAGCCCTCCACCCGCAGCGGTGTAGAGAACCGCGTTCATCGCGCCGTCGCCTGAGGGGATGACAAGGGCGCTCATGCCTGGGGGATGCGTCGCGTCGGGCGACGGATCGCTGGTGACGGCGGAGTGGATGGCGGGTTCGCGCGCTTGGACCGGTAAGGTTGCGATCAAGCTCGCTGCCACGCCGCATAGCCAGAATTTGCGCATGATCATCCCCCAATTTACACTGAACTTGCCCAAGAACGCTCTCACTCGCCTGGAGCCGTGTCCAATGAACCAGAATGCGAAATCTTTGGAGGTTCAGCATGTCGGGGGAATGTAAGGAGAAGCCCGTCGCCGCGAACAACAAATTCCACCTGATCACCGGGCTTGAGACCCAATTGATCGCGCAATGCCTGCGGCACCGTAACGCGATTATCGCGATTGAGCTTCACCTTCATGCCGCGACTATGCCGCAAGACGATGATCGCGGCAATCAATCCTCGTCCGCGTCGTCCTTGACCAGGTCCTGCGCCACCTTGGGATCGCGCAGCAGCTTGTCGATATGGCTGCCTTCGTCGAAACTGTCGTCGGCCAGGAATTTAATCTTGGCGGCATATTTGAGGCGCATGCGTGATGCGACCTCGCGCTGGAAATAGGCGGTGTTGGTGCGCAGCGCTTTGAGCACCGCTTCCTCTTCCCGGCCGAGCAGCGGCTTGATGAAGACGGTGGCGTGGCGCAGGTCGGGCGACATGCGGACTTCGGTGACGCTCACGACATGCTGTTCCAGCACGTCGTCATGCACGTCGCCGCGTTGCAGGATTTCGGACAGGATGTGGCGCACCTGTTCGCCCACACGCAGCATGCGGACGTTCGCGCCTTCATTTTGATTAGACATATATCATCCTCATGGCCCCGGCCGAAGCCGGAGCCACGTCTTTCCTATCACAGCGTACGGATACGTTCCTCGACCTCGAACAGTTCGAGCGTGTCGCCGGCCTTGATGTCGTTGGTGTCCTGCAACACCGCACCACATTCCATGCCCGCGCGGACTTCGGACACATCGTCCTTGAAGCGCCGCAGCGAGTGGATGACCGTTTTCGACACGATGACATCGTCGCGGGTGAGGCGCGCATTGAGCCCCTTGCGGATGATGCCTTCCATGACGAGCAGGCCTGCCGCCTTGTCCTTCTTGCCGGCCGGGAAGACCTGCAGGACTTCGGCGCGACCGACGATCGTTTCGATGCGTTCGGGCGCGAGCTGGCCCGCCATTTCGTTACGCACTTCTTCGAGCAGGTCGTAGATCACGTCATAATAGCGCAGCGAGATTTTCTCCCGGATCGCCAGCGGACGCGCCTTGGCATTAGGACGCACGTTGAAACCGATCAGCGGCGCACGGCTGGCAGACGCCAGGGTGACATCGCTTTCGGTGATCGCGCCGACACCCGAACTCAGGATACGCACCTTGATCTCGTCCGTCGAAATGCGGTTCAGCGCACTGACGATCGCTTCGACCGACCCCTGCACATCGCCCCGGATGACCACCGGATATTCGATGACCTTGGTGCTGAGCGCCGAGAACATATTCTCGAAATTGGTCGGCACGGAGGCCGTCCGCTTGCGGGTGATCTGCTCCTGACGATAGGCGGCGACCTCACGGGCGCGAGCCTCATTCTCCACGACCGTCATCTGGTCGCCCGCCATCGGCACGCCCGACAGGCCCAATATCTCGACCGGGGTCGATGGTCCGGCCGATTTGACCTGCTGGCCCTTGTCGTTGATCAGCGCGCGCACCTTGCCGCTTTCCGCGCCGATGACGAAGGTGTCACCGACCTTGAGCGTGCCCTTGCGCACCAGCACGGTGGCGACCGCACCACGGCCCCGGTCGAGCTGCGCCTCGATCACATTGCCTTCGGCCGCGCGATCGGGGTTGGCGGTCAGTTCCATCAGTTCGGCCTGGAGCAGGATCTTTTCGATCAGTTCGTCAAGGCCGGTCTTCTTGAGCGCCGAAACCTCCACGTCCTGAACGTCGCCGCCCATATCCTCGACCACGATCTCCTCGCTCAACAGGCGCTCGCGCACCTTTTGCGGGTTGGCGTCAGGCTTATCGACCTTGTTGATCGCCACGATCATCGGCACGCCGGCCGCCTTGGTATGGTTGATCGCTTCGATCGTCTGCGGCATCAGCCCATCGTCGGCCGCCACCACCAGAATGACGATATCGGTAACGTTCGCACCACGGGCGCGCATTTCCGAGAAGGCCTCATGGCCCGGCGTGTCGAGGAAGGTGATGACATCGCCTTTCTTCGTCGTCACCTGATAAGCGCCGATATGCTGGGTGATGCCCCCGCTTTCGCCCGACACGACACTGGTGCCGCGCAGAGCGTCGAGCAGCGACGTCTTGCCATGATCGACATGGCCCATGATCGTGACCACGGGCGCACGGGTCTTGAGCGCTTCGACCGCATCGGCCTCACCCTCGATCCCGATTTCGATGTCGGCGTCCGACACGCGCTGGATGCGGTGGCCGAATTCTTCGACCAGCAATTCGGCGGTATCCTGATCGATCGACTGGTTGAGCGTGACCGCCTGACCCATCTTGAACAGCGACTTGACCAGGTCCGCGCCCTTTTCGGCCATACGGTTGGCCAGTTCCTGCACGGTGATGACTTCGGGCACGATCACGTCGCGCGACTGCTTCTCACGCGTCTTGGACCCACCGGCATAATGGGCGCGGCGTTCCTTTTCACGGGCGCGCTTGAGCGCCGCAAGACTGCGGGCGCGCGCGCTGTCGTCATCGGCCAGTGCCTTGGTCACGGTGAGCTTGCCAGCCTGGCGACGATTATCCTCACCCTTCTTCGCGCGTTCCGGCTTGGTTGGCTCGGGACGCTTGACCGGGGTGACCGGGGTAAAGCGGCGCGGCGGCGGCGCGGCGGCCGTGGTGGGCGCAGCAGCGGCACCAGCGTCGGCTTCGGCAGATGCGGCGACCGGTTCGGCCACAGCTTCCTGCGGCGCGGCAGGCGCTTCCTCAACCACGGGCGCGGGCGCAGGCGCTTCCTCGACCGCTGGCGCGGACGCGGCGGTTTCGGCGGCCTGGCGATTATCTTCAGCGCGACGCTTTTCCGCTTCGATCGCGGCCAGACGCGCGGCGTCCTCACGGCGACGCGCATCTTCCTGCGCGTTCATGCGGGCTTCTTCGGCCTCGCGCAGCAGCTTGGCCTGCAATTCCTGACGCGACATCAGGCTCTGCGGCGGCGCGGTACGCACCGGCTGTTGCTGGCGCGGCGGGGGCGGCGCAGCCGGACGCGGCGCGGCGGGCGCAGCGGCGGCCGTCGGCGCAGGATCGGCCTGCGGCGTGGCAGCGGGCGCACCACCGGTGCTTTCGCCCGGCTTGCCCAGGACGCGGCGCCGCTTCACTTCGACCACGACCGTATTCTTGCGGCCATGGCTGAACTGCTGCTGCACCTGACCGGATTCCACGGTCCGCTTGATGCCCAGTGGCTTGCGGCCCAGAACCGGCTTGTCTTCCTTGCTGTCACTCATACGATCGAACTTAACCCTTCACTTCCGCTTCGGCCGGATAGGCCCGCCGACGCCTTATTTATACGTTTGCCTGGACGCCCGGCGCATCGGTAGAGCTTGGCTCCCCATGCACAGGCGCCCCAGCAGCGCAACCCAGATAGCTTTCCAATCGGCCGATGGCCGCACGCAGACGCGACGCCGCACGCGAGTCGGTCACTGCGATATGGACGACATTGTCGCGCCCCATTGCCATAGATAGGGCGTGCCGGTCCACAGGCAAGACGATGCCCGCAAGATCCGTGCCTTCCGCTTCCTGTCCGACGCGCAGCGCCTGGTCCAGTTTGCGGTTGCCGTCGGGTGCCGCATCCATTGCGTGGAGCAGCAACCTTACCTGGCCCTTGCGGCAGGCAACGTCAATCTTTTCCGATCCGGTCAGTAGCATCGACGCGCGCGATTCCAGCCCAAGCCGGTCAAGCAGCGCGCGGCGCAGCCCGGTTTCGATTTGCCCTGCCAGATCGTCGGGGATCGCCAGCTCGCCGGTCTTGAAAGCGCGGGCGATGGCGCCGCGCAGCTTGCCCTTGGCCAGCGCGACTTCCAGTTCGGCGCGCGATACCCCGATCCAGGCACCCCGCCCCGGCGCCTTGGCGCGCAGGTCGGGCAGCAACTGGTCCTCCGGGCCGATGGCCAGGCGGATGAGATATTCGGGATCGGCGCGGTCGCCCGTTAATATGCATTTGCGTTCGGTCATGCCTGCCCCTCCGCCAAAACGGATGAACTGGCAACCCCAACGCTATTGGATAGGCCTAAACGCTCATCGGGGAGTGTCCGCAACATTGGCGTCCTCCCTTGATAAAGCGACAACCGGCGCGCGGTCAGCCAGAAGCTGTCCCGCCGCGCCGTAATTCTCGGTCGAAATTTCCGAAATCACCACCTGCACGGCAGCCGCAGGCTTTCCCAGCCGCTCAACGAGCGACTGGGTGACGTCGGCAACAATCGCGGCTTTTTGCGCGCGCGTTGCCGTGCCGGCCAGACGGATATCGACAAATGGCATCTTGGCTCAGGCTTCCTCGTCTTCAAACCAATGCGCACGGGCGGCCATGATGATCTCATTGCCCTGCTCGTCCGACAGGCCGTAGGCGGCCAGAATGCCGCCCTTGTCCTCGGTCGTTTCGCTCTTGCGGCGGCGTTGGTCAACGCGCTTCTTCTGCACCAGCTCGTCGGTGGCCAGGTCGGCCAGATCGTCGAGCGTCTTGATGCCCGCCTTGCCCAGCGTCACCAGCATGGCTTCGGTGAGGTGCGGTATGTCGGCCAGCGCATCTTCGACGCCCAGACCCTGACGCTCTTCACGCGCGGCGGCTTCGCGACGATCGAGCGCTTCCTGCGCGCGGTTCTGCAACTCGGCGGCGAGGTCTTCGTCGAAACCTTCGATCCCGGCCAATTCCTCGATGCTGACATAGGCGACTTCTTCCAACTCGCCAAAGCCTTCGGCGACCAGCAGCTGCGACAACGTTTCGTCCACGTCCAGTTCGTTCTGGAACAGTTCGGAGCGCGACACGAATTCCTTCTGGCGCTTCTCGCTGGCGTCGGCTTCGGTCATGATGTCGATCGCCTTGCCGGTCAGCTGGCTGGCGAGGCGGACATTCTGACCGCGACGGCCGATGGCGAGGCTGAGCTGATCGTCGGGGACGACCACTTCGATCCGCTCTTCTTCCTCATCGATGACGACGCGGCTGACCTGCGCGGGCTGGAGCGCGTTGACGACGAAAGTCGCGGTATCTTCCGACCAGGGGATGATATCGATCTTTTCGCCCTGCATTTCCTGCACGACGGCCTGCACGCGGCTGCCCTTCATGCCGACGCAGGCACCCACCGGATCAATGCTGCTGTCGCGGCTGATGACGCCGATCTTGGCGCGGCTGCCCGGATCGCGGGCGGCGGCCATGATGGTGATGACGCCGTCGTAGATTTCGGGGACTTCCTGCGCGAACAGCTTCTTCATGAATTCGGGATGGGCGCGGGACAGGAAAATCTGCGGTCCGCGATTTTCGCGGCGGACGTTCAGCACGACCGAGCGAATCCGGTCACCGACGCGGACAACCTCACGCGGGATCTGCTGATCGCGGCGGATGACGCCTTCGGCCCGGCCGAGGTTCACGACGACATGGCCAAATTCGACCGACTTGACGACGCCGGTGATGATCTCACCCACGCGATCCTTGAACTCTTCATGCTGGCGCTCGCGCTCGGCATCGCGGACCTTCTGGAAGATCACCTGCTTGGCCGACTGGGCGTCGATACGGCCCAGGTCGATGGCGGGCAGCGGATCGACGATGAAGTCGCCGACGATCGAGTCCGCCTTCAGCTTCTGCGCGGCCTTCAGGTCGACCTGCTTGAAATAATCCTCGACCGTGTCGACCACCTCGACCACGCGCCACAAGCGCAGGTCGCCGGTTTCCGGGTCCAGCTTGGCGCGGATGTCGTTTTCAGCGCCGTAGCGGGCGCGCGCGGCGCGCTGGATCGCATCCTCCATCGCCTCGATGACGATGGCCTTGTCGATCATCTTTTCCGACGCCACCGAATTGGCGATGGCGATCAATTCTGCCCGGTTGGCGGAAATGGCGTTGGCCATGACTTATGAACCCTTATTCTTCGGTTTCAAATTCATCCGCCCCATCGGAGGAAAGCGGCATTGTAGCAGAAATCAGCGCGTCGGTCAGCACCAGCTTGGCACCGTCGATCAGGCCGAAAGGAATGACGACATCGCCAACCTTGGTATCGCGAAACTGGATATCCTGGCCCTCGACCCCGCCAAGGACACCCTTGAAGGTCTTGCGCCCCTCGATCGCCTCGGTCACGGTAATACGCGCTTCGAACCCGCCCCATTCGACAAAGTCGTGCAGGCGGGTGAGCGGACGGTCGATGCCGGGCGAACTGACTTCGAGACGATAGGCCTCCTCGATCGGGTCGACCTCATCCAGCAAATCGGACAGGCGGCGCGACAGGGTAGCGCAATCCTCGATCACCAACTGCTTGGTTTCGGGGCGTTCTGCCATGATCTGAAGCGTGCGATCATCGCCCGATCCGAACAGCTTGATCCGCACAAGGTCAAAACCCAAAGCCTTCGCTTCCGGTTCGATCAACGCTGTCAGTGCGGCGATGTCCGCCATGCGATCTCCAAATCCAATATATCTATGCGCGCTTTCGCTGCCGCAGGCTGGTAGCCTGCGACCCTGACATGTTTGACGATGTAAGGAAGCAACGCCGATATAGGCGGACACCATTAAATCTGCAACATTAATCGTCCTGGCTCATTCTAGCAGATAAGACACACGCCTGAACGCTCAAAATATCGGAGACCGCGATGCGCCGCCTACCCCTCGCCGCCCTGCCCTTTATCCTGATCGCCTGCTCGGCGGAAAATGCGACGGGCCAAAATGCCGCCACGGCTTCGGACAGGCCGTTCGCCACCGCGACGATTGCGGATTTCGATGCGCCCTGGGCGATGACCTTCCTGCCGGACGGCCGCGCGCTGGTGACGGAGAAGGCGGGCGAGATGCTGTTGTTCGACCCCAAGAACGGCACCAAGATCCCGATCGCGGGCATCCCCGCCGTCGATAGTGCAGGGCAAGGCGCACTGATGGATGTCGTGACCTCGCCCGGTTTCGCGCAGGACAAGATGGTCTATTTCAGCTTTTCCGAAAGCCGTGAGGGCGGCAAGGGCGTGGCGCTGGCCAAGGGTGCCTTTGCCCAGGCCAGCGACGGGACGACCAGCCTGACCGATGTGCAGGTGATTTTCCGCGCCACCCCCTATCTGGACGGCAATGGCCATTATTCGGGCCGCATCGCCTTTTCGCCCGACGGCCAATATCTGTTCTTCACCAATGGCGACCGGCAGAAATTCGATCCGGCGCAGGACCCCAAATCGACGCTGGGCAAGGTGCTGCGCCTCAACCTGGACGGCACGCCCGCAGCGGGCAACCCGCTGGCGGCCAAGGGCTTTCACCCGGCGATCTGGTCCTACGGCCATCGCAACCTGCTTGGCATCGCCTTCGACGAGAAGGGGCGGTTGTGGGAGCAGGAAATGGGGCCGAAGGGCGGCGACGAGGTCAATCTGATCCAGCCCGGTTTGAACTATGGCTGGCCCGAAGTATCGAACGGCAGCCATTATGATGGTCGCGCGATTCCCGACCATCAGGCAGGCGACGGATATGAAGCGCCCAAGGTCAGCTGGAACCCGGTCATTTCGCCCGGCGGCTTGATCCATTATTCGGGCGACATGTTCCCCGCCTGGAAGGGATCGCTGTTCATCGGCGGTCTGTCGAGCAAGGCGCTGGTCCGCGTCAAGCTGGACGGCGAGACGGCGTCGAAGGCGGATCAATGGGACATGGGCGCGCGGATCCGCGAGGTCGAACAAGGGCCGGACGGCGCATTGTGGGTGCTGGAAGATGGCCGGGATGGATCGCAAGGGCGGCTGTTGAAGCTGACGCCCAAGCGCTGATTAGAAGCGCGAAGCCCTCGATCGCCTAGCATATCGGTCGAGGATATGGTGACAAGAGGCTTTGCCAAGTCGAAGGATAGCGCATGAGTGGCCCCAAATTATTCGAGCCGATAAGGGTCGGCGGCCTGACACTGGACAATCGCATCGTCATCGCACCGATGTGCCAATATTCGGCCGTCGATGGACAGATGAATGATTGGCATCAGATCCATCTGGGGCAGTTGGCGCTGTCCGGCGCGGGATTGCTGACGATCGAGGCCAGTGCCGTGCTGCCCGAAGGCCGGATCAGCCATGCCGATGTCGGCTTGTGGGACGATGCGACCCAAGGGGCGATGCAACAGGTGCTGGACAGTGTGCGCCGCCATTCCGACATGCCGATCGCCATTCAGCTGGGGCATGCCGGTCGCAAGGCATCGACGCATGTCCCCTGGCAAGGGGGCAAGCAAATCGCGCCGGACGCGGTCAATGGCTGGCAAACATTCGCGCCATCGGCCCTGCCCTTCATGCCTGGTAGTGCCGCGCCGCAGGCGCTGGACCGCGACGGCATCGCCAAGCTGATCGATGCCTTCGTGGGCGCGGCGAAACGGGCGCATCATCTGGGCATCGACGCCGTCCAGTTGCATGGCGCGCATGGCTATCTGCTCCATCAATTCCTCTCGCCCCTCTCCAACCAGCGGGATGACGACTATGGCGGCACGCTGGACAATCGGATGCGCCTGCCGCTGGAAATCTTCGACGCCGTCCGCGCCGCCTTCCCTGCCGACAAGCCGGTGACGATGCGCGTGTCCGGCACGGACTGGGTGGAGGGCGGATGGGATATCGAGCAGACCATCGTCTTCGCCAAAGCGCTGGAGGCGCGGGGCTGCTCCGCCATCCATGTGTCGAGCGGCGGACTGCATCCCGATCAGGCCATACCGGTCGGTCCGAGTTATCAGGTGCCGCTGGCCCGCGCGGTCAAGCAGGCCGTGTCCATACCGGTCGTCGCCGTCGGCCTGATCACTGATTTCGACCAGGCCGAAGCGATTGTCGGGACGGGGGACGCGGACATGATCGCGATCGCGCGGACGATTCTCTACGATCCACGCTGGCCATGGCATGCGGCGGCGCATCTGGGTGCCACCGTCAAGGCGGCCAACCAATATCTACGGTGCCAGCCGCGCCAATATCGCCATCTGTTCGACGCGGCGCGTCCCTGACCGACAGCAAAAAAAAGGGAGCGTCTGGCGCTCCCTTTTTTCTTTTACACCAACCGGCTTTGCTTGACCGCCGCTTCGATGAAGCTGGCGAACAAAGGATGCGGGTCGAAGGGTTTGGATTTCAGTTCCGGGTGGAACTGGACGCCCACGAACCAGGGATGGTCGGGCCGCTCGACGATTTCGGGTAACGTGCCGTCGGGCGACATGCCCGAAAAGATGAGCCCGCCCTTTTCGAGTGGTTCGCGATAGCCGGCGTTGACTTCATAGCGGTGGCGGTGCCGCTCGCTGATGTCGGTGGTGCCATAAACGCCCGCGACGACGCTGTTGCCCGTCAATTTGGCGGGGTAAGCGCCAAGCCGCATCGTGCCGCCCAGATCGGTTTCGGCGGTGCGCTGCTGCAAGCCTTCGGCGCTCATCCATTCGGTGATGAGGCCGACGACCGGCTCGCTGGTTTCGCCAAACTCGGTGGTCGACGCCTGTTCGATACCCGCTGTGTTCCGCGCGCCTTCGATACAGGCCATCTGCATGCCGAGGCATATGCCGAAGAAGGGCACACCGCGTTCGCGCGCGAACTGGACCGAGGCGATCTTGCCTTCGGACCCGCGCACGCCGAAGCCGCCGGGGACCAGGATGCCGTGCATCGGTTCCAGCCGAGCAGTGATGTCCGAATCCGCTTCCTCGAACAGTTCCGCGTCGATCCACTTGATGTTGACCTTCACCCGATTGGCAAGGCCGCCATGGTGCAGCGCTTCGTGCAGCGATTTATAGGCGTCGAGCAGGCCGACATATTTGCCGACGACGCCGATCGTCACTTCGCCTTCCGGGTTCTGCTGCCGGTCCATGATGTCGTCCCACCGTTCCATCACGGGGGCGGGCGCGTCATCGATACCGAAGGCGCGCAGGACTTCCGCGTCCAGCCCTTCGGCATGATATTGCTGGGGCACGGCATAGATGCTGGCGGCGTCGAGCGCGGGGATGACCGCTTCGGGGCGCACGTTGCAGAAGAGCGCGATCTTCTTGCGTTCGCTTTCGGGCAGCGGATGTTCGCAGCGGCACAGCAAGATGTCGGGCTGGATACCGAGCGACGTCAATTCGCGCACGCTATGCTGGGTCGGCTTGGTCTTCAGCTCGCCCGCCGCCGCGATATAGGGCACCAGCGTTACATGGACGAAGATCGACTGGCCGCGATCAAGGTCGTTATGCAGCTGGCGGATCGCCTCCATGAAGGGGAGCGATTCGATATCGCCGACCGTCCCGCCGATTTCGCACAGCACGAAGTCGAGACCGTCGACGTCGGTGAGCGCGAACGCCTTGATCTCATCCGTGACGTGCGGAATGACCTGCACCGTGGCGCCCAGATAATCGCCGCGCCGTTCCCGCTGGATGATCGTCTGATAGACGCGGCCCTGCGTCACATTGTCCGACTGGCGCGCCGAAACGCCGGTGAAGCGTTCATAATGGCCAAGATCGAGGTCGGTTTCCGCCCCGTCGTCGGTCACATAGACTTCGCCATGCTGATAGGGGGACATGGTCCCCGGATCGACGTTGAGATAGGGGTCGAATTTCCGAATACGGACGCGATAGCCCCGCGCTTGCAGCAGCGCTGCAAGGGATGCGGCCATAAGGCCTTTTCCGAGCGAGGAGACCACGCCGCCGGTGATGAATATATACCGCGCCATGGGAGAAGAGGGTTAGCCTTTCGGAACAACAAAGGGCAAGCGCGCGAATCCACGCACGCTTAAAAAAGATCGAAACTGACGATGAACGGTCTAGTTGGCGAGGGGAACCGCGCCGTTGGCCGCAGCAGCATTGCCGACCGAATCGGCAGCACCGGCCAGCGGATCGACGGTGCCAGTCGCGGGCGCACCCTGCGTCGTGGGCGCCTGTCGCACCAGCGAGGTGTCGATGTCGGTCGGGGCATGACGGACCGCCGCGATTACCGCCATGGCGATCGACAACAGAACGAAGACCGTCGCCAGGATGGAGGTGGACCGGGTGAGGAAATCCGCCGCGCCGCGCGCCGACATGAAGCCAGCCGGGCTACCGCCCACGCCCAGCCCGCCGCCTTCCGACTTCTGCATCAGGATGACGGTGACCAGCAGGGCGGCCACGATGGCCTGCACGACGAGAAGAAAAGTGAACATGCGACGGGTTTCTGTCCGGGTAAGGAGGGCGTTGCCGGGCACATAGCGACGAAGCGACGCGGGGGCAACCGCCGCTTTGTGCTTCCGCCTGTTGGGAGGAGGTGGCGACATTCAAATATCCTCCCCTTGCAGGCGAGGAATTTGATGCGCTATCCCTCAGCTCCGTCGGCCGCCGCGATGATGGGCGCGAATTTTTCGGCGGTCAGGCTTGCGCCGCCGACCAGGCCGCCATCGACATCGGCGATGGCCAGCAATTCGGCGGCATTGTCGCCGTTCATCGACCCGCCGTAGAGAATGCGCATGCCCTGCGCCTCATCGCCGATCCGGCTTGCCAGCGCCGCGCGCAAGGCGGCGTGCATGGTCGCCACGGCCTCCATCGTCGGGATGCGGCCAGTGCCGATCGCCCAGATGGGTTCATAGGCGATGGCCAGCCAGTCCGCCGCCGCGCCATCGGGCAAGGAGGCGAGCAGTTGCGCTGACACCACCGCTTCGGCATTGCCCGCGTCGCGCACGTCCAGGCTTTCGCCGACGCACAGGATGACGCCAAGGCCCGCTGCCTTGCCCGCCAGCGCCTTGGCCGCGACGTCGCCGTCGGTTTCATTCTGGTCCTGCCGCCGTTCGCTATGGCCGACGATGGTCCAGCTGGCACCGGCCTCCGCCAGCATTGCCGCCGACAGGCAGCCGGTATGCGCGCCGCTTACCGCGCTATGGCAATCCTGCGCGCCAATGAAGGCCCCGCCTTTGCGCGCATCCGCCATGGCAATGAGCGTTGCTGGCAGGCAGAGGCCGACCTCTACGGCAGGATGCTGCGCCGCGCGCGCGCCGATGGCGGCGACCTCGTCGAGCGCGGCCTGCATCCCGTTCATTTTCCAGTTGCCGACAACCAGCTTGCGCCTGCCCATCGTCTATTCCCCTTATTCTTTATTGCTGCACGTCGCCCCGCCCCTTCCGCCGCGCGCCTGTGCGGCGTCGCGCCTCCGTCGGAAAGAGCATGGACTGGTCGAAAGCGATGAACGGCGCTCATGCATTTGTCCAGTGCAAGCCTTGCCGCCGCGCGCATCCGCCCTTAAAGCGGGCCGCCATCCCGCCGCAGTTCGGATATTTTCATGCTTTCTGTCTTTCGCCGCCTCATCAAATCCCGGTTCGGCGCGCTGTTCGCGATTCTGTTCCTGGGGACGATCGCCGCCGCCTTCATCTTGGGCGACCTGTCCAGCGGCCAATATGGCACCAGCTTTGGCGGGGGGGGCACGGCAGCGAAGGCCAAGGGCTATAAGCTGACCGAAACCGAGCTGCAGGGGCGGATCCAGCGCGTATTCGAAAACGCGCGCCGTTCCGACCCGGGTCTTCAGGTCAATGATTTCTTCACGCAGGGTGGCGCGGCGCAGGTCTATGACCAGCTGGTCGCGTCGTTGGCGCTGCGGGCCTTTGCCGATGACCAGGGCATGCATATCTCCAAGCGGTTGGTCGATGCGCAGATCGCGCAAATTCCTGCGTTCCAGGATGCGGCGGGCAATTTCAGCCAGGAGAATTTCCGCAATCTGCTGGCGCGTGAACGCCTGACGGAGAGGGATCTGCGCGACGATATCAGCCGCGAAATCCTCCAGCGCCAGTTGCTGACCCCCATCGGCATGGGCGTGAAGCCGACCGATAGCTTGGTCCTGCCCTACGCCTCGCTGCTGCTGGAAGCGCGGCAGGGCACGATCGCGGCGATCCCGGCGGTCGCTTTCCTGGACGAGAAAGACCCGACCGACGCGCAACTGGCCGATTTCTACAAGCGCAATGCCGATCGCTTCACCATCCCCGAACAGCGGCGCATCCGCTATGCCGTGGTCGATGCCCAGCGTTTTGCGCAGGCCGCGCAACCGAGCGATGCGGAAATCACCGCCGCTTATAATCAGAACAAGGCCGCTTATGCCGCCAAGCAGAACCGGACGATCGAGCAACTGGTGCTGCCGACCGAGGCCGCTGCCAAGGCGATTGCCGACAAGGTGAAGGGCGGCACGGCGCTGTCCGCCGCTGCGCAGGGCGCTGGCCTGGCGGTGGCGACGCTGGCCGACCAGACCCCCGCCGCACTGACCACCACGGCGGGCAAAGCTGCGGCCGATGCCGCCTTTGCCGCCAAGCAGGGCGACCTGGTTGGTCCCGTGCGCGGGCCGCTCGGCTGGCTGTTGCTGCGCGTGACGGCGGTCAAGGACATTCCGGCCCGACCGCTCGCCGCCGTGCGTGAGGAGATCGTCGCGACGCTGCGTGTGCAGAAGGAAAAGCAACTGCTGACCGACTTCACCGGCAAGATCGAGGACCAGATCGCCGATGGCGCGACGGTCGAGGAAGTGGTCAAGGATAATGGCCTGAAGCTCGAAACCAGCCCGTTGCTGCTCGCCACCGGCAAGCAGGTCGAGGATCAGGCCTATGTCGTGTCCCCCGATGTGCAGCCGCTGCTCGCGCCCGCTTTCGCGATGAGCGCGGACGATGATGCGCAAATGGTGCCAATCACGCCTGAAGAACGCTATGCGCTCATCGCGCCGGGCGAAATCGTTGCCGCTGCGCCGCCGCCGCTGGCCAAGGTCAAGCCGATCGTACAGGCCCAGTATAAGCTGAATGCGGGCAACGAAAAGGCCAAGGCCCTGGCCGAACAGATCCGCGCCAAGGTGGCCAAGGGCATGAAGCTGAACGACGCCATCGCCCAGGCCGGCGTCAAGCTGCCTGCGCCACAGACGCTGGGAGGCAAGCGCGCCGACATCATGCGCGGCGAACAGCGGCCGCCAGCCGAAATCGCCATCCTCTTCTCGATGGCGCCGAACACGGTCAAGACCCTGCCGATCGGTCAGGATCGCGGCTATTTCGTGGTGCAGCTCAACGCCATCGAACGGGGCGATGCCAAGGACCAGCCAGAATTGATGGCGCAGATGCGCGATCAGCTGGGCGAGGTGATCGGCCAGGAATATGGCCAGCAGTTCGAGCGCGCGGTTGAAAAGCATCTGGGCGTCACCCGCAATGCCAATGCGGTCGAAGGCGTGCGCAAGGCGCTGGCCACCACCACCAGCGGCGACCAGTAAAATGACGGCTGGCGGGGACGACGCAGCCGCGCGCGCGGCGTTGGCGCGCGGCGAATCCGCGCTGGTGTGGCGGCGGCAGATTGCCGATACGGACACGCCAATCTCCGCCGCGCTGAAATTGTTCGAGCCGGATCGGGGCGACTATCTGCTCGAATCGGTCGAGGGTGGCGCGGTGCGGGGCCGCCACAGCCTGATCGGGCTCGCCCCCGACCTGGTGTTCCGCGCCCATGGCCAGAGCGCCGCGATCAACCGCCATTGGGCCACCGACCGCGACGCCTTCACGCCGCTGGAGGCCGGCGCGCTCGATGCGCTGCGCGATCTGGTTGCCGAATGCCGGGCAGAGATGGACCCGGCGCTGCCCGCAGCGCTCGCCTGCCTGGTCGGCTATTTCGGCTATGAGACAGTGGGTTTGGTCGAGAAACTGCCGCGCCCTGCCCCCAATCCGATCGACCTGCCCGACATGCTGTTCGTGCGGCCAACGGTCATCCTGATCTTCGATCGGCTCGCTGATCAACTCTATCTGGTCGCTCCGGTGTGGAAGGGCAGCTTTACCGACCCGGATCGCGCCATTGCGCAGGCGCTGGAGCGGATCGAGGCGACGGCCGCGCGGCTGGCTGCGCCGATCCCGGCTACGTCCGCCCCGGCCGACATTGCCGACATCGCGGTGACGCCGGTGCTGGAGCCGGGCCGCTATGCCGCCATGGTCGATCGTGCCAAGGAGTATATCGTGGCGGGCGATATTTTTCAGGTGGTGCTGGCACAGCGTTTCACCAGCCCCTTCACCCTGCCGCCGATCGCGCTTTACCGCGCGCTGCGGCGGATCAATCCCTCGCCCTTCCTCTATTATCTCGACTTGCCCGGCTTCGCGCTGATCGGTTCCAGCCCCGAAATCCTGGTCCGCGCGCGCGATGGCGAAGTCACGATCCGGCCGATCGCAGGCACCCGCCCGCGCGGCAAGAACGCGGTGGAGGACGCCGCGAACCGCGAAAGCCTGCTCGCCGATCCCAAGGAACGGGCCGAACATCTGATGCTGCTCGACCTTGGCCGCAACGATGTCGGCCGGGTAGCGACGGCGGGCAGCGTGACCGTGACGGACAGTTATACGGTCGAATTCTACAGCCATGTCATGCATATCGTGTCCAACGTGGTCGGCCATTTGGCACCGGACAAGGATGCACTCGACGCGTTGTTCGCTGGCTTCCCGGCGGGCACCGTGTCCGGCGCGCCCAAGGTCCGCGCATGCGAGATCATCGCCGAACTGGAACCCGAAACGCGCGGCGCCTATGCGGGCGGGGTCGGCTATTTCGGGCCGGACGGGAATATGGATAGCTGCATCGTCCTGCGCACGGCTGTCCTGAAGGACGGGGTGATGCATGTGCAAGCGGGCGCGGGCATCGTCGCGGATTCGAACCCTGACTATGAGCAGCGCGAATGCGAGGCCAAGAGCGGTGCGCTGCTGGCGGCGGCGCGTGAGGCCGTGGCGTTGGCGCGGGATGCGGGGTTTGGGCAGTAACCTCTTCGCCGGGGTTGCGTAGCCGCGTTTTGCCCCTCCGTCAGGGCTTCGCCCTGTCCCCTCCTCATCGCTACGCGACCGGGAGGATCAAGTCAGCGACAGGCCCGTCCCCCCATTGCCCCTCGCTCGGCCTGGTCGAGGTGGAAATGATCGCGGTGCGCGGCATTATAATCGGGTGACAGGACGGTCGAAAACAGGTCACATGCGCCGTCGCGTACCGTGCGCAGGAATTGCGCGTCCTCGCCCTCACCCTGCCAGTCGCGCAGTACGCTGATGCTGCGGCCATCGGCCAGGGTGAAGCCGGCCACGTCGAGCGCGTCGGCGGTCGCATGTTCGCTGAAATCGCCTTCGCTTCGGCCATACATACGGCGGCAGCTATAGCTGCCCAGATGGCGCACCGACCGTACCGGCTGGCCATAGATGCGCTGGGCGGCGGGCTGCACCACTTGCCACTCCCACAGTTTAAGCGCCGCAACGACCGGGCAGGATGGCGCGACTGAGGCCGGCGCCAGCGCGATCGCGTCCTTTTCCGCGCGCAACCGCACCGCATCGGCATAGGCGCACTGGTCCGCTCCGCCCGGCTGCACCGCGACATAATCGACGCCCGCCCGGTCGAGCAACGCGCGGCACTGTGCGGCGTCGCCCGTCAGCGCGGTCAGCTTGCGCCCGGTGAACATCCCGATCGGCTGGTTCAAGTCCAGGTCCGTCCAGGGCACGTCCTGGGGCCGCTGCCGCACTACGGCATAGCCGAGCAGCAGGAGAAACAGCAGGACGGAAAGCAGGACGAGGCGGCGAAGGGTTATGTGGAGGGTGCGCATGGCTCAAGCACGCCTGACCCGCCCCATAGGTTCCGAGGTGATCGGATATCCCAGATGATCGGGGATACATAAATGCCGCTCGCCTGCGCGTTCTTCCTGCCACGGCTGCACTTTTTCGACCGGATAGGCGCGGGCATGGGCGACCAGTGCCGCATGGTCTGCGCATAGCGCCAGCCGCTCCAGATTGCGCTTTGTGGGATAGATCACCATGGCTGCGCCCGCATCGCATTGCGCCAGCGTGTCGGCCGCGCTGCTCCAGAACAGGCGCACATTTTCGGTCGTATCGACGGTCGCCATCTGTCCGTCCGGCGCGCGGGCGATATAGAAGCGCGTGTCGAATACCCGTGTCGCCAGATCGAAGGGCGCGGGATGCCAGCGGGCAAAGGGCGTCAAGGTATCGAACGCCACGCCCAGGCCATGCCGGTCGAGCAGGGTGCGCAAGGGCACACCGTCCTGCAGCCCGTCGCGCAGGCGCAGAACTGTGGCCGCGTCCACGGGACCATGCAGGCCGATGCCCAGCCCCGCCTCCTCAATCGTCTCGCGAATCGCGGCGATGCGTGCGGCGGCCTCATCCTGATCCAGTCCATGGTCGATGCGCGCGGCGAGGTCATGATCGCCCGCATCGACCGCGCCGCCCGGAAAGACCAACGCACCCGCGGCAAAGGCCATGGTGCTGGCCCGCTCCATCATCAATATATCCGGCGGCCCATCGGCCCGGTCGCGCACGATCACGACGGTGGCAGCCGGGCGGCTGCGATCTTCCAAATCTGTCATGAGACCGCCTTAGGCGCGCGGGGCGCTGGCGGTAAAGTCCTTCGAGCAACCCCAAAAGGAAGGGTTGGTGGAGCCTAGCGGGATCGAACCGCTGACCTCGTCATTGCGAACGACGCGCTCTCCCAGCTGAGCTAAGGCCCCAAAGGAGCGCTGCCTATAGGCGAGGGATTTGGCGCTTGCAACGGTCTTTTTGCACGATCGCTTGCATCGCTGCCTGCCATGGTGCCAGAGCGTTGGCCCCTTTCGCCATGAGGCCCGCATGCCCACCATCGCCCTGCTGATCATCTCCAACATCTTCATGACCGTGGCCTGGTACTGGCATCTCAAAGGCGGCATGGACAAGCCGATCCTGCTGGTCATCCTGATCAGTTGGGGCATCGCGCTGGTCGAATATTGTTTCGCCGTCCCGGCCAACCGGATCGGCTATTCGCAGGGGTGGAGCGCGGGGCAGCTCAAGGTCGCGCAGGAAGCGATCGCGCTGATCATCTTCGGCGGCTTCATGGTCACCGTGCTGGGCGAACCCCTCCACTGGCGCCACCTCGCCGCCTTCGCCTGCATCATGGGCGCGGTGGGATTTCTGTTCGTGGGGAAATGAGGGAGCTTAAGGGAGCAGGAGCGAACTGTCGCCATAGCTGTAGAAGCGATAGCCGCTGCCGATGGCATGGGCATAGGCGGCCTGCATCCGGTCAGTGCCCATCAGGGCCGATACAAGTATGAACAAGGTTGATTTGGGCAAGTGGAAATTGGTCATCAGCCCGTCGATCGCGCGGAAGCGGTAGCCGGGCGTGATGAAGATGCGGGTTTCGTCGGCGAAGGGGTGGATGATGCCATCGTCGCTCGCCGCGCTTTCCAGCACGCGCAGCGATGTCGTGCCGACCGCGATCAGGCGACCGCCCGCGGCGCGCGCGGCGTTCAGCCGGTCGGCCGTGGCTGGATCGATCCGGCCCCATTCGGCATGCATGCGATGGTCGTCGGTATCGTCGGCCTTGACCGGCAGGAAGGTGCCTGCGCCGACATGCAGCGTCAGCGTTTCCGTCAGCACCCCGGCCTGCGCCAGCATAGCCATCAGGTCCGGCGTGAAATGCAGCGCGGCGGTGGGGGCAGCGACGGCGCCATCCTCGCGCGCGAACATGGTCTGATAATCGCTGACGTCGCGTTCGTCGGTCGGGCGCTTGCTGGCGATGTAAGGGGGCAAGGGCATGCGACCGGCCCGCTCCAGCAGCACTTCCACCGGCTCGGTGCCTTCGAAGTCCAGCGTCACGCCGCCATCTTCGTCGCGCGGCCCGGCGATTGCCGTGACACCCGCGCCGAAATCGATACGGTCGCCATCCCGCACCCGCTTGGCATTGCGCAGAAAGGCCTGCCATTGGCGGAGGCCCAGGCGCTTGTGCAGCGTCGCGCCGATCCGGGCTTCGCCACGCGTCCCTTCCAACTGGGCGGGAATGACGCGCGTGTCGTTGAACACCAACATATCGCCGGCGCGCAGCAGGTCAGGCAAGTCGCGCACCGTGGCGTCAGTGAAATCCCCTGCGCCGGGCACCAGCAACAGCCGTGCGGCATCGCGCGGGCTGGCGGGGCGCAGCGCGATATTCTCCGGCGGAAGGTCGAAATCGAACAGATCTACGCGCATGGTTTTGAGAGTTTCGTTTAACTAAGCCAGCGGCTTCTCGATTGCGCTCGAAGCGAACGGAAAGTTGTGGCCTCTTATTGTCCCGGCGCTGGTGAAGGCAGGATCGACGGCGCGGCGGGCGCGGCCATGCCGGGCATCGGCGTCCTCACGGGCGGCTTGCCGTCGCTTTCGATCGAGGCCTGCAGGATCGTGCTGGGATTAGCGGGCGGTTCGCCCTGCGCGATGGAATCGACATATTGCATGCCTTCGATCACCCGGCCGAAGACGGTATATTTCTTGTCGAGCTGCATCCGGGGCAGCAGCACGATGAAGAACTGGCTGTTGGCGCTGTCCTCGCTCTGCGCGCGCGCCATCGACACGGTGCCGCGCAGATGCGGCATCGGGTTGAACTCGGCCTTGAGGTCGGGGAGCTGCGATCCGCCGGTGCCGTCGCCCTTGGGGTCGCCACCCTGCGCCATGAAGCCGGGGATGACGCGATGGAATTTCAGGCCATTGTAAAAGCCCTGGCGCGTCAGTTCCTTGATCCGCTCGACATGGCCAGGCGCGATGTCGGGGCGCAACTGGATGCGGACGCGGCCGCCGGTGGACAGGTCGAGATCCCAGATATTCTGCGGATCGGCCGGAACCACGGCGGGCGGCAATTTGGGGGTCAGGTCGGTTTCGAGCGACTTGGCATTGTCCTGCGCGCGCACGGCGGCCTCCGTCCGCTTCGCCTCATCGGCTCCGCCGCCACCGGGCGCACCCTGGGCATAGGCAAAGCCGGACGTTGCGAGGGCGACACCGATCGCCATGGTCTTGAGCGCGCAGGTGAAACGCATGAAACAGACTTCCTTGATCTTATGGGCATAGGGCCAGGCGGCCCTGATAACGCGCTGATCGCGATTGGCAACTGAACGCAGGCTGAGCGAAAGCTACACGCTCCCCTTGCGCCCCATCTTGTCGACCCGCGCCACGACTTCATCGCGTACCGTTGGGCTGACGAACTTATGGATCGGCCCGCCATAGAGCGCGATTTCCTTGACCAGGCGCGACGCGATGGGCTGCAGGCATACGTCCGCCATCAGGAAGACGGTTTCGACGCGGGCATTGATCTGCTGGTTCATGCCCGCCATTTGATATTCATATTCGAAGTCGGCGACCGCGCGCAGGCCACGGATGATGACTTCGGCCCCCTGCGATTCGGCAAAGTCCATCAACAGCGAGTTGAAACCGATGACGACGATGTCGCTGTCGATTTCCGCACATTCGCGCCGCACCATCTCCAGCCGCTCTTCGTCGGAGAACATCGGCGATTTGGCGATATTGGTCGTGACCCCGATCACCAGCTTGTCGACCAGCTTCGCGCCGCGTCGGATGATGTCCATATGGCCCAGGGTGACGGGATCGAAAGTGCCGGGATAGACACCGATACGCTGCTTGCTCATGGGCTTTAGCGGTCCCTTCCAACGATATAGTCGGCAATCGCGCGCAACAGGTCGGCCTCCGCGCCATAGCCGTGCAGATGCGCCTTGGCCTGATCGACCAGCATGTGGGCCTGTGCCCGCGCGCGGTCGACGCCGAGCAGCGAGACAAACGTCTCCTTGCCCGCCGCCGCATCCTTGCCCAGCGCCTTGCCCGCCAGGTCCGCGTCGCCCTCGACATCCAGCAGATCGTCAGCGATCTGGAAGGCCAAGCCAATGTCGCGGGCATAGCCATGCAGGCCGGTGCGCGCCTCCACCGGGATGCGCGCCATGATCGCCGCCGCTTCGACGCAGAAGGCGATCAAGGCGCCGGTCTTGAGATTTTGCAGCCGGGTAACGGTGGCGAGGTCGAAGCGCGCCTTTTCGGCTTCCAGGTCCATCATCTGTCCGCCCGCCATGCCCGCCGGGCCGCTCGCCAGCGCCAGCGCCCTGACCAGGTCGATCCGCACGAACGGGTCGGGATGGGTCTGTTCGTCGGCCAGGATTTCAAAGGCGACATCATGCAGGCAATCGCCGGCGAGGATCGCGCTCGCCTCGTCGAAGGCCTTATGGACGGTCGGCTTGCCCCGGCGCATATCGTCATCGTCCATCGCGGGCAGATCGTCATGGATCAGCGAATAGACATGGATGGATTCGACCGCCAAACCCACGCGCAGCGCCGATTCGCGCGAAATGTTGAACAGGTCGCAGGTCGCTTCTACGAGCAGGGGCCGAAGCCGCTTGCCGCCGCCGATCGCAGCATGGCGCATCGCTTCATAGAGGCGCGCGCGCGCATCGTCGGGTACGGGCAGGAGCAGATCGAACCCATGGTCGATCCGCGCTGCAACATCACGCGAACGGTTTGTGAGCAGCGCCGCCGATGAAACATCCCCCCCCATGCCGCTCAGTCCGCGCCGAACGGCTGCGCGCCGGTCACCGCGCCATTGGCGTCGACCGTCAGCTTGGCGATCCGCGCCTCGGCCGCCTGCAACCGGTCGGCACAGCGTTTGCGCAACGCTTCCCCTTGCGCATAGAGCGAGATCGACTCATCGAGCGGGACATCGCCGCTTTCGAGCCTGCGCACGATCGATTCGAGCGCGCGTAACGCATCCTCGAACGAAAGCTGGGTGGGATCCGGGGCTTGCGTGCTGCTGTCGGTGGCCATGCCCCTGCATTGACCGCCACCGCTCGCCCGGTCAAGCCCGCAGCGGACAATCAGGCATTCGCCCTATGGTTCGGACACCCCACTGACAGCAATGCGGCATGACGTCATAAGAAACGCATGGCGGGAACGCGGTAGTTTTGCGTTGACGCATCATGCTGCACACGCACATAAAAGGATCGCTATGAAATTTTACATCCCCCTGATCGCCGCCGCGAGCCTTGGCTTGCTGTCCGCCTGCAACCAGAATGACGAGCCTGAAGTCGTGGGCGGCCCTGCCGACCCATTGGCCGAGCAGCTCGCCAACGCCGCGCCCGTCGAGCTGCCGCCGTCGGTCAAGGCCAACAAGCAGTTCCGCTGCAAGGACAACAGCCTGTTCTTCGTCGACTATATGAGCGACGACAAGACCGCGCTGCTCCGCACCGAAAAGGGCGGCGCAGCCACCACCTTGAAGGCGGCCGAAGCCGGTCAGCCGTTCACGGCCGAGGGCGGTTATGAAATCGACGGTTCGGGCGACAAGGTCACCATCACCGCGCCGGGCAAGAGCGCGCAGGCCTGCCACGTTTAAGGCGTCCTGACTTTTCCATTCATCCCAGGCCGGACCGCCCCTAACGGTCCGGCCTTTTTCTTGCATTTCCATTCGATGTTTTACGAACACCAACCGTGCTGATATGCACTCTGAATGGGGAACAATATTGAACTACAATGGAATGCAGTTAAAGCTGCCCCTATTGTATATATTGCTGCAATAATCTTTGTTTCAGGGATTATATGGCTTATAGTTAACCATTTGAAATCCAACCAAATTGAATCCTTAGAAGCACGTCTTAAGCTCAGAGATGACGAGATTGCAGATTATCGACGCCAACTCGATGGTGCCTCGCCCGATGAGGCCAAGGCACGGATTGATATTTTGGAAGCCAAGCTTCACACGCTGATGCCGCGTCGCATAAGTGCGGATAAAAGAGAGAAAATACGCAGAGCTTTGAGCGGAATTCGAAGCGTGATTAGCATCGGCTCAGACATGGCATGTGCGGATGCGCCTGCATTAAATTCTGATCTTAGCGCCGCATTTCGAAATGCAGAGTGGCAGATTGAAAATCCATCATTTATGGGCTTGAGTAATGCACCTTCTAGCGGAATTGGCGTTCGCTGCTTAGATCCTGCCAATCCTACGGATGCCGAAGCGGCAGTAATCAAAGCGTTGAAGATGGCGGAAATTGAATTTGACGTTCAGCCGGGGAGAGATGTTGCTCGACATGGATCGATGCCAGCCGTTCATGCGCAAATAGTTATTACTCCTAGGGTGCTTGACTAACAGCCTTCCCATTGCACGCCTGCTCCCATCCCGCTAAAGGCGCGGCATGTCCAGCACCGCCCCCCAGATCACCCCGGAAATCGTCGCCGAACATGGCCTCAGCCCGGAAGAATATGACCGCGTCCTGAAGGCGATCGGCCGCGAGCCGAACCTGACGGAACTGGGCATATTCTCGGTCATGTGGTCGGAGCATTGCTCGTACAAATCGTCCAAGATCCACCTGATGAAGCTGCCGACCACTGGCCCGCAGGTGATTTGCGGCCCCGGCGAAAATGCCGGCGTGGTCGACATTGGCGATGGGCAGGCGGCGATCTTCAAGATGGAGAGCCACAACCACCCGTCCTATATCGAACCCTATCAGGGTGCGGCGACGGGCGTTGGCGGCATCCTGCGCGACGTGTTCACCATGGGCGCGCGCCCCATCGCCAACATGAACGCGCTGCGTTTCGGGCAGCCTGATCACCCCAAGATGCGCCACCTGATCTCTGGCGTGGTGCGCGGCATCGGCGGCTATGGCAATTGCGTGGGCGTGCCGACCGTCGGCGGCGAAGTCAATTTCCACCCCGCTTATGACGGCAATATCCTGGTCAACGCGATGACCGTGGGCATCGCCGACACCGACAAGATTTTCTACAGCGCCGCCTCTGGCGTGGGCAACTCCATCGTCTATGTCGGGTCAAAGACCGGGCGCGACGGCATCCATGGCGCGACCATGGCGAGCGCTGATTTCGGCGACGATGCCGACGCCAAGCGCCCCACCGTGCAGGTCGGCGATCCCTTCACCGAAAAGCTGCTGATCGAAGCCTGTCTTGAACTCATGGCGTCGGACGCGATCGTCGCCATACAGGATATGGGCGCGGCGGGCCTCACCTCCTCCAGCGTCGAAATGGCGTCGAAGGGTGGCGTCGGGCTGCTGCTGAACATGGATGCCGTGCCGCAGCGCGAAACCGGCATGACCGCCTATGAAATGATGCTCTCCGAATCGCAGGAGCGCATGTTGATGGTGTTGAAGCCCGGCCGCGAAGCATTTGCCGAAGCCATTTTCCACAAATGGGAACTGGATTTCGCCATCATCGGCGAAGTCACCGACAGCGGCCGCATGGTGCTGGTCCATCATGGCGAAACCGTGTGCGACATTCCGCTCGCCCCGCTAGCCGACGACGCGCCGCTCTATGATCGCCCGTCGATGCCGATGGCGGATTACAAGGCCTGGTCGGGCGTCAAGCCGCTCGGCGATATAACCGAAAGCACCGACATCGGCGCGGACTTGCTCAAACTGATGGGCAGCCCCGACATCGCCAGCCGCCGCTGGATCTGGGAGCAATATGACCATATGGTCGGCGCCGACACCGTGCAGCGCCCCGGCGGCGACGCAGCCGTCGTGCGCGTCCACGGATCGAACAAGGGCATCGCGATCAGCACCGATTGCACCCCGCGCTATTGTTATGCTGACCCCTATGAAGGCGGCAAGCAGGCGATCGCCGAATGCTATCGCAACCTGAGCGCGGTCGGCGCGACGCCGCTGGCGGTGACCAACTGCCTCAACTTCGCCAACCCGCAGCGCCCCGAAATCATGGCGCAATTGACGGGTTGTCTGGACGGCATGGGCGACGCCTGCCGCGCCCTGGACTTCCCGATCGTGAGCGGGAACGTGTCGCTTTATAATGAGAGCAAGGCGACCGGCGGCGGGAGCGCCATTTTGCCCACGCCCGCGATCGGCGGGATTGGGTTGCTGGCCGATGTGGATGCCATGGCGACGGTCGCGTTCAAGAATGAAGGCGACGCCATCTGGCTGATCGGCGGCGAAGGCACCCATCTCGGCCAGTCGATCTGGCTTCGCGAAATCGCCGGTCTGGAAGCGGGCGAAGCGCCCAAGGTCGATCTGGCCGCCGAACGCGCCCATGCCGACACCATCCGCGCCCTCGTCGCTTCGGGCACCGCTAACGCGGTCCATGATGTGTCCGACGGCGGCCTGATCGTCACCATCGCTGAAATGGCCTTGGCGGGTAAGATCGGGGCAACGCTCGACATCGCGCTCACTACCGCGTCTGCCTTTGGCGAAGATCAGGGCCGTTACGTCCTGACGACGGCCCATGACGTGGACGTGCCCCGCGCCGTCCGCATCGGCACCGTCGGCGGACCCTCGGTAGCGGGCGTAGCCCTAGCCGACCTGCGCGCCGCGCATGAAGGCTTCTTCCCCAAGCTGATGGACAGCGAACTCTAATCCCAACATCCTCGTCGTCCCCGCGAAGGCGGGGACCCAACCATCCCCACCTACCTTGATAGGCGTCGCACGATCGGGTCACCCTAAAACGCATCCTCATTGCGTGGCCGCACGCCAGCCGCTTGATGCGCGATGGGTTCCCACTTTCGTGGGAACGACGGGTGGTTTAGGCTGTGCGAATGCGCCTCCGTCAGCCCTGCGTTTACATATTGGCCAGCGAGCGTAACGGTACGCTCTACATCGGTGTGACCTCCGACCTGATCACGCGCATCCATCAACATCGTATCGGGGCGGTGCCGGGCTTTACCCATGATTATAGCGTCAACCGCCTGATGTGGTTCGAACAGCACGGCACGATGGAAGAGGCGATCTTGCGTGAAAAGCGTTTGAAGAAATGGAACCGCGTCTGGAAGGTCGCGCTGATCGAAGAACGCAACCTGCACTGGGACGACCTTGCCATCCCGCTCGGCTTCGAACGCCTTCCCGAAACTGATGGACACGATAGCTAGGCGGGAGCTGTTTCCTACAGCCCCGCACTTCGCTATGCTTGTGCCTGACGCGTTCCGATAGGATCGCCCAGGCGCAAGAAAATGTCTCATTCAGCGGGAAATGTGCGAAGTTAAGGCTTCAGCGATGTCACCCGGCCCAGCAGCAACGCATAGCTGTCGCACCCGCCGCCAGCGTCATAAGCCGCCATCACACGCCGCAATGTGCCAGCGTCCAGCGGTTGCCGTCCTTCGCCGGGCACCACTGCGCCGATGCCCTTGAGATGCGCCAGCAAGGCTCGCGCACCCACGCCGTCCAGCGCGACCGTCTCGTCGAACGCGAAGGCGTCGTCATACCTGGCCAGCATCGCCCGCAGCGCCGCCAAGGTCGGGTAATCCGGCACGCCGCTCGCGACGCCGCAGGCGGCATGCGCCGCCCGCCATTGCGCGAAACTGCCGCGCCCCATGGTGGAGAAGATCAGGCTGCCGCCCGGCCGCAACAGGGTGGCCAGCCGTGCGATCGCGCCCGGCAGATCATCGAACCATTGGAAGGTCAGGCTGGACAGGATGAGGTCGAACCATGGCCCCTCGAAGGTCGGCGCTTCGCCGTCCATCGTCAGGAACCGGCCCGCCACCAGCCCGCCCGATGCTGCCTTGGCCAGCATGCCGGGCGACAGGTCGGTGACCACCAGTTCCGCAGCGGGCCAGCGGGCCTGCACGTCGCGGGTCAGGAAGCCGGTGCCGCAGCCGATTTCCAATATCCGCTCTACCCCAAGGGGTTTCTGCCGCTGCGCCAGGTCCGCGACCAGCCCGGCGGCCAGCCGTTGCGGCCCGGCATGATCCTCATAGCGGGCCGCCGCCGCGCCGAACGCGTCGCTTATCCGTTGCTTGCGGGCATTAATCATGGCTAGGCAAATGGCAGAGCCAGCCGTGCTTGACCAGTCGCCCCAAGAGGAAATCGCCGCCCATGACCCCTGCCCCCCGCATCCCCGCCATGGACGTGCTGCGCGGCTGCGCGGTGATGGGCATAGTGTGGATGAACATCACGGCCTTCGCCCTGCCCCAGACCGCCTATTTCAATCCGGCGGCGGTCGGGCCGCTTTCGGCAGGGGATATCGGTTTCTGGGCGGTCAGCCTGATAGTGGTGGATGGCAAGATGCGCGGCCTGTTCGCGCTGCTGTTCGGTGCCTCGATGCTGTTGCTGATCGATCGGGAGGAAATGGCGGGCCGCGACGGTCGCCGCGCGCAGATGGTCCGTGCGGGCTGGTTGTTCGTCATCGGGGCCGCCCATTTCCTGCTGCTCTGGTGGGGGGACATTTTGCGGGTCTATGCGCTCGTCAGCCTGGTCGCATTGTTGTTCGTCGGGCTCGAACCGCTCGCGCTGATCAAGCGGGCCTTTCTCTGCTTCCTGCTCCAGTTCCTGTTGGTGGTGGCCTTCATCGCCAGCCTTTACCTGTGGAGCCACGCCGCCGCCCTGCCCGATGCCGACGCCGCCACCCGCCTGGGATTTGCCGATTTCATGGGCTCATTGTCCGACCCGGCCAGTCCCGCGATCCAGAGCGAAATCGCCACCTATCGCAGCGGTTATGGCACTATCCTGGCGCACAAGATCGCTGGCATTCCGGGCGAATGGCTCTGGGGGTTGCTGTTCACCGCGTTCGAAACGCTGGGCTTCATGCTGCTCGGCATGGCGATGCTCAAGGGCGGCTTCCTGACCGGACAATGGGACGGCGAGCAATATCGCCGCACCGCGCGCCATTGCTTCCTCATCGGCCTGCCGCCCATGGCTGGGCTGGCTTTATGGGTATGGTGGAGCGGGTTTGCGCCGTTGCCGGCCTATGGCGTGGCGCTGGCCTGGTCGCTGCCGTTCCGTATCCCGCTGACGGTGGGTTGGGCGGCGCTGATCCTCTGGTTGCTGGCCCGTCATCGCGAACACAGTTTCGTCGCGCGGCTCGCTGCCACCGGGCGGATGACGCTCAGCAATTATCTGGGCACAAGCCTTGTCATGACCGCCATCTTCTACGGCTGGGGGCTGGGCCTGTTCGCGCATGTGTCGCCCGCGATGTTGCCGTTGTTCGTGCTGGCTGCCTGGGCGGTGATGCTGCTCTGGTCGCCCTGGTGGGCGGCGCGCTTTGGCCAGGGACCGATGGAGCGGGTCTGGCGCGGGCTGGCGCGGATCGGGCAAGGCTAAGACCACGAAAAAATCTGCGAGTGCGTCGCAAAACTAGCCTCTTTACTATTGCGACCCATTATCATCCGCGCTATCTCTGTCCCAACAGGAGAGTGCTTCGATGGTCGTGTGCATCTGTAATGCCATTCGTGAGAAAGATCTGAAGGAAGCCGTGCGCGACGGCGCGGATACCCCGTGCAGCGCCTATGCGCGCTTTGGCCGTCGCCCCAAATGCGGCCAGTGCGTTCCCTTTGCGCGCACCATCATCGCGGCGGAGCGCGCATCGGCCTGATAGCATTGCAAATCATGCGCAGGTTATAATCGCGACCTTTACGCAATAGCTGCTGCAATGACTATGATTTTCCTAGGTTTTTTGACTTAACACCGGCCTGCACACAGCCTATAAACACGGCTTTCCCTAACAGCCGGAGTAACCGCCATGAAAGGCGACGCCAAAGTCATCGAATATCTGAACGAGGTGCTCCGCAACGAGTTGACCGCGATCAACCAATATTTCCTGCACTATCGCATGCTCAACCATTGGGGCATCGAAAAGCTCGCCAAGTTCGAATATTCCGAATCGATCGACGAGATGAAGCATGCCGACAAGGTGGCGGAGCGTATCCTCTTCCTCGACGGCCTGCCCAATTTCCAACTGCTCGGCCGCCTCAAGATCGGCGAAACGGTAGAGGAAATCCTCAAGTCGGATCTGGAACTGGAATATGAGGCGCTGCCGGTCCTGCGCGACGCCATCGCCTATTGCGAGACGATCCGCGACTATGTCAGCCGCGACCTGTTCCAATATATCCTCGAAAGCGAGGAAGAGCATGTCGACACGCTGGAAACCCAGTTCGAGATGATCGAACGCATGGGTATCCAGAACTATATCCAGCTGCAGAGCAAGGCCAAGGAAGACTGAGCCTGAACGGGCACCGGGACACCGGTGCCGTTCGCTTTACAGCAACGCTTCCAATAGGCCGATCAACGGAAGGTCGGCGGGTGGCATGGGCAGCGCGTACATGTGCGCGGGCCGCACCCATTTCAATGCCGTCGCATGGTGCGGATGCGGCACCCCTTCCCATTTGCGACAGACATAGAGCAGGAGCAGAAGGTGCCGGTCATTGAGCGGTTCGCTGGCAAAGGTCGCGGGCGCGAGGCAACTGGCATGGGTGCGAATGCCCAGTTCCTCTTCCAGTTCGCGGATCAGCGCGGCTTCGGGCGTTTCGCCTGGCTCCACCTTACCCCCCGGAAATTCCCACAGATCGGCCATCGCCTTCCCCGGCGGGCGTTGCTGCAGCAGGACGCGTCCGTCCGCGTCGATCAAGGCGACCGCAACGACGAGCAACGGCGAAATATTGTTCATATCGGTCCAGTAAAAGGGCTTTGTTAACTACGCATCCTTTACAGGTCTGCCCGGGACTGTCTGTAGCGAACTGGGGGCTGTATGCGCGGGCTAAGTAAAATCATCGGCCGCCTGCGCGTGCTGCACTGCGAACGCGGGGCCACGGCATTGGAATATGGCCTGATCATCGCCCTCATCGTGCTGGCCATGATCACGGCCCTGACCAGCGTTGCCAACAAGACCACCAATATGTGGAACAATGTCCAGACCGAGGTTACCTCCGTTTAACCATCAATATCTGACATATTATTTGCCTACATTAAACATTCATCAACCCATAATCCTTAGAGAAAATCTCGCTGACCACGAACTTCCAAGGCGAGGCGGCCGGGTAGTTAAACATAGTTTCAAGTCAAGGAGACGTCACATGCAGTTCATCCGTAAGATGTTGAAGAATGAAAAGGGTGCCACCGCGATTGAATACGGCCTGATCGCCGCTCTTATCGCTGTCGCCGCCATCACCGCCATGAGCACGCTGGGCGACAACCTGACCAACACCTTCAACAACGTTTCCAACGAACTCTAATCGTTCGAACGGTTCAAACAAAAGGGGCGACGGACGCAGGTCCGCCGCCCCTTTTTGTTGATGCCCTATCAGATCACGATCTTGACCTTCTGCCCCGCGCGCAAAGACGCGTTAGCCCTCAGCGCGTTGATCGTCAGAAACCGTTCCAGCTTGTAATCGGAATAGGCCATTTTCTGGCTGAGTGACTGGACGGTGTCGCCGGATTTTACAGTCACGATGTCGATGCGGCGCGGTTTGATCGCTGCGGAATCCTGGGCGGACAAACGCTGCATCGACTGGACCATGGCGCTGAACGGCGCGATTCCTCGACCCGCTGGCGTCAGCAACAGAAAATGATACGCTTTCCCGCCGCCGAAATCATAGGCGAACACCGTGGCATCGAC
>TARA_R110000787_G_scaffold82377_1_pt1 | contig 30946 bp, 27 predicted proteins | sample TARA_R110000787 | Tara Oceans TARA_R110000787 (sample SAMEA4397920) | marine metagenome | biome: Polar Biome; feature: [DCM] deep chlorophyll maximum layer (ENVO:01000326); material: water (ENVO:00002006), including particulate matter (ENVO:01000060) such as... | depth 35 m | reverse complement strand
TCGTTGATGAAGCGCATGATGGCTCCTATAAACAGCAGGATACCTTGCGCTATCATGCTGCTGATGTCGCACTTTATCGAGGATTCCAAGCCAAAATACCGGTCGTCCTTGGTACGGCTACCCCTTCTCTTGAACATTTAAAATTAGTCGATGAGGGCAAGCTAGTAGAGTGTCAATTATCGACGCGCCCTGGTAATGCTAAACCTGCGCCCATGCAGCTGATTGATGCGCGCTTGCAAAGTACTCATCAGCAAACGCAAGATGATGGCGCGCGCTATGATACCGGACTGACGGATGCGCTTATCGGCGCCATAAGGCAAACCCTAGAAGCCGGCGATCAAGTTTTGATATTTTTAAACCGTCGCGGCTATGCGCCTGTTTTATTATGCGAGGCGTGTGGTTGGCAGGCAGATTGTCCGCGCTGCGACGCGCATTTAACCGTTCATTATAATAATCAAGCCCAGCGTAGCAATTATTCAAGCAACTCTTATTTAAAATGCCATCATTGTGATTGGCAAGCCTATATTCCGACTGTATGCCCTGATTGTGGCAGTCAAAATCTAGATGCCAAAGGGATGGGAACAACAAGGCTAAGCGAAAATTTGCACGCTATCTTTGCCAATCCGCAAACCAGTAAAGCGCTTTATACCATTATTCAAATTGATCGTGATACCACTAGGCGTAAAGACAGCTGGGAAAATATCTATCAGCGTATTAATGAAGGAAATCCTGCCATATTGGTCGGTACGCAAATGGTTGCCAAAGGTCATCATTTTCCCAATGTCACGCTCGTTTGCTTACCCAACGCTGATCGTGGCTTTTTGTCTGCAGACTTTCGCTCGCCAGAGCATACTGCCCAATTGATGATCCAAGTAGCAGGGCGTGCAGGACGCGGGGATAAATCAGGACGGGTATTGATTCAAACGCTGCAACCGGACAATGCGTTATTATTAAAATTGGTGAAAGACGGTTATTTGTCTTTTGCTCGTGAGCTGTTGCAAGAGCGTAAAATGATGGGACTGCCCCCTCATAGTCATGCCGCGCTGATACGCTGCGAAGGTAAAACCCTTGCTGCCACCACACAAGCACTCAAAGATGCCATTGCCGTTCTGCCAACAGGGCACAGTTTAGCCGTTCTTGGTCCTATCGATGCGCCCATGAGTAAAAAGAACAGTCGCTATCATGCCCAGCTTTTGCTATTGGCCAAGGATCGTCAGCAACTGCATCATGTTTTAAATCATTGGTGGCAACCCGTCCTTACCCTACCGAGCGCTAGATATCTTAAGCTTACTTTAGATATTGATCCTGTCGGCTGGTAATGGAAATTTGCGAGTTATTGCTAGCATAATCATTTGTCACATTACTCCTTTATCTTTACTTCGTCAGTACAGTTTCTAATATTTGACTATGATAAATTTACAATAACAAGTTGATCATTGTTATCAAAAACCACCCTACCTTATCTAGAGTAGATATTGCTTATCAAATCCATTATCAGCAAAATTGAGTGTTGTTATGAATCCAGACCATCCAAACCCTAAAAAAAATGACCATGCTCATCAGAGCATACCGGCTGATACGCATGGACACATTAAGAAAGGTGAGGAAAGTGGTGGAAAAAGTAATAATGCTTATAAGAATCAAGACAGCCACGATCATGATGAACATCTAGAGCAAACAGTCGCCACGCGAGATACCAAAGGCTATCAGCGCACTTTACTGATAAGTTTTTTGATTATTACAGGCTACATGTTTGTAGAGGCAATCGGCGGTTGGCTCACTGGCAGTTTGGCATTATTGTCCGATGCCGGTCACATGCTGAGTGACGCGATAGCACTTGGCGCCACATTAATGGCATTTAAAATTGGGGAAAAAGCAGCTACTCATCAAAAAACGTTCGGTTATAAACGCTTTGAGATTTTAGTTGCCTCTGTGAATGGGGCGACACTTGTCATTATTGCGCTAATGATTTTTTATGAGGCCATTAAACGCTTTAATTCACCACCTGAAATTGCGACCCAAGGCATGCTGATCGTCGCCACTATCGGTATGCTGATCAATATTTTGGTTGCGTGGCTTATGCACCGAGGTAGCCGTAGTGGCGATACTCACGGTCATGATCATGGTGCCAATGAAGGCACAGCAACGGTCAAAACATCGGATGATAAAGAGCCGGTCAATCTCAATATGCAAAGTGCTTATTTACACGTATTAAGTGATTTGATGGGTTCAGTGGCTGCCATTATCGCCGCATTATTAATGATGAGTTTTGGCTGGGTATGGGCAGATGCGGTAGCGTCCGTAATTGTAGCAATACTTATTTTATTTAGTGGCTACCGTGTCGTACGGGATTCTGTACATATTTTAATGGAAGGGACGCCAGAAGGTATCTCTCTAGTGAATGTCGAAGAAAAACTCCTTGCTCATCCGCAGGTGCAAAAAGTGCATGACCTACACGTTTGGAGTATTACCAGCGGTTTAAACGCCTTATCTTGTCATGTGGTCGTCGATGGTGAAATGAGTATTCATGAGTCCAGTATATTGATTGGCAGTCTAGAACGAAGCCTGCTTGAGCTCGGCATCCATCACGCTACTATTCAGGTAGAAAGTGCGGCACACCCACAAACGAGTACCCATAGCGATGCCCTAGTCTGCAATATCTCAGAGCGACCAGCAGAGAATAACCATATCGGGCACAATCATTAAAATAGTTTGTCATTGAAAAAGTCTGGTTTAAAAAAAGCTGCCAGTCATCTAGACGTCATTAATTATTTAAGTATCATCAATTGTTAATGACGTCTAATGAAATCATAAAAACAACACAGTATAAGCCACAATAACCATACGGCAATGCTTATCCAAATACCCAATCCCACTGCTAGCAAAGTCATGCGAATCCAAAAATCCAAGTCACCATTCATGATATGAGGCAAATAAGCGGGTCCCATATTCGATGCCATTATTAGCCAAAGTCCAACTATAAGTGCCAATCCTGCACCTATAATTCTTAATATTATCTTTCCAATATTTTTTAATAAGCTAAGGCGATTAATTATAGTAGGCTTATTTTCTAGAGTATTATTCATAAGTCTTCTCTTTCTATTTTTTCATTTAAGCCATATTTAATGCCCTATCTTGCGATTAATAGTAATCAAATATAGCAAAATGAAATATCTCTATAGTGCATATACCAATATCACACTGACTTTTATCAATGTAATCACATGTTAAAAATGATGAGAAATTTAGCCTCGCTGTCATATTTTTAATATAAATTCTGTATACTGAAAATTGAAACGCCACATTTGCCACCAATGGATGACCTTCTGCTATGTCTAGACGCTCAGCGCCATTCGTCGCCCCAAGTTATATCGATGACTCGATTTCAAAGGATGGCAAAAAACACGCCAAAGTTTTATTATCGACGCTGCAAGAAGACATTGCTCGCTTTCGAGGCGCACAGTTTCCACCTGATATCTTACGTCAAATTCGTGACATGCCTATCTATGAAGGTAACTTAGCAGAAGTCCAAGCCTATCAGCAACGTTGGCACAATTTGCTTGAACGCGCCATGGCGTTTTATCCTGCTGCCAATCTGCCGCCTGACTATTTGCCACTGCCTGCCAGCCTTGAGATACCGCAGTTTATATATCATGTGCAGCGCCTACATCTGACCAAAACCCATGCAAAAGAATCCAAGAGTTTCGGCTCGGTCGGGGCGCTTACGGATAAATGCGGCGATTATAGTGCTGATGACATTGCACGTATGATTGCTGCGTTTGATAAGGATGATGAGACGCGTTTGGTCGCGCACCGTGAGTTTATTGATTTGCGTGCTTATGTATTTTGCCGAGATAATAAGGGTGAGATGCTAGAGCCTGAACGGGTACGGTTTTATCGAACTGGACTTATTGTCCATGTCCTACCCGATTTTAAAATCGTAGACAGTCGACAGACACCGCGTAAGCGCCGTAACGATGCCTATAACAATCCGCTGGCAGATAATGGCATATGGAAGATTTATCGTAAAAAATAATCGTTATAAAATTGCTTTTTATTTCTAATACTGCTGTTGTACTGCCCATTTATCGTCATTGCTAAGGATTCCAGATGTTCGCTGCCGCCGCCAGCTCACCAAATTTGATGTTACAAGCGACAATTTTCTTGGGAGCAGCCCTGCTCTTTGTACCCCTTGGTAAACGTTTTGGTATTGCGACGGTTTTAGGTTATCTGATCACAGGATTGATATTAGGTCCAAGTGTACTGGACGTCGCAGGTGACGCTGAGAGCTTATTGCATTTCTCTGAGTTTGGCGTGGTGATGCTGCTGTTCATCATTGGGCTTGAGCTGCAGCCATCAAGGCTCTGGGCACTCAGGCGCTCAATATTCGTCCTTGGCGGTTTGCAAGTTGGTTTGACTGGTGTCTTATTGATGGGGCTGTTACATCAGATTTTTGGCTTGCAGCTCGATACTGCTTTTATCGTTGGCTTCGGGCTTGCGCTCTCATCTACCGCCTTTGTCCTACAAATTCTGACTGAAAAACAGCAGCTATCGAGCACTCATGGCCGTGAAGCCTTTACGATTTTATTATTCCAAGACATTGCGGTTATCCCTTTATTAGCGGTCATTCCTTTCTTATCAGGGGTGCGTGAACAAAGCTATGATTTGATTTATTTTGGTAAAGTTTTTGCGGTTTTTGCTGGACTTATTTTTGCCAGTCGCTACGTCGTTCGTCCATTTTTTAAATTTGTTGCCTCAAGTGGTGCGTCAGAATTACTAACGGCAGTCGCGCTATTTATCGTAATGGGTGTGTCAATTTTGATGGGTCAAATCGGGCTCTCAATGGCGTTGGGCGCATTTTTAACTGGTGTACTGTTGGCGGATTCTGAATACCGCCATGAGCTTGAAGCCAGTATCGAGCCTTTTAAAGGATTGTTATTAGGTCTGTTCTTTATGTCAGTCGGTATGTTGACCGATGTGAAATTGATATTAGCAAAACCCATTTTTATCATCGGCTGTGCGATGGCATTGATGTTTATCAAGTTCGGAGTGATTACAGCGATTGCAAAAATTTCAGGTAATCGCTGGCCAACCAGTATTCGACTGGGGGTTACACTGGCTCAAGGTGGTGAATTTGCTTTTGTCTTGTTCAGTGTTGCAAGTGCCCAAAACGTCTTACAACCTGAACTTGCCAATACGTTAAACCTGATCGTAACCATCTCTATGGCACTCACTCCTTTGGCATTCTTGTTATTAGAAAAAGTCGGCGAGCCATTATTTGCCAAAAGCAAACCAAGCCGCGAATACGACACGATTCCAGATCATGAGCATCAGGTGATTATTGCTGGCTTTGGGCGAGTCGGTCAGATTATCGGTCGTGTGCTACGTATGCACAATATTGAGTTTACCGCGATTGAGCGCTCGGCAAACCGCGTCGATTTTGTCCGTAAATTCGGTAACCAAGTCTATTATGGTGATCCAAAAAACCCTGAAATCCTACGTGCAGCAGGTATCAAAAAAGCACGTGTCTTTATCCTTGCCATCGATGATTTAGAGCGTTCTATCACCACCGCCCAATATTTACGTAAAAACTATCCAGATTTAATTATCTTAGCACGGGCACGTGACCGCCAGCATTACTACCGATTACGTGAGGTTGGGGTTCGTCATATCTGGCGTGAGACATATTTGTCCTCGCTAGATATGTCGCGTGAGTCGTTACAACTGCTTGGCATCTCACCAGAAAAAGCGCGTGAGACAGTGCAAACTTTCCGTGATTACGATGATGATCTGATTGAACGTCAACAAGCTATTTATGATGATGAGGCCAGTATGATTGAGTCGGCTCAATCATCGATGGCGGAGCTTGAAAGCTTATTTGATGAAGATATTGGCAAAGCCCGTAAGATGGACTTGAGCGATTTTTATGAAGCGCTAAAAAGCCAAGCCATATCAGTCGATGATGAAAATAATCATACGACTGAATCTAAGCATTAATTTTTTCAACTATAGAAATTGTTGTCAAAAATAATTCTCAGTCTTTGTAGCCACCTAATCAGGGCTACAATTTTCCGGCGCTTGTTTCTTATTCAATGAGCTGATGCATTCCCAATCATCACTGTTTGGCAGATGATAAAAGACCAGTGTTTGATCATTGAGATAACGTATAGGGAGTTTTACATTTTGAATGGTCGCAATCACTACACAATCAGTTTCTGCAACACCAGCTGCGCTACGATCGATCTCAATATGCACCTTCTCAGTACCGCTATCGATAGGCAGATCCAGCGGACATTGTCCTGTTTGCCGATACGCTAGCGCCACATGATTTTGCGTGGTTTTAACGGTATCATACGCATCAAACAGCACTTCGTTTTCTTTTGGTTTGGCGATAATGGGTAAGAACTGCACTTTAATGACCATTAATATAAAGGCAAAAAATCCAAAACCCCATCCTAGCCCAAATAAGCTCACCCCGCCCTCTTGGCTTAGATGGGCTTTTTGCAAGCGCTCATCTTGTGGATAGTCATTAATCGCGTCGGCAATCTCACGCCGTGCCATCCGGTAATAGTAAGCATCCGTCCAGCGTGCCACCATAAACGACCAAAACAGCCAAATTAGCGCGGCAATACTAACGCGTATCGTCATCTGATAAGCATCAGTAATATAAGGCATTACTAAGAACTCAACCGCTACCAAAACTAGCGCGATATTAAGCTGAATAAACGACCATCCTGCCACGCTGTAGACGAGTGCATCCATATAACGCTTACGATAGAGTAACCATGGAAAGGTCACAAAAAATGCTGCCCAATGCCATTTTGGCGACAGATAGCCTTGTTCATCAAACTGCTCAAAGCGTTTTAGATAATAGCGTTGGCTACGATGTCCGATAAACCATTTATCCAGTTGTGTGCGTCTGGCAGGAGGCAATTTTTCTTGGTAAAAAGGGGGCGGCGAATCCGTCTCAATAAATAACATAGTGACAAGCCTTACAGGCGATTAAAAAGACATTTAACTTAACTGTTGAGATTATATGATAACGTTAATAGCATTGCATGGACCAGAGAAACACTAGATAAATAATGTACCTAAATTATAAAACGCGCTAACATTATTAAAAAAGTATTGTTCATTCACAGCCGTACAGATTTCACTTATAATGAGCGCACTACCCATTTATTAAGCCTTGTTAATCCTATGAGTCAACATCCTGATATTAATACCAACATCGACGCCACCAACCTTACCGATGATCAAAAATCTTTAGACACTAATGCTACTAGTGGCAATGAGGTCGCACCTGACGGCAGTAAGCATATTCGTATCGTCAACACCTTTATGAAACGCCGTACGCACATGAATAAAAATGCCGAGCTGGCATTGACGGCGCCTGAATTTGCACATTACTTGGTTAATAACAGCTTTGGTGATGGTAACCTTGAAGGTATTGACGATTTGCGTGCGCTATTTGCTGAATTGCCAAACGGCAGTGAGGCACCCTTGACCCTTGAGATTGGTTTTGGACTTGGAGATTCGTTCATTGAAATGGCAGCAGCCGAGCCAAGTCGTAATTTTGTTGGCATTGAAGTCCATGAGCCGGGTATCGGCAAATGCGCTTATATGGCTGGTACTCAAAATTTGAGTAATGTCAGAATCATCAATGGTGATGCCATTCAACTACTCAAACAGTTACCAGAAAACCATATCGATCGCATTCAGCTCTACTTTCCTGACCCATGGCAAAAAAAGCGCCATCATAAACGCCGCTTTGTTAGCCCTGAGCGTATGGCGATTGTCACCCGCAGCCTAAAGCAAGGTGGCTGGTTCCATACCGCCACTGACTGGGAACATTATGCCTTTTGGATGGTAGAAGTTTTGGATGGTTTTGCAGGCTTAAGCAATCAAGCAGGCGCAGGAAATTTCACTGACCGTCCTGACTTTCGTCCAATGACAAAGTTTGAGCGCCGCGGTCTAGCAAGCGGACATGGGGTTTGGGATTTAATCTATTTAAAAGACTAATCCCAAACGCATTACGTCGGCTTCCTTTAAAGCGGCTAAGATATTTATCAGTATCTTAGCCGCTTTTTTATATCTATCAGTCTTTAAACCTTTTACTCATAAGGGTTAAAGACTGATATAACTGACTATAAATATGTTTGATGAGTATCAACAGCTTTCAATTCGAAAAAAAATTATCAGCACAGATGTGAAACATAGGCATTGCCCATACTAAAATCCTGCTAAATTTAAACTTGTAAAATCAGAAATAGCCAAGTTTTGTAAATTAAATGATAACTCTTGTCTGCGCAATCATTGATACCGTAAGGGCTTGGTGAGTTCTCCCCATAAGCTGTGGATAACCCTGTGCATAAGTCGCTACTTGACAAGCATTTGCCTAGATAGCTTAAAGGCTTAGGTAAAATCGTTCATTTTTTGTACGATTTAAAAATTTATTAAAATCAATAGGTTAACGATAATTTAAAAGCAAAATAATTTATTTATAAAATTTTTAATATTAATTTTATCCTATGATATGTTTCACACTGGCTAAATAAAATTTATTTATTTATTGTGGATAACTTCCAAAACTATTGACAAATAGCATGCTCATCAGGTTCAAATATGAACAGCAATTTTTAGCATTATATACAAATATTTTTGTTTTCTCATACGACATCTATTGTCGCCTAGTATTCAGTTATGCTCAATATATACCTTGGATTTTGTTATAATTACCCTATCTAATAAACAATGATATAAAGTTAGAGGAAGACATAATCTGGTGATATAAGTTGCAAGCACTATGAGCCTCATTAAAATCTCTAAACTTTTTTTCGCTTTTATCAGCATCTAATTTTACTGTATAGTAGCGTGATGTATAACTAACATCGCGATCTACAAGACTCATCTCATTGCCTACTCTAAGCTTAGTTCAAAATGCTATCAGCGATAGTTTACATTGCCATTGATAGCATTGAACAAGCCGTTTTGATATTAATACAACTTATCCTTATAAATGATTGATAACAAGGAGTCCTACATGGACGACAATAAAGCCAAAGCACTTAAAGCTGCACTAGCTCAAATCGAAAAGCAGTTTGGTAAAAATACCATCATGCATTTGGGTGACAACTCAGCAACGCTTGATGTCGACGTGGTATCGACTGGTTCATTAGGTTTAGATATCGCACTCGGGATTGGCGGTTTGCCAAAAGGTCGTATCGTTGAAATTTATGGCCCTGAAAGCTCAGGTAAAACGACTATGACATTGCAGGCAATTGCAGCGTGCCAGAAACAGGGCGGCGTTTGTGCCTTTATCGATGCTGAGCATGCCTTAGACCCTGTATATGCTCGCAAGCTTGGTGTGAATACGGATGACTTGCTACTTTCACAGCCTGATAATGGTGAACAAGCACTTGAAATTACTGATATGTTAGTACGCTCAGGTGCAATCGATATGATCGTTATTGACTCAGTCGCAGCCTTGACGCCGCGGGCCGAAATTGAAGGCGAGATGGGCGATTCACACATGGGTCTGCAAGCCCGTTTGATGAGCCAAGCTTTACGTAAAATCACTGGTAACGCCAAACGTTCAAACTGTATGGTATTATTTATTAACCAGATTCGTATGAAAATCGGCGTGATGTTTGGTAGTCCTGAAACCACAACTGGTGGTAATGCACTTAAGTTCTATGCCTCGGTACGTATGGATATTCGCCGTATTGGCGCGGTCAAAAATGGTGATGAAATCATCGGTAACCAAACTCGCGTTAAAGTCATCAAAAACAAAATGGCACCGCCATTTCGCCAGGCCGAATTTGAGATTACTTACGGTGAAGGCACCAATCACTTAGCCGAAGTGATTGATTTGGGTGTTGAGATTGGTGCAGTTGGTAAAGCGGGCTCTTGGTACAGCTATGGCGATGAGAAAATCGGTCAAGGTAAAGCCAATTCTGTCCTGTTCTTAAAAGAGAATCCTGCTATTGCTGAAGAGATAGAAGCCAAAATCCGTGCTGAAAAACTTGGCGTAAAGGATGACAACAAAGCAGCGGTCGTGGCTGAGACTAACGAAGAACTAGCCTCTGAACCTGTACAATAACGGTATATTTTCAGACCGTTATCAGCAACTATGATGTCTTATGAAAATTAAAACGTTAGCTGAAATACTCGCTGAGTCGGATACCGATTCAGCGAGTTCTACGCATGAAAACAAGAAATCCATTGAACAACATTCATCTACTAGGTGCTCATATAAAGACAAGCCTAAAAGTACCAGTAAAACTGGCAAGCGCTCTCAGCATCTAAATACATATGATTTAGATGAGAAGTGCACAGTAGATAACCATACTAACTTTACAGCAGATTCGACTGGCGCCTCTTCCTCTTTAAAAATTTCATCCAAATCCAAAAAACGTAAAAAACACTTTCATCCAGCTGCTACTTTCTACGCTGAGCCTAACAGCGTACCTGCTTATCAGCCACCTGCTGCGCAAAGTATCAAAGAGATGCTGGCTGAAGTTAAACATGCGGTTCATGACAATAAAGAAGATAGTGTCTCTATTAATGAGACTGGCGTTGATACAGCTTTGATGAACTCAGAACCAGCATTTGAATCGGTAGCTGCTCATGATATTCAGGGAGGCGACCAAAACAGCCAAATCGACAACCTACCAGCTGCTCTAAAGGCATATTTGCGCACGCCTGAGCAGCGCCAAGCGGAAATGGATGCCATCAAAGCAGAAAGTCGCTTACGTTGGTTGGCGTTTTATTATTTGTCACGCCGCGAATACGGTAAGGCTGAGCTTAAGCAAAAATTGCTAGATAAAGAGCAAGAAGCGGCTAAAATTGATGCCCTACTCGATGAGTTCGAAGAAAAAGGCTATCAAAGTGATTACCGCACTACTCTAATGTTGATTCGTGAAAATATCAGAAAAGGACGCGGCAGAGGTCGTATCAAGCAAGAATTCCATCGTAAAAAGATGACGATGCCCGATAATATCGATGAACTTATCGATATGGCAAATGCAGAATCTGATGAGTTTAGTGAATTTATAGATGACAGCGCAGATAATTTGGTCGAAGGTATAGACTGGCTCAAACTGGCAGTCACAGCGCGTATCAAAAAATATGGTGATGATATACCCACTGAACAAAAAGACAAAGCAAGGCAGCTGCGCTTTTTACAGTATCGTGGCTTTAATAGTGATATTTGCTTTGCGGCATTAAACTATACGTTAGATACTTTAGATGAACGTTTTTAGCAATTTTTAATGCAACAATTTTAACCTTTGTCGTTCGCTATTATATTTTAAATATAAAAAAGCGCACCTAATCAGGTGCGCTTTTTTATCGTTTTAAATGCTATAAATAATAACCTAATTATTTTAGTGCCCCTAGACGACTTGATAGTTGACTAATAATTTGATCAATTTCTTCATTGGCTTCAGGTTCGTTATCTAAATTACCGTTTGGCGTCAATTGGTTCATGACTTCAGGTAATAGCTCAGCCAACCCTTGACGCACCTCTATCTCGTTAGCGCCTGTATGAGCAGCGACTTGCTGTATTTCACTATCATCGAACAATCGATTGATATCGTTAGGATCAAGATTGTCGTTAAGCTCATTAGTACTCAACCAAGAACGCGCTTGTTTTTCATAGCCCATACCGGTAATTTTCGAGAGAGCACCACTTAATCCACCATTGCGCTTTATCCAGCTCAGTATCATAGGCATAAGGGCAGCAATAAGCATACCTTTACCACCGAAGCCACCTCTCGTCGTTTGACCAACAAGTACACTACCTAGAATATCACCAAGTCCACCAGTACCTGAACTCATGCCACCGCGCTGTTTGCCACCTGTTAACCCGCCGATAATATCGTCTAACCCAAAACCATTGTCTGCTGAGCGGCGCTCGTACTGTTGTGGATTATAACCCGCTGACTGATTGCTACCGCCAAGCACACTCCCCAATATATCACCAAGACCGCCGGTACGACGCGGATTGATACGTTGATTAACTGGATTACGCTGTGCGTCCTTTGGATCCATGGCACTACGTGCTACTTGACTCACTAAATTCCCTAGCAAACTCATAACTTTATCCTTTTTATTATAATAAAATTCGTCGATACAGGTTTTGGTATAGCAAAGTAACGACTGCTACCATCACCTACTATTTAAACCGACCTATAAATATAAATTCCAATATAGCAAATCTATTTGCCTCTCTAGATAGGCATTTTGTTATGAGATGTAGTAGATAATTTAGTACGGTAAGATAAGGCAGGTAAGCATCTACAATTAAAACTAAGTTCAATTAAACGGTTTTGTTTGCAATCATATTTGACAAGATAGTCAACTCGCGCCATTGCTCAGGGCTAACCTGATCACGGAATATAGCCACAGAAAATCGGCGTTGATAAGACTCTACGATATTAAAATCAAAACAGATAACCCAATGAGAATGACTGACCGTATCGAGCTTTGCTTGCCACAAGGCATCCCCACGACTCGTACGTATTAATAACTGCCAATCTTGATAAACACTTTTATCAAGTGGCGGCTGGCTTAGATGCAATAGTATGGGTCGTGATAATGCTAAATAGCCAATGACTGCAGCGCTGATGAGGAGTATAACGACATATTGCCATAAAGCTAATGAAGCAAGCGCCGCCAATACCATGACGATACTGGATAATGCCATATAAAATAGCAGATATAAGTAGCTTATAGGTTTAATAGCAGTATCGATACGTAGCGAGGTTAATGCTGTCATAGTGAGCTACCAAAGAATATTTCTGATTAATAGAAAAGACTCAATACTACTTTAACAATCAAAAAATAAAACTAACCGTTTAAACAATTAACTCAGACTTTTACTGTGACGCCACGTTTTAATCTTATTAACCAACTCCCATATCGCCTCATCTTCTGGTCGGTTTTGATTGGTAAAATAATCTAATAAATCAGGGTCTTCATGAGTCAGCATTTGCGCAAAGCTTTCTTGTTCGGCAGCTTCTGCCGTTAAATAAAGCTCTTTAATATAGGGTTCAAAATAAAAATCCAACTCTTTGAGACCACGGCGGGCTTGATAAATAATACGGCGTTGCTCATTGGTGGGCTCTGGCTGGTTATTAATGGTCATAAAAGTATTCTCATCCGTTTAAAAGGGCTTTAAATAAATATTAAAGTGCCAAAACTCTATTATTCGCAATTGTTATCATCGATAAATCTATTTTTGATCATAATCACTTAATTGCAGCCATCTAGTGATAGCGATTGGTGTTTATCATATGCAGATAGCTGACTCCATAACGCTATGGCTTGCTGCATCATAGCGACATTATGAGTACGAATGATACTTGCCCCCTGCTGCAATGCAAAAAGACCTGCAGCAGTACCCACGTTATCACGCTCAAGCGGTTGGGTGGTAGCAAGCGCTTCTAGACCTGTTTTGGTCAGCACTTCTGCTAAAAATCGCTTGCGTGAAATACCAAACATCATTGGCATTTTGAGTGTTTGTAAGCGCTTAAGCTCACTCAATAATGCACAGTGATGCTGATAGTTTTTAGCAAAGCCAAAACCGGGGTCAATAATAATATTTTCGCGCATGACGCCAATGCTTGTTACTTCATCAATACGCACCTCTAGCTCTGTCATTACTTCCCTAACCACATCATCATACTCTGCCAGATTATTCATCGTAGTTGGCTCACCGCGCATATGCATTAGCATAACAGGAATGTTAAGCTTAGCTGCCATCACCGCAGCGCCCTCACGCTTGAGTGCCCGTACATCATTCCAAATATCCGCGCCTGCTTCAAACGCTGCGTGCATAACCTCAGGACTACTGGTATCAATGGATAGCCATATGTCATTGCCTAGCTGCTGCCTAATCGCTGTCACGACTGGGACCACACGCTGTAGCTCATCAGAAGTCGCCACCACTTCAGCATTTGGACGGGTAGACTCGCCGCCAATATCGATGATGGTAGCACCTGCATCGATCATCTCTTTACCTCGTGCTACTGCCTTATCAACTGCATTAAACTGCCCACCATCTGAGAACGAATCTGGCGTGACATTTAAGATGCCCATGATATGAGGCTGTGATAAATCTAAAACCTTATCACGACTGGTCACAGTATAAGCAGTTAAAGGTTGGAATAGTGACATAACTTATCCATGATAATTTGAATTCGTAAAATTGATTTTAGCTCTAACTTATAATGCTTATGATACCAGTAAATCTGATGTCATTCTAAATTGGTAATAAAGAAAAAGCCCTTTGTCAAAAGGGCTTTTTTTATTCAAAACTTAAGAGTAACTTTTACATCGCTGGTAATGGCGGAGGGGTCATTCCGGTTGTTTTCACATCATTTTTTGATAAGTTCACTTCATGATGCTGATAGACTCTTGGTGGACGAGGTTGTTCGCCCGCTAAGATATCTTGCAGCTGATCGCGGTCAATGGTTTCCCATTTCATCAAGGCATCAACCATAGCATGCATCTTTTCTTGATTGCCTTCAATCAATTCACGAGCGATATCATATTGCTCCTCTAGCATACGGCGTACTTCTTCATCAACCTTTTGCTGAGTGGCTTCTGAAATCGTACGACCACCGCCACCGAAGTAACCTTGTGAGCTGTCATCATCTTCATAGACCATGATACCAAGCGCGTCAGACATGCCGTATTTGGTTACCATTGCTCGTGCCATTTTGGTCGCACGTTCAAAGTCATTTGAGGCACCCGTCGACATCTGATCGATAAATACTTCTTCAGCGATACGACCACCAAATAAAATCGCAATATCACTCAGCATTTTTGATTTATACATACTGGTTTGGTCGTGCTCAGGCAACTGCCACGTAACACCAAGCGCAAATCCACGCGGCATAATAGTGACTTTATGCACAGGATCGGTACCCGGTAGCAGCTCGGCGACTAGCGCATGACCTGCTTCATGATAAGCAGTAGCACGGCGCTCTTCTTCACGTATGACCATTGATTTACGCTCAGGACCCATATACAGCTTGTCTTTCGCATCTTCGAAGTCATTCATATCAACGCTGCGCTTGTTACGACGCGCAGCAAACAAAGCTGCTTCGTTGACAAGATTCGCCAACTGCGCGCCACTGAATCCTGGCGTACCACGGGCTAAAGCATGAGCGTCAACACCAATAGTATTAGGCAGCTTCTTCAAATGCACTTTAAGAATTTGCTCACGACCTTTGATATCTGGCAGCCCTACTTGCACCTGACGGTCAAAACGACCCGGACGCAATAGTGCTTTATCAAGAACATCTGCACGGTTAGTAGCAGCAATGACGATAACACCTTCGTTGCCTTCAAATCCATCCATCTCAACCAATAATTGGTTCAATGTCTGCTCACGCTCATCATTACCGCCGCCCATACCGGAACCACGATGACGACCGACAGCATCAATCTCATCAATAAAGATAATACATGGCGCGCTTTTCTTCGCCTGCTCAAACATATCACGGACACGTGACGCACCAACACCGACGAACATCTCAACGAAGTCAGAACCTGAAATCGAGAAGAAAGGTACTTTAGCTTCACCAGCAATAGCTCTTGCTAATAGCGTTTTACCCGTACCTGGAGGACCTACCATCAAGATACCGCGTGGAATCGTCGCCCCAAGCTTGGTAAATTTATCAGGGTCTCGTAGGAACTCGACGACTTCCACGACTTCTTCTTTGGCTTCTTCACAACCAGCAACGTCTTCAAAATTCACTTTGATTTGGTCTTCGGTTAGCATTTTGGCTTTTGATTTACCAAAGCTCATCGGTCCACCGCCTTTACCGCCAGCGCCGCCTTGCATATTACGCATAAAGAATAAAAACAGACCAATAATCAGCAAAATTGGGAAACTGGCTATCAGCAATTGCATCAATACGCTTTGGCGCTTCGGTGCAGTGCCTTGGACTTCAACTTTATTTTCACGCAGCAATGGCATCAGCTCGTCATCCATCACAGCTGGACGAATGGTTTCAAATTCAGAACCATTTTTCTTCTCGCCGGTGATTTGCTCGCCATCGATCTCAACACTGGCTACTTGATTTTCTGACACAGCGGTCACAAATTCAGAGTAGTTAAGGTTATCGGGCTCAGATGATTTATCAAAGCCACTAAACACCAGCACTAAAACGCCGATTACCACCAGCCACAATAAGGTATTTTTTACCATGTCGCTCACTAGTTATTCCCATCCCATACTTATTGGTGTGTTTACTAAACACGTGACGTCTATATATAAACGTATGTCTCGCTATTCAAGGTCTATTGGCGAATTATCATTTCTCATTGCAAATCTAAGGTATAAAACAACCTTATTTTTTTATTAGAGAAATAAGCCGCGCAATAACGATAAATAACTGAGTTTATAAGGCGCTTACTGTCAGACGACTTTGCTAAAAATATCATATAAGCACTTAGAAAAATGCTTAAGAGTTGATTTCAAACAAAGTTAATATATCATGATATGTGGTATTAACCTGAATAATTCAAGCAGCATTCCCATTTATTCAGTTAACGATTGTAGCCGTTTTCATTCAATGATTTTAACTGGCTAATTTTGAGGTGAGAGTTTCATTTCATATTACTTAATTGCGATCCAAAATATCTCTTTTGAGCGCGGTCTAGAAGCACCAGGCTTAATACTACGGATTTTACTAAAATCCGCCTGCATCTGCTTGCGTAATTCTTGTGTACCCTCGCCTTGAAACACTTTCATAATAAGCGCGCCACCTTCTGGTAAGGTTGCCAGCGCGAAATCGACCGCCAGCTCACATAAGTACATCATACGCGGCTGGTCAATGGCACTATTACCTGCTGTATTGGGCGCCATATCAGACAGCACCACATCAACTTGTTTATCACCAACCTCAGCCATGATACGGTCAAACACTTCTGGCTCGCGAAAGTCACCTTGGATAAAGGTAACCTCCGGCAAGGTATCCATCGGCAAAATATCAGAGGCAATCAAGATACCTTTTTCCCCAACCAAGTGACCAGCCACTTGAGACCAGCTGCCAGGGGCACTACCCAAATCAACAACGGTCATACCTTTTTTGATCAGATTGGTTTTTTCATTTATTTCTAATAATTTATAAGCAGCACGAGCACGGTAGCCATCTTTTTGGGCCTTTTGCACATAGTGATCATCAATGTGCTCTTTCATCCAAGCACTACTGCTCTTTGACAATTTTTTGTTTTCAATACGTGTGGCCAAAATTCCTGCTCCTATAACGTGCTTTTCTATATGCGCATATGTATTTATTAACTAATGTCTTAATATACTTTTTGCTTTATATTACTTTCTACAACCATGCTATCAAAAATACTATTAACTATGATTTTCAATACTATCAAGCTATTTATTAGCTTCAAAAGGCTAAACCGTTAATTTTTCTTAGTGAAAACACTGCTTTATAAGAGCGTAGCGTTTATAATGTACCCATAATGGCAGTTTAACATTTTCATCACGTAAAATCCTGCTGATCTCATGCAAGATGATCATAGATTAATTATAATGGTCATGAATTGCTCTAAATTTTATTATATTTTGTTTTTACCAACCCCTAGGAATTCTATGCAACTTGATAACGCAACCATCAAACGCTTAAAAGGCATTGGTCATGATTTGAAACCGATTGTCATGATTGGCAATAAAGGTGTTACGCCAAGCATTACTGAAGAGATTGATCGCGCCTTATCAGATCATGAACTGATTAAAGTAAAATTGCCTGCTGGTACCAAGGAAGAGCGTGATGTCATCGGCGCTGAGCTTGCTGCTACTGCAAAGGCAACTTTGATTCACTCAATTGGTCGTATGGCGCTATTGCTACGCAAAAACCCAAATGCCAATCCTAAGCTTTCAAATCTTGCTCGTAATGTGTAATGCCTCATTACTTGCTAAGTTTATATCGTCTGTTGTATATAAAGTGGTTTAAAATAGCCTGCTGATTTATTTTTAGACAGATGATGACGGTGAATAATAAAAGCCGCGATGCAACTTTGCTCGCGGCTTTTATGTCATTTATAGTTCACTATTTAACATGCGATATTCGTTAGCAGCTATATCATGTTTTATGATGCTAATACTTTTTGAGATAATAAGATAATGAGCCATAGTTTTGATTTATATCTAGCAACTGAAACCTTAGCAGAAGATGCGCAGCAACTTGGCGTGACGCCAGAAGCTTTACAGCAAATTAGCGTACAGGTAAGCGCAACGCTTGTAGCGCAGCCAGAAGCTTATTTGCAGCTAGAATATCGTATGACGTTGCCCACTGAATCTTTAGCTGCTCTATTAGCTTGGCCAAAGTGGCAAGCAGATAAAGTAGGCTTTAAGGATTATCTGTGGGAACAAACCTGCCTTGAGTGCTTTTTAGCAGGTTCTTTAATAAGTAGCCGTTCAGAAGATAGTGATAAGTCCTCCAAAACCAATATGACAATGTCCTATATTGAAATCAATGCCAGTCCTGAAGGTCCGTATGCGCTTTATCAGTTTGACAGCTATCGTTCTCCTACAACACTACCGCCAAGACCTCTTATATACGCTGACGGACAGACACGTGCTGCTATCGATTGGATAGACGGTAACAACCCGAAACTGCTAATAGACTACCCAATATCAACGCATGAACCTTATCACTACCAACGCAGCTTTAGAATGCCACTAGATTCATCGACGTCATTGAATCGTAAGTCAGATTACAGTAATGATGCCCTTATCAAATACATACATCCTTGTGTTATTTTATCCTTTGGCGCTACGATTCTATACTTTGCACCCAAACATGCCTCGCCACCCGACTTTCATAATCGTCAGTATTGGACACCATTTGATAGGCTATTCGCCCTTGCCAAGTAAAAATATCAACTTAATAGCAAGCCTTATTTGAGACATAAAAAAACTCAGTAATGTCATAAAGAGCATTACTGAGTCCGGAGAGAGCGCTTAACTGATACTTATTTGTCAGCCATAGCTAGGTAGATACCACGATCTGAAGCATCATCGACGTATCTAGCATCGCGCCACGTCGTATAGTTGTAATGACCGCTATATGGGCTGATGCTGTTTTGACGGAAGTCAGACACCCAGTCATTACCATCAAATATTTGAATATGGCCATGAGGACGACTTGAGGTACGGTCATAAACAACCACATCACCAACCTGTGGTTCCATGTTATTACTGATTTTAGTAAAACCCGCTTGTGACAGTGTGCCGCGAGACGCATATTGATACGCTGAAGGATTAGGCGTGAATTCGTAGCCCGCTGATTGTAACGCTTTACGGACATAACGAGCGCAATAGCCTGTGCTACTAGATAAAGCGACTCGTGAAGCATTCGCTGCTGCAATAGCAGGCGCCGAATAACGATCTGGCACTGAACTTACTTTCTGCTGACGTTGCTCATAAGACAAACGATTGGTTAGCGAAGCAAGCTGATATTCTTTTTGTTTTGCATGCGCGCTTAAATTATCAATTGCTTGGCTGATTTCATCGTTGCTAGAAACATATGCACCGCTGTTGGTGCTGTAGATGTTACGACTAGAACCGTAGTTCGCAGAAGTAGTGATATTGGTGATGGTATGACTCAAGGTATTATTTGATTGAAAGGTTGTTTCGGCAGCACCACTTGTCTGTGCTACGCCCATTCCCAATACTGATAAAATTAATAAAGCTTGTTTCATAAATTTACTACCTATTGTGAAAACAGAATTGCTCGTCATCCGTGACAAAGCATGAATTAGTTTAGAGAATATAATCATGAAATAAACATGATAAAATATTTAGTACAATCGCTCTTTTACTTCTTAAGTAGCTGATGCTGATATCATTAGCAGCTTAATCATCTACTACATAAATCGTTTGCTACGTCATACCTTGCTTTAAAAATGAGCGTTTAGAGCATGTTTATTATGAGTATCGATTTTTCACCTATTAGATGAGTCATTACGATGTCCAAAAAAAACCCTAACCGCCTTGCCACTCTTATCGATCATCAAGCTTTTGCTGGTAGTGCGCTACCTCAAAGCCTATCTGATAGTATGCGTTTATATGTGCAAGCGACCACTGAAATAAAAGCGCTTTTGGTAGATTGTCTACCTGAGGAAATCCTCAATAACTGCTGGGTCGTAGGCTTAACGTCTGAGCAATTGACACTCAGTGTCGAATCAGTCACTGCTGCCAATCATATTCGCTATTTGCAGAGCGCATATTTGCAAGTGTTAAAAGAGCAGTCAATTACATTTAAACAACTCAAGCAAATTCGCGTCGTCATAGCCAATAAATCTACCAATAATAATTATTCTAAATCATCATCAGGCTTGTCAGCATCACGCTCAATGTCCGTTAAAGCCCATGAAAATCAGGCTCTTAGCCAAAACACAAAGCGGACTATATCACAGGCAGCAGAGCATGTCACCACTGATGAAAACCTCAAAAAAGCACTATTACGCCTTATAAATCCGTAAAAAACCCCTGCAGATAATGTAAAGTTATGTAAACTAATCTGGTAAATGATACGATTCAGGCTGGGTTTTTGTAATTTCAAAAACAAAAAAAATCATCTGTCAGTGGCATTCACATTGTGAACCTCACTGACAAATGATTTTGCTATTCGCTACAGCTTTTATCTCATCTACTATACAGGCAAGTTATCATAAAATAAAGAAATATATATCCACTTAAATGAATATTATTTCACTCTACTTATAACCATTTTATGTAATATTGCGTAAATGTTTCGATACTTCGTGTATATTCCTGTATTCATCCTTCGACAGTTATACCGTTCAAAGGTAAATATTCGATAGGACATGTTACATTGTCATCAAAAGTTACAATTTCAAAGTTATTATGGTCAGATAAAATCTCACGTACCAATAAGTTATTTAAAGCATGACCGGATTTATAAGCATTAAAACGACCCAAAATCGGATATCCAATCAGATATAAATCACCAAGTGCATCTAGAATTTTATGACGAACAAATTCGTCATTAAAACGCAGACCTTCTTCGTTCAAAATATTACTTTCATCGATAACAATCGCATTGTCCATGCTACCGCCTAATGCCAGATTGTTCTGACGCATGGCTTCGATATCACGTAAAAAACCAAAAGTGCGTGCTGAACTCAGCTGCTCAATGAAGTTTTGGGTTGAAAACTGCAATTGGGCATGCTGAAAGTTTTTATCAATCGCAGGATGATCAAAATCAATCTCGAAATTAAGCTCAAATCCATTATAAGGACGTAGCTCTGCCCATTTATCGTCAACTTTGACACGTACAGTACGTACAATCCTGATAAATTTCTTTGAAGCATCCTGTTCGCAAAAACCAGCTTGCAATAACAGTCCTACAAAAGGCGCAGCACTGCCATCCATAATAGGTATCTCTGATGCCGATACACGAATTAATAGATTATCAACGCCAAGTCCCGCTATCGCGCTCAGCAAGTGCTCAACCGTGCCGACACGTGTACCACCAAACACCAGATTAGATGACATCATGGTATCTTGTACCAAAAAGGCACTGGCAGGAATTGGCGTGCTGCCAGTAATATCAGAACGCTCAAAGACGATTCCAGTATCGATTGGTTGCGGATGAAATTCTAAATCAACAGGTTGACCACTATGAAGACCAGTACCTGTAACAGCAATTGCTGTTTTTATGGTTCGTTGATTCATGGCTGTCTTCTCACATATTTTGTTACAATTGCCATAGTGTATCATTACCCGAACCCTGTTCGCTAGCGATAAAAAGCGTTAATTTACCTATCTCTTTGATTGATAACACTTATCGAAGCATTATTATCGGTGACTGTTTAGTCGCAATCACCAACCGACGGCTATGAAATATCGGGCTTTGAAAGGCTTCATCTCTTGAAAATACTGCCTAAATTATTAGGCTGAGGTAGTATCTTCTTATAAATAGGAATAACCAATATATAAGTAGTTGGTAAATAGCAGAAATTATGAATAGGCACAAAAAAGCCAGCGTTTGAACACTGGCTTTTTTAGAGAGCAATATTTATACGAATGATATCTATTTGTTCTGCTGACGCTTTAGATAGTCTTGAATGCTATTGGTCTTAGTTTTAGTCTGTTCAGGCACAGTATTAGAGCGAATTGGGTTTTCTTGATATTGAGCTTGAGACTGTTTTTGACTGTTCAAGGCACTGGTATGCAAGTTTGGATCAACAGGTTGCGTACTATTTACAGAAGGCACAGGCTGCTCAACCACTTCAGGCTCTTCACCAGCGTTTTCATCTAAGGTTAAACCAGTTGCAATAACCGTCACATGCAAGTCGTCGCCCATTTTTTCATCAATCACTGAGCCATAGAAGATATGCGCTTCATCGATATCAGTAATTTCTTCGACAATCACACTGATCTTGCTCATCTCATCTAGAGATAAGGATTCAGATGAAATCACGTTGACGAGTAAGCCTTTGGCATTCTCTAGGCGCAAATCATCAAGTAATGGCGATCTGATGGCTTTTTCAGTCGCTTGACGCGCACGATCATCACCGCTGGCACGACCGATACCCATCATCGCATGGCCCTTAGCGGTCATTGCGGTACGGATATCGTTAAAGTCAATGTTGATCATACCTTCGCTAGCGATGGTCTCTGCAATACCTTGGACTGCATGCAATAGCACATCATCTGCTTTTTTAAACGCATCTTGCATAGAGATGTTGCCGTAGACACTCATCAACTTATCATTTGGAATTGTAATGATAGAATCTACAAAGTTAGTCAGCTGCTCGATACCCGCTTTGGCAGCCTTGATACGTTTGCCGCCTTCAAATTTGAACGGCGTGGTGACTACAGCAACGGTCAATACTTCCATTTCTTTGGCAATACGCGCTACGACTGGTGCAGCACCAGTGCCCGTACCACCACCCATTCCAGCGGTGATAAAGACCATATCTGAATGCTCAAGCAGTGCACGAATTGCTTCTTCGTCACTTTCTGCTGCTTCACGACCCACTTCTGGATTCGCTCCTGCACCAAGACCACGGTTGGTTTTTGCGCCAAGTTGTAACTTATGCGGTGCGGTCAAACGATCAAGCGCCTGTTTGTCCGTATTGGCACAGACGAATGTTACACCTCTAATCCCTTGCTGTACCATATGTTCAACTGCATTACCGCCGCCGCCGCCTACACCGAATACAGTGAAGCTTGCTTGGCCATTATTTTGAAGCTGATTATCATCTGGCATGGTGTATTTTGACATAAAAAAGTTTCTCCAGTTGCAGATAGCGTGATGGTCGATACGTGGTAACACACGCATATGGCGCGCTATCGACTTACTATATATAAATGTATTTGATTAAAACAGGGCCATGGCTTAAATAGTAATGCTTAACCAAGATATGCCGTTATTATACAGGGTATTGCTTTTAATATGCTTGTTTGGTCTAGTTGACAAACCGCTTATCTAATTGGGTAAATAGATTTTCAGCAAGATTACAGGACAATTATAATATCTTTTTCAGTACACTGGCAAAACGTTGACCAGCACTTTGAAAAACACCCGTCACACGATTTTTTTGAATCGCTTCAGGCTCGCTTTTTTCACTGCGCCGAAACTGCTCGCTTTGGCTATATAATAGTGTACCAAATGCCGTTTGATAAGCCCGATCATTAACCTGAAGATTCAGCTGCTTAAAGGATTCATCATTATCAAAATGATTATAAGCACTAATCGCAGGATGCGTATTGGTTAATACCACTGGCATTTTTAATAATTTTTTCGCAAACGGTATCATGCCTTTAATCGCACTACCGCCGCCTGTGAGCACAATGCCCTTATCAATATAGCCTAATAAATCCGCTTCATGTAACTGGCGTATTACTTCAGTGAAAATCTGCACGTAACGGGCTTCGATAATACGCGCAAGGTTGTAGATACCAATGTTGATTTCATCACCTGACCCTTGCGGTTTAAATAGGAAAAATGAGCTTGGATCTACGCTGTTCACATCCACTGTACCATGCGATTTTTTCAGCTTTTCAGCCTCTATCATCGAAATACCAACGTCTGCTGAAATATCCATCGTCACTTCATGACTACCCGTTGCGATACAATGGGTAAAAATCAGCTTATTTTCCTTATAAACGCAAATACTTGTGGTGCTGGCACCTATATCTACCAAGCAAACGCCTTGTTGGCGCTCTTCACTCATCAAGCTATATTCGGCACTCGTTACCGCATCGAAGACAATATGATCAATGCCCACATCACAGCTTTGCAATAGTTTTTGGATATTTTGACGACCAGCAACTGGCATCATCATCATGTGATACATCACAGCTATATTGTGCGCCACCATATCAATGGCATCATCAACCATAAACTCTTGGTTATCGATATAAATACCTTGCTGACAACAATGCATCAAATAATAGTCAGATGACAAATCTTGCGATTTGGCATTTGAGAGTGCTTGCACCATATCTTTAGCGCGAACGAATTCATCTTCTACTCTAACATCGCCCGCACTATTTTTGCTCAATAGCTCAGGAGTTGCCAGCGTAAGCCAGACACTATGCACACGGCAATTAGCGGTATCTTCCGCTTCTTGAATAGCCTGTTTGATAGCGCCTTGCAAGCGTTCACGATGCTTGATTTGACCTTGATAAAAGTCGCTATTCTTAACTTGTCCCACACCCATAATACGGATGTCTTTTGCAGACACAACACTACCAATGACGACATAAACTGCCGTGGCACTTAAATGGACAACAACCAAATTTTCAGTATTTTTCATGGTACCAGACAAATTATCGCTAAACAGGAGAACAAATGATGTCTCCATTAAATCATTAAAATAAGTCTATTATCAGCTGATAATAACGTATGTATACTCTGTATAAAAAATAAAGCAGACAAGTTTAGCGTGTTGGCTACTTTATATATTACTTATAGAGGTGCTTCAGTTGTTGGTTTTTCGTTTACGGGTGTATCATTATCTTTTGGCACTGCTATATTCCATGCAATCGTAAATCCATTTTTGTAACGAAGATCTACTGATTGTATCTCATCACGGCGGTTTTTTAATTGATTACCCAGCAGCTGGCTTAAGTTCAGTAGCTTTTGTGCTGTATTCTCATTATCAACGATAATACGTAACCCATTATCAAAACGAATCAGCCAAGTCATTCTTGGCGACAAAATAATATCTTCAACTTGTAAGCCAAGCGGAGCATACCAGTCATTGACTTGCTGCATCTGTTGCATAATGACTGGCGCTTGAGTCATATTGCCTTGCAAAGTTGCAAAGTTCTCTTGCGTTAAATCTCTACTATCAGCAGGGACAAACACATTCCCTGTTGCATCCACTAGACGCTCAGTACCAAAATTTGCCACTGCTTGCTTAGGCAATACGGTAACCACAATACCTTTTTGCCAGTCACGACTGATACTGACCTGATCAACCCAAGCCAAACCAGTGGTAATATCTCTCAGCGCTTGCAAATCAGAGGTGAAAAAGCTGCTCACACTTTGCTGATTCATAACATGCTGTAGCGCCCGATATTCGGCAACCGTCAATCCTTGATGATCGACATGAATAGCTGCTGGAGGTGCGTCACGTAAAGCCTTACCGCCCATTATCAATATCAGCACTAATAACCCAAGCACCAATACGGTAAAAAAGTATCTAACTGCAGTGGGTACTTGAAAGTTTGATTTTGGGTGACGGGTTTTATCACTCATCAAGTCAGCGACGTCATTGACAGTTTGAGCCATATTAAACTTCGTCCCTATATTTAATCAAAATAATCTGTATATTTCATACATTCGATTCATATTTACGTAGATCGATGATCTTTTTTATTTATGCAAAAGCGCTTATCACCATTATGCAGGTGTAAAATCTACTTAATAGATATGCTATCAATTCGTAACTTTAAATGGCAATATAAAGTGTGCTTATCGGCCTTTAAATGTAACATTTCTCTTATTTAATGAAGGACTTACCAAAGCGTTGCATAACTATCACCAAAACCACTAGATAGTTACAATATTAACGCATTTTACCTTCAAACAATAGCCTAACCCCTACTACTACTAACGAATTTACACAAGTTTACACGAAGCTGTGGTATAGCAGCTATAGCGATACATTACGAATAATGAGAAGCTACTATTTAACAATGATAAATAGTTTAAATACCTCATTTATTGAAATACTCACTCTTGTATAATTACTAAGAACAGCTTGTTTTATATAGGCAGTGACTTACTTAATAAAGTGTTACACCGTTTGCGCCAAAATATGCCAGCACAAGCTCTCGAAATCCATACCACGAGCTTTGGCTGCCATTGGCACCAAACTATGACTGGTCATTCCCGGTACGGTATTAATCTCAAGTAGCCAAAAGTTGCCCGCTTCGTCTTGCATCGCATCGATACGTCCCCAGCCTTTTGCATCAACGGCACGAAACGCTGATAAACTTAGATCTTGCAAATGCTTTTCATCCGCCGCACTTAAACCACAAGGGATATAGTAGCTGGTATCGTTACGATTATACTTGGCTTCGAAATCATAAAAATTGGTGATATCCGCAGGCTCTAGGCGAATGACAGGATAAGCTTCATCATCAATGATAACGATAGTAAACTCGCGACCAGTTATCCAGCGCTCCGCCATCACTACATCGCCACATTGTACGGCGGTTACATAGGCAGCAGGAAGCTCATCAAGGTTATTAACCTTAGTCATACCAATGCTTGAGCCTTCATGAACAGGCTTGATAATCAGGGGTAGTCCTAACATATTAACCACCTGCTGCCAGTCGGTATCAGCGGTTAGCAGTGAAAACGGTGCAGTCGATAATCCGCAGCCTTGCCACAGCTGTTTGGTACGTACTTTATCCATACCAAGTGCTGACGCTAAAATACCTGAGCCGGTTTGAGGAATATCAAACCACTGTAGCACGCCTTGCAGCAGACCATCTTCGCCACCCCGACCATGTAAGACATTAAATACACGATCATACTGACGTAGTTCAGTAATGTCTTGATGCTTAGGATCAAAATGCGTGGCATCAACCCCTTGGTTTTGTAGTGCTTGCAATACAGCTGCACCGCTGTCTAAAGACACGCTACGCTCATTACTATTACCACCGTAAATGACAGCAACTCTACCAAACTCACTCGCCTCTTTTACTTTACTTTCTTTAATAGCGGGTAACGTATTAGCGCTTTGGCTATTGTTAGCTACTTTATCCTGCTCTGCTTGTGCAGCAGCTGCTAAAGCTGTTTCTGGATTGATAATAGGGGCAGCGTTATTTTGAACATTGCCTTTAATGTTGTTGTTACTGTTATCTGTAGCGTTTTGCTCAACATTAACGCCATCTTCATCAATATTATTATTTTCTTCAGTATTATTCATGGTCATCGTTAGTGCTCCTAATATTTTTAAAGCAATGCTTCTAATGCTTCTAAGGCTTATTTGATATAAAGATTATTGGCGGCGAGATCGATAGCTATTTGCCCGACATTACCCGCACCTTGGGTGATCAGCATATCACCTGCTTTCAATAATCGCTGCATGACAGGGGCAATATTGTCTTTATCCACTATCGTTGGCTCGACGGCACCGCGCAAACGTATACTACGTGCTAAGGCTTTGGTGTCCGCACCAGCGATAGGGCTTTCACCAGCAGAGTAGACATCCAACAATAATAACTCATCAACACTTGAGAGTACTTCGACAAAATCATCGAAGCAGTCACGGGTACGGCTGTAACGATGAGGCTGGAACATCATCACTAAACGGCGCTCAGGAAAGCTTTGACGCGCCGCTTTGATGGTGGCATCAACTTCTTTTGGATGATGACCATAATCATCAATCAGCAGCACATTACCATCATCTATCTCCACAGAGGCATGTTGCTCAAAACGACGACCAACCCCTTCAAACTTCTGTAGCGCACGGGTGATTGCAGCATCATCGACGCCTTCATCAGTCGCCATAGTAATGGCTGCAAGCGCATTGTAGACATTATGCACGCCCGGAATATTCAGTGTCAGACGCAATGGCTCATGATCACGGCGTAGTACTGTAAAATGGGTTTTTGTACCTTCGGTGACCAAATCAACGGCTTGTACATCATTAAATGGCTCAAGACCAAAGGTCAATACTGGACGCCCAATATCATCAATCATCGCGTACAGCTCAGGATCATCACCGCAGACCACTGCCAAACCATAAAACGGCATGTTTTGTAAAAACTGGATATAAGCTGCCTTTAATTTATCAAAACTATTGCCATAAGTTTCCATATGATCTTGATCAATATTGGTGACAATCGCCGCCATCGGATGCAATGACAAGAATGAGGCGTCAGACTCATCAGCCTCGGCAATTAGAAAACGACTGCTACCAAGCGCGGCATTTTTGCCCGAAACATTAAGCTTACCGCCAATCACATAAGTAGGATCTAAATTGCCTTCTGCCATCATAGTGGTCAGCAAACTGGTCGTGGTGGTTTTACCATGCGCCCCAGCAATAGCAATACCGTGACGATAACGCATCAATTCACCAAGCATATCGGCACGGCGCACTACCGGAAGACGTGCTTCGAGTGCTGCTTTTACTTCGGGATTGCTACGATCAATGGCAGACGATACAACAATGACATCGGCATTGGCAATGTTTTTGGAATCATGACCGATAGCAATATCAATACCAATCTGCGCCAAACGTTTGGTCACTAAGCTCTCAGTAATATCAGAACCACTCACTTGATAGCCTTGATTATTCATAACCTCAGCAATACCACACATCCCCGAACCACCAATACCAATAAAATGTAGATGCTGAATACGGCGCATTTCTGGTATTTCAATCAAACGTTTGGTTAAGGCTTTAGCAGAGGTTGGCATAAGGGTTTCTCTTTTTATAAGACGGATAAAATATAATAAGGCAAAAATATCGGGTGTTTATTTGTTTATCTACAAAGCTTGCCAGATAATATTGGCAACGTGCTGGCAGGCTTGACGATTGGCAAGCGCATGACCTTTTTTTGCCATCTCTAAGCAAGCAGGTCGATCAAGGGCTGCAAGCTCTTCACTCAAGCGTTTGGGCGTCAATTCATTTTGCGGTAATAGAATCGCCGCTTTATGTAATGTCAACGTCCGCGCATTTGCCGTTTGATGGTCATCAACCGCACTTGGTAATGGTACAAAAATCGCGGCAATACCCACATTTTGGATTTCAGTAACGGTCAACGCACCAGCACGGCAAACAATAATATCTGCCCAGTTATAAGCCGCTGCCATATCATCGATAAATGGCTGTACGGTAAACTTGTGCATACTTAAATCTTGCTCATCGTAAGCTGCTTGTGTGGCAGCTTCATTATTGCGTCCACATTGGTGACGTACCTCAAACGGACGTTCTATTAACGCCAGTGCTTTTGGCACGGTCTCATTTAGCACTTGTGCACCCAGTGAGCCGCCAACCACTAGCAGTTTTAATGCTGAGCGGTCATTTATATCATAACGCGCTATAGGTTCGGCGACACCAGTAATCGCGTTACGTACTGGATTACCAACTGTTTCAAGTTTTGCATCAAGCTGACTATTACCAAAGGTATTTTCAAACGCTTGCAAGACTTTGGTCGCCATCTTTGCCAAGTAGCGATTACTCATGCCAGCAATGGCATTTTGCTCATGGATAATAAGCGGTGTCTTAGTCAAAAGGGCTGCTATGCCGCCGGGTGCGCTGACATAACCACCAAAGCCAACCACTACATCAATATTATTACCACGAATGATTTTGATAACCGCCATAGTCGCAGACAGCAAGGTCACGGGCATTTTAAGCAAACGCCCAATCCCTTTACCGCGTAAGCCTTGCATCTCAATCGCATGAAAAGGATAACCGGTTGGCGCCACCAAACCATTCTCCATGCCGTTTGGTGTGCCTAACCAATGAATCACCGCACCGCGCTTAGTCAGTTCTTCACTAACCGCAAGTGCTGGAAATACATGCCCGCCAGTACCAGCAGCCATCATTAATATGTGCGGTGTCTTCATGAAACGCCTGCCTATCTTTTTTGTATTGATATGAAGGACTTATTGTCCTATAGCCATCTTACTCATCGGGTCATTAGAGCTGTTTAAAAGCCCGCATAGTATAGTGTAAATCGTGGTCTGATATATAGTCATTTCTGCCCGACCAATAACAAAAATCCAAGCCGTGAATAATCGCGACTTGGCTTTGGTAAATACCGCGAAATCGTTATCAAAACGCTAGTTCCCTGACGTTTTAACGATCTATGTTAGCACAACTATTTTTACTCATTGTGCCAGTAGATGAGCATTACATTACTCTATCCTTACAGCTTATTTAACTAACAAACTTTAGCAGCCTATTAGATTAAAAGTTTTCGCTCTATTGCGATGATAAAATCGGTCGCAATGTCTGTACCACATTGATCATCAATCTCACGTACACAGGTTGGACTGGTGACATTAATTTCCGTAATGCGTCCGCCAATTAAGTCTAAACCGACGAACATCAGCCCTTTTGCTTTGACAATAGGCGCGACCACTTCTGCGACTTGGCGTTCGATATCGGTCAGCGGCATGGCTACACCGCTACCACCAGCGGCAAGATTGCCACGCGTCTCACCCTTTGTTGGAATACGAGCCAAGGTATAGTCAACCACAGTGCCATCGACAATAAGTACGCGCTTATCACCTTCTTTAATCTCTGGTAGATAACGCTGCGCCATAATCGGTAGCGTTTCAAGCTCAGTCAACATCTCAAGCGTCACGCCAATATTTGGGCTATCAGCAGTCAAACGGAATATACCCGTACCGCCCATACCATCTAATGGCTTGACAATAACGTCTTGCTGCTCAGCGATAAA
>TARA_R110000787_G_scaffold70091_1_pt1 | contig 30949 bp, 48 predicted proteins | sample TARA_R110000787 | Tara Oceans TARA_R110000787 (sample SAMEA4397920) | marine metagenome | biome: Polar Biome; feature: [DCM] deep chlorophyll maximum layer (ENVO:01000326); material: water (ENVO:00002006), including particulate matter (ENVO:01000060) such as... | depth 35 m | reverse complement strand
TTATGAATTTCAAATATTTGTTATGGATTTGGTAAGTCAAGATTTGGATTGGACTGAAAATGCAATTCAGTCTGCAGCATTTTTAAATAATGAACAAGAAGTTTTATCTTCAACACTGCAAACCTCAATTGATATTGTTAGCATATTTAGAAATTCCGTTTTCCAATCTTCACAACAAATAAATGATATTAATGCTCCCATTTTATTCAGCGAGGGCGAAATAAGTTTTGACCCGTTTACAGAAAGATTTGATAATGCTTTGACGGGATGGGTTTTCAATATTGTTATAAATGTAGAAAACAGTTTTCAAACATGTAATATTCCGGTAAAGAATTATAAAGGTTTGGTAGAATAATGTTTAAATTTAAGTTATGGAAAATACAATTTCAATTAATACCTTTTAAAATAACCTACAAGTTTTAATATGGCAAATCCATTTAATAAAAATTTAGAAACATTTCTTAATGAAATGGGAAAGCAGGTTATGAATCGTTCAAAGGCAGGATTGAAAGATGCCAAGCCATACAGTAAGGGTGGTGGTGAATTAGAAAATTCAATTAGATATAAAGTTGTAAAAACAAAGGCAGGATATGAAGTTCAATTTTCTATGCAGTATTATGGTGAGTTTGTTGATAAAGGTGTTTCGGGTGTAAAAGTAAAAAGGCAATTTGTTAATTATTTAGGAAAAAAAATAACAACAGATTTTTCATATAAAGGTAAAGGACCTCCAATTGAAATTTTATCTAAATGGATTAAAAGAAAAGGAATAAAACCAAAAGGAAAATTAGCAAAAGGCAGGGATAAAAAATCGGGAAGATTTGTTTCCGGATTAGCGTATTTGATTTCAAGAAAAATAAATCGTGATGGAATACAAGGAATTTCGTTCTTTCAAAAACCATTACAAATAGCACTGAAAACATTTAACAGTCAAGTCAAAGTCGCAGTCGCAAAAGATATTAGAGATACAATAAAAGGAATTAATTTCAAAAATAATTAAATGGCAACAACAATTGAACAAGAACAATTATACCCAATTAATCCAAGTACATTTCATTGGATGTATGTATTTAGAAATAATACAATTGTTTCGGGTGTTCCCGTACCTTATTGGAATGTGAGTTTCAATGCAGCAATTTTTCTTGGTGAGGATTATGTTTCATTGGGAAGTATGAATAATGTAATCGCAGAAACCAAAACAGTTCCAAACAATGCAGGAGTAGGGATTTTTAATTTACAAAGATTTTTAGAATCATATACTGCTCCTCAATATAATAATTATTTAGAAAATTCAAGACCCGTAAGATTTCATGGAGTGGCAGGAACTACCGATATTTATTTTCCAATTCATGTTATAGATAAATATTCTCAAAACGACAATTGTATTAGATTCGTAAAAATTGGAGCCAACTTGAATGGTGCCTTGCAACCTAATTTACCTGCAATCCCAATTAATGGAACTGCAACAACTTCAAATACGAGTTTATGTTTCAACGGATATATTCAAAGCGATTTTGCTCTTACAAGAATTGGCAAGGATTTTGGATTTGATTATACAAATGCCTATGCTCCAATTTCGCCCAACTCTTACGGAATATTATCTGATGCTCCAAGATGGTCAAATAATCAAACTTTACAATATGCAGGAAGTAAAGAATACGGAGTAATATCATTCTTTAATCAAATTTTTAATGATATAGAAAAACCTGATGGAATAGAAATAGTTGGATTTTTAAGTGACGGAACTACAGAATCTTTTTTGATTTTAAATATTGATGCAAACGGAGGAACTACCACATTGAATGCAGGAGTTGCGCAAACTGCCGAACACATATTATTCGCAGGAGTTTTCCCCGGCAATTTAAGACAAGCACATTCTCAATTCGCAGGGTGGATTCAAAAAGGTTTAGATTGTTATACATTTAGATTATATAAAGATAAACCTGCACCAATAAAAAGCATGAGCAAATCTGCTCCTCAATATGATGTTTGCATAAGATGTGAGGGTGAATCCCCAATTTTAGATACATGGAAATATGGTGAAAGAGGTGAATGTAGATATGACACAATCACCGCATGTGAAAGAGCGAATTATGGTTGTGAAAGATGTTTAGACCATGAAGGAAATCCTACCGGATTTTATAGGTGGGGACCATTTGGACCTTGTATTTATTTTGATGAAGAAGCATGTATAAAAGCCAATGAGGGTGGTGGACCCGACCCCGATGAACCTACAATTGACTATTTGAGTGGCGCTCATAAAATTTGTTTAAATTGTGATACTCAGCCAAAAGGATTTATTCCGATTAGAATTACATGGTTAAATTCAATGGGTGGTTGGGATTACTATACTTTTAATATGAAATCCTCAACGCAAATTAAAACGAAAAGAAATGATTGGCAACAATTAGAGGGAAGTTGGAATAAAGATTCTTGGAATCCTCAAGGTTTTAAAGGTGGAAAAAAAGCATTTAGCGTAAATACAATTCGTTCTATTACTGCCAACACAAATTACATTTCTGAACAAGAAGCACAATGGTTTGAATTCCTTATTAATTCACCCGAAATTTATATAATAGAAGAATGGGAAGCATGGCGAAGCGCTACAGATATTCAAAAATCTTATGAAAAATATGTTACTCCCGTTTTATTAAAAACATCTTCATTTAAAAGAAAAACGGTTGCAAACGATAATATTATTCAATACAGTTTTAAATTTGAACAATCAAGAACTCTAAATACTCAACCCGTTTAAAATGAGCGTAGAATTATATATTTACCCCCAAGATTATGGAACGAATGATGTAATACCGATTGATTTTTTACCGGATTATAATTTCACCACATTAAATGCATCTTCATCTCAAATTGAAACAAGTACACAAAACGCATTAAATTCAATTGTTCCTAGTTCACTTCCTTTTACATTTTATAGATTTGGAAATGCTGCAATTAATTATCCTCTGTCGCCAATTTCGGGTAATATAAATTTAAGAAATGGTGGTGGTTTTATTCAAAGAATGACCGGTATGGTTGTAGGTGTTTACTATAAATTGAAATGCGAGTTTGTAAATAGTGGAAGTGGTTTTGATATTGTACTAAGCACCGGAACGGTTATCAACTTCACTTACTCAGTTCCTAATCAAGCCGCAGGAGCATTTGTAGATTATGGATTTTATGTTTCTGACCCCTCAACAGTTTTAACAATTAAAGGAAATGGCAATAGCACCACAACAAATTGGAGGGTTCAAAATTATGTAGATACATCGGTTTCTGACGGGCAAGTTTTGGTAGATTTATTTGACGAAAAACAAATCCCATTAACTTTGAGCGTAGATAATTTTCAAAATGCTGCAGAGAAAACTCAATCATATTCTAAAGCGTTTAAATTACCCGGCACTGATAGAAATAATAAAATATTTAGAAATATATTTGACATCACTTCTGAAACAAAAACCGGAAGTATTGACTTTAATCCATACAGAAAAACACAAATAGTTTTACAAGAAAATGGCTCTACTATTTTTAAGGGTTTTTTGAGAATGATTAATGTAGATGACAATGAGGGAAATTTAATTTACAATGTAAGTTTATATTCTGAAACAGTACAGATTAAAGATGTGTTGAAAGGCAAAACTTTTTATGATTTAGATTTTAGTGAATTAAGACATTTGTACGCAAAAAGTGTAATCAAATCCTCATGGGATAATTCGCCCGGCTTAACACTTGAACAACCTTTACCGGCAGGAACTTTTGCAGGAGTGGCAGGGCAATCAACAACAACTGTTTTGAAATATCCATTTGTAGTTTGGACTCACCAAGCCACTATAGCAAATAATCCCGGCGCTCCACCTGCATCGGGACCGGCTGACGGAATGCCAGAATTTGCAAGTCTTGGTCAAGTATTCCGACCATGGATTAGTGTAAGATATATAATTGACAGAATTTTTGAAGCCGCAGGTTATACTTGGAGTTCCTCATTTTTAACTTCTGCAGATTTTGAAAAAATATACATGGATTTTAATTGGGGAGCAAATCGAGCGCCTATGATAGGAAATAATATAGCCCAATCGTATTGGAAAAGAAGTAATGCATCGGCAAATGTAAATGCTTTGAATTCAGCATGGACAACTCTAACTGTTCAACAATATTTTGGATGGGGTGGATTTTCTTTTGTATTACCGGATTTCAATCAAACCACCGGTCAATATGTATGTACTCAAGATTGGACAAATTTACAATTTAATCCAAGTTGGATTGAATGGGAAAATACTTTCAATGCCACAACAAGTATTACAGTTGAGGTTGTAAAGAATGGTGGTCTTACTGCAGCCGATACAATTTCAATGACATTTACTGCGGGACCTTTAACAACCGGAACTGCGAGTTTAAGTGCCTTAAATAATAATTGGCTTTTAATGTTAGGTGATACAGTAGAATTAAGATGGATTACAACTTTACCGGGTGGAAGTCAAAATGTTAGATTACAAAATACGGGAGAAGCATTAAGAATTTTTATGGCTGAGGAACAAATAAATATGACCACTTCAAATATTTTAATGACTCAAAGAGGTAAATTAAAACAATGGGATTTCTTAAAAGGAATTCTCACAACTTTTAACCTTTTAACTGTAGCCGACCCTACAAATTCAAGAAATATACAAATTGAAAAATACGATACAATCTTTCCTCAAATTGGAACGGGTGGTGGGAATTTAGATTCTGCTGCAAGAGGAATTACAAAAGATTGGACTGAAAAAATTGATGCCAAAAAAATAGTTTTAAAACCTTTAACTAAATTAAAGAAAACAACATTATTCAAATACTTAACAGATTCAAACGATTACACTGCCACAAATTATAAAAATGCGTTTGGTGGTTTTGAATATGGGAGTTTGACTTTTGATGCATCGGATTTGAATTTATTAACCGGTGACGCTAAAGTTCAAGCCACACCTTTTTCTGCAACATTGAATAAACCTTTTGGAGCAAGTACCCCCGAACTTTGGACTCCTGCAATTTATAAATTAAAGGACGATGGAACGAGTGAGGAATTCGCAAATAAACCAAGATTATGTTATGACAACGGAAGAACAACGATGGCGAATGGAACAGTTTATATTCCACCGGCTAATGGCGAAAGTTCTGAAAATGCAAATACATATTTACAATTCAGTTCGTTTTCCGATTATCCAATATTAGCAACTTCCAACGATTTAAACTTTGGAACTTGTCAATTAATTGGAGCAGATAATCCAAGCCCTTTGAATTTATTTAATAGATTTTTTGCTAGATATTATTTTGATTTATATAATCCCGATACAAGAATCGTTACTTTAAAAATAAAATTAACTTCTGCAGATATTAATCAATTTTCTTTTTCAGATATTATAATGGTTAAGAATAGAGCGTATCGTGTAAATAAAATAAATTATAATCCAAATCAAATTGCAAAAGTTGAATTAATACTTATTCCATAATGTCAAGAAAAAACCCCGAATATCCATTTGCTCCAAATCAATTAGTTCAGCCAAGTATTATTCAAGATGGTGTAGTTCTTTTTCAAGATAATTTAGGCAACCCTCAATTCTCAACTCAAAGTAGTTGCAACGCTTACGGATATATTTGGGATGAAGCAAATCAAGTTTGTAGAGCATTTATTGAAAACCCAAATATTAATGAAATAGGTTTAAATACAACCAATAATGTAAAAGGAAATAATAATAATTTAAGAAGTGGGGTAAATAATACTACAGTAAGTGGTCAAAATAATTTGTTACTTGGCGATAATATTTCAAATGTAATTCTCGGAAATATGAATCAAGTAGAAAACAAAGTTTCAAATTCTTTATTACTTGGAACATTTGGAAATTCTACTGTAAATAATTCTTTGGTAATAGGTGGAAATAATTCTCAAGTTGCTATTAACGAAAAAACGGGATTGGCTGAATATTCTGATATAGTTGGCGAAAGACAATTAACAAAAATATTATTTGGAAATTCATTTCAAGATGAAGCAGCAGGTTTATTAAATTTGAATAATGTGCCTACTAAATATTATCCAATTCCAATCAATTCAATTATAATGTTTGAAGCCGATGTTCTTGCAGTGGTAATTGGTGGAAAAACTAATGGCGAATTTATGTCATTTAAAATACAAGGAGTAACAAGATTAAGAAGTACGGGCGAGGGCGCTCAAACCATTTATTCAACAACAACTATACTTTTTGATTCGGGCAGATTGGGATTAAATTGTCAAGCAGTATTTAATGCAGATAATACAATGACAATTGCAGTTTCAAACGGAAAAGGTTTTGGGGTTGATTGGGTGGCAAGTATGGAATTAACACAATTACAAACTAAAGGAATTTAAGATTATGGCTGATGAAGTAGTATTTAATGTAAAAAGCAATTTACAACAAGTTGCTGCAGATACAAAAGAATGGGAAAGTTCTTTAAAGGGAGCAGCAAAAGAAGTTGAGGAATTAACAGAAGATGTCAAGGTTCAGAATAGTGTTCTACTTGACATGGATAAAGAATTAATTAAGTTAGAAAAAGCCCAAGCCAAATTGAATGGAGCATGGGACCCAAGTAATTTAACCGGTAAAATCAAAGCACAAAAGGCAGCCATAAAAGACGAAAAAAATGGTTTAAAAGATTTAAAAACGCAATTGAAAAATGCGAAAGATGAATCCAAAAAATTCACAACTGCTCAAAAAAAACAAGCAGACGCGATGAAAGGTTCTATTGGACAATTTTCAATGTTTGGGGTTTCGTTAAATGGAATTAAAAAAGCATTTGGTAAGATAGGACCTGCAGCCAAAATCATGTTTGGCACAATCAAAGCAGGGATTGCATCTACCGGAATTGGAATTTTATTATTAGCATTTGGAGCATTGGTTACATATTTCACAAGTACCAAGGCAGGAATGGATAAGGTAAATGTAGCAATTGCAAAAGTATCTGCTGCAATAGATGTTATAAAAGATAGAATTAGCCAATTTGGCGCTGCAATTATGAAAGTATTTAAAGGTGATTTCAAAGGCGCTGCAGAAGATATGAGAACTGCAGTAAAAGGAATTGGAACTGAATTAAAAGAGGAAATTAAACTAGCAGGAGAATTAGAAATAGCAACTCAAAAATTAAGGGATAAAAATTTGGATTTTATTGTTATGATGGCAAATAAGAAAAAAGCAATTGCCGAAGCCCGTTTGATAGCAAAAGATGAAACACTTTCAACGGAACAAAGAATCGCAGCATTAAAAAGCGCAGTAAATCAAGAAAACGAATTATTAAGTGTTCAACTTTCAAACCAAGCAGAAAAAGTTAGAATTTTAGAGGAACAAACTGCTATGGGAGAATCAAGTGCAGAAGATGAAAAAGCATTAGCAGACCAAAAAGTTGCTTTGATTGATATGGAAACTGCATCGTTAAATCAACGAAGAACATTAAAACGGGAATTAAATACTTTGGAAAATGAATTAGCAGCAGAGGAATTAGAAAGGTTGCAAATGATAGCAGACGAAAAGCAAAGAATTCAAGATGAAGCCGATGAAGCCGAAGCACTTAGAAAAGAAGAAGAAGCCGAAGCAAAAGCAATCGCACAAGAAGAAGCCGATATTTTAAAAGAATTGCAAAACGAAAACATGTTGCAAGGAATTGAGGATTTGAGGGAAAGAGCATTAGCAGAAATTGAAATAGAATACCAAGCAGAATTAAAAAAGTATGAAAATTATGCAAATTTTGCTGCTATTAAAGGTGAGTTAGATAAGAAATATACTGCAGCAAAAAAAGCCCTTGACAAACAAGAATTGAAGTTTTCTGAAATGACTACCAAGTCAAAATTAAAACTAGCCAAAGGAATGTTTGATGACTTAGCAAATATTTTAGGAAAGGAAAGTAAGGCAGGAAAAGCCGCAGCAATTGCTTCAACTACAATTTCAACTTTTCAAGGAGCAACATCTGCCTTTGCTTCATTGGCACCAATTCCATTTGTGGGACCGGTTTTAGGTGGGATTGCAGCCGCAGCAGCGATTGTTGCAGGTTTTAAAAATATACAAGCAATAAGAAAAGGTTCAACATCTACCCCCTCAACTCCAAGCCCTACAAGCACATCGGGAAGTTCGGGTGGTGGAATAGATTTACCTGCAGTAGATGAGGCAGGACCTGCAGCAGAAATGATGGGTGGCGCCTTTGAATTAGGAAATGTTGGTAATGAACCCGACCCAATTAAAGCATTTGTTGTAACTGACGAACTTACCGATTCTCAAGACCAATTGCAGGATATACGAAATAGAAGTACAATTTAAAAATCAAATATTAATAAACTTTTTATATTATAAAATATGCCATGTACTAAATGCGAAGAAGGAAATTATAAGTGGGGTGAAAATGGGGAGTGTTCTTATGCAACAATTGAAGAATGTGAATCTGCCAACGCTTATGAAAAAACAACAAAAATTGTTGAATTAGTTATTGAGGACGATTCTCAAGAACTTGCAATTGACGCTATAAGTTTGGTGACGAGCCCTGCCATCGAATCTAACTTTGTTTTTTTTGGAAAAGAGAAAAACAATTTAACTTTCGCAAAAATGGATGAGGATAAAAGAATGATTGTTTCTCCTGCATTAATTCCCAACAAAAATATTTTCAGACATAATCCAAATACGATGGAGGATTATTATGTTTATTTCTCAAAAGCGACTGTTAGACAAGCATCGCAACTTTATTTAAAACACAATAACCACCACAAAGCAACCTACCAACATGAAGAAAGATTGTCGGGTGTTTTAACTGTTGAGAGTTGGATTAAAGAGGGGGACATGGATAAGTCAAAACTGTATGGTTATGATTTGCCAAATGGAACTTGGTTTGTTTCTATGAAAATTGAAAACGAAGAATTATGGCAGGAAATTAAATCGGGAAATGTTCGTGGATTAAGCATTGAGGGTTATTTCACTGACAAGATGGAAACACTATCAAAACCGACTCCAACTGACCAAGAAATTTTAATTGCATTAAACGAAATAATAAACGAAAATCAAACAAAAAAGTAAATTAACTATTATATATCAAACAACAAAAACTATGGATTTAAAAGAACAGATTAAAACTGCATTAGGTTTAAATACAATTAAACTTGAATGGCAAAGCAAAACCGAAGACGGAACTATTCTTGTTTCAACTGCAGATGTTTTAGAAACGGGTAGCGATATTTCCGTTTTAACGGAAGATGGAACTACAATAGAACTTCCAATCGGAACATATTCCACCGAAGATGGTGTTTCATTTGTTGTTGAGGAGGAGGGAATTGTGGCAAGTGTTAGTGAATCGGAAAGTGAAGAAGTTGAAGAAGAAGAAATGTCAAAAGACGGAAAAGATGAGGACGAGGATAAAATGGAAGAAGAAGCCGATGTTCAAGATTGGGCAGGAATGGAAAAGCGAATTGAGAATTTAGAAATCGCAGTTTCAAAACTGAAAGAAGACCACGATAAAATGGATATGGGTGGTAAAGATGAGGAAGAAGAAATGAATCAAGAAGTTAGGGGAACAACACCAAAATCTGTTAAAACAACAGAAATTAAGGAATTTTCAATTGAGGAGTTAAAACTTGAAAATATTAAGTTGAAAGAACAGTTAGCAAAAGCACCTGCCGAAAGCCCTATAACTGCTGAAAAATTTAACACAAAAGAAACAAAGTTATCAAAATCTAAAAGAGCAAATTTAAGTTCTTCCGATAGATTTTTATATGACATGAATAATTAAAAAATAATATTAAATAATAAAAGTAAAAAAATGGGAAAAAATTTAAAAGTACAATTAGCAGCAGAGACAAATCCGGTAGTTACGGAAAATTTTTGTGGAACAGATGCAGGGTTCTATATTTCAAAAGCATTATTACAAGCAAATTCTTTAGAATGTTTGACAATAATAGAAAATGTAAAATTTAAAACTTCAATTCAAGCAATGAACGCTGCAGGATTAGTTCAAGATGCTGCATGTGATTTTAAGGCAGCCGGTAGTCTTACACTTACGGACAATATTTTAGAACCAAGAAATTTAATGGTGAATTTGCAACTTTGTAAATTGAATCTTCTTACAAGTTGGGAAGCGTTACAAATGAGAGCAGGTGCATGGAATAATGGAGATGTTCCATCATTTACAGATTATGCAATTTCTTTAATGGCAAAAAATATTGCTGCAGGAATTGAGAGTTCTGTTTGGAATGGAGTTAAAACACAAGCCGGTCAATTTGATGGATTCACAACACCAACAACGGGAGTTTTCGCAGTAGATGGAACAACTGTTACTGCAACAAAAACTGCAGCATTTTCTGCAACAACAATTCTTGCAAATATTGAAAAAGCAATTGGAGTAATACCTGCTCCGGTTTTAGGTTCAGAAGATTTAAGAATCTACATGAATCAAAAATCATACATGTTCTACATTTCTGCAATGAGTGAAAAGGGTTATTTAAACGCTTACAACATGCAGTCTGATTATGTACCGGTTGTAAATGGTATCAAAGTTTGTGTGGTAAACGGATTACAAGATGATGTGATTGTTATTGCTGAAATGACAAATTTATATTTCGGTACGGATTTAGTTTCTGACGCTGCAGAAATTCGTGTTTTAGATATGTCTGATTTGGACGGAAGTTCAAATGTTAGAATGGTCGCAAAATATACGGGAGGAGTTCAGATTGGTACGGGTTCTGACATCGTATGGTTATCGTAATAATTTAATAATAAAAATAAAAAAATAAAGAAATATGGCACCAAATCCAAATGCATGTGCATTAATTACAAAGGGTCGAGGACTCGATTGTAATAGAATATCGGGAGGAATTAAAAATATTTATTTTGGAGTTTTTGATACAACAAAAGTTACAACTGATTGGACTTCGGCTCAAATTGTAGGTAATACGGGAGCAGGAACAGTGACGGATATTACGATGGATGGAGCAACAAAATTATTTAGGTACAGTTTGCCGCGAGGAACTGCATCTTTTACAGATACTCTTGTAGGTAGTCGTGAAAATGGAACAATTTTTTACACTCCCACAATTCAAATGATGTTGGATAAATTAGATAGTTCCATGCTAAATCAAATGAGATTATTAGGAGCAACTCAAACTGTAATTTTCGCAGAATTAAATCAAGTAGACCCCGTAAATCCGGAACATAATGTAATCGTTTGTTTAGGTGCAAAAAACGGAATGCAATTAAACGCAGGTACAGATGCATCGGGAGCAGCGCTAGGTGATAAAAATGGATTTGACCTTACATTTGACGGATTAGAAGCATTTCCGGCTTCAATTGTTATTGATTATACAAATGAACCATTTGACAATATTGATAGTGGGGGTGCAATTGGTATAATATCTGCATAAAAATTTCAAAAATTAATTTTAAAAGAGGGAACTTAATCGTTCCCTTTTTTTGTATTCCAAATAAAAATCAAAATTTTCTATTATAGATTATGATACTAAGCACAATCAAAACAGAATTCTCAAGTTTTGTCAATACTAAAGCAAATCAAATAACTCTTGAAATTCAAATGTTGCCAAATAGTGTTATAAGACATTTGGTTAAATTTACCAATGACATGTCGGGTGAAATCATTTATGTTTATCCAAATGAATCAATTTACAATAGATATACTAAATCAATCTTTAATGTCAATTCTCCTGCTGACAGGTATAAAGGAGAATTATTTTTAACATTAGCAGGTTATTGGAAGTATGAATTTTGGGAAGTATATTTTGAGGAAAATCCTATGACATTTGATGAGGAAAATTCTCCTAAAACAGAATTAGAAATACTAAAACCAAAACCAAATCATGGTATTGTTAAAGGTTTGGTGGCAATTGGTAAAATGTATGCAGCAGAAAAAGCAGGTGCAGAGGAAGTAAAATATAAAGAGTATATTTCACCCGAAAAAACTAATTTTATTTATAACGGAGAATAATGGAAAACATTTTAAAAGTGGATTTGGGCGCTTCGACTGCTCCTATAGTACAAGAAGTGGCAAACAAACAATGGATTGAATATGGGACTGCTGAATGGCAAAATTTGTTCCCACAATTTTTAATTGACCTTTACTACAATTCAAGCACTCAAGCCGCAATTATCAATGCGACTGCTGACATGATATGTGGTGAGGATTTAATCATTGACGAAGAAGATGGCGACCAATTAGATGCTATAGTTAAATTGAAAAGATTTATGGCAAATGCAAATTCTGCCGAAACCTTAAATGATGTTATTAAAAAACTATCTTTTGATTTTAAACTGCAAGGGGGGTTCGCTCTTAACATTATTTGGAGTACCGATAGAACGCAAATCTCAGAAATTTATCACATTCCTTGTGAAAAAATAAGAAGTGCAAAACCAAATGAAATGGGTAAGGTTGAGGGTTATTATATTTCGGGTGATTGGAAAAATATACGAAAAAATAAACCCGTTTATGTTCCTGCATTTAGCACAACTGACAGAACATCGCCAAATCAAATTTTATATACGGGATTGTATTCTCCCTCAATGTCGGTTTACCACACTCCGGATTATGTTGCTGCAAATAATTGGGCTTTGATTGATTCCAAAATTTCAGAATACCACCTCAATAATATTTCTAACGGATTTATGGGGAGTTATTTTTTGAGTTTTGCAAATGGAATTCCAACGCAAGAGGAGCGACTTTCCATTGAACAATCTTTAGCACAAAAATTTGCCGGTTCTACAAATGCAGGAAAAATGGTACTAACATTTTCAGACGATAAAACTAGAACACCGGAAATCACTCCAATAAGCGTTTCGGATGCCGATAAACAATATATCGCACTTCAAGAATTGATGGTTCAAAATATTTTGACCGGTCATAGATGTACCTCGCCCGTATTAATGGGTATAAAATCTGATACGGGTCTTGGAAATAATGCCGATGAATTAAATTCAGCCGCAAATTATTATCTAAACACTGTCATAAAACCCTACCAAAATCATATACTCAAAACACTAAAGAAAATTTTTGAAGTAAATCAAATGAATTTGCCGGTTTCTTTTGTTCAGTTAAAACCAATAACAACTAGGTTTACTAATCAAGATTTAATGGCAGTAATGACGCAAGATGAAATTCGAGAGGAATTGGGACTTGCTCCGTTAGATGAAAGAATTGATGTGGATTTAACAAAAATGTCGCAAAAATTAAAACTAGAAAATTGGATAGAAAATTTTGGCGAACAAATGCAAGATGAGTGGGAAGTAATTGACGAAGAAATAGTGGATGGAGAACATATTGAATTTGACTTTGAAAATCAATTAAATCAAATACATTTAGCAGAAGAAATTGTAGCAAAGCCAAATATCGTAAAAAGAAATTCAAACGAAAAAGACGAGGAAGAAACTTATATTGACCAAGATGGAGTAAATAAATCTTACAGTAATTTTTATAAGGTTAGATATGTTTATGCTACAGATAATTTTTTAGAAAATAAAAGTGGAACAAGTAGGGAATTTTGTGAGTTAATGGTTGATTCAAAAAAGGTTTATCGTAAACGAGATATTCTAAATGCAGATTCGTTAGAAGTTAATGAGGGATTTGGACCTTACGGAAAAGAACGATACAATTTATTTCTTTTTAAAGGGGGACCACAATGCCGCCATTTTTGGTTGCGTAGAATTTACAAATCAAGTTTAAGAAATGCCAAAAAACCTATACAAGATGAGCAATTAATTTCACATGTTAAAGCATTGAGTGAGGGGTTCACAGTTAAAAAGAATGACAAACTTGTGGCGATAGCACCACAAAGAATGAAAAATAACGGATATTTAAAACCTAGATAATTATGCCAACCGGATATGTGCTTTTCATAAGCGAAGAAAAATTAAAAGATTCTACTGCAATATCTCTAAATGTTGATGTTCAACTTCTGCTCCCATTTGTAAAACAAGCCCAAAAAATCTATGTTGAGACAAAATTGGGCAGTCAATTATGTTTAAAATTGGAAACTTTAATTGTGGCAGGAACGGTCAATGCTGCAGGAAATGAAGCCTATGCAACTTTATTAAATACATATATTGGCGACATGTTGCCAAATTTCGCTCTTTATCATGCTATCCCATTTTTGAGATTCCGAGTTGAGAATGGCAACCTCTATTCTAAAACAAGTGAAACGGGTTCAGCACTTACAACGGAAGAAGCGCAAAGTCTAAGGCAAGAAGTTGTAAATACCGGTGAATATTACATGGAACGAATGATTGATTATATTTGTAATAATACAAATCTATTTCCCGAATATTCAACAAATACCGGTGCAGATATTCAACCAAATTCAAATGCATTTTATAACCAAATAAATGTTGAAGTTCCTTATCAAAATAAAAATAAAATAACCCTACAAAGTTTCTTAAATGGGCAAGAATAAAAGCAATTATAAAACAAAAGAGTCAAATAAGATAAAACTTAAAAAATATCTTACCAAAATAAATAAAACAAATGAAATCAATGCAAGACACAATCCAAGTAGGAATAGTAAATAGTTCGGCTATATTTCTAAATCTTACAAATTGCAACGAAATTTTGACTTTCGTTTCACTTGTTTTGGCAATTATTTATACAATTGTAAAATTTACGAAATTGGGAAAAAAAACAATATGAATTTTTTTGCTTATAACGAATTTGATTCACCGGATAAAAAAGGAAGTGGAAGTAAGATGGATAAAGATTTTTTATTAAAATTAGATTTTGCTCGTGAATTAGCAGGAATTCCATTTAAAATTAATTCGGGTTTTAGAACTAAAAAACATAATCAAATTGTTGGTGGAAGATTTGGCTCAAGTCATTTAAAAGGTTTGGCTGCTGATATAGGTTATACGGGTTCAAGGGAACGGTATTTAATTTTACATAGTTTATTAAAGGCAGGAATTAACAGAGTGGGAGTAGGAAAGACATTTATCCATGCAGATTCGGATATTACAAAAGATGAAAATGTAGTTTGGTTATATTAATTTTAAAATAAAAAAATGAAGAAATTTTTTCAAAAGTACCTTATCGGACAAATGCTGAAAAGCAAGAAATTTTGGTACGCCATTTCAAGTGTGGTTGTTCCTGCTCTAGTTACTTATTTAGGAGTAGATGAAACAACTGCAAAAGATTTATATTATGCAATTCTAACTCTTATTGTTGGTCAAGGGATTGCCGATGTTGCTAAAAAATAATCGTTACAGACTAAAACCTAACGAAATTGCTGCATTAGAATTAATGCGAGAAAATGAAGTTAGTAATATTCTTGTCGTAGGTGATTTGCATGAGCCATTTTGCTTAGATTCATATTTAGAATGGATTAAAGAACAGTATCTTTTGTGGAATTGTACGGAAGTCGTTTTCATAGGTGATGTGATTGATAACCATTTTTCAAGTTATCATGAAACTTCTGCAGATGGAATGGGTGGAGCAGATGAATTAGAATATGCAATAAAACGAATTGCAAGATGGTTTGAAGCATTTCCGGTTGCAACTGTAATAATTGGAAACCATGACAGACTAATAATGCGTAAGGCTCAAACCTCTGCTATCCCTAGTAAGTGGATAAAATCATATAAAGAAGTTTTAGAAGTTCCTACATGGAATTTTGTGGAACGCTATGTAAAAAACAATGTACAGTATATTCATGGCGAGGGTGGAACTGCATCTACAAAATGTCGTGCTGATATGATGAATACAGTGCAGGGTCATTTACATACTCAAAGTTATGTTCAAAATTTTGTTGGTCAAAAATTTAGAGTATTTTCAGTTCAAACCGGCTGCGGTATTAATCACGAAAGTTATTCAATGGCTTATGCGAAATATGGTAAAAAACCTGCTATTGGTTGTTCTGTTGTTCTAAACAAAGGATTGACACCAATTTCGTTACTCATGCCATTATAAATTTCCTAGTTTCACACTTAATATTCCTCCCCAAAATTTCGCATTTTAAAGCGTTCTAAGCAACTCATTTTGCTTATTGAGAAGATTACCCCTAAAGCATATTACATGGGCTTAGAAGTAAGTTATTGACAAGTTTATTGACTATCATTTTGAAAATAATGTGTTAATAATTAGGTTTATAACTTTTTTTGTTGTATCTTTGGAATAAGAAAGAGCAAAGACAACCACTCAAGATGAAACGGAGTCAAAAATTAAAACTCAAAAAATGTTAGAAACATACACAATACAATTAGAAGTAGAGGATAAGGTAAAAAAAGTTGAAATCCATTATGACGGAATCAATCCTCACCAAATACTTCATACAAGTAAATTACATAATAAAATTTTACAAGATATTAGAAAAGGAATGGAAAATGATATGATGTTCTTCCACAACTTTGAAACTAGACTAGAATGGAAAATAATTAGAACAATGAATTTTAAAAAATAATACGAAATGGAAAATTTAGAAAAAATACAAAAAATGGAAATAGAGTTATTAAACTTAACAATAAATTGGAGAAATGGAACTCATAAAATGTACGAGAGAATCATGGATGCAAATTGGGTTTCAATTACGATTCCGAATTGGAGATTAGCAAAAAAGGCAGGAGCAAAAAAAGACGGTTATTATGGGTGGATTTTATGGAGTGGCTCAACTAACGATAACGGAACACAATTTGCAAACGAAGCAAGAAAAATAATGCAAAAATACAAACTAGAATTAAACTTTTACGAAAGACAACTTTAAAAAAAAAATAAAATGGAAAATTTCACAAAAAAAGATTTACTCAACATATTAAATATTTATCAAGGATATAATAATGATTTTACAGAAATTACAGAACACATGGTAGATACAATCTATTTTGAAATAGCAAAAGAAGATGTAAAAAACAATGATTGGACTGCAGGAATTACAGAGTATATTGAAAAACAAATGAAAATAAAGTGTGAATAATTAGGTTAGTAACTTTATTTTCCGTATATTTGTACTACAAAAGGGGGATAAGATACCATCTCACACTTGACGGAGCGAAACTCTTCACACAAAACTAACAAGGTAGTCAATGATACAGTAAGTGACAAAAAACCCTTTTAACCCAATAGAAGCACTGAAAACCACTTCAACAAACGGATTCACAAAAAACAATAAAATGAGAAACTTTGAAAAGTACAAGCAAAACCTAAGACAAGATGGAAACTACATTATTAGTTATACAACAAAAGTTGCAAAAATAGTTGGAAATGAATTACACCAATTAGGTTATTGGAGCATGACAACTCAAAAGCATATTAATTATGCAGCCAAAGAATTAGGATTAGAATTAGTAAAATAAAATAAAAAAAATAAAAAGGGAGAAGATAAAAAACAGACGAATCTTCCAATCATGCAGGACATGATTCATAAACGAAGAAACAAAACCCTTTTAATTTTTAATTAATAAATTAAAAAAAGAAAACGAAAATGGAAAAAAGTGAAAAAGTTAAAAAGAATGATGCAAGAATTGAATTTGAATATTTAGATAATTTAAGGGAAAGTGGAGTAACGAATATGTTTGGAGCAGGAGTTTATTTAGAAAACGAATTTGGATTAGAAAAAAAAGAAGCAAGAAAAGTTCTTGCAAATTGGATGACAAATAAATCAATATAATATGATAGAACATTCATTACATAAAGAATACAGAATTTACGAATACGATATAAAATATAGTGATTACATGGGCGATGAAATTACGGAAAGTTTTGAATCGTTAATTGAAGCAAAAAAATTCATACAAGAAATAAAAGAAGATTCAGATAAAACACTTTTAAGAACTTGGAGATATTTGGACGGAAAATATTTAGGATATATAAAATAATATTAATTAAAAAAAGAAAACGAAAATGGTAGCAGAATTACAAAATACAGATATTTGGATAGTTTTAGATGAAACAACCTTAAACACAATGAAAGGAAAACATGGTAAAACTGCAAAATTCAAAACGAAAGAAGAAGCAAATAATAAGGCAGCACAAAAACTTGATATGTGGGTTTGTGTTCATGTCAATTTTAATCACAGATTTTTAAATCATAAAATATAAAAATGGAAAATTATAAAATGTTAGAAGCAACAAACAAACAAGAAGCAATCATTTCAATATTGGATGTAGTAAAAGTAAATCCATTATGGCTGAACAAATGTACTTCACCCCTATTTTGTGTAATACAATCTTTAACATCACATCGCAGAAAAAAAGCATGGTTGAATCTTTGTGCATGGGAAAATGTCAAAGAATTATTTATAGAAATAAAAACAGAATATTACAATAATCAAGATTATACAAATAAATTTTAAAATATGAAAACAGAAGAAATATGTCAAGAGTTTTATTTTTATCCAAATGGAGAATATAAAACAAAATCACAATGGTCATCTCAATTATATACTTTTGATAATGATGTTGCTGAAATAAGCAATAGGATTAGAATCTATGGAACTGAAAAACAAATAGACAAAGCATTTGACGATTATCAAACAATCACAGATTTGAATTTAGATGAGTGTTTTAACTTTAAAGTTGAAAAAAAAGGTTCACATTTTTACAGTGAAAAAGATAATATAATTATAAAAGATAGATTAAAATATTATAAAGAAGTTTATGATGCAAACAATAAAGAAAAAGCAATAGTAATTAATATAAAATAAAAAAAATGGAAAAAAAATTAACAAGAGAAGAATACCACAAAGGATTAATAGGAAAAATTCCTAAGAAATTGCATAAAGAAATGCTTGAAGAATTTGATAAAAAAGAAAACGAAGAATTATTAAGAAATAAATTAATGGAAATGCCCGAACTTGAGGACTTGAATAATAATGAAATTAATACGGTTGCATTATTATTAGAAAAGCATGATGAGTTGAAAAATCATATTCAAGTATTAAATAAAGAGCATGAGGAGTTTAGAAAAGAGCAATTTAAAAAGATGGCAGCACTTGAAGATGAAATTGAATCAAGACATACAAAAAGAATGAATAATATAAATACTTTTCAATGTTGCGATGGTGAATTATGTTTAAGAGGAACAGACGAAATGGGAGCAGATTTCACAGTTTGGTATGATGCATATGATTTTTTAGATTGGATAGATACGAACAATCTACAGTATATAAAAGACCAAATTAAAAAGCATATTGATAATAAATAAGTTAATAAATTTGTTTATATTTACACAATAGGGAGAGCCGATGCCCTTTTAAGTAGGCACAAAAAAATTTTTATGAAAACAGAAATTCTTAAAGAAAAATACATTAAATACGGATTAACCAAAGATGATATTTTCAAACACCAACATTTTTTAATAATAACTAGAAGTGGAATAGACAAAATCCAAGCGATTGAATCAATCCTAATTAATTATGAAGTTATAAAATGTGAAACAAATTTTGCAGTTGTAAAAGCCAAAGCATATAAAGAAACGGGCGAAGCAACAATCCAAACATTTGGTTCAGCCCTAAAAGGTGAAACATTTAAAGACGGAAATACCAACTCGCATTATGTAATGGAAATGGCTGAAAAAAGAGCGATGAGCCGAGCAGTTTTAAAATTAACGGGATTCTACGAATTAGGGGTATTTGGCGAAGATGAATCCGAAAGTTTCAAAAAATAAATTAATAAATAAATAAAAATGAAAGAACAAAAAAAACAATTTGTAAAAATTACAAGCACAATTGACATGCCGGAAAATTTTATAGAAATGATGAAAGGCAAATTAGAATTAATAAAAGAACAAACAATTGACGGAATGTTGTTTGGAATCATTCAAAATTCTATAGGACAAAAAGTTAAAATTTCAGCAATAAATTATGAATTAATAAAAACAAAAAAATAAAATGGAAATAAAAGGAAAATTAATAAAGTTCTTAGAATTAAAAACGGGAACAACAAAGGCAGGAAAAGAATGGCAAACTCAATCAATTGTTTTGGATAATGGCGATGATTTTAATAACGAAGTTTGTGTAAATGCTTTTGGTGATAAAGTAAAGCAAATAAAAGATTTAAAAGTTGGAGATAATATGACTATTTTGTGTAATATATATTCTAGGGAATGGAAAGGAGCATATTACAATTCGATAGATGGTTATTGGTTTAGTAAAAAAGAATCTTTAAAAGAAGAAGTTACAAATTTAGCAAATCCAAATAAAGATACTATGTTGAATGGTGCTGCTGACGATTTACCATTTTAAGATGACAGAAAAAGAAAATTTTATACAAATTTGTGATTTAACAACTTCAATTGTTGGATTAGAAAAGGGTTCACTTTCCCTAAAAAGTAGAAAACAATCATTGCAAATACCAAGAATGGTTGCTGCAATGGTTGCTAGGATTGAGGAAAAAACTCCTCAAACTGTAATTGCAGATGTATTAAATAGACATCGTACACTTGTTTACCATTATGAGCGAATGCATAAATCAAACTATGTTTGGAAAAAATACAGAGATATTTTTAATAAAGTTTATATGAGTTATAAGAAAATTGAAAATAGTAAGAAAATTTTTATTGATAAATATCACATGAAAGAATTTATTTTAAATTCGGGGGTTAAACAATCAAAAAAGAATGAAGTTCGTATTTTAATAAATTCGGGTGATGTATCTACAATCCTTATAACCTCTTACATGGATTTCAGTAATCAATTAGAAAATTTAAAAGTTGCGTTAAAAGATTATAAATATACAATGGAAATAATATGATTCATTTATTAAGTAGTTCAGCATTTATTATTTGCAACAAATTAATGGCAAAAAAAATTGGTTTAAAAGCAACTATTCTTTTAAGTGATTTAATTAGTAAACAAGAGTATTTCATTAATAATAATTTAATCAATAAAGATGGGTATTTTTTCAACACTCAAGCAAATATTGAGGACGATACAACTCTTACACCATACCAACAAAGAAACGCTCTTAAAACGCTTAAAAACAATTTAATTATTGAAACAAAGAAAATCGGTATTCCTGCCAAACTTCATTACAAAATAAACGAACAACAAGTTATGCAGTTTCTTAATAACAGTGAGGAGAGTTCATTGACTTATATTAATAAGAATAAAAGAATAATATCAAATAATAATACTTTACCAATGCGAGAACAAAAATTCAAATCTTCTGTTCTTAGTTTTAACTTCACAAATACAATTTGTAATGACTTCATTTTATATTGGACTGAAAAAAATAAATCTGAAACTAAAATGAAATTTGAATTAGAAAGAACATTTGATATTAAAAGACGACTTTTAAGGTGGGAAAAGAATGATAAAAAATTTAATACTAAACCAAAAAACACCTATTCAAAAATTGATGCTCAATTAAGTCAATATGAACAAGCAAAAAAATTATTATGATATTTTTAAAAAACGAAAACTTAAAAGAATTAACAGAAAAAATCTTAGATTTATTAGCATTAACTTCTGTTGAAATAGGACATCGAACAGATGCGAAAACTTTAGCCACATTAAGTAAAATATTTGCAACAGATTTAATGATTGAAAAACGATTTGGTAATTTATATTTTGAACAAATTAAACAAGCATTTCGGTTGGGAGTAAGGTTTGGTAAAGATGAGCCATTTATGAATATTAGAACTTTTTATAAATGGGTTTATTCTCATAAAAAAGAAATTGATAATGCTATGTATGAAGTTCACACTTTAGGGAAAGACCCTGCAAAAACATTATATTATCCCGATTTAAAATTATTAAAATAATGGGAAAACAAAATAATAAATTAATTAAAAATATGAATAAATTAAATACAGTGAGTGAATGTTGCAAGGCAGATTATGAAGATGCAGAGGGTTCGGCATGTTGTGGCGCTAAAATATCTTTAACCGGATTATGTTATGAATGTCATGAACATACAGAAACAGACGGATATTTTTGCGAGGATTGTGGGCAATGGTTTGAAAAGACAATAACAGTATGAAATTGACCGGAATAATATGGTTTGCGATAATTTGTTTTTTTATACTTGAAGCGTATTTCACAAATCCAACAAATGAAAACAAAGAATGATAAAATGGGAAACAATAAATTATCCTAGTTCTTTTGTAACACTTGCAGATGAACTCGCACATTTAAGAACTTTTCATTCTAAACATGTTTATAAACAAGGAACTGAAAAATACAGAGGAAATCAAGAACATGCGATTTCTGTTCTTGGAATATTGTGTGAATTAATTGCAAGAAATTATTTTGAAGAATCAAATAATACAATTAGAGTTGCTCCATTAATTACAGATAATCCCGTAGTCGGTGCCGATATTATTTTAGAGGGATTTGGTGAGGAATATTTAATAGATGTAAAAGGTTTGAAATCTTCCTCTGAATTTCTTAGAGTTAATTTTAAAGCACATAATAATCCAAATAAAAAAATTACTCATTATTTCTTTGTTCAGCCATTAACAAAAAAACAAGCGAAATTCTGTTGGGTGAAATTTGATGCAGTAAATAATTGGGAAGTATTAGATTCAACATACACAAAAATATACTCGCATGAAATCACTTAGCAAATTAAAAAAAGAATTAGACAAGCATTTCAGTTTATTTATTAGATTAAGAGGAGCAGATGATTTAGGACTTGTAGAATGTTTCACATGTCAAAAAATTGCTCATTATAAAAACGCGATGCAGAACGGTCATTTTATGAGCCGAAAATTCAACTCAACTCGCTTTGACGAAGAAAATTGTCAGATACAGTGTAGTGGCTGCAATATTTTCAAATTTGGTGAACAATATAAATTTTCAAAAAACTTGGATTTAAAATACGGAATAGGTAAAGCCCAAGAACTAGAATCAAAAAGTAGATTGACACAAAAATTTTCAAGAGCAGATTATTTGGAAAAAATAAGTTATTATAAAAAACTTGTTGAAAACTTAAAAAGCGAAAAGCAGATAGAATAAAAATTTTAATCATTTTTGCTTATGCGAAAGGTGATTTATGCAAACCACGAACACGAAATATTAATTGATTCTTATGTAAATTTAACAAAAGATTTAATTTCAGATTTATCTTCCGATACTAAATTTTCTCAATACGAAGAAATTTTAGAAATCATTTTAGAATATCATAACACTTACGGGGATTCAGTTAATAGACAAAATTGGTATGATTGGATAATGATTATACCTTTGAATTTATCTATTATGAGTAATGGTTATTTGGCAGGATTAGAAAATAAAAAAAATACCAAAAAAATATATGCAACAAGAGCAGTCCTAACAGAACTTTTGGAAGATACAGTAAATAAAATTGATTTAATGAAGTTTAAAAATGAATAATATTTACGAGCATATTGCGAAGTTGAGTAAATTTTTTAAGAAAATGTGTTTTGGATTAACCAAAGATGAGGTAGCAATTGACGATGCAGTGCAAGAATTAATGTTGTATTTTCTCACAATGAATAAAGAAACATTAAAATCAATTTACTTAAAAGATGGGGAAGATGGGATTATACGATATGGAGCAGTAGTTTTAAAAAGAAGTTTGACATCTGTTCGCTCTCCATTTTATTATAAATACAAAAAATATTATAAAAATTTAGTTGGAATGACAATCAAACCAACTTCATCTTCTTACGATAAAATACAAAACGAATATAATAATTCTATTTATAATTACCCAAGTGAACAAGAAGATGAAAATGTAAAATGGAAAAAACTAAAACAAATTGACGATGCAATAGAGGATTTATTTTGGTACGATAAAAAGTTGTTTGAATTATATTATACAGAAAAAAACACTTTTGATTCATTAGCAAAAAAAACGGGAATTAGTAGAAACAGTATTTTTACCACAATTCAAAATACCAGAAATTTAGTAATTGAAAAAATAAAAGATGAGTAATTTTTTTGTTCCGGATGAAATATATAAAAAAAGAATAAAGGTTTGTAAGGGCTGCCAATTTTATTCTAGTGTTCTTGGAAATTGCAGGGTTTGTGGTTGTTTTATGAAATTAAAAGCACGAATTGCAAGTATGGGCTGCCCAAAAAATATTTGGACTATGCATGATTTCGTAGAAAATTTGGAGCAAATAAAAACAAATGAAATACCTAAAGCATTAATAAAAGAAGTCATGTTAATTTATCCCGATATTAAAAAAGGGAAAGCAAAAAATCAAGAACAAAAAAGAAAAGTGATTGAATTATATAATATTATTTTTGGCGCTAATTTTGACCCTAGAACAAATTGTTCCGGTTGCGTCAATACTTGTTATACGGGAATAATGAAAATTGCAAAAGAAAATGAAAACTTATAAAAATATAATAGCAACTTTGAAAAAGCATGTTAGAGATAATACTCAAGTTCTTTGGACTTGGAAAAAAGGAAAGCAAGAAGAATTTACTTTGATTTACAAAAATTACGGAAACGATTTGCAAATTTATACAAGCGAACAACTAATTAAAGAAATAGAAATAGAACAAAACAAAAAAATAAATTAATAAAAAACCTATTATATATTATGATACAAAAAGTAAAAATTGGAATTTTAAATCAAAACGCAAATAATCCAAGAATAATCAAAGATGAAAAATTTAAAAAATTAGTAAAATCTATAAAAGAATTTCCTAAAATGCTACAGATTAGACCAATAGTTGTAGATGAAAATAATGTAGTTTTAGGTGGGAACATGAGATTAAGAGCATGTAAAGAAGTAGGATTGAAAGAAGTTTGGATTGAAAAAATATTAGATTTAACAGAGGAACAAAAAGAGCAATTTATAATCAAAGACAATGTAGGTTTTGGTGATTGGGATTGGGATATATTAGCAAACAAATGGGATAATTTAAAACTTGGCGAATGGGGAATGGATGTGTGGCAGCCCGAAAAAGATATTGATTTACAAGATTTCTTTCAAGAAGATAATTCTGAAAGCAAAGAAGTTTCAAATAAAATTATACTTGAATATTCGGAAGAAGATTATAATAAAATAACTGAAGCATTTAAACAACATACCGGAACAAAAGAAGAAATAGTATTTAATTTTATAACCTCAAATTGTTGCTCAAAATGATTGGATTTCATTTAGACTTATTTGGAAATTTATTTAAAATGAAGAAAACTGTAATTGTACAATTTGAGATAGAGGGATTCCACCATTATCCAAACGCTCCAAAAGAAGTGATATTTTTAGCACATAATCACCGCCATACTTTTAAGATAAAATGTGGTTATGAAGTAAGTGATATGAATAGAGAAAAAGAAATATTTATTCAAATTAATATAGTCAAAAAACATTTAATAGATACTTTTGGAACTCCATGTTATTTCAACGCTATGTCATGTGAAATGATTGCTCATGATATTATGAAAGAATTTAAACAAGATAATATGATTTGGTGCGAAGTGTGGGAAGAAGAAACGGGAGGAGCAAAAGTTGAATTATGATAATAAAAAACCAAAGTAATTTAAAAGTTCATTTCGCAGGAGTTGAAGATATTTATCAATTTGGCTGCAGCCATTTAGCAGGAGTAAAATATTCTCTTTACACTGCATTTCCATTTATTTGTGATAGCATCGGAGCGAAAGGAATGTTATTAGATGGGGGTATTAAGAAAAAAATCCCGAAAATTATTACAAGCAAATCAAGACATACCATTCAAGATAGTGGATTATTTACTTTAATGTTCGGAAGTCATAAAGGAAAAAAAGACGAAAAATTAATTGAAACATGGTATAATAATTTGATTGAATTTACGCTTGAAAATAATAATGGAGCAACATGTGTTGAAGTAGATTGTCAAAAAATATTGGGAGTAGAAAAAGCATGGCAACTTAGAAATAGAATGAGATTAGATTTGCCAAAAAATAGACAAATAAATGTATTTCATAAAGAGGACGGGCAAAAGGGATTGGATAGGTTAATTGAATTTTCAGATTATATTGCAGTAAGTATTCCGGAGTTGAGATTTTTAGGGCAAAAAAATTATACAGAAAAAATTGTTAATTATATTAAAAACAAAAAACCCGAAATTGATATTCATTTATTAGGGTGTACTGAAACAAAGTTATTAAAGAAATTAAATTTTTGTACTTCTGCAGATTCAACAAGTTGGAAAAGTGTTTTAAGGTATGGTGATTTTGAAATGGCAAATGGTAAAAAAATGTTATATAGAAATATTAACGAAAAATTAGTTTTAGATAATTACTTACATAAAATGAAAGAATATATAAAAGAACTAAATTTGAAGCCAATAACGGAAAGGGGGAATATTAATTATTCAACTCTTATTTTACAAGCCGAACACTTAAAAATGAAATATAGTTATTATGCAGGAAATCAAGAATAAAATATGAAAATAGAAAAGAAATACCATTTTTACGCAGGACATAGAAATAAAATGGCAGGAGTAAAGTGTGGGAGATTACATGGTCATACATACAAAGTGAAATGTATTTTTAAATTTACTGAAATGAAAGATGGATTGACAATGCTATTTTCAGATATTGATAAAATTGTTGAACCTATTTTAAATCAATACGACCATTATTTTTTATTACATGAAAAAGATAAATTGTGCGAACTGTTTGAATTAGCCAATGAGGAATATGTTTCTTTACCCTTTGAAACTTCTGCCGAAAATTTAAGCATTTGGATTTATAATCAAATCAAAAAAGAATTACCTATAATTGAAATACAATTAGCAGAAACAGAATCATCTAAAATTATATACAATGGATAAAACAATTTTAAAAGTTAGCGAAATTTTCTACTCTTTACAAGGCGAGGGCGCAAGAAGTGGAACACCAACATTTTTTATTAGACTGCAGGGATGCAAAGCAAAAAACGCTTGTTATGCTTCAGGGATTAGATGTGATACTGAATTTGAATCGGGTTCAGAATGGACATTAGATAAAATAGTAAATTGGATGAAAAGCGAAAGTAAAGATTGCAAAGAAATTACTTGGACGGGAGGGGAGCCGCTTGACCAATTAAATGAAGATATGATAAAATACTTTAAAGACAAAGGGTATTTTCAAGCAGTAGAAACTTCCGGATTACATGCATCGCCAAAAGGATTGGACTTCATTTGTATTTCACCTAAGGTTGCAGAACATGTGATACTGAAAAACTACAAAGGGCAAAAGATTTCTGAACTTAGATATGTAAGACATAAAGGGCAAGAAATCCCTCAACCACAAATTGAAGCGAATCACTATTGGATAAGTCCTCACTCTGACGGATTCACAATAAATAACGAAAATGTGAAACACTGTATTAATTTATGCTTAGAAAATCCTAAATGGAAAATGAGCGTACAAGACCACAAGTTATGGAATATATTATAAATTGGAATGAAATAAAAGAACGAGTAAATAAATTAGATAAATCAAAAAAATATTACGGAGTTCCAAGAGGTGGTCAATATATTTCTGCCATGCTTAACCCCGTAGATACAATTGAGGAATGTGATATTATAATTGACGATTTGGTAGATAGTGGTAAAACCCGAAACGAATATTCAAAATACAATAAACCTTTTATCGCCCTATTTGATAAACAAACAGAAAACAAGTTAAAAGATAAATGGTTAATTTTTCCATGGGAAATGAAAGAGGAACCGGTTGAAGATAATTTTATTAGAATATTACAATATTTAGGTGAGGACACAGAGCGCGAGGGTTTAAAAGATACACCTAAAAGATATATGAAATTCATGAAAGAATTTTTAAAACCAAAGGAATTTAATTTCACATGTTTTGATGCAGAGGGTACTGACGAAATGATAGTACAAACCAATATACCTTTTTACTCATTATGCGAACATCATGTCGCGCCATTTTTTGGAATAGCCAATATTGCGTATATACCAAATAAAAAAATTGTTGGATTAAGTAAGTTGGCAAGAACTCTTGATTTGTATGCAAACAAACTTCAAAACCAAGAACGGATTACAACTCAAATTGCAGAGCGATTAATGAAAGAATTAAATCCGTTAGGTGTGGCAGTTACTTTAAAGGCTCAACATCTTTGTATGAATATGAGAGGAGTTAAAAAACATGACACTTGGACAACCACTTCAAAAATGATAGGAGTATTTAAAGAAGATAGCAAAGCAAGAAACGAATTTTTTCAAATCATAAACAATGGACAAAAGTAGACACATAAAAAAGGAATCCCTTTTACAAGCATTAGAGCAATCATTGGGAGTTGTAACTGTAGCATGTAAATCGGCAAACATTCCTCGCTCAACATATTATAAATGGTTGAATGATGATGAGGAGTTTAAAGCAAAAGTAAAAGATATTGAAAATATTGCTCTTGATTTTGGCGAAAGTCAATTACATAAACAGATTGGAGATGGAAATACTTCTGCAACAATATTTTTTTTAAAAACAAAAGGTAAGAAACGAGGGTACATTGAACGCTCCGAATTAGATTTAAGTTCGGGTGATGAGCCAATAAAAATTAATGTAAATATAAAAGGGATTGAATATTAATGCCAATTTTACTTTAACACAAGAACAAGCCATTGAATATTTGTTTGATAATAAAACAACAGAAGTTCTTTTTGGTGGCGCTGCAGGTGGAGGAAAATCTTGGGTAGGTTGTTCGTGGCTGATTTTAATGTGTTTGAAATATCCAAAGACAAGATATTTAATGGGAAGAAGTAAATTGGATTCTCTCAAAAAAACAACATTGAATACATTTTTTGAAGTATGTGAAGCATGGGATATAAAAGCCGGAAAGCATTATAATTTTAATGCAGGGTCAAATATTATTTCATTTTATAATAAAAGCGAAATTATGCTGAAAGATTTATTTCTTTATCCAAGTGATAGGAACTTTGACAATTTAGGTTCGTTAGAAATAACCGGAGCATTTATTGATGAAGCAAATCAAATTACAGAAAAAGCAAAAAATATTGTTGCAAGTAGAATGAGATACAAGTTGGATGAAAACGGATTGATTCCGAAAATGCTCATGACTTGTAATCCTGCTAAAAATTGGGTTTACTCACAATACTACAGACCGGCAAAAGACGGAAATCAAAAACCTCATAGGCAGTTTATTCAATCACTTGTAGATGATAACGAATATATTTCCAAATATTATAAAACTCAATTATTAACATTAGACGAATTATCAAAACAAAGATTGTTATTTGGCAATTGGGAATATGATGCAACAAACGATTCATTAATTAATTATGATTCGATAATAAATTTATTCGGCTCAAAAGGTATTGCAGGGCAAAAATATATTTCTTGCGATGTGGCTCGTTTTGGGAGCGATAAGACTGTCATATTATATTGGGAGGGCTTACATATTAAAAAAATTAAAACGATTCTTAAAAGTGCCATAAATGATGTTGTAGATGCAGTGAAAATTATGCAGCAAGAAAACCAAGTGCCATTACGAAATATTATAATTGATGAAGATGGTGTAGGTGGTGGAGCAAAAGATTATTTAAGATGCATAGGTTTCGTAAATAATAGCAGACCAATAAAAAAAGAAAATTATCAAAACCTCAAAACTCAATGTTATTATAAATTGGCTGATTTAATTAATAAAGGGCAAATTGGAATTAATTGTGAAAATGTAAATATTAAAAATCACATAATTGAGGAGTTAGAACAAGTGAGAATGAAAGATGCTGATAAAGATAATAAACTGCAAATAATTTCAAAAGATACTGTCAAAGATATTATAGGACGCTCACCGGATTATGCAGATGCATTAGCGATGAGAATGTATTACGAAGTTGATTCTAATTTTGGAAAATACTTTGTTCAATAAACAAAATGAGGGGAGTTACTACAACCTCTCCCCTCAATTTGAAAACGAAAACAGAAGTGCAAATATAACCAATAAAATAAATAAACCAATTTTCTATTATATATTATGAAAGTCAAAATTAAAAAAGACGAAATTATTAAAACTTACAATGTTATTAATTGTTGGGAAGATGTTAATTTAGACACTTGGTCTGAATTAGTTGAAATGAAAACAGATACAAAATCGGAAGAAGCAATTAATACAATTAAAATTTTATCCAACATACCAAAAGAAGTTGTGAAGCAATTAGCGCTTGAGGATGTTTCTGCAATACTGAAAAAAATAGCAATATGGCAATCAAAAGCAAATACGGAATTAGTTAAAAGAATGACAATAGATGGAATTGAATATGGATTTCACCCTTGTTTAGATAATATAACTTTGGGAGAATATGCAGATATTGAAACTTTAATTAAAGATGATTTGAATGCAGCGTTACCGGATTTAATGGCAATTTTATTTAGACCAATAACAGAAACGGAAAACGATTGTTATTCCATTGAAGCGTATGACGGAGATATTGGAGTAAGACGGGAAATTATGCGTAAGATGAACGGGCAACAAGTACAAAATGCTCTAGTTTTTTTTTGGAGTTTAGGGAAAAAATCATTGATAATTATGCAATCATATTCAACGGAACAGACGACAGAGATAATATCAAAAACCCTAGCAAAGACTTCGGCACTAGATGGGGGTGGTTTGGAATCTTATATAGATTGACAAATGGTGAAATTATAAATTTGAGTAGAATAACGAAATTGAGTTTATTAGAATGTTTGACTTGGATGTGTTACGAAGTAGATTTAAACGAATCAAAAAAAGTAAATGTAAATTATGGTAAATAATAAAACTTATAATAATATAATCAACACTTTAAAAAATGTTGGTAATATTCACGAACAAATTAATACAACAACAACGGGTGATATTCACGATATAGATTTATCAAAAAATACTTTATTTCCTTTGATGCATATTACTCCGGTAAATGTTGGAACAACTCGAAGCACATTGAATTATGAATTTCAAATATTTGTTATGGATTTGGTAAGTCAAGATTTAGAGTGGACTGAAAATGCAATTCAATCTGCAGCCTTTTTAAATAATGAACAAGAAGTATTATCTTCAACACTGCAAACCTCAATTGATATTGTTAGCATATTT
>TARA_R110000787_G_scaffold68914_3_pt1 | contig 30979 bp, 23 predicted proteins | sample TARA_R110000787 | Tara Oceans TARA_R110000787 (sample SAMEA4397920) | marine metagenome | biome: Polar Biome; feature: [DCM] deep chlorophyll maximum layer (ENVO:01000326); material: water (ENVO:00002006), including particulate matter (ENVO:01000060) such as... | depth 35 m | reverse complement strand
CGAGCAGATGACCGAGATTTACGACGCAGATGTGGCGCAGATCCAGCAGATACCGGGAATCAGGATGCTGTTGCCTTAGTTTGACGGCCTTGCTGCAATCTGCACCGCGCATTTGGGGCGGCATGTTCAGCTTATCGAGAGCCCATCGACCCTGAGAGGAAATGCCAAACCTTTGGCAAAATAGTCGCTTCGTAGGTCCAACAGTTGCTCCAGCGGGTCCGGTGTGGCGTTGTTGGGGTGTCCGTCATCAACGGGCCCGTCACTTGGCACCTCGCCCGCGACCAATTGCAATACCGGCCGCCGCCTTTGAATGCAGTCGTCCAGCACATCACGCAGTTGACCGGTATCCATCGATTGATCCGGCAAGTTGTCTATAGCCAATATCTGGCGCGTCCCTACCCCTGCCAAGGCCGCGGCTTCCAACCATGCCTGAGCGCATGTTTGCGATACGACAAGCACCGGAAACTCTTGGATGTCACGCAGGTATGAGCGGTGCATTTCTGCCAGCCCGATTGTTTGAATCGTATATGGTTCGACCGATCGCTTGATGTCGGCAACGGATAACCCGGTTTCGTCTTGCAAGCGCTTGACCAGGCCTAATACCTCTTTCACATCCAGGTTCATCAATGACCAGTTATCCAGTTCGACCAGCTTGGCTGATCCTCCCTGAACCAACGCAACCTCGAACCCTTTAGCTTTCGTCATCACGGGATCAAGACAGATCGCATTGGCCAACGATATCGGCAAATAGGTGACGTCTATCGCGTCGTGCAGGCTTTGGACCTTGCCTATGGCGGTGAAATGCGCGCCGTGGTCTCCGACCTCGGTCTTGGCCCGATCGATGTTCGGCCAAAACGACAGGTGGCCAAGCTCCGTGTAGTGGGGCGATTTCGTACCGCGCAACTGTTCAAGCTGGCTTTTGAGAGCACTGATAGCCGCTTGGTCCCGATCGGCATATGCGCCTGAATCCTCCGAGCTTTTAAGAACGCCTATATGCCCGGTCTGTGCAAGCGTCGTCGGCGCAAAGGTATTCGCAACGCGCAATGGATTTGGCGCGCCCCTGGTTGTGGGAACTGGATTGACCCATACCCTGCCGGCAGACCGGTCTGAGTGCGCGTGGTTATGTGACGGTGAAAAGGTGTTGGAATCTTGAATGTTATTATTATGCGATGACATGTAACTTGCCCTACGTATGGAAATTAGGCCTAATAAAGCGGCGCGAAAAATTGCCCCGCGAAAATCGCTAAGCTAGTAACCAACTACGAACATAAGAAAACGTAGCATAAATAATGTGATTTTGGCGAAAAAACAATCTGAAGTATAGTGGTTTTTCTAAATACAACTTATGGGCTGCATGCGGGGATCACCGTATCAGTTGTTGTGCAGACGCGCGACGATACTGTCCGCAGTCACAGTCCCGATGATATCTTGCCCCTCGGCAACCGGAATTGCCTGCACAGGCCCGGACATCTGTTCGATCAGCTCTGACACCGGGGTTTCGGTGGCGACCGGGTTGGTATCCGAGGCGACCACCGGGCCCATGACGTCACGTGCGGTCAACACCCCGAGCGGATTCATATTCGCGACAAACTCGGCGACGTAAGCCGAGGCAGGGTTGGAAAAAATTTCGCGCGGGGTGCCGCACTGCACAATGCGGCCTCCCTCCATGATCGCAATCCGACCGCCCAATTTGAAAGCTTCATCCAGATCGTGGCTTACGAAGATAATTGTCCGTTTCAACTCGCGCTGTAACTCAAGCAGTTCGTCCTGCAATCGGGTGCGGATCAACGGATCAAGCGCCGAGAAAGGTTCATCCATCAGCAAGATCGGTGCTTCGGTAGCAAAGGCACGGGCAAGACCGACACGCTGCTGCATACCACCAGAGAGTTCGCCCACCTTGCGATCAGCCCAATCGGCAAGCCCGACCAAGGCAAGCTGCTTTTCCGCACGGTCCAGCCGTTCCTGTTTGGGAACATCGGCCAGTTCCAACCCAAGGGCCACGTTGTCGCGCACGGTGCGCCAAGGCAGCAAGCCAAACTGTTGGAATACCATGGACACACATTCACGCCGGACCCTGCGCAGATCTGGGGCGGAGCTTGCTGCGACATCACAGCTCCAGTCGCCGTCATTTACCCGTACCGTGCCGCGCACCAGCGGGTTCAACCCATTCACCGCACGCAACAACGTGGATTTGCCAGAGCCCGACAACCCCATCAGCACAAGAATTTCGCCCTGTTTTACGTCGAGGGTGCAATTGTGCACCCCCAACACCTGCCCTGTTGCCGCTTCGATCTCGGCGCGGTCCTGCCCCGCGTCCATCAACGGCAAAGCTTTCTCGGGCTTTTGACCGAAAACGATAGACACGTTGTCAAACTCAACGGCATTCGCAGGATTCATCATCTCGTCGCTCATTTCCGTGTCACCCGCAGCATTCGGTCCAGCATGATTGCAACGACCACGATGATCAAACCCGATTCAAATCCCAAACCGGTATTCACCTGATTAAGGGCGCGCACCACAGGCACGCCCAGTCCGTCGGCCCCCACCAAGGCGGCAATTACCACCATGGACAGCGAAAGCATGATGGTCTGGTTCAGGCCCGTCATGATCTGCGGCAAGGCATAAGGCAATTCGATTTTCCATAGTGTCTGGCTGGGTTTCGCGCCGAATGCCTGCCCCGCCTCAAGCAATTCCTTTGGCGTGGATGCAATGCCAAGCTGGGTCAGCCGTATCGGTGCCGGCAGCACAAAGATTACCGTGGCAATAAGCCCGGGGACCATCCCGATACCGAAGAACACGATCGCGGGAATGAGGTAAACAAAGGTTGGAAGGGTCTGCATCAAGTCAAGCACAGGTGCCATGTACCGGTACAGCCGCGGCCGGTGCGCGGCGGCAATGCCGATTGGCACGCCTACCCCCATGCATACGACGCAGGCTGACAGCACCAGCGTCAGGCTTTCGGTCGTTTCTTCCCAATAGCCCTGATTCAGAATGAACAAGAACCCCGCCACGATCAACAAAGGCATCTTCAGATTGCGCTGGATTACCCAGGTCAGCCCCGCGAATACGGCGATAATCACCAGCGGATGCGGGGTTTGCAACACCCACAGGATAGCATCGATCAACCATTCCATCGCGGCGGCCAGCCCATCGAACAACCAACCGGCATTGATGAGCAACCAGTTGAAAGCAGCCTCGGCCCCATCGTCGATCGGAATCTTGTTGTCAGTGAGCCAGTTCATATTTGCCTCCGCAGCGCTGCTGTCAAATCGTACCAAAAAGGGCCCGCTTATAGCAGGCCCTTTTATTCATATACCCAGATTTATTGAGTGATCTTTTGGGTCGCCGCTATCGCGTCGCCACCATCCTTGGTGGTCACACCGGCAAGCCAGGTGTTCAGGACGTCGGGGTTGGCCTTGATCCAGGCTGTCGCGGCTTCGGCAGGGTCCTTGCCATCGTCCAAGATCGCTCCCATGATCTCGTTTTCCATCGCCAACGTGAATTCTAGGTTGTTCAACAGTTTGCCAACATTTGGGCATTCTTTGACATAACCTGCGCGGGTGTTGGTCTTGACCGTCGCCCCGCCCAGATCAGGCCCGAAGAAGTCATCGCCCCCCTCAAGATAGGTTAGATCAAAGTTGGAATTCATCGGGTGAGGTTCCCACCCGAGAAACACCACCGGATCGCCCTTGCTGGTGGCTCGTTTCACCTGCGCCAGCATACCCTGTTCGGACGATTCAACGACTTTGAAATCCTTTAGACCAAACGCGTCATCGTCGATCATCGACTGGATCAGGCGGTTGCCATCGTTCCCGGCTTCGATGCCATAGATCTTTCCGTCCAGCGCATCTGCATTCGCGGCGATATCCGCGAATGTCTTGATGCCCATGTCAGCGGCGGCTTTGTTCACCGCCAGCGTGTATTTCGCACCGGTCAGGTTCGTACGCACGGTATCCACGGTCCCAGCGTCACGGTAAGGCGCGATATCTGCTTCCATCGTGGGCATCCAGTTACCCAGGAACACGTCGATGTCCCCGGCGGCCATCGATGTATAGGTGACAGGCACGGACAATATCTTTATGTCGGTTTTATACCCGAGCGCATCCAGAATGACCGTGGTTGCTGCCGTGGTCGCGGTGATGTCGGTCCAGCCTACATCGGAAAATGTGATCTCTTCGCAACCGGCGGCGGCAAGGCTGCTGGCGAAAGACAGGGACAAGGCGGTCGTCGCGGCTAGGATTTTCATGGTAAAGTGGCTCCCGATTGTAATTATTATTGGTGACATAGTAGAGCGCGAATGCCGGGGTTGATGCAACCCGAAATCTTGGGCCACACGACCGATTACATATGCTAGACTGACATAGCAGTTGCAAAATCCCGGCGCTCTGGGATAGCCAACCTTGGAAAAGCCGATACGTGACCTGCCCCCACACCGGGAGGAGACTGGATGGGATCAACGGGATGATAATCTGCCTAGCATTTTCTGCAAATTTTAGCGGTCCATCGCGATGAACCCTCGAAACGTAGACTGGATAGCCGTCGATTTCGCGGCCCCCGGGATTCACATCTGGGCCCATGATACGGATGGCGATGTTGTCCAGCATGACATAATTCCACCCGGCAGCGTTGGTGCGGAACTGGGGGCAATGTTGCATGCCCTTGAACCTTACCTGTCCGATGACCAAACTGTTCCCGTTATCTGTTCTGGCTATTCGCCCCTGCCCGCGCAGATTTCACTGCCCGTGCCGTCGGCACCCGCCGGCACGTTAAGTCGCCTTGCGGTGGAGGATCCCAGGGTTTCGGTACTGACGACACCGGGGCTGAAGCAGGCCCGTCCGCTTGGGCTGATGCAAGGCAGCGCGACAGCGATCAGCGGTTTTTTGACCGGGACGCCGGATTTCGACGGTGTGGTTTGTACCGTCTCTAAAAATGCGCATTGGTCGCACATAAGCGCCGGTGAAGTCGTGAGCTTTCAATCGTTTCTGACGCCGGAACTGGCCGGCCAGTTGACATCCGGTCCGGCGCAGAAGAACAGCCCGGGGCCTGGCGATCTGGACGGACATGTCTTTGATATCGCGGTTGACGAAATCATGACGCGTCCGGAGCGCTTTGCAGCGTCTTTGGCACAGATATCCGCCGGAGCCGCGCTGAAAGAGATTTCTCCGACGGCGGGGTATTCACAGCTTGTGGGCGGGTTGATCGGAATGGAACTGTCAGGGGCACGCCCGTATTGGCTGGGTCGGCAGGTTGCGATTATTGCCGACGACCCTTGGGGGGCACTTTACGCCCGTGCCCTTAAGGCCCAAGGCGTTCAAGCAACAATCGAGCCCCGCGCACCGCAGGTTCTTGCAGGGTTGCGGCATTGCTATCAAGAATGGTGTGCCAAAAAGAACTAAGCCGTGCGTTCATGAAACGTAGTTGTCGTTGCGACATGCCCGTCGGCCCGGTTGCGCATGGCGCGCGAGGGCCGCTCGGTGCAATCCCGCTGGCGTGTTGTCAACATGGGATGACCTTTGGCTGACAACCTTGTGACCGTCAGGAACCCCGCCCCCGGACCGGCCGTTGTCTTGGTAAGCATAAAGGAGATCGAGCTTGTCCAAGATCACAACCATCAACCCCGCCACCGAAGAAGAAATCCAGACCTATGACCTGATGTCGGAGCGTGAGGCCACCCAACGTGTCGAAGCCTGTCATGACGCATTTCTGAAATGGCGTGAGATACCGCGCCAGGAACGCGCCACCTATCTTACCAAGATCGCGCAGAAGCTTCGCGATAACGTCGATGACCTGTCAGCCTTGATGACGCAAGAGACCGGAAAACTTTTAAAGGACGGTCGCACAGAAGTGGAAATCTGCGCCGCCATTTTCGACTATACTGCCAAGCACGGACCCGAGTTGCTGGCAGACGAGGAACGTACCCACGCTGGCGGCAAAAAACGCGGGGTAGTGAGCTATCAGCCTATCGGGGTGATATACTCTATCCAGCCTTGGAACTTTCCGCTCTATCAACCGGTCAGGGTATTAGCGGCAAGCCTGATGATCGGAAACGGGTGTGTGTTGAAGCACGCCAGTATCTGCACCGGGTCGGGCCTTCGGTTGCGTGAACTGTGTATCGAAGCAGGACTTCCCGAGGATCTGTTTCAGGTCATACTGATCGACCATGATACAAGCGACAAGCTGATAGAACATCCCAAGGTGCGCGGTGTAACCCTGACAGGAAGCGATCAAGCCGGCAGCCATGTCGGTTCGGTTGCAGCCAAGGTGCTCAAGAAGACCGTGCTCGAGCTGGGGTCGAACGATGCGTATCTGGTTCTCGAAGACGCCGATATAGAAACCGCTGTAAAGTTTTCAGTGATCGGGCGTCTTTACAACAATGGGGAAACCTGCGTGTCAGCCAAGCGCTTTATCGTCGCGGACAAAGTGTATGACGCCTTTGTCGATGCATTTGTGGAGCAGATGAAAAAGATTACTTTGGGCGATCCGACTGACGAGGCGACCCAGCTTGGGCCATTGTCGAGCCAAGGGCAATTCGACACGGTCAAGGAACAGGTTGAACAAAGTGTCGCCAAGGGTGCCAAATTGCTGTGTGGTGGCAAGGCCCCGGACCGCACCGGCGCGTATTACCCCGCCACTGTCTTGGCCGAAGTCACGCCCGGCATGCCTGCGTATGACGACGAAATATTCGGCCCCGTCGCATCGGTGATCCGCGCCAAAGACGACGAAGATGCGATGCGTTTAGCGAATGACAGCCGATATGGCTTGGGCGGCGGCATTTTCTCCAAGGATGAGGACCGCGCGCTGAAGCTGGCGCGGAATTACTTCGATACCGGAATGGTTCGGATTAATTCGTTCGGAGCCGCTGACCCAAATATGCCGTTCGGTGGTGTGAAAAACTCGGGCTACGGACGAGAGCATGGCGGGTTTGGTATGAAAGAGTTCGTAAACGCCAAGGCGATATTCCTGCCCTGATCGCGTTGTATTTGACGGGTCATGCGAACAAACGTGTAACCGGGGCGCGTCGGCGCCTCGGGCTGGCCGTCTGTTAGCAATATTGAACCCGAAACAGTGAATGATGGAGATTTTACATGACGATGAATATTCTTGTTGCTGGTGCTACCGGCAAAACCGGCCGCCAGGTTCTGCAGTATTTGATGGATCAAGGTCACCAGCCCACCGCGTTGGTGCGCGAAAGCTCTGACACCGGCGACCTTCCCCATGGTGTGAACCTGCGAAGCGGGGATCTTGCCGATCTGCCGACCGACGTCTGCGATAATATGGATGTGGTGATATTCGCTGCTGGATCAGGTGGGAATACCGGTGCCGAAATGACAGACAAGGTGGATCGTGACGGTGCGAAAAAACTCGTCGATATTGCAGGCAGGTCTGACGTAAAGCGGTTCGTCATGTTAAGCTCTGTCGGTGCGGATCAAGCGAACCCCACAGGCGATCTGGCGCATTACCTAAAGGCCAAACACGACGCCGATGCGCATTTGAAAGCCTCCGGATTGACCTATGCGATCTTGCGCCCTGTCGCCCTGACGGATGATGACCGCCATCAGGAGGTTACGTTGGGCGATGCCGTCGATAAATCCGCCACAGCATCGCGCGCCGATGTCGCGCATCTTCTGGCCGATGCTGCGATCAGCGGGTGCCTTGACGGTCAGGCCGTTGACATGCAATCGGCCTGAGCCACGCATTACCTGCATGGCACCGCAATGTGTCACGATTCCGAACACTGACAGGTTCATCTTGCGCTTGCGCGGCCCTTTTATCCCTAACACCCACCCTCGAATGGTTAATTTGATCAGTTGGATCATCGCCATTACTGTGTAATAGTGCGCAAATCTTGGAGCCGGTTACGTTGAAAGCGTTAACGTAACCGGCTTCGGCCGGAGTGCTGGTGTTTTTAGGGATGAGGTAATTTGTCTGTTATCGATCTTAGCAAGCTGCCGCTTCCCCAGAACAACTTGCGCTCTTATCTGGATTCAGTCTGTGAAGCTCACGAGCTTGATTACGCGGCTTACGCGGGAATGAACCCGCTGGATCACTCCGTCCACGGTTTCGTAAACTATCCCGATGCCTGGCAGGCGCACTACGTCGAACGAGGCTTCCTGCACCAAGATCCAACACTAAAAATAGCAAAAAGAAGCATCGCCCCGGTTGATTGGCAGCGGTTGCGGGAAGAAGAGTCTTTCAAGACCATCTTTTACGCAGCGCGGGATTTCGGAATTCATGAACAAGGGCTGACCATCCCGGTACGCGGTCCGTTCGGAGATATCGGGCTGTTCAGTGTCACGCGAAACTGTTCGGATCGCGAATGGAAGCAGCTCAAGAAAGCGATCCTGGGGGACCTGCAAAATGCCGCCGTGTTCCTTCACGACAACGTCGTGAAAACCAGCGCCCTTTCACGAAGGCTGACCCATCCCACATTGTCAAACCGCGAAGTGGAAGTTCTGCAATGGATCGCAGCTGGCAAGTCTCAGCAAGACGTCGCGGATATCTTGTCGATCTCGAATAGAACGGTTGAGGTGCATCTGCGCTCGGGGCGATCCAAGCTATCGGCGCTGAATACCTCGCAGGCCGTTGGTCGCGCGATAGGCTTGGGGCTTATCTATCCGATCTGACCCCGATACGGGATTTCCCTAATAGCGCTATGATGCAGATATGTGCTCTTCATTCCAGATGGACTGGAACTGGAGAGAACCATGATTATTGTTATCGACGGGACAAACCGCCACCGCTACACACAATTGTTGGACGAAATGTATGCACTGCGGGCACGGGTCTTCGGCCAGAGACTTGGCTGGGAAGTCGACATCAAAGACGGGCTGGAAATAGACCAATACGACGCGCTCGATCCCGCATATGTCATCGGGATCAATGACGACAACAAGGTGGTTTCGTGCGTTCGTGCCTTGCAAACAACCGGGCCGCACATGCTGTCGGATGTGTTTTCAAGCATTCTGGACGGGCAGCCCCCGATGCGCAGCGCCACGCTGTGGGAATCCACACGATTTTGTGTGGACACCGATGCGCTTGATCGCGGCAATTCGCGCAACTCGATCAGCTATGCGACATGCGAACTGATGGCCGCCTCGTTGGAATATGCCCGGGATTCAGGAATTTCGGACATCGTTACCGTCATAGATCCGGTGATGAACCGGGTTCTCAAACGGTCGGATTGTGCACCATATGGGTACGTCGGCAAGACAACCCCGATGGGCAAAGTCGCAGCCATGGCGGCATTGCTTGATTGCAGCGACGACCGCATCGCGCGTATCCGGAACTTTGCCGGCGTACAAGGCAACGTGTTTGTAGATACGGAGCGTGAACGTGCCTTGTCCGATGCAGGGCGCGAAGCCGCCGGGGTTGCACCGGCCCGTGCAGCGATGACAGAGCCGACGCAACCGCAAGACACCTATGCGCTGCTGCAAGATTACTGTATCGATCAAGTGCTCGATGCGTCATCGACTGACGAACACAACGCGGCGCAGCGTCTGAACAACATCCTTCTTGAAGCAGGTCTTCTTGAAGGGTCGAAGTCATTGCTGAAGGTTTGCTGACAAGATGGGATGAAAACGCTGAAGTAGCGCCCGGTCGTGACCATCCATTATTTAATCGACGTTGTTGACAAGATTTCACACCAGGAGGGTTCTTAAGCATGTCACGCTTTTGAACCCTTTTTGACCGTTAGACTGAAACGCAAATGCGCTGCTGAACTTCCCATCATTGGTGGCCTGGGTCCCAGCGTGCAGATTGCATATTCTTTACAAGCGGTGGGAGGGTGAATTTCGACCCCGAAATAGGCATTATATCCCGCAAATGGCGACATGTTTGTTCAAAAAAATGCCGTTCGTTATAATTTACTATAATGACATAAATTAGCCTTTGTCATTGGCTTGATTGTGCCGAGATGTGATTTGAAAATGGGTGAGTGCTCGTATTGTTTAATAAGTTAAGCAAATCCTTAAGGTACGGTAACAAGTTCGTGTGGTCGCTTTTTCTCTGCGCCACGGTTCTCATTGTACTCTCCGCCTATCGGCTTGATCGGTTGTCCTATGCGAATTTCATTCAGCAAGTGCGCACGGATACATATCTGGAACTTCTGGTCGTCAAAGAGAATTTCCAGTCTGTCGTCCACGAGCAATCCCTCGCTCTCCGAGAGCTCGCCACTTTTTTAGGCGAAAACCCCGACATCACTCAGGCCGAGTTTTCAGACAGAGCGCAGAAAGTTCGTGGCGGTAACGATTCAATCATCAACATTGCCGTGGCACCGGATCTGGTGATCTCGATGATCTATCCAATTGAGGGGAACGAAGGCGCGCTCGGCTTGAATTACCGCGAAAACGCCGAGCAACTGCCAGCGGTTCAAAGGGCATTGAACACCGGTCGCAATGTGCTCGCCGGACCGATCAACCTTGCACAGGGTGGCGTAGGGCTGATTATGCGTGCCCCCCTGTACTACTCGGAAAATCAAGGTTCATCAGCGGGCCAAAACATACGGAACCAGCCGCGCAGCCAGGGCATTGTTTCGGTTGTGTTGGACTATCAAAAGTTTCTGGATCAAACCGGAATTAGCCAAGCGGCCACAAAGTATGATCTGCTGATTGACGCTGCGGACCCGGTTGGAGCGGACGGGTCGGTGTCATTTTTCGGGGATCCGGCCGTCAAGGACCAGGATCCCGTAAAGCTTGACTTCGATTTCGCGTTTGAAAACTGGCACTTGCTGGCAACCCCAAAAGGTGGTTGGCCGGATAGATCGACATCGCAGTGGGAAGAAAGGCTCGTCATGGCGATTGTCGCATCGTCATTGCTCGCCCTGCTCGGCTACATTCTTTGGCTGGCAGAAACACGCAAGAGCGCCCGAATGCTCCTATCTGATGGCATCGAAGCGTTAAACGATGGCTTCGTGATGTTTGACAAAGATGATCGCCTCATTCTGAGCAACGCGAAATATCAAGAGCTCTATAACCTGCCCTCTGAGTTGTTACGCCCGGGAACCCCTTTCAAGGATATTGTAAAAGCCGGTTTCAAAGGCGGCAAGCTGTCGTCAGGGAACATGGGCGAAGAGGAATGGATCGCCAAACGCGTGCACGCCCGCCGCGTCGGCGGTGCGCTTCAGGAAGAACATCATCTTGCAGATGGTAAAGTGATCAAGGTTTCCGACCAGCTTATGCAAAACGGGCATTCTGTGGGTTTGCGCGTGGATATGACCGAATTCAGCAAGGCCAAAGCCGCAGCCGAAGCCGCAAGCGAGGCAAAATCCGATTTCATGGGTTTGTTAAGTCACGAATTGCGGACGCCATTGACGGTGATCCTGGGCGTGGCGCGGCTGTCAGCCAATGCACGTCTTTTGGGGCCATCCAAAGAACTGCTGGCCGCGCTTGAAACCCGCGATGCCGACCCCAAAGAGCTTGAGGTTCTGGCAAACCGCATGTTTGACCAATTGTCGGGCATGATGGACCGCATGATCCAATCCGGAGAGCATTTGTTGCATCTGATCAATGAAATGCTCGACATCGCCAAGATCGAAGCCGGAAGTCTTACGATCATCCCGACCGTATGTGATATAAGCGAAATCGTTGATCCTGTTGTCCAGCAACTTACCACGCTATCCTCGGCAAAGGGGCTGGAGTTTCAGGTATCGTCCGATCAAGGGTCGGTTTACGTTGACAAGGTGCGCACGCGCCAGATCCTGTTCAATCTGGTTGGCAACGCGATCAAGTTTACCGAAGCCGGGCGCGTCCAACTGACTGTAACGGTGGATGAAAACACGGCTGTATTTGAAGTATGCGACACTGGTAATGGCATCCCCGCAGACGAGTACGACAGCATTTTCGACGCTTTCTATCAAATTGATTCAACTGCAACCCGCCGTGCCGGGGGAACCGGCATGGGGTTGGCAATTTCGCGAAGTCTGGCCGAACTGCAAGGCGGAACCCTGACCGTTGCCAGCACGATGGGGGAAGGAAGCTGCTTTAGCCTGACTTTGCCCACCACCGCACCGTCGGACCCGAACCCCGGTTTAGACGCCTAATTCGGTCGGTCGTTACCGTTAATTCGCCTGGCCGTTATCCTACGGGACCGGGTTCAGGCGCTTTGGATATAGCGCTGTATCGCAGCCTCGGTTCCGTTTTCCCAAACGACGGAGAGCCAACGGGTGAAGGCGTCTGCGAAAACTTCGGATGAAGCGAGATCGCCGTAATAGTTGCTCTGTTCCAGCCAGGCTTGCGGACGCAGGCGCGCGGCCCTTGCCACGGTTTGCAAAGCATCCCAATTGGGATCGTTCGGGGCAATGATGGTACCGTCCTCGCGCGTACCTTCACACATACGCGCCCAGATCGCCTCGACCAGGGCAAGACCGTCAACCGAAGCATTCACACGCAAGGCGTCCCGGATCACCGGCAGGATGAAACCCGTGTGCCGCGAGGAGCCGTCAAACGCCACGCGCCGGGTCGTGTCGCGAATTTGCGGGTTTGCAAAACGACGCTCTATCAATTCAACGTATTCCGGTGGGGTCATGCCGTGAACCGACGCCACGTGGGGGCAGACTTCGGTGCGAGCGACCTTGGAAAACAATGCGTGAATAGCTCGATGGGCCATACATTCCGCAATCGTCTCGACGCTCAGCACTTCGCCGGCATTGGCAAGCACCTGATGACCGCCATTCAACAGGCGAATTTTCATCGCTTCAAAGCTGTGCACGTCGTCGGTCAGGGTCGCTCCTACCGCTTCCCACGCGGGGCGCCCGGCGCAAAACTTGTCCTCTATCACCCATTGCCGAAAGTTTTCATGGGTAACGGGCACGGTGTCGACAATGCCAAAGCTGCGCACCAGCGCCAGTTCAGCGGGGCCGGTCGCAGGCACGATGCAATCGACCATCGAGTTTGGAAAGGTACAGTTCGTGTCGATCCAATCAGCCAATTCAGCATCCACGCACCGCGCGAACCCCACGACCGTCTGGCGTAAGATATCCCCGTTCCCCTGCAAGTTATCGCATGATTGGCAGGTAAAGGGCCCGGCTCCGGTCGCGCGACGGGCGCGCAGCGCCGCCACCATCGCGCCAAAGGCGGTACGCGGCTGATCCGGATGGGCGATGTCATAGCGCATATCGGGGTGATCGATATCGAATGCACCTGTGCCTGTTTGATAATATCCACCCTCGGTTACCGTCAGCGCCACGATGCGTATGTGCGGGTCGCTCATCTCAGAGATCAGCGTCGCGTTGTCGTGCTCCACCGGGATATACCCGATCATCGCGCCGGTCACCTCTGCCGATTGGCCCGAAGGGTCAAGTTCGATCAAGGTCGTCAGACAATCCTGATCAAGCAGCTTTGCCCGGGAAACCGCATCAGAGGGCCGGACGCCGGCGCCAAGAATTGCCCAGTCATGCGCCGTGCCCTGATCCATGAGCCGGTGCAGATACCACGCCTGGTGAGCGCGGTGAAAGTTACCCAGGCCGATATGAATAATCCCGGCCGATAGGCTTTGACGGTCATAGGACGGCACGCGAACCGTCTTGGGCAATCGCGACAAGGTGGCCAGAGCCAGGTTTGGCAGGTCTGAGTTATCTGGTTGCGCGGTCCCGCCAGAGATCGGGGTCTGCGCTTTGGTTTGTGCGGTAGTTTGGGTTTCGGAACGGGCCATGACACGGCTTTCTAAATAGGTGGGGGGTGACCACGGGCCGGATCGGGGCCCATGTTGCCTCAGCTCATCCACTGTCCGCCATCGACGTTGTAAGTCTGGGACAAGATGTAATCGGCCTCGGATGAAGCAAGGAAAACCGCCATACCGGTCAGATCATCCGGCACGGCAAAACGACCCGCCGGGACATTTGCGGCAACCTCGGCTTTTTTCTGGCCGGGTTTTTTACCTTCCAAGCGGGCGAAGGTTGCATCCACATGATCCCAATGCTCCCCGTCGACGACGCCGGGGGCGATTGCATTCACGTTTATGCCATGGCGGATCAGATCGAGACCCGCAGATTGGGTCATGGAAATGACGGCGGCCTTGGTAGAGCAATAAACCAACACCAGCGGCTCTCCGCGACGGCCGGCCTGGGAGGCCATGTTGATGATCTTACCACCATGCCCCTGGGCGATCATCTGTTTGGCGGCGGCCTGCATGGTGAACAATGTACCCGCAACATTGACTGCATAGAGCTGTTCATATGTGGCACGGGTGATATCGACAGTTTCGGATGCATCAAACAGTGCGGCGTTATTGACAAGGATATCAAGCTTGCCGGAATGATCGACCACCGCCGCGATAGCAGCGTCGATGCTGGCCTGATCCGACACATCCATCTGCACGGCATAGGCGCTGTCGCCCAAGGATTTGGCAGCGGCTTGCGCGGCCTCGAGGTTGATGTCGGCAATCGCGACAGTCGCCCCTTCGGCGATGAACCGTTCGGCAAAGCCCAGCCCGATGCCACGCGCAGAACCGGTGATCAGCGCGGATTTACCAGCAAGGCGCGTCATGCGACCCGAAGCCCCTGGGCATCGAACCGGTGGATCTTGTCGGCCTGTGGATGCAGATGAATTGTATCCCCGTGGCGCAATCCCACCTCGCCGCCGGCGCGTACGGTCATCGGTTCTTCCATCTGGGGAATGTGTACGTGAAAGAACGTGTCGGACCCCAAATGTTCAGACACACCGACGCGGCCAACAAAGGTTCCGTCGCGTTCGACCACGTCCAGATGTTCGGGACGAATACCGATGGTCGTGGCATCGTGGCTGCGCGCGATGTCACCGGTCAGCAGGTTCATCTTGGGGCTGCCGATAAAGCTCGCGACAAAGGTGTTGCGCGGGCTGTGATACAACTCCAACGGAGAGCCAACCTGTTCGATGTGCCCTGCCCTGAGCACCACGATCTTGTCGGCCATTGTCATCGCTTCGACTTGGTCGTGCGTGACGTAGACCATCGTGGTCTGCAACTTGGCGTGCAGTTCGCTGATTTCCATGCGCATACCGACCCGCAAGGCGGCATCAAGGTTCGACAAAGGTTCGTCAAACAGGAACGCAGCGGGTTCACGAACGATCGCGCGACCAATTGCGACGCGCTGGCGCTGTCCCCCCGAAAGCTGCCCCGGACGGCGGTCCAGATAGTCGGTCAGGTTCAGTGCCTCGGCAGCCTTGGCGATACGACGGTCCTGTTCGGCCTGATCCATTCCCGCCATCTTCATAGGAAACGCGATATTCTTGCGCACCGACATATGCGGATAAAGCGCATAGGACTGAAACACCATGGCCAGCCCCCGCTTTGCCGGAGGCAGGTTGGTCGCGGGGTTACCATCAATGCGGATCTCGCCGTTGGTCACGTCCTCCAGCCCCGCGATCAAGCGCAAAAGCGTGGATTTACCGCAGCCCGAGGGGCCGACAAAAACCACAAACTCACCGTCTTCGATGGTCAGGTCCAGTGGTGGAATAACCTCGGCTTCTCCGAACTTTTTTTGAACTTTGTCTAGTGTGATGCGTCCCATGACACGTCTCCCTATTTGACCGCGCCGAAGGTCAGACCCCGGACAAGTTGTTTCTGGCTGAACCAGCCCATGATGAGGATCGGCGCAATCGCCATGATCGAAGCCGCGCTAAGCTTGGCGTAGAACAATCCTTCGGGGGCGGAAAAGCTGGCGATGAATTTGGTCAGCGGTGCCGCGTTCACCGTGGTGAGGATGATGGTCCAGAACGCCTCGTTCCACGCCAGGATGATGTTAAGCAATATGGTCGATGCGATGCCCGGCAATGCCATGGGCGTGAGGACATAGATGATTTCATTCTTGAGGTTCGCACCATCCATACGCGCCGCCTCGAGTATCTCTCCGGGTATTTCGCGAAAGTAGGTGTACAGCATCCAGACGATGATCGGCAGGTTGATCAACATCAGGATCATCACCAACAGGATACGGCTGTCCATGATATCGAAATACTTGGCAATCAGCACCAGCGGATAGAGCACACCAACCGCAGGCAACATCTTGGTCGATAGCATCCACAGCAGCACGTCTTTGGTGCGCTTACCTGGAACAAACGCCATCGCCCAAGCAGCGGGAACGGCGATAAGAATACCAAGCAACGTTGACCCCAAGGCGATCACAATCGAGTTGGTCAACGCAAGCGGATAGTTCGACCGCTCGAGTACAGCGGCGTAATTTTCAAGCGTCCAGTCGAAGAAGAACCAGACCGGTGGATCGGATATCGCTGTTGCTTCGGTTTTGAAGCTGGTCAGGAAGGTCCACATGATCGGGAAGAAGATCAGCAAACCGATGCCCCAAGACAGGACCGTCCACATGATTTTCTTCTGTGTCGTGATTGCACGTGCCATAGCTGCGGCCCCCTATCAGTTATCGAGGTTCTTGCCGACGATGCGCATCAGGAAGATGGCAACGATATTGGCGAGGATGACGGCGATGATCCCCCCGGCAGAGCCGAGGCCGATGTTCTGGCTTTCCAAGACGCGCTGGTAGACCAGATAGGTCAGTGTACGGGTTCCAAAAGCCCCGTTTGTGGTCACGAAAATCTCGGCGAATATCGACAGCAGGAAGATGGTCTGGATCAGGATGACAACGGTAATCGCCCGGCTGAGATGCGGCAGAATGATATACCAGAACCGGCTGAGCGCCGGCGCGCCATCCATTTCAGCCGCCTCGAGCTGTTCGCTGGACAGGGACTGTACCGCGGTAAGCAAGATCAGCGTCGCGAACGGCAGCCACTGCCAGGCCACGATGACAACAATCGAAAACAGCGGAAGCTGCGACAGGAAATCGAAAGGTTGAGCGCCAAAAAACTTGAACAGATACGAGAACAGCCCGTTGTCCACGTTGAAGAACATGTTCTTCCAGACCAACGCAGAAACCGTCGGCATGACAAAGAACGGGGCGATCACCAGGATACGGACAATGCCCTGGCCGAACATCGGCCGATCCAACAAGAGCGCCAGCAACACGCCGCCCACAATGGTGATCATCAAGATCGACCCGACCATCCAGAGTGTTGTGCCTATCGACGACAAGAAGGACGACGACGTCAGAAATGACGCGTAGTTATCGAATCCGATCCAGGTCTCGAACGTTGCGCGCAGCGGGCGGTAATCCGCGAACGAGAAATAAAGCGTCATGATCAGCGGTACCAGCATCCACACAAGCAGCACGAATACGGCTGGTGCGATCATGAGGCGTGCTGATGATCTGGAATGTTCTGTCGCCATGACAGGCTCCTTCCGACAAGGGGAACAGGTCCTTACGGACACCGCAGCGGCGGTTTGCGAAAAATCCTGAAGGGGAAGTCACCGGAGACAGGCCAGCCTGCCTCCGATGCTCGGGAGTGGTCGCGGCAGGCTTAGTAGCCCGCTGCTTCCATTTCTTCTGTGGTAAGTGCTTGAGCACTCGCCAGCGCTTCTTCGGCGGTCTGATTGCCGGCCAGCGCATCCGAGAACTGCTGACCAACCTGTGTCGCAATACCGGCAAATTCAGGAATAGCGACGAACTGCACGCCTGTGTAAGGGACATCCTGCACGGTTGGCTTTTGTGGATCGGCCGCGTTGATGCTTTCCAGTGTCATCTTGGCGAAAGGTGCCGCGTCAAGATAGTCCTGGTTGGCATAAAGCGAGCTGCGCGTGCCCGGAGGAACGTTGGCCCACCCTTCGTTTTCGGCAACCAAAGCGGTATAGCTCTGGCCCGTCGCCCAGCTTACGAAGTCTTTTGCAATGTCCTGCTTTTCCGATGACGCGGGGATTGCCAGGCTCCATGCCCAGAGCCAGTTGCCGCGTTTACCCAAACCGTTGTCGGGTGCCAGTGCGAAACCGACCTTGTCGGCGACGGTGCTGTCCTTGGGGTTGGTGACGAACGATGCGGCCACGGTCGCGTCGATCCACATGCCGCATTTACCTTGCTGGAACAACGTCAGGTTTTCGTTAAAGCCGTTGTTGGCCGCACCTGCGGGACCGGATTCATTCATCATGTCCAGATAGAATGTAAGCGTGTCTTTCCATTCCGGGCTGTCAAACTGCGGTTTCCAGTCCATGTCGAACCAGCGCGCACCGAACGAATTCGACATCGCGGTAAGAAACGCCATGTTTTCACCCCACCCGGCTTTGCCGCGTGCACAGATACCGTTGATTTCGGCATCCCGATCCGTCATTGCGGCGGCCGCCTTGCGGATAAACTCCCATGTCGGGGCGTCAGGCATTTCCATGCCCGCTTTTTCCATCAAATCCTTGCGATACATGACCATCGACGATTCACCATAGAAGGGCGCGGCGTACAGAGTGCCGTCAACAGTCAAACCGCCGCGGATGGCGGGCAGAAGGTCGTCTGCATTCCAATCATCGGCCATGCCTTCGTTCAGCGAAACCAGCCAGCCGTTGCCACCCCAGATCGGCGCTTCGTATGTACCGATTGTCATGACGTCGTATTGGCCGCCACCGGTCGAAATATCCGTCGTCACGTTCTGACGCAGCACGTTTTCTTCCAGTACGACCCAGTTGATGGTGTTGCCGGTGGCTTCTTCCCACTTCGGAGAGAGGCTCTGCATTCGCACCATGTCGCCGTTGTTGACGGTGGCAATGGTAATTTCATCGGCGATGGCAACGGATGCCATACCGGCCGCAAGCCCGAAGCCGAGCGTCGAGCCAAGCAGGTTACGCTTCATGTTCATTATCTTCCTCCCAAAAGTTTTTTTACATGCGTCAATTATTGCTTTGAGATGAGTGTCTCGTCAACCTTAAGTTTCAGGATTATGACATTTTCAAAGCAAGCATCGCTGGCCTCAGGCTGATTCACGCAGCTTCAGCACGCCGTTGATTAGAAGAATGACCTGATTATTATCGATATTTTCACCGCGTAACTTTTTCAGCAGGTGATCGACTGCTGCCTGTCCAATCGCGGTCACATCTTGCGCAACGGTGGTCAATGTGGGCGTCATGAAAGGACAAAGCGGATAATCATCATGCCCGGCGATTCGCAAACCACCCCTGCGCAATGCTCCAGGCTCAAGCCCGTGCTTTGCCGCCGCCCGTAGCGCACCAATCGCCACCCGGTCATTGGCACACAGAAAAGATGCATCCAGCAGCTCTTGGCGCGAAAACATATCATCCAGCACCGCAAGCCCATGCCCTTCAAAATGATCCTGGCTGTCCATGGGGTCGACCCCGATGATCCTCGGCTCAAAACCCAGCTCATCCATCTTCTTGATATAGGCCGCCTCGCGCTCGAGCGCGTTGAAGTTAACCCGCGGCATCGCCAGAAATACCGGCGGCGCGCCGACGCGGCACAGATATTCCGTTATCGCCCCCGTACTTTGCAAGTGATCGGTGCCGACAAAATCCACATCCGCAAGGGTTTCCGGGCGCGAATCCATCAAGACGAACGGCAACCGGTCATTCAGCCGCTCATATACCTGCAAGTCACTGTGGTTCCCCAATGGTGCCACGATTGCCCCGTCAACGTTCATCGACAGAAAGGTTTCGGCGGCGCGTTTTTCTATTGCGGGGTCGGCATGCGAGCATTGCGTAATCACCGTGTATCCCGCCCGCATCGCGGCCGTTTCGATAGATTCCAGCAACCGCGTAAAGAACAGATCGTTCAGATAAGGAATGATCACGCCGATCATCCCGGTGGTTTTGCGGTTCATCCTGGTGGCAAAAAAATTGGGGGTGTAATCAACTTTTTCCAGCCCGCTTAGAATGCGGTTGGCTGAGGTCCGACTGACCTTCGAGGGGTCCTGAAAATACCGTGACAATGTGGGTCGAGACACGCCTATCGCGCTTGATAACTCCTCCATCGTGTGAATTTTCGGTTTTTGCATCGGTAAACCCCTCGCATTGCGACACCCTGCAAGTGAGGTTAATTCAGGATAGTGGAAAAGTCAGCCCGCAATTACTTACGCGGGTAAAATTTCTGCTTTGTTTTTTGACACCACCGCGCCGTGATGCAGCAAGGCACCGGGGTGTGGCGAAATCGACGGCGACGCCCCCCGTGCCATGACGCTGCTCGCAACCGAGTGCGCGCAAGCCCATTGGACCGACCTATTTCAAAAGATCGCGCACCACAGCTTCTGCCGCCTCCAATGCGCCTTCCAGATAACCGCCAAACTGGCCTGCGACCTCGGTGCCGGCAAATAGCAGCTTTCCACTCCAGATCCCCTTCATGGCGTCGGGCAAGCCGTATTCAGGATGCGTTTGCAACGGCTCTCTATCAGCCGGCGTCGACGTTAGAGGATCATATGCCCAATCCTTTATAAACAGCGCGTCAGGTCGCGCGGCGGCGGAGCCAAATAATCTTGTTAATTGCGCAGAGACCTGCAGACGAAGCTCATGCTCATCCCTGCGCCCCAACGGCGGCACACCGATAAACCCGAACAACCCGAAAGGCCCCCCTTCGTTCGGAGAGGCATCGTGAATCTCGACCATCGGGCCGAACCGGCTTGACGCGTCACCGGACAATCCGGCGTGTCTCCAGAAAGGCGTGTCATACACCGCAAGCGCCTTGGCCTGCCCGGCCATCCACGTGTTGACCCCCTGCATCGCCTGCCACGTCGGGGCTGGCAACGATGGTGTGAAGCGTACCTGCGCAGCCAGCCTTGGCGGCAAGGCAAAAACCGCCGCTGAGGCAACCGTGCTTTCCCCGGACGCAAACGTGGCGGTTAGCTGGGATCCGTTATTTTCCAGCGCGGTCACATGGGTGCCCAGACGGTACCGTTCCTCTGGCAAATGCCCTGACAAGGCACGGATCAACGACTGCATACCACCCTTGAAGCGCCATGAGCCTTCCATTGAAGAAAAGCCGCGACCGCGTTGCACCTGTCCGTGCTGGTTCTCGAACAACAGATCGCCGTCGGCATATTGATCGAACACTTTCAGATCAAAGCGCCGTGCCAGACTGGCAATGCGCGGCTGCCCCGGCCAAAACCACGCCGGACCCATATCAAAGTAGCCACCCCCATGGGTTTCGGTCATGATGCGCCCACCAAACCGGTTGCGCCCGTCGACAAGAAGATAGTCGAGACCCGCCGTTTCCAGTGCGTCAGCCAAAGCGAGGCCAGACAACCCCCCGCCGATAATCAGGGTACGCATTTCAAAAGCCTTTGTGTTGGAATGACAGGTGTCGGAACCCGTCAGCTAGGATCAATCGAGCCTATAGTCAAACCCGGGTGCCATGATCAGCATCACCGGACAGAGTTCGGGATCACCGGGCAGAGTTCGGGTTCATCGACAGTTTGCAAGACCTTCGTCCGACAACGTAATCCTCACGCCCTACGCACCGACACCTGGACGGTCTGCGTAACGGGACGGCGTGGTTCCGTGTGTGCAATCGCGCGCTTGTACCTGAATACATCGCGGGCACTGGAAACAATCCGCTTGTATGACCGACGCACACTCTCTGCTCATTGATTGAAATAGTTATTCAACAGTCAGGTATGGCATTTGCCCTGATCCGACTGTTTCGGAAAATTAAACTTAATCTCGCCCTAAATCCGCCTCTATCACGGCGCAGGTTGAATCAGCAGATAGAAATATTTTGAGTAGCAAAATGATTAAAGTCGCCCACACCATCCATACGGACCATGATCTGGGTCTGGTCATATTAGCGGCGTTTCTATGCGCCTTTGGCAGCTGGGTCGTGTCCCGACTTTACCAGCACGCTCTAGAAAGACCAAACAATCAGGCGATAGTCTGGTATGGTATAACCGGCGTCACAGCGGGGATCGCCATCTGGTGCACTCATTTTATCGCAATATTGGCATATCAACCAAGTGCTCCGGTCAGATTTGACCTGTCGCTGACGTTCGAGTCGTTGGTGATAGCGATTCTGGGGGCCATTCTAGGCATCATGATTGCCGGAATGATCAAGACCCGCATTGCGATTGTGATCGGCGGGGCGATCTTTGGCCTTGCGGTTGTTGCCATGCATTACACCGGAATGATTGCCTATCGCGTTCAAGGTGCAGTGTCATGGGACACCAATTATCTTGTCGCCTCTGGTGTCATTGCCGTCGTTCTTGCAACGACCGCATTGAGTTTTGGCATGCGAAAAACCAAACGCAGCGGACTGAAGATGACGGCAGCCCTCACCCTTGGGATTGTCGGGCTTCATTTCACCGGTATGGCCGCGTATAACGTCGCTTCCATCGGGATCGACCCCGACTATTCCAACCCCCAGGAATACGCATTGCTGGCTTTGGTAATTGCCGGAACCGCAGGCATGATCGTGATGGGGGGATTGTTCACATATTTCATCGAAAAACGCACCCGCATGGAAAGCATCGAAGAACTACGTCAGGCACGTGACGCCGCAGAAAGCGCCAGCCGCGCGAAATCCGAATTCATGAGCGTTCTCAGCCATGAACTGCGCACCCCTCTGACAATCGTTATCGGCTATGCCAGTTTTCTGTCCAAGCTCAAAAGCAACACCACCAGTAAACTGAAACCCGGCGAACCGATCACCGAGGCCCATTTCAATTCCCTTGGCGATCAAACCGAGCTTTATGGTCAGCGGGTCAAATCCGCCGGCGGGCATCTGCTGACAATCATCAATGATATCCTGGATTACACCAGCATCGAACTGAACGATATCAAACTGAGCAAGGCCGCATTTTCCACACGCGATCTGCTGCTGGAAGTCGCTGAACAGTTTCAGGGCCTGTCCGGGGAAAAGTCCATAACCCTTTCCACCGAGTCTGACGACATGGCGGTCATGGCTGACCGTGCGCGGTGCCTGCAAATTCTGATCAACCTTGTTGGAAACGCGCTTAAATTTTCAAAGGCCGACCATATCTATCTGCGCGCCCGTGCGCAGGGCACCGGCTTTCGCTTTGAGGTGGAAGACAACGGGCGCGGGATAGACAAGAAAGATCTCACCCGGATTTTCCAGGCCTTTACGCAAATCGAAAACGCCGACAACCGGTCCGAGGGCGGGACGGGACTGGGCCTTGCGATCTGTAAGAAGCTATCAATCGCACATGGTGGTGACATCACTGTGGAAAGTATCGTCGGGACAGGTACAAAGTTTACGGTGTTCTTCCCATTCAGCCTCGACGCGCCGACCTCCAAACAGCTCGCGCAAGCAGCCTAGGGCAAGCCAAACCGCCCCGTATGACGGGCGACCCACGTCCCCGGCGTAATTGACGGTCGCGTTTGCTTGCCTTGGTATTAGACCAATGCTGACGGTACATATCCGAAAGCTTCGCGCCCCCCGGTATCCCCGCTGCAAAACGCCCAAGCACGGCTGGCCGCCGCACCACCGCGCCATGCCACGTCAGCAGTCGCCTGGTGCGTAGCTGAACTCAGATATACCCGGCTACGATTTGAAGCACCCTATAGGCGGTGGCGGCGTCGTGCTGAATAACTGACATGAATTCATCCTGACCGATATTGAGACAGACCAGATTGTCGCTTGCTCGCATATGCAGCGCACGGGGCTCTTGCCGGATCAAACCCAATTCGCCGACAAGTGAGCCAGCCCCGACGTTGGTAACCAAAACTTCGGTGCCGTCGTCACCTGCACGCAGCAAATCTGCCGACCCCTCCACAATCAGGAAAACACCGCTGTCGGGTGCATCGCCGGCATGAAAAATATATTCGCCGGGTGCTGCTTTGTACCAACGCGCACCGAAAGCCAGAAGGCGTTGCTGTTTACGTCCGAGACTGGAAAACAGTTTGGACGTGCTCAGCGCTTGTATCTTGAGATCAAGCTCGGCTTTACCCGCGCCGCCCTGCTCGCTGGGGGTCTCGTCCGTGTCGTCCACAAGCATGCCATGATATAGCCGTACCTGCTTGTCGCAGGCCTCATCGCCAAGCTCGCTCGCGCTCAGCACAAGAATGGTTGCTTCGGGTAACAGCGTGCGCAGGCGTTGCGGCAAGGCTTTGCGCACATCCTGATCAAAGCTTGCCAACGGCTCATCCATGATCACCATATCGGGTCGTTTTATGGTCGCGCGACACAGGGACAGTATTTCGCTTAGCTGCGCTGGCAGGTTAGAGCTTTTGCGCGATACCGGCAGTTCCAGGATCAAGTCCAAAACCGCAGTCTTGCAAGTCTCTTCAAGGACCTCGCCCACCACATCCTTGAGGTGCTGTGCCTCGCCCGGTGTTCGCGGCACCGCCCGGCCGAACATCGCGTTTTCCTGTATGGTCAACCCCGGAATGGACGTGTCAACCGCAAGTGGCGTTACCACATTGGCCAAACTCGCCTGAAGTGCTGGTGCATGCGCGGCCCGCATGTTCATGATCACCGCGACAACGTCATCGTCGAACGCGACACCCAGCTTTTCCGATGAAATGGCGAAAAGCACCGCCAACAGATGGGACTTGTCGTGCGTGGTTAATTTCGCTGCGGGATCCGACCGCGCCAGCAGGTCTGCCACATGATGATAACTTGCCTCTTCAAGATCAAGCTTGCGGAACAACGGGTGATTGCTGCCGTCGTCGCCGAAAATATTCAGCAGGATTTCCACGATCGAAAAGGCTGTATCAAACAGCGCCTTTTCGAGATGCAGCTCGTCCAGTAGCGCCTGAAAATCGCTTTGTTCGGCTATCTTTTCGGCATTCGGCGTTTCATGGGCAATGGCGAAAAGAACGTTTTCAGCCACCGATAACGCCGGGTTATATGTGTCAGCGGCGAAGAACCGTGCATTTTGCGAAAGCCCCTCGGCCTCGATCCGGGCTGCAACACGCGCGCGCATGGCGGGGAGCGCCTTGGCAAGCGGGGTGTCAAGATCGTCAGGCAGTCGTAGGGTCAGGCCGCGGGCGAAAAGCGCGTCCGACAGGTCAAGCGTGGTAATGAATTCCAACCACCAGTCGCGCAGTCTGCCTTTGTTTTCCTGCAAATGCTGCTCTGTTTCCGTCAACAAGAATGGCTTGTCTGCGTCGGGCAGGCGGTATAGCGGCAACATCAGGTTATCAAGAAATGTTCCGTCAAACACCACAGGGCGCGAATTGGCAAATCCAAGCCGTTGAAAAATAGTCTTTTGGTGCAAGCCTGCCAAATCGTGCTGCGCGATCCGCACTGACCCGAAGGTTGGTTTCAGCTCACGCATCAACATATAGGCCAACGCGCGGCGATCTTCTTCGGAAGCGGCGACAACCAAGGTCGTCTGCCCCTTGCTGATGACCAGATCGGCCTCAGACAGCACCAGTTCACCGGTCGAGTTGCGCAGGTTCAATCCGCTCAGCTCGATATCACCCGTCAGGACTGGACCGTCCTGGGGGTCGCCTTCAAAGAGGTTGTTTTCAACCATCCCGGACGGGCTGAAGCGGTCGGATATCATCTCCCAACGCAATCCCAGTTCCTGCGATGTGGTATAATACGCCAGCAATTCCTTCCAAGGGGCCGAAAGGTCCTTGAACGCGGCCAGCGCTGCGACCAACGCCCCGATTGTGACGTCCCCTCTGATGACCAGATACCCGCCGACAGAATAGAAAAAGAACGGTGTAAGCTGCGAAATGAAGTTGTTGGCGAACTTCATGAAAAATTTCTTTTGGTAAATCTGGAAACGGATCGCGACCAGATTTCCCAGCCTGTCATTGATCAACGACATCAGATAGCCCCAGCCGCCGTTGGTCCGCAGGGTCGTGGCACCAGCGGCACTGGTTCCGATATCGCCTGCCAGTGCGCGCACGTGAACCACACGCTTCTTGTTCAACAGGTTCACACGTCTTTGCAACTTTGGAATAAGCCAGCCCTGAAGCGGGATGAACGCGACCGCCGCCAACCCGAACGCCCAGCTTTGCGAAAACAGGAACGCCAGGATGGTCAGCATTTGCCCGGCTTGCAGAACCGGCTGAGAAATCGCGTCGCCCATCAGACCGCCCATGGGTTCGGTCTCACCCATGACCATGGACACCAGCTCACCCTCGCTGGTGCGGTCCAGGTAATCTGATGGAAAACGGATGATCCGCCCGATCAACGTATACCTGAGCCGGCGCAGCAAGTCTTCGGCCATCAAACCTTTCATCGTGTTGACGCGCATTTTCAACAGGCCGTGCACGGTGACCGTTACCAAGAACAGTACGCTCAACAGCATCAGAAAAGGGATTTGGTCAATCTGCCAGCCGAAAACCGTCACCGAGCCGCTCGGCGCCTCGATTGCATCGTTGATGATCCGCTTGGGCAGTTCCAGCGACAGATACAAAAGCGGAAAGAGCGCGAGGGTAAAGATGAGTAGCTTGATCTGCTCGCGTCGGGAATACTTCCAGATGAACTTGAATAGTGAACTTTCCAACCGGGCATTCCCCTTTGCCAAACACAAGGCGTCGCCGGTACGGACTGTTTCACACCCTACTTTTCCATTGATAGGCCGACACATTATCATGAGCCAAGTCTTTTTATGTACCTTGGCCGACATCGCGATCATCATGCTGCATTCTTGACAAAATGCCGACCACCCCGAGAATGAACGTACTGAGCACGTCCGATTTCGAATGCCTCCCAGAGGTGCAGGAGCTTTCATGCCGAAAAAGACCATCTGGGTGACGGGGCTTTGCGTTTTGCTGGTGATGCTGACGCTCGCCGCCTTTGCCCCGTCTATCGTGGGACAACTGCGCAATGTTGTTTTCGACAGTTACCAACGCGTATTCCCGCGTGAGCCTGATCCGAATGTGCCGGTACATGTCGTCGATATCGATGAAGCATCCATACGGTTGTTAGGCCAGTGGCCCTGGCCGCGGAGTTATCTGGCCACGCTTACCGACAGATTGTTCACGCTCGGGGCGGTTGCTGTGGGGTTCGATGTTCTGTTGACAGAGCCGGATCGCACATCGCCCGGTGCGATCTTGCAAAGTTGGCAAAGGTTTTCCCAACAAGACATCACCCTGCCCGCCGCTTTGTTGGCGCAGGATCACGATAACAGCCTGGCCGAGGCGTTTTTGTCGAGACCCGTGGTCATTGCCGTTTCCGGTGCAGTGGATGGCGACGTACCGCAACCCAAGGCAGGCATATCTTTCACCGGCGCAAGGCCCGACAGCGCTATCACCTCGTTTCCGGGCGCGCTTTCCCCCCTGCCCGAATTGACCCAGGCCGCCGCGGGTATCGGCGCGATAAGCTTGTCAGCCGGAGACGACGGCGTGTCGCGGACCGTGCCGATGGTTGTACGCATGGGGGATACCCTGATGCCCTCGTTTACTGCCGAATTGCTCAGACTGGCACAGGGTGCGGGCAGTCACATCCTGCGCACCACGCAAGCCTCCGGAGAGATGTCGGGTGGGGCCGTGCGCGTGGTCGAAATGCGCACCGGCGGTGCCACCTATCCGCTTGACGGAAACGGGCACTTCCGCCTGCATGTTGCTCCGACCGGGCCACGTGGCATGACCCCGGCGCATTCTTTGCTGGGACCCGACCTGCCCGCCGCGCCGCACCCCGAAATCGCCAACCGCATCATCCTTGTCGGTTCAAGTGCGCAGGGGTTGTTCGATCTGCGGTCCACCGCATTGGGTGAAAAAGTGCCCGGTGTCATGCTTCAGGCCGGCGTTCTCGAGCAGATAATAACGCAGTCTTTTCTGACCCGACCCGATTGGATGCCGGGGCTGGAGCTTGTCACCATTGCGCTCGTCGGCTTGCTGATTACGTTTCTTTGCACTTGGGAAAGCCCGATGGCTGCATTCGCCGGCACTGTCGTTATTTCCGCCGCTGGCATCCTTGCGGGGTGGCTGGCATTCGACCGTGCGGGGATTTTGTATGATCCGTCGATGATGATCCTGACGGCAATAGCGATCCTGCTACCCGGCAGCACCCTTGGCCTGATCGGCAAAGAACGTTTGCGACAAAGTATTCGCAGCCGCTTTGCGTATTTCGTCCCTGACGCACTGGTCACACAGATAGCCGCCGACCCCGACGATGCCCTTACCCCGCGCGGAGCCGCGCGTGAAATAACGGTGATGTTCATTGACATGCGTCGCTTCTCTACGGTGACAGAAAGGATGACGCCCGAAGAGATCGTGCATTTTCTCAACCGCTATCTCGGGACCGTTTCGGATGCATTGACCGCCGAGGGCGCGACGATCGACAAATACATCGGGGACGCCGTGATGGCGTTTTGGAACGCGCCCATCAATCAACCGGACCATCGAGCGCGCAGCCTCAGGGCAATCTTTCGCGTCGAACAATCCATCGCTGCGGCAAACGATATGCTCGCCGCCGACGGCCTGCCCCTGATCGGGATCGGAATTGGCGTGAATACCGGCCCGGCATACGTGGGGCTGATGGGGTCGCGGGACCGGCTTAGCTATACATGTGTGGGCGACAACGTCACACAGGCGGCACGCTTTGAAGGGTTGACCCGCATTTACGGTACCAACAACTGCGTCGGCGCACCAAGCATTCATGACCTGCCCGAGGATATTCGCGCATTAGAACTTGACCGCGTGGTGGTCAAAGGCAAGACCGAGCCGGTCGCGCTGCATTGTGTCTATCATGCCCACGACCAGGCGTTTTCGTCCGCCGCCGCGGTTTTTTGCAAGGCGCGCTCGGCGTACCTGGCCCAGGAATGGGATCACGCGCTTTCGGTGTTGGATCAGCTTTCGGGCATGGCCGTCGACGGACTTGATACCCTACTGCTTGCACAACTCTATCGCGATCGCATCACGGCGCTGCGTAACAGCCCTCTCCCAAAGAGCTGGGACGGAACATTTGTCAGTACTGCGAAACGCTAGACAGAGCTGCTTGGGTGACCCCGGTGTGCGATTTGCCGGGACCGTATGACCTGAAGGCCGTCTACTCTATGATGCCGCTCTCGGTGAAACCGCTGATCCCGCGATAGCCGTCATTTCGCCCAAACGCATTGACATCGGCTGCCCCCATATGCCGGCCTCGGGTTGAAACCGGAGACCTGTTCGGCGGTGTCGCGGCTATCACGCCTGCGGTCGCCCCGCCGCGCGATGCCAGCTGGCTGGGTGCCTGACCGTCAATTCTGGTTAACATGCTGGCGATCAATTCCGCCGATGCGCTCCCGGCATAGCCGTCTTCGGTCAGCACCGCGCCTTGCCGGCTTGAACATGTCTCCTGCCCACCGGAGGAAATGCACATCCGGTCCCCCATCAGGAACACGGCAACGGTGCGTCCTCCGATAAAGCTCACCAAGGCTGAAGAACCGCGGATGCCCAATGTCGCGGTCGGGGTCTTGATAATCGCTTCCTGCGCTTCGCTTGTCGTACCGCCGACGAAGCGCAATGCGCCCGTTGTCAACTGCATCGCAAAGCCTGAGCTTCCGCCGCTTGGATCGTAGATAAACCGATCAAGGACGATCTGGCTTGAGGGGGCCACCGAAAGGGTGGTTTCATCAAGAAACAGCAATTGGCCACGCTCGTCGGAACCGGTGTTGATCCTATCGTCGGCAACGACATCCGCACCATCGGTCAGACGTCGTTCCGATTGGCCGGGTGCCGTGGCTCGCATTGCCCGTTCGATGCTGGCAGCGACGCCAATTTGCTGGGCTTGTACCTGTGTAGCTGCAAGCGCCATCCAGGCTGTTGCCGCAAAGATTCCTAGATTGCGCATGGCTAAAACTCCATCCCCACTGTCATGCTGAACAACGGTTCGGACTTCTCAAAGCCTATGACGTTGCTTTTCCGATCATAGAATTGCACCTCACCGTTAATATAGACGGTCTCGGTGATATACGCCTGCAACGCCGCCCCTACCCGCTTGACCTTGTCCTCGCGGCCTGATGTGAAACTATCGGTTTCAGTCTGCACGAAACCGGAAACTTTCCAGTCATGACCTGCGAAACTCGGGCGCAGGCGCTTCTGGAAATCGACCCGCACGGCGCGGAAGTCGCTTTCTATCAGCGGGTCCGCGATATCTACGTTTTGACTGATGACAGAGCCGCGCACCGACGCATCGCGACCCGGAAACCAGATCAACCCCAGTTGCCCGTCAACATAGTTGCCGTCGACGGTCGACGCATCATAGCGGCTCCTGCCACCCTCAAGATTTGCAAACGCGGACCAGCTTTGTGTCAGCGGAGCCTCGAGGCTCAGACCGAACCCCAAGGCGTCACGGTCGAATGCGATCTTGTTGTCATGGGTGCTGCGTACCGCCAGATACGGACGCAGGACCGGACCGTACTGCGTGCCTGCCAGACGAAGCGAAGGCCCATAAGTAAACGCTATCGACCGTTGACCGGTGGTCGTGGAGGATCCGAAATAAAGGTAATCCGCGCGTAACGTCGTGATAAAAACCGTACCGCCGGGGCCGTCAGGGTCGTACCTGTGTACCAAACCCATGGATGCCGTGGCCCCGACCTTTCCGTTATCCCCGAGCACTGCAAAACCTGCTTGGGCGAAACCGGAGAAGGATGATGTCGCGGTCCGATCCTGGGCCTCCTCGGCATAGCGCGCCATCTGTCTTTGTTGGTCTGGCGTCAACGCATCACTGCCTTGCAGGATGTTAAGGTGATACAGCGCCACCTCGTTTGCCCCCAGTGCAAAATAGGCCGCCGCAAGTTCCGAGCGCGCCTCGACCGATGCAGGGTCGCGATCCACAAGCCGTTCCAGTGTCGCCACCGCGGCTTCGAAATCCTGATCCTTCACCGCCTGCCGAGCGTATTGCAGCATCAGGTCGGTATTGGCAGGTTGGCGCAGCATCGCTTGGAACAAACTCTGACGCTCCGCCGAAGTTTCGGCGATCGATGGTACGGTGCCCAACCCGGAAAACAGGGCTGCAACGACAAGGATACGGGAAAGGATCATCAGAAACACCTTGGTCAAATAAATAGCTGGAGCGTATGTCGCGGCGGGACCCCGCTCCTGCTGACCAAGTTGGACCACCCAGCCCCATTCGATAAAGGTTATTTTAACTGTTCCCTCTCCTTCAACTTCACTGTTGCCCTTATGCAACAACGTGAAACACAGCTGTTTGACAAGGCAAAACGGGTTCAGTCGTAGGGCCCACCGTACCTTTCCTGCCCCTTCTCAAGTGGTACTTTCGCGCCTTTCAATATCGTTTTAATACCGTTGCATCCGTCCCATCGCATTGGTGAATCTCAGGGTC
>TARA_R110000787_G_scaffold15402_7_pt1 | contig 31044 bp, 26 predicted proteins | sample TARA_R110000787 | Tara Oceans TARA_R110000787 (sample SAMEA4397920) | marine metagenome | biome: Polar Biome; feature: [DCM] deep chlorophyll maximum layer (ENVO:01000326); material: water (ENVO:00002006), including particulate matter (ENVO:01000060) such as... | depth 35 m | reverse complement strand
CGCCTTCGGCGCGCCACCTCCCCAAAGCTGCGCTTCGGGGAGGAAAAATGGACCCTCCAGAACGTCCCGCACGAGGATCCGGCGACCTATGACATGCTGTGCAAGGGCGACAGTATCGGGGTGTTCCAAGTCGAGAGCCGGGCCCAGATCAATATGTTGCCGCGGCTGAAACCGCGCGAATTTTACGACCTGGTGATCCAGGTGGCGATTGTCCGGCCGGGACCGATCGAGGGAGAAATGGTCCACCCCTATTTGCGGCGGCGCTCCCGCGTCGAGAAGGTGACCCTGCCCTCGCCAAAGCCGCCGCATGATCCGGATGAACTGAAATCCGTGCTCGGGCGGACATTCGGCGTACCGCTGTTTCAGGAACAGGCGATGAAGCTGGCGATCGTCGCCGCCGATTTCTCGCCCGCCGATGCCAACAAGCTGCGCCGCGCGATGGCGACCTTTCGCAATGTCGGGACGATCCATCATTTCCGCAAGAAGATGATCGAGGGCATGACCGCCAAGGGCTATGAACGCGATTTCGCCGAGCGCTGCTACAAGCAGATTCAGGGTTTTGGCAGCTACGGCTTTCCCGAAAGCCACGCGATCAGCTTTGCCCGGCTGGTCTATGTGTCGAGCTGGATCAAATGCCACCACCCGGCGGTGTTTGCGGCGGCGCTGCTCAATTCGCAACCGATGGGATTTTACGCGCCGGCGCAGCTGGTCCGGGATGCGCGCGAGCACGGGGTCGAGGTGCGGGAGCCGGATGTGAATTTCAGTGACTGGGATAACCGGGTGGAGGTCGAGGAGCAGGGGGTTTCAAAAGATCCGTTCGGGCTGAGCTTGTCGAAGCCCCTGGACAGCGTGTGCGGAGGCGTCCTTCGACAGGCTCAGGACGAACGGCGTTCCACGCCATCCCCCTCCCTCCGCATCGGCCTGCGCCAGATCGACGGTTTCCGCGAAGCCTGGGCCGAACAGATCCTCGCCGCTCGCCCCTTCAAGACCATCGAGGAACTCGCCCATAAAGCGAACCTGCCAGCCCGCGCCCTGCGCCTGCTCGCCGATGCCGATGCCTGCCGGTCGCTGGGACTGGATCGCCGCCAAGCCTTGTGGGAAGTGCGCCGGACTCCGGTCAACACATTGCCGCTGTTCGAGGCCGCACAGGCAAAGGAACTGGGGCAGGAAGCGGACGCGCACCTGCCCGCCATGACCAAGGGCGAACATGTCGTCGCCGATTACCAGAGCGTCCGCCTGTCGCTCAAGGGCCATCCGATGGAATTCCTCCGCGAGCGGTTTCGCGCCATGGGTGTGCTCAGTTGCGCGGAACTGGCGCGCGCCAAAAACGGCTCCCATGCAAAAGTCGCCGGCGTCGTGCTGATCCGCCAGCGGCCCGGCAAGGGCAATGCGGTCTTCATCACGCTGGAGGATGAAAGCGGGGTTGCCAATCTGCTGCTCTGGGCCAGCCGCTTCGAAAAGATGCGCCGCCCGGTGATGGCAGCGCGGCTGATGCTTGCCACCGGCGAGGTCCAGCGCAGCGTCGAGGGCGTGACTCATCTGATGACCAGCCGCATCGAGGATTATACGTTTATGCTGGACGATATCTCCGACCGCGACCGGCCGGATATGCCGATGTCCCGCGCCGACGAGGTCAAGCGGCCCATCTATCGCAACGAGGACCGGTGGGCGGCGCGGCGGGACGAACAGACGGCAGGACCGCAGCCCGCCTATCCGCGCCACGGTCATCCGCGCAATGTCCGGATATTACCGACGTCGCGGGATTTCCACTAGGCTGTTGCGGTCTCGAACTGCCGTTCACCGCTGCCGAAGACAAGATAGAAGATCAGGCCAAAGGCAGCCACCGCTGCGGCGACCTGGAACACCAGCGCCCATGATCCGGTTACGTCCAATATCCACCCGCTGACCAGTACGCCGACGATGCCGGGAATAGTACCGGCGGTATTGGTAATCCCCATCAAGGTCCCGGCATGTTCCGGCGCGATATCCATATGGTTGACGAAAAAGCCGCTGACCGCGAACGCACCGAGCGCGCTGCCGATGGTCATGATGGTGATCGCAGTGACCGCATCCTCGGCCTGCCCGACCAGCAGAAGCGCGATGATGCTGCTGCCGAAACCGATCAGCATCATCAGCTTGCGCACCCGGGTGATCGTCATCCCGCGGCCGATCAGCTTGTCCGCGACAACCCCGGAGAGGTTGATGCAGAGGAACAGAGCAATATGCGGCATCATCGCAAAATAGCCGACCGAGGCATAATCGACGCCCAGCCCTTTGGTAACGAAAGTCGGCAGCCAGGCGAGCAGGACATAGAACCACCAATTGTTGCAAAAATGGGCGACGATGACGGCCCAGACCGGCATGTTGGTCATCAACGCGCGCCACGGCGTCGCGCCGGCCGGCGTATCGGCAATCGTGTCGGCGGCAATCAGATCCAGTTCTGCCTGGCTGATACCGGCCTGCAGGCGCGGGCTCGCTGCAATGAGAAAATACCAGACCGCGCACCAGACGAAACCGACGCCGCCAAATATATAGAAGACCCATTCCCAGCCCCAGCTGGCGACAATCACCGGCGTCGCCAGCAACGCGAACACGGTGCCCAGCGGAATGCCGCTATTGGAAAACCCGGCCGAGCGCGACCGCTCCCTGACCGGTATCCAGCGGGCGTAGAGCGCGTAAATTGCCGGGAAGGTGACCGCTTCGCCCATGCCCATCAATATCCGGGCGACGATCAGCACCGCGATCCCGAGAGCGGCAGCCGGAGGTGCGACTAGGGTGAACAGCGACCAGATCAACACGCCAAAACCGAGCACGATCTTGCCGCCATAGCGATCGGCCAGCTTGCCACCGACCACCTGGGTGAGCAAATAGCCGATGAAGAAGCTCGACAGCACCAGCCCCTGGGTCGACAGGTCCCAGCCATAGGTTTCGACCATCGGGATGATCGCGACCGAGATAGCGACCCGGTCCATGTAGCAGATGAAAATGGCCAGAAACGCCATGAGTGCCAGTTGATGGCGTTTTTGCATGTTCATCCTCCCCGATGATAGCCCCCTGTCCCATTTTTACGGGTCGGGTGGACGGCTATTGTCTTGCATATCCCGCCCGAATCCCCTATAGTATCATTTGAAACTATATTGCGTAGCTGCGCATCATTATCTCGAGGAAATTTTTGTGGCTGATCTGTTTGAAAATCCCGTTGGTCTCGACGGCTTTGAATTTGTCGAATTTTGCGCGCCCGAACGCGGTGTCCTCGAACCCGTGTTCGAAGTCATGGGCTTTACCGAGATTGCCCGGCATCGCAGCAAGGATGTCCATCTCTGGCGGCAGGGCGGCATCAATCTGATCATCAATTACGAGCCCAGGTCGGCCGCCTGGTATTTTGCCCGCGAGCATGGACCTTCGGCCTGCGGCATGGCTTTCCGGGTCAAGGACGCGCGCAAGGCTTATGCCTATCTGCTCGAAAAAGGTGCCGAACCGGTGAACGTGCAAACCGGACCGATGGAATTGCATATCCCGGCGATCCGCGGCATCGGCGGGGCGATTCTCTATCTGGTCGACCGCTATGACGGCGGCGAGCGCGGCGAAAATCTGTCGATCTATGATATTGATTTCGAATATCTGCCGGGCGTGGACCGCAATCCGGTCGGAGCCGGCTTCCACACGATCGATCACCTGACCCATAATGTCTATGGCGGCCGGATGAAATATTGGGCGGATTATTACGAGACATTGTTCAACTTCCGCGAAATCCGCTTCTTTGACATCAAGGGCGAATATACCGGCCTGACCTCCAAGGCGCTGACCGCGCCGGACGGCAAGATCCGCATTCCACTCAACGAGGAAGGCGAAGGCGGCAAGGGCCAGATCGAGGAATTCCTGCGCGAGTTCAACGGCGAAGGCATCCAGCATATCGCATTGATCTGCGATGATCTGGTCGGCTGCTGGGACCGGCTCAAGGAGCTCGGCGTGCCGTTCATGACCGCGCCGCCGAACACCTATTATGAAATGCTTGATGGCCGCCTGCCCGGCCATGGCGAGGATGTGAACGCGCTGCAGACCCGCGGCATATTGCTCGATGGTACAACAGAAGGCGGCGAGCCGCGCCTGTTGCTGCAGATTTTCGCCGAAGCGCAGGTCGGACCGGTTTTCTTTGAATTCATCCAGAGAAAAGGCGATGACGGTTTTGGCGAGGGCAATTTCAAGGCCCTGTTCGAAAGCATCGAACGCGATCAGGTTGCGCGCGGGGTGCTGAATGTAGAGGAGCCGGTATAATGGCCGCACCAAAGATCGATGGCATCCACCATGTCGCCTATCGCTGCAAGGACGCGAAAGAGACGGTCGACTTCTACCAGCGCGTGATGGGCATGGAGTTCCAGCTCGCCTTTGCCGAAAATGAAGTGCCGTCGACCGGCGAGCACGACCCCTATATGCACATCTTCCTCGATGCCGGCGGCGGCAATGTCCTCGCCTTTTTCGAGCTGCCGGAGCAGCCGGACATGGACCGCGACCAGAATACCCCGGCCTGGGTCCAGCATATCGCCTTCAAGGTGAACTCGCTCGACGACCTGATGGCGGCCAAGGCCAATGCCGAAGCCGAGGGGCTCGAAGTCCTCGGCCCGACCCATCACGGGATATTCAAGTCGATCTATTTCTTCGATCCCAACGGCCACCGGCTGGAGCTGGCCTGCGATATCGGCACCGACGAGGAGATGGCCGAATTGCGCCGCGTCGCCCCCGCGATGCTCGAGGAATGGAGCCGCACCAAGAAAGCGCCGCAACATGCCGCCTGGCTGCATGAAAAGGCCCGCGACGAGCATTAGCTTGCCTTGCGCCGCATAAGCTCCTTTATTACCGTTCGTGTCGAGCGTAGTCGAGACACTGAGCCCACACGCACCGGTCTCTCGAATCCTCAACTTAACGAAGGGCTCGAGACGAACGGCAGCCAGACCGAGGAACGCACATGAAACTCGCTACCCTGAAAAATGACACCCGTGACGGCCGTCTGGTCGTGGTCTCGAAAGACCTCACCCGCTGCTGCGAAGCGAGCAATATTGCCCCGACCCTGCAGGCGGCGCTCGACGACTGGGAACGATGCGCGCCGAAGCTGGAAGCGCTCTACCGCGATGTCGAACATGAAAGCGTACCCTGCGAGCGCTTTCACGAGCGGCTCGCCGAATCCCCTCTGCCCCGCGCCTATCAATGGGCCGACGGCAGCGCCTATATCAACCATGTCGAACTGGTCCGCAAAGCGCGCGGCGCGGAAGTGCCTGAGAGCTTCTACAGCGATCCCCTGATGTATCAGGGCGGCTCGGACGCCTTCCTCGGCCCGCGCGACGATATCCCGCTCGGCGATCCCAAATGGGGCTGTGACATGGAAGGCGAAGTCGCGGTCATCACCGATGATGTGCCACCGGGCGTCAGCGCCGCAGATGCCGCCGACCATATCAAGCTGGTGATGCTGTGCAACGACGTGTCCTTGCGCGGCCTGATCCCGGGCGAGCTGGCCAAAGGCTTCGGCTTTTTCCAGTCGAAACCGCCATCGGCTTTCTCGCCGGTCTGCGTGACCCCCGACGAACTGGGCGACGCGTGGAAAGGTTCGGTCATCCATCTGCCGCTACAAGTCGACTATAACCGCGAACCCTTCGGCCGTGCCAATGCCGGAGCGGACGCGACCTTCAGCCTAGCCGATCTGGTCGCCCACGCCGCCAAGACCCGTCCCCTGTCAGCCGGCACGATCATCGGTTCCGGCACCGTATCCAACCAGGGCCCCGACGGCGATCCCGGAAAACCGGTCAGCGAAGGCGGCCTGGGCTATAGTTGCATCGCCGAAATCCGGATGATCGAGACGATTAATGACGGCGAGGCGAAGACACCCTTCATGAGCGCTGGCGATACGGTGAAAATCCAGATGCTGGATGCGGATGGTCACTCGATATTCGGCGCGATCCGGCAGGAGGTTGTGGCGGTTTGATTGGGTTGGTGTCCACATTATCCCGAGAGCGGGTGCTAACTGAATAGCTGAATAGCGTTGCGGGGTCAGTTCGATTTGGTTTCTAGAAATTTTTGGAGTTCCAGTCCTAACGCAACATCATATTCATCGTCAGTGTGGCTTTCGAATTCAACCAAAGGTGCGTCAGCGTCATCCAACAAGCCTTGTCGCTCTATTTCTGCTTCTTCCATTTGAATTACTCGGAAAGTTTCTGGCCTCGTAAACGCCCACAAGTTACCCCAAAACTTTTCAGCAATTGGTTCCGCATCTTCATTCGTTTGGAGGCGGGCGTAAGCAAGTTCATCGCTGGTCAAATAAATGGCAATTCCATCTCTAATAGCCGCCCGAACCAATATCATCCAAGAACCTTTTCGATACACTGAATATTGCCAAAATGCGCCCTCTAAAGGGCCAATGCACCGGTCAATTCTACGTATATCCAACGTCTCAAATAATGCCTCATTATTAGCATGAAATCTATCAATGCGTGCGTCCATAATCTTTCATCCAACGGTTCGGCAAAACTCTCGAATTGCGGTGACACAGCACTAAATCGTTCGGACGCTTGGGCTGAAGTGCACCGTCACCAAAATTCCAGAGCTGTATAGCCCATTCTAAAGTGGGCCGGAAATAGCATGGTTGCTAGTTTCAGAGAAATAGCCCTTTTCAATGCTATAGTGGCTATCTCTATTTTCCCAGATTTCCACTTGGTCTGGCAATCCATGCTTTGCTAAATATCCTTTAATATCAAGTCGTTTCTCAAAAACAACTGCTAGAGGGCATCGTGTGCCAGCCGGATAATCAACTCTTTTTACACAATTTCCAATTCCAATTTCGTACTCATAAATCGGAACCAAGTCCGCGCTAAGTTTACTTACATCAATCAATATCGTTCCTTCCACCAATCAGAGCAACAGTATTAGAATTACGGTGACAGTGCACTAATTTACTCTGGTGCTCAGAATGAAGTGCACTGTCACCGTAATCGGGGCACCTATTGTATTTGGCACCCATGCTCATCTATATTGCGCTCGATGGGAGAAAGACGATGACATTGTTGGATCTTCTGAAATTATCCGAAAAAGAGCGAACGCACCAATTTCAGAAGATTGATCCGTATAACGCTCAATCCAAGGCGTTGTTTCAAGAGATAAAATTATCATTTCTGAGTACCTATCCGAAATGCGCCGCTCTCTCAGATGTAAGCGTTGGTGCAGGGCCTGGACTAGGACCAATTAACGCGATTTGCGTTCGTGTACCCATGGGAGTAAAAATACGCATTCCTAGAAAGTTTCTAGGATTACAGGTGTTTCGACTCGACGAGACACAAAGAGGTTGGAAGACTAGATATTAAGCTTGTAGCAGATCTACCTTCCCCCCACCCAATGCAGACCCCCCTCAAACCGGCACCGCCGTCTCATATTTGATCCGCTCCATCGCGAAGCTCGCCGACACATCGGACAAAGGCACCGCCTTGATCAGTTTCTTGTAGACCCGGTCATAGTCGGCGACATCGCGAACGAGCAGTTTGAGCATATAGTCGACCTCGCCCGCCATCCGGTAGAATTCGACCACTTCCTCAATCGCCGACGCCGCTGCGGCGAATTTTTCGAGCCATTTGTCGCTATGGTCGCTGGTCCGCACGGCGACGAATACGGTCATATTCAGGCCGACCGCCTCTGGATCGACAATCGCCACGCGGCGGGCGATGATCCCGTCCGCCTCCATCCGCTTGACCCGCCGCCAGCAGGCATTGGTCGAAAGGCTGAGCTGCGCGGCGAGATTTTCCAGCGACAGGCTGGCATCGCGCTGCAAGGCTTTCAGGATATTGCGGTCATTATCATCAATATTTTTGGTTTCTTTGGTCATATCCAGAATATTATCACATCTTCCGTGCAATAGCACCAATAATTGACAGGGATTTCCCACCCGTCTCGCTTCATATGCACATGCAGATGATGATAGGGGAAATACCATGCTGGATTTTGTAGGCCGGGCGCGCGAGGACAAGCTGCAGTCGCTGTCGGCTCTGATCGGCAATACGCCGATGATCAAGATCCTTGCGCGCTGCGAGGAGCAGGATGTCACCGTCTATGCCAAGGCGGAGATGTTCAACCTGTCCGGCAGCATCAAGGACCGGATGGCGCTGGCGATCCTGCAGGATGCGATGCGGCGCGGCGAATTGCTGCCCGGCCAGACGATTGTCGAGGCGACCAGCGGCAACAGCGGCATCTCCTTTGCCGCGATCGGTTGCGCGCTCGGTCATCCCGTCACCATTTTCATGCCCGACTGGGTCAGCGCGGAACGGCGCGCTACGCTGGCGATCTATGGCGCGGATGTGCGTCTGGTCTCCCGCGAGCAGGGCGGCTTTCTCGGCTGCATGGCGGCGGCAGAAGAGCTGGGCCAGCAGGGCGCCTATATGCCGCGCCAGTTTTCCAATCCGGTCAACGCGGACGAACATGCCGAAGGCACCGGTCCCGAACTATGGCAACAGGTAACTGCCGACGGCGGCACGCTCGGCGGCTTTGTCGCTGGCGTCGGCACAGGTGGCACCGTCATGGGTATGGGCCGCTATCTCAAGAGCCGGGACCAGAGCATTGCCGTCCATCCGGTCGAGCCGATTGAATCCCCCACATTGTCGGTCGGCCACAAATGCGGTCAGCACCGGGTCCAGGGCCTGTCGGACGAATTCATCCCGGCGATCCTCAACCTGTCCGAACTGGACGGCGTCATCGGCGTGCATGACGGCGACGCGATCCTGATGGCGCAACGGCTGATCCGGCAATTCGGTCTCGGCGTCGGCATTTCCAGCGGCATCAATCTGGTCGCTGCGATCCGCGTAGCGCTGCAGCAGCCGGTGGCCGCCGACGGAACCCGCAAAGCGGTCGCGACCATCTTCGCCGACAGCAACAGCAAATATCTGTCCACCGATCTGGCGAAGGAAGAACCCTGCCGCGACTGCTATCTGACGCCGAAAATCGAACTGCTGGATATGCAGACTATCCGCTAAGCTTGGCGATATTGCGATCGTCGGCCGCCGTTACATTCACCGCCAGACCAATCAGATCGGTATCTTCCGGCGCATCGGGCAGCACACCGATGGCGGGCAATCCCTGCTCATCCTCTAGCCACAGACTGGCCGCCCCCCGGCTGGCCTTGCCATAAGGCATGGCATAGCTTTTGATCACCGCCTTGCCGTTGAAATAATGGTCCGGCTTGACATGATCCGGCTTCGGAATCCGCACCGGCGCCGCGATCCGGTCGGGTGACCAGCCGCCAGCGACTGGCTGTGCCGCATAGATGCCCACCGATTCCTTGTTGATCACCCCGCCATTGGCAGAGATCATCCCCGGCTTGCTGCCATCCTTGCGCAATGCCTGGACCAGCGCGACCATACCGTGGGCGCTGTAGCTGTTGCCCGGACCGCCGAAGAAGCTGAGCCCGCCGGTGAGCGTATAGGAAGCTAGCGAGCGGTCCGGCGAACCGAGCGCGTCCATCGCCAGCGAAACCGCCACCGGGAAACAGCTGTAAATATCGATCGGGCCCAGATCACCAGCGTCCAGTTCCGCCAGTTCCAATGCCTTGGGAAAAGCGACCTGCATCGCCGGCGAGACCGACAGATCATCCTGCAGGCTCATCAACGGCACGCTCGCGTCCGATCCGCTGTGCAGATAGATCATCTTGTCTTCGGCTATGCCCAGCTCTTCCGCATGGCCGGCCGTGGTCAGGATCACCGCAGCGCCCAGTTCGACCGCATCCTGCGCCACCATCCAGCGGCGATAGGGGTCGTTGAGCCGGTAATTGCCATGCTCATCAGCCAACAATTCCTCCGCCGTCCATTTGCGGGCAAATTGCGCATGTTCGCGCGTCAGCGACACACCGGCAAAAGCCTCCCACAGTTCGGCCATGCTCTGCGCATAGCTGTCGCGGTCCATGCCGAGCCGCGCGCGCCGGGCGTTTTCGACAATCCCGTAGGCCATCGGCATGTTGATAATGCCCTGCCGCCATTCATAGGCGGTCAGCATCTTGTCTTCATTGGTGATCAGGTCGGTCATGTCGCGGGTCGCCGGCTGGTTCCAGTCCAGCTCATGCCCACTGCGCCGCGCGCGCTTGACCGTGCCCATATTCTCCGCGCTCGACAGAACCACCGCTTTATATTCGCCGTCATGCACCTGGCAGGCGAGCTTGTTAAGATGCTTCTGCGGGCTCTGGCCACCGACATCGCCGTAGAGCAGATGCGCCGGATCGAGACCGGAGGCCGTGGCCACCGCTTCGGGGTGATTCTCTGGCGAGCCGAAATCATGCGGCAGACCGCTATCGTGGAACAGGCGAATCGAGAGCAGACAGTCAATCGACGCCGCCAGTTTTTCGCCAGCGCCGCTATCGGCCAGCGCTTCCCTGACCGCTGCTGACGCAAGGTCGACAGTAGAAGGCCATTCAAGCCCCTGCGATTCTTTCAGTTTCCGCCCACTTGTTTCGCCAACGCCGATCAGGACCGGCGCCTTCTTGTCTGCCAAAGCCAATGGTAATTCCCTCAAAATAAACAGTTCATCAATCGATTAAACATGATAACAGACGGGGTAATCAATGCACCTAATAATTTGAGGACTAGTGAATGAGCGGATGGCCAGAGCTGAAATGGGACACGGAACCAACAGGACCCCTGAAGGGTTTGAAAATCGTCGACATGTCTACCGTCGTCCTTGGTCCTTTCGCCACTCTCAATTTCGCTGACATGGGCGCGGACGTCATCAAGATCGAAAATGGCGAAGGCAAGTTCGGCGGCGACATGATGCGCCACGCCGGTGACAATCCGACCGGCGACCTCGGCCCGATCTTCACCTCGCTCAACCGCAACAAGAAATCGATCACGCTCAACGGCAAGAACGAGAATGACAAGGCGGTGATCCTCGAACTGCTCAAACATGCCGACGTGTTCTTCCACAATGTCCGGCTGGCCGGCATGGAACGGCTCGGCCTGGATTATGAAAGCGTCAAGGCGATCAATCCGGGCATCGTCTATGTCCATTGCGCCGGTTTCGGCCAGGGCGGCGAATATGAGAAACGCCAGGCCTATGACGACCTGATCCAGTGCGCCTCCGGCTTTGCCAGCCTGTTCGAAATGCGCGGCGACAGCGGTCGTCCGCTCTACATGCCGTCGCTGGTCGCCGACAAGACCATCGGCCTGTTCGCGGTCAACGCGACGCTCGCGGCGATGTATCACAAGGAAAAGACCGGCGAAGGGCAATTTGTCCAGGTGCCGATGTTCGAAGCCTTTACCTGGTTCAACATGGTCGAGAATCTCTGGGGCGAGACCTTCATCCCCGGCAATGGCAAGCTCGCCTACACCCGCTCGATCAACAAGAACCGCAAGCCCTATCCGACCAAGGACGGCTATATCGGTCTGGTCCCTTATAATGATGCGCAATGGCGGAAGTTTTTCGAGCTCGGCGGCAAACCCGGCGTCTTTGATGAACCACGCTTTGCCGACTATTCCCAGCGCACCAAGAATATCACCGCGCTCTATGCCCTGATCGAGGAAATTGCCGCGACCAAGACCACCGAAGAATGGCTGCCGCTGCTCGACAAGCATAATATTCCGGCGATGCGTTATAACAGAATGGAGGATGTTCTGACCGACCCCCATTTGCAGCAGGTCGGTTTCTGGCAGGAACGCGAAGGCGAGAAGATCGGCAAATATCGGACGATCACGCACCCGGTCCATTATTCCGCCAGCCCGGCCAACATCTACGCCGACCCGCCGACATTGGGTGCGGACAATGACGAAATACGCGGCGCGCTGAATATGCCCGCTAATGCCGACTAATATAATAATAAACAGGACGAGGTTTGAACCATGAATTTTGATTTTTCTGACGATCAAAAATTTCTTCGCGACGAGGCACGCAAGTTCCTCGAAGCCCAATGCACCAGCGCGCATGTTCGCGCCGTGCTCGATGATGAAAATATGAGCCACAATGACGATGTGTGGAAAAAGATTGTCGAAATGGGCTGGCTCGGCGCCGCCATTCCCGAAGAATATGGCGGACTTGGCCTCGGCATGCTCGAGCTTTGCGTAATCGCCGAGGAACTGGGCCGCGTCCTGGCTCCCGTACCGTTTGGATCATCGGCCTTTTTCTTTGCCGAAGCGTTGAAACTGGCGGGCAGCGAAGATCAGAAACTGGCACTGCTTCCGAAAGTTGCCGACGGCAGCCTGGTCGGCTGCATCGCGATCAGCGAAGGTCCGGGTGAAATCAAGACCGGCAATATTGCCACGCGGCTGAAGGACGGCACGATATCGGGCAAGAAGATCCCGGTAACCGATGGCGATATCGCGACCCATGCTGTGGTGCTGGTCAAAGACGGCAGCGGCGAGAGCCTCGTCATTGTCGACCTGAACCAGAGCGGCGTATCGCGGACACCGATCAAGACGCTCGAACCGACCCGCAGCCATGCGACGATCAGCTTTGACGGCGCAGAAGCCGAGCTTCTCGGCGAAGCGGGCAATGGCATGACGCTGCTCGACCAGATCAACGACCGCGCTGCGGTGCTGATCGCCTTCGAACAATTGGGCGGCGCGTCCCGCTGTCTCGAAATGGCCAACGCCTATGCCAAGGAGCGCGTCGCTTTCGGCCGTGCCATCGGCGGCAATCAGGCGATCAAGCACAAGCTGGCCGACATGTATGTGAAGAATGAAGTCGCGCGCTCCAACGCTTATTATGGCGCTTGGGCTTTATCGAGCAACGCAGCGGAACTGCCCGAAGCGGCAGCCGCGGCGCGGGTCGCGGCGTCGGAAGCCTTCTGGTTTGCGTCGAAGGAAAATATCCAGACGCACGGCGGCATGGGCTTCACCTGGGAGGTGGATTGCCACCTCTTCTACCGCCGCGCCAAATTGCTCGCCGTCCAGGCGGGCAGCCCGGCAGTCTGGAAAGAGAAACTGGTCAGCGCGCTAGAAGCAAAAAATGACTGAATCCCGAACCCAGAGTGCCGTTCGTCCTGAGCCTGTCGAAGGACAGGTTAGCGCGCACTCGTACTTCGACAAGCTCAGCACGAACGGACATTCGCGCACGGGCCATAAAGTGAAGGAATAGACTATGGATTTCAATGATACACCAGAAGAAGCAGAATTTCGCGCCGAGGCGCAGGCTTTTCTATCGCAACATCTGAAGGCCAAAACGCCGGGCGCGCTGCGCTCCGGTGGCCGCGAGGATTTTCTCGCCCGCGCCAAAGCTTGGCAGAAGATAAAGGCGGAAGGCGGCTTTGCGCAAATCACCTGGCCCAAGGAAATGGGCGGCCGTGGCGGCACCGTGATGCAGCAGGTCATCTGGGGACAGGAAGAAGCCAAATTTGACGCGCCAACCGGCCCCTTTGCCATCGGCCTCGGCATGTGCGTGCCGACCGTGATCGCTTTCGGCTCGGACGAGCACAAGAAACGCTATGTCCAGAAGGCCTTGATGGGCGAAGAAGTCTGGTGCCAGCTTTTCTCCGAACCGGCTGCCGGATCGGATGTTGCCGGTCTCAAGACAAAAGCGGTCAAAGATGGTGACGAATGGGTCATAAATGGCCAGAAAGTGTGGACTTCCGGAGCCCATTATTCCGATTATGGTATCCTTTTGGTCCGTACCGATCCCAACGTGCCCAAGCACAAGGGCCTGACCATGTTCATCGTCGACATGAAGCAGAAGGGCGTCGACGTGCGGCCGATCCATCAGGCGTCGGGCGGCAGCGAGTTTAACGAAGTCTATTTCACCGACGTCCGCATTCCCGACAGCGACCGTCTCGGCGAGCCCGGCATGGGCTGGAAAGTCGCGCTGGTCACATTGATGAACGAGCGGCTGGCGGTCGGCGGATCTCCGGGTCCGGACTGGAAGGAAATCATGGATTACGCCCGCTCGGCCGGCACCCTTTCCGACCAGGCGTTCCGCGCCAAACTGGCCGACTGGTATGTCGCGGCGCAGGGTTACAAGCTGACCAAATTCCGCACCCAGACCGCCCTGTCCCGCGGCGAAACACCGGGACCGGAAAATGCGATCGGCAAGATCATCAACGCCAACCATTTGCAGGATATCTGCAACAGCGCGATCGAAATGCAGGACCATTTCGGCATCATAGCCGACAAGGACGAGGCACCTTCCGATGCGATATTCCAGGAAAGCTTCATGTGGGCGCCGGGTCTGAGAATCGCTGGCGGTACCGACGAGATATTGAAGAATATCATTGCCGAACGGGTACTCGGCCTGCCGCAGGATGTGCGGGTCGACAAAGACAAAACCTTCGCGGAAATGAACTAGGAACCAGATGATGACCGAACAACCCGTCCATGTCGTCGCCAATTTCACCGTTCAGGATGCGGCGAAATATCGTGAATATGAAAAGGGATTTTTCCCGATCCTGAAACGGCATGGCGGGGAGTTCATCACCTATGACGACGGCAGCGTCACCTTTGAAGGGGCGGCGCCACCCGAAGGCCGGGTCGTGATGTTCAAATTCCCGAACGAGGAAGCGGCCACCGCCTGGTATAATGATCCGGAATATCAGGCCCTGTCCGAGCATCGCCGTGCGGGAACGACCCTGCAATTTCTGACCATGGTCCACGCCATCCCGCCGCGCAATTAGGCGGCGCTCATAAATCCGCTTGGAGCGGACGCAGAAAAACTTGCGTGATCGGTGCGATTGCAAATGCTACCGCTTGTCCAAAGCAACAACGGCCAATCCAAAAGGAATGATCCCATGACCGACAATCTGCCCGAATATACGCCCCCGAAAGTCTGGAAATGGGACAAGGCCAATGGCGGCCGCTTCGCCAATATCAACCGGCCGATTGCCGGCCCGACCAAGGAAGTGGAACTGCCGGTCGGCAAGCATCCGTTGCAGCTCTATTCCATGGCAACGCCGAATGGCGTGAAGGTCACGGTGATGCTCGAGGAGCTTCTCGCTCTCGGCCACAAGGGCGCGGAATATGACGCCTATTTCATCAATATCGGCGAAGGTGACCAGTTCGGCAGCGGCTTTGTCGACATCAATCCGAACAGCAAGATTCCGGCGCTGATGGACCACAGCACCGACAAGCCGACCCGCCTGTTCGAATCCGGATCAATGCTGCTCTATCTCGCCGAAAAATTCGGTGAATTCCTGCCCAGCGATCACAACAAGCGCACCGAAGCGCTCAACTGGCTGTTCTGGCAAATGGGTAGCGCCCCCTATCTCGGCGGCGGTTTTGGTCATTTCTATGCCTATGCGCCGGTGAAGATCGAATATTGCATCGACCGCTTCGCGATGGAGGTCAAACGCCAGCTCGACGTTCTCGACCGCCATCTTGCCGACAATGAATATATGGCCGGTGACGAATATAGCATTGCCGATATGGCGATCTGGCCGTGGTATGGCGCGCTGGTCAAGAATGTCGTCTATGAAGCCTCCGAATTTCTCGACACTGCTTCATACAAGAATATGAACCGCTGGACCGACATGATCGCCGAGCGTCCTGCCGTACAGCGTGGCAAGATGGTCAACCGAGCCTGGGGTGAACTGGAAGGCCAGCTGCGCGAACGGCACGACGCCAGCGATTTCGAATTGCGCACGCAGGACAAGCTGGAACCGAAAGAAGAAGCGGCGGAGTAAAGACCGCTTCTAGCGGGTCAGACTCGCGTAAACACGGCTGAGGAAGCTTGGCAGCATTGCTTCGCTGCTCTGGAATTCGGCATCGAAATCCGCCGTCGGTTTCGCCGCGATAATTTCCTCCAGCGACTTTTCGTCATCGATCAGCGTCTGCACGCGGCCCTGGATGATGGTCAGCACCTCGATATAGCGGGCCAGCTTGGCGCGGTCGGTGACCGGGCCATGCCCGGGGATGACTGTGGTTTTGTCGTCGATCGCGTCATGCACCGCCTGACAAAAGGCGATCATCCCGGCGAGATCGCCGCCATTGTCGGCGTCGATGAACGGATAGCCGCTATTATTGAACACATCGCCCAAATGGACCGCGTTGGCCCCGCGGAAAATAACCGCTGCATCACCGGTTGTGTGAGCGGGGCCGACATGCAGTAGGTCGATCTTCTGATCGTTGATGTGAAACTGCATGGTCGTGTCAAAAGTAATGTCTGACAGGGCATGTTTCGGATAGGCTTTTTGCTCGGCCGCAAACGGACCGAAATTGACGATATTGTCGCGCTGCATCTTGTCGCGGCTGTTCGATTGCGAAACGATCCAGCTGCCTTCCTTGCCCAATGCCAGATTGCCGTCGGCATGGTCGAAATGCCAGTGGGTGTTGATCACGAAATCGACGTCGTCGCTGCCGATTTCCTTCAGCGCGGCCTTGATCTTGGGCATCAGCATTGGCGACTGGTCATCAACGATCAGCGTGCCGTCCTCGCCAACCGACACCGCAATATTGCCACCCAGCCCGAACAGGACATAAAGGCCGTCGGCGATTTTCTGGGTCTTGATTTCCGCCTTGTCGAAATCCCAGCCGAATGCTTTCATCAGCTCGTCCATCGGCGTCAGCGTGCCATAGGATGGCGCGGTCTTTCCGTCATGGTCGTGGACGCCATGGGCCAGGGCGGGTGTCGCAAGAGCAAGCGCAAGCACGGTTCCAGCCAATGTCGATCGCAATTTCATCAGCCCGCTCCCCGATGGCAATTCAGTGTTTCAAAATACCGGCCATGATCAGATCAACCGTCTGCTCGCGGTATGAATCACGCATCCGTTCGTCGAAATCGTCGCGGCCATAACAATATTTCCAGACCAGCTTGCCGGTAAAGAAGCGATCCGCCGCGCCGGTGACGGCGGAATAGAAAAGATCGGGATTCATTTCGCGGAACACGCCGGACTTGATGCCGGCACCGACAAAAATATTATAGGCGTCGGACAGCGGTTTCAGATATTTGTCCGCGATTTTGCGCGCGCCTTCCGGCGGCAGCTCCCGAATCAGCCGCATGGTCAGGCGGTTGAGATAGGGAAATTCATGATAGGTATCGATCACCGCGCCGATATGGTGGCGCAGCTTGTCTTCCGGCGGCCAGTCCTTCTCGATCAGCAGACCGACCTGAACCAGAATATTATCCATATCCCGTTCCAGAATAGCTTCGAGCAGACCGTCCTTGTTGCCGAAATAATATTTGACCAGCGCGCTGTTAAGACCGGACAGGACCGACAGTTCGCTGAAGGAAATATCAATCGTATCGCCATCGCGCATGATATGGCTGGCGGTCTCGATCAGCTTGTCCCGGGCACCCGCTTCATTCGCCTTGGCCACCAGTTTGTCGACGGTCATTCATCTTCCCCTATACGCACTATGTCACATTTCGGTCACTTATAAACAGGTTCTTCCCACCAAGGGAAGCTGTCTGGTAGGTCGCAGGACACTTTATCGGGATAGTCCGGACTGCGCTTCTCCAGAAAGCTTGCGATACCCTCTTTTGCATCGGCGGATTTGGCGCGATTATAGATGATCCGGCTATCGACCTTATGCGCTTCCATCGGATGCGCGGCAGCGGGCAATTGCCAGAGCATCTGCCGCGTCACGGCGATTGATACCGGCGCCGTATTGTCGACAATCTCCCGCGCCAGGGCATAAGCGGCGGGCAACAATTCTTCCGGTTTATGCAGCGAACGGACCAGACCGCCCCTGAGCGCTTCCTGCGCGTCAAAAACCCGGCCGGTCAGACACCATTCCAGCGCCTGCGCCCGTCCGACGAGATTGGGCAGAAACCAGCTGGCAGCGCCATCGGGAGCAATTCCGCGCCGGGCGAAAACAAAACCGAAGCGCGCGGTCTCGCTGGCCAGCCGCATATCCATCGGCAGCAACATGGTCGCGCCAACGCCGACGGCAACGCCGTTAATGGCACCGATCACCGGTTTCAGGCACTGATAGATGCGCAGGATCAGCAGACCGCCACCATCGCGGACGCGCGGATCGGAATAATCCTCCACCGGATCGTCGCTGGCGAAGGGTTTCCTGCCGTCTTCGGGAGTCAGATCGGCCCCGGCGCAAAAGGCGCGGTCACCGGCTCCGGTCACGACCACGGCACGCACATCGTCATCGGCATCGATCCGATCAAAGGCGTCGGTCATTTCCCGGATCATCGTACCGGTGAAGGCGTTCATCTTTTCCGGCCGGTTGATCGTGATCGTCGCGATATTGTCGGCGACGTCATAGAGGATCTGCGTATAGTCGGTCATGAACTTCTCCATCAGATACAAAAAGGGCCGCGAGTTTCTCGCAGCCCCCTGATTATTTGGTCTAGCGCGGTGCCATCCGGATGCCGCCATCGAGACGGACATCTTCGCCGTTGAAATATTGCGTCTCGATCATGCACATGGCGAGCGCCGCATATTCGTCGGGCTGACCCAGCCGCGGAGGATGCGGAACCATCGCACCGAGAGCATCGCGGACATTTTGCGGTGCACCAGCGAGCAGCGGCGTATCGAATATGCCAGGCAGGATGGTGTTGACGCGAATGCCTTCACGGGAAAGATCGCGCGCGATCGGCAATGTCATGCCGACAACGCCGCCCTTGGAAGCGGAATAAGCCGCCTGGCCGATCTGGCCGTCTTCTGCCGCCACCGAAGCGGTGTTGACCATTGCGCCACGATCGCCGTCGGCGAGTGGATCAAGCGTCAGCATGCCGGCCGCCGATTTGGCGATGCAGCGGAAAGTACCGACCAGGTTCACCTGAATGATGAAGTTGAAGGCATCCATCGGGAAATGCTTGATGGAGCCATCTTCCTTGGAACGGCTGACGGTCTTGATCGCGTTGCCGATACCGGCGCAGTTCACGAGGATACGTTCCTGGCCATTGGCCGCGCGTGCTTTTTCAAAGCCGGCATCGACGCTGTCGTCTTCGGTCACGTTGACCTTGCAGAAAACGCCGCCGAGTTCGGCCGCCAGTGCTTCGCCTTTTTCTTCGTTGAGGTCGAACAGGGCGACTTTGACGCCTTTGGCAGCGAGACGACGGGCGGTTGCCGCGCCAAGACCCGATGCACCACCGGTAATGACGGCTGAAATATTACTGTTGAGTTCCATATTCTTGTCTTTCTTCTATCATTCGTCATCCTGAAACAGGTTCAGGATGACGATAATTTACATTAACCGAGACGCTCGATGATCGTGACGTTCGCCTGACCGCCGCCTTCGCACATCGTCTGCAGGCCATATTTCGAGCCGCGCGCTTCCATAGCGTTGAGCAGGGTCGCCATCAATTTCGTACCGGAAGCGCCGAGCGGATGGCCCAGAGCGATTGCGCCGCCGTTGACGTTGATCTTGTCACGGTCCGCACCGACATGCTTCAGCCATGCGAGTGGAACAGGAGCGAAGGCTTCGTTCACTTCATAAAGATCGATTTCGCCGATATTCATGCCGGCACGCTGCAGAGCGCGGTCGGTTGCAAACAATGGTTCTTCGAGCATGATGACCGGGTCACCGGCGGTTACCGTCATATTCACGATCCGCGCGCGCGGGGTCAGACCATGGTCTTTCAGCGCCTGTTCGGAACAGACCAGAACCGCACTCGATCCGTCACAAATCTGGCTGGCATTGGCAGCGGTAATCGCGCCGCCTTCCTGCAGCAGCTTCACAGCGCCAATGCTTTCCTTGGTGGCGTCAAAGCGAATGCCTTCGTCGACCTTATGCTGTTCCTTGCCTTCGGCGGTTTCGATTTCGATCGCGATGATTTCTTTATCAAAGGCACCGGATTCGACGGCCTTGATCGCCTTGTGGTGGCTTTCCAGAGCGAACTGGTCGAGGTCGTCACGGGTAAAGCCGTGCTTCTTGACCAGCATTTCGGCGCCCATGAACTGGCTGAACTGAATGCCGGGATAGGCTGCCTGCAGTCCTTCCGACATGTTGGTGCCGAGGCCCGCATCCTTGAAAAGTTTGAAGGTTGAACCCATCGGTACGCGGGTCATGCTTTCGATGCCGTGCGCCAGAACCATGTCCTGAGTACCGGACATGACGCCCTGCGCCGCAAATTGAATGGCCTGTTGCGAAGAGCCGCATTGGCGATCGATCGAAACCGAAGGAATGCTGTCGGGCAGGTTGGATGCGAGAACCGCGTTGCGACCGACGTCGCCGCTCTGCTCGCCACCCTGCATGACGCAACCGGTGATCACGTCTTCGATAGCGCTCGCGTCGAAATCATTGCGCTCGGCAATCGCGTTAAGCGTGGCAGCACCAAGATCCACCGGGTGCACACCGGCCAAACGGCCGCCGCGACGACCACCAGCGGTACGAACCGCGTCAACAATATAGGCTTCTGCCATAATCTTATTCCTTTGATAGGTTGAGAGTCGAAAATTTAACTGACCGGTTAAACCCCAGAAAGCCTAGCGTCAAATGAAAAAGCCGATCATCACAATAGTGATAATCGGCTTTTTCAATTCGATCAGCGGCAGTTAGGCCGGAACATTGTCTTTCTTGACCGTAATCACCTGAGGATAGGTGAATTCCAGCAGCCCTTCCTTGCCATATTCGGCGCCAAAGCCGGACTGTTTATGTCCGCCAAAGGGTGCGAAAGGTGACAGGTGGAGGAATTCATTGACCCACACAGTGCCGGTTTCCAGCTGTTCGGCAACCCGGACACCTTCGTCGGGATTGGCGGTCCACACAGCGCCGGCAAGACCATATTCGCTGGCATTGGCGCGGCTGATCGCCTCATCCGTGGTGCTGAATTTCATCAGCGGCATGACCGGTCCAAATTGCTCTTCGGCAACAATACGCGCATCTTCCGGCGGGTTATCGAGGATCGTGATCGGTACATAATAGCCGGGAATGCCCTCTTCCTTGGCATCGCCGCCGACCAGGAACTTATAGCCGTTATCCTTGGCGTCCTTGATCAGCTCGAGCACCCGCTCATATTGCTTCTTGTTCTGGACCGGACCAACCGCGGTGCCCTGTTGCGCGCCGTCGCCGACTTTCACATTCTTGGCGAATGCCGCGATGGCCGCGCTCAGCTCGTCATAAATATCCTCATGGATATAGATGCGTTTCGCAGCGACACAGATTTGGCCGGCATTGGTAAAGCTCGACCAGAACAATTGCTCGGCGACTTTTTCGACATTGGCGTCGGGAAGGACGATTGATGCGTCATTTCCACCCAGTTCCAGCGTGATCCGCTTGAGATCCTTGGAAGCGCCTTCCATGATTTTCTTGCCGGTCGCGGTCGAACCGGTGAAGGTGATTTTGTCGATATCGGCATGCGACGTCATCAACGGACCGAGGCTGTCTTCGCCAGTAATGATATTGACGACACCCGGAGGGGCAACATCCTTGATCAGTTCGGCAAGACGTAAGGTCGTCAATGGCGTGAACGGCGATGGTTTGAGCACGATCGTGCAGCCGGACAAGAGTGCGGGGGCGATTTTCTGCACCGCCATCATCACCGGGAAATTCCACGGCACGATACCGGCGACGACACCGACCGGCACGCGGCGGGTACGGCTCAGCCGTTGCTCTGTATCCTCGTTGATCTCGTCATCAAGTTCCAGCGTTGCCTGCGAACCCGCCATATAGGCAGCACCGGCGATTTCGCCCTGAGCTTGCGCATGGGGTTTGCCTTGCTCTGCGGTGAGCAGGCGGAACAGCTCGTCATTATTCTCGTTGATCACTCCGGCAATCGCCTGAACCACCTTGCGGCGTTCGTCGATCGGTGTTTTCGACCAGGTCTTGAACGCGGCACGCGCAGCCGAAACCGCACTGTTGAGTTCGGCTTCACCGGAGGCGGGCACCTGACCGATGACTTCTTCATTGGCCGGATTGACGACGTCCAGCACGTCCGTCGTGCCGACCATCTCGCCGTTGATCAAATTCTTATATTGGGTAACCATTTCGCTCTCCTTTGAGGTCTGCCGTTCCGTTCTATTTGAGTCGCTTATACTGCATTACAAGGGCGCAAGCGCCATTCATTTTGATAGACTATATCGTATCGGCAGGGTTTTCAGCCCGCCGACGAAGGTTGATTTGGCGCGCTTCGGCTCTCCGGCCAGTTCCAGCGTCTCGATCCGGTCGAGCAGTTCGTTGAACAATATCCGCATTTCCAGCCGCGCCATATGCAGCCCGAGACATTGATGCGCGCCCGCGCCAAAGGACAGATGCCGGTTGGGCGAGCGGCTCGCGTCAAATTTGCGCGGGTCGGGAAACACGCTCTCGTCGTGATTGGCCGCAATATAGCTGATCATCAGCCAGTCATCCTTGGCGATTTTCTGTCCACCCAGCTCGGTGTCTTCGGCCGCGGTGCGCATGAAATGCTGCACCGGAGTCGTCCATCGGATCGCTTCCTCGACAATCCCCGGCAACAGATCGCGGTCGGCTTTCAGACGCGCAAATTGTTCGGGATCCCGAGCAAGCGCCATCATCGCCCCTGCCGTCGAGGCCGAGGTCGTGTCGTGACCGGCAGCGGCGAGGATGATATAATAGCCCGCCATGTCCCGGTCGCTGAGATGTTCGCCGTCGACTTTTGCATTCGCGATCACGCTTGCGACATCATCGGACGGACTGGCGCGTTTTTCGGCGGTGAGCTTGGCAAAATAGGCTTCGAAATCGGCAACGGCGCCGACCACCAGCTGCATGATTTGCTCCGGCGTCATATTCGCCATGCCGGACTTGTTGAGATCCTCGTCCTGTCCACCAAACATCTGTTGGGTGAGAAACAGCATCCACTGCTCGTCCGCTTCCGGCACGCCCAATATCTGCATCACCACATGGAGCGGGTAAGGTGCGGACACCAGCGGCACGAAATCGGCCTCGCCGCCCGCATCGATCAGCCGGTCGACCGTGACTTTCGCCAGCGCCCTGATCTCGTCTTCCATCTTGCCGAGATTCTTCGGCATGAACCAGTCTTGCGTCAGCCGACGATATTTCGGGTGGGTGGGCGCATCAAGTGCGACCAGCGAACGGACCAGATTGGGATCGCCGCCGGTGATCGATTTGACGAAAGCACCACTGTTCTTGTCGCTGAAGGTGACGCTGCGCGGGCTGTTGAGGAACAGCTTGTTATCCTTGCTCACCCTCATCACGTCGTCATAGCTGGTGACCAGCCAGAACGGATCATGGACCTCGTCATTGACCACGCGGACGACCGGGGTCTCTCTACGCAACCTGTCGAAACGGTCGAGCAGACTGTCCCAGTCGACATAATTGGCCGGATCGATGATCGCCAGCGCATCTTCGCCGGTCAAAATGGGCTCTGCATATGTTGCCATCAGACTATCCCGCTTCCTGCTTGTTCCAATATTCGTCGCGCAAATGCCTTTTGTAGAGCTTGCCGGTCGCATGGCGCGGCAATTCGCTGCGAAAGTCGATCTGCCGCGGGATTTTGACGCCGGAAAGCGACTGGCGCAGATAGGCTTCCAGTTCCTGTGCCAGATCATCTCCCGCTTCCGCCATATCCATGGGCTGCACAACCGCGACGACCTTCTCGCCCATATCCTCGTCCGGCGCACCGATGACGGCGGCATCCGCAACCTTGTCGTGCGTGATCAGCAGATTTTCGATTTCCTGCGGGTAAATATTCACCCCGCCCGAAATGATCATGAAACTCTTGCGGTCGGTCAGATAGAGAAAACCGTCCTCGTCGAGCTTCCCGACATCACCGAGCGAGGTCCAGCCCTTGGCGTGAGTCGCCGCCTTGGTCTTCTCCGGATCATTATGATATTCGAACTTCGAACCGCTCTCGAAATAGATCTGGCCTTCTTCGCCAACGGCGACTTCCTCGCCATTTTCGTCACAGATATGAACCACGCAATTGATCGGCTGTCCGACCGAACCCTTGTGCGCCAGCCAGCCTTCGCTGTTGCAGAAGACGAAGCCGTTGCCTTCGGTCCCGGCATAATATTCGTTCAGCACCGGACCCCACCATTCGATCATCGCTTCCTTGATCGGCACCGGCACCGGAGCAGCAGCATGGACCGCGCTCTTGATCGAGGACACGTCATATTTGGCGCGAACCTCTTCCGGCAATTTCAGCATCCGGACAAAATGTGTGGGTACCCACTGGCCGACATCGCATTTATATTTCTCGATCAGCTGCAGCGCCAGTTCGGGATCGAATTTTTCCATGACGATGCTGGTACCGCCGAGCGCCTGCACCGCGATATTCCAGCGCAGCGGCGCGGCATGATATAGCGGAGCGGGGGAAAGATAGACGCAATCCTTGTGGAAACCGAAAATCATCTGCGCCAGATTCGCGATGCTATTGGGTCCGGCAATATCTTCATTTTCCGGCAAAGGGAGCTTAACCCCCTTCGGCTGGCCGGTGGTGCCGGAAGAATAAAGCATGTCGACTCCGGCCCGCTCATCGGCGATCGGCGTATCGGGCATCGATTCGAGCGCCCTTTCCATATTCCGGTCATCATCGACGCCGTAGACCAGTTGATCCACATCGGGGTTCAGCTTGCGGATCTGATCAATGACGGGCAGCATTTTAGCCGAACTGATCAGCAGCTTCGCGCCGGAATCCTTCAGAATATAGCTAACCTCTTCGGCGGTCAGACGGCTGGAAATGGCGACCTGAAACAGGCCGGAGCGCTGAGAACCCCAAGTGACCGGAAAAAACTGCGGATGGTTTTCCATGCAGATCGCAACCGTATCGCCAATCTGCAGACCGCGTGACCGGTAAAGCTGGGCTATCTGGTTGGAGCGCTTGTCGAGTTCACCATAAGTGATGACTTCTCCGGATCCGGCCATGATGACGGCTGGCATGTCGGGATTCTCCTTGGCGTGCAGATAGGGATGCATAGGTTGGCGCTCTCCAATTGATCGATCACCCGTCCGGGCGATTCGCAATGGCAGCACCTTGGTTTAATCGTGCAGTTAAATCAATCGATAGTCACACCGATTGACGATAGAAAGCGGCAACTGCCCCTAATTTTCTACATAAATATCCACCGGCACGGCCAAATCGGCGAATATCCGGCCTATTGGCGCCATGCTCGTCGCGCCCTGTTCAATTTCCGATTCGAGCACGGTCTGGTTCGCCGCACCCTTGAGCAGGACGATCACGGTTCGCGCTTCACAAATCGCTGCCTTGGTCAGCGTGACCAGCGGCGTGTCCCCGTCATCGGGAAGCAGGCCAACCACCAGTTTTTCCGGAGGGCCGTCAAGCGCCTCTTCCATATCGGCGCTTTCCATGATCCCGGCAGTGCTACCACCTTCGCCCATGCCGAGCCAGACCAGGTCCGCAGGCCATTTGGTATCGCGCAGCCGCGCATCGGCCGCGGCGCCGGCCATATGATAATCCTCGTGATCCGGTGCCAGTGGCAGCACCCGCGCGCCGCGGGTCAGGAACAGTTGCGCCAGTTTCTTGACGTGGCTGCGCGGATCGTCGAGCCGCACCAGAAGATCATCAGTCGGGATGATCGTGACATGTTTCCACTTGATCTGTTTTTCGGCGAGCGCCTCGAGCACCGGCATCGCTTCGTCACTGACGGGTAAGGCGAGCAGGGCATCGCCGCGCGCATCAAGGGCGCTTTCGATTATGAACTGGATATCTCCGGCGACGGCAGCGACCATCTCGTCGGCATCGTCAAAATCCCACCATTCGAGCGTCGATTCCTCGTCTTCCGGCAGGTCGTCCGAATCGAAATTTTCTAATGCGTCTTCGAGTTTGCTCATCACTATGTCCAGATCTGTATAAAGTCTCTCGGCTTCTAATCGCTGCAGACCTCAACACAAGGGTAAATCCCCCCTTTTAAAATTCTCCACTTTGGGCCAATTGGGGCTCGAAAAGGCGATATCCATATGACCGATAACTATATTCTTACCCTTACTGCCGATGACCGGGTCGGTCTGGTTGCCGCTGTTGCCGGATTTCTGGCGGAGCATGAGGGCTTCATTCTCGACAGCCAGCAATATGCCGATCTCGAGCAGGACCGTTTTTTCATGCGAGTCGAGTTCAAGGGCGCAGGCGCGAAATTCCCGGCGAGTCTCGATGCCCTGACGGAGAAATTCTCGCTGATCGGCAAGCAATATGCGCTCGACTGGACCCTGGTCAGCGGCGCGGTGAAACCCAATATCGTCATCGCGGTGTCAAAGGGCAGCCATTGTCTGAACGACTTGCTGCACCGCTGGAAAACCGGTGGACTGCCGGCGAATATTGTCGGCGTGGTCAGCAATCATGAAAGCCTGCGCGACCTGACCGAATGGCATGGCGTCGCCTTCCACCATTTCCCCGCGACCGACGACAATCGCGCGGAACAGGAACAGGCCATATTGGACGTGATGGAGCAGGGACAGGCCGATTATCTGATCCTGGCGCGCTATATGCAGATATTGTCCGATGACCTCAGCGCCAGACTGGCCGGCCGCTGCATCAATATCCATCACAGCTTCCTGCCCGGGTTCAAGGGGGCCAAACCCTATCACCGGGCCCATGCGCGCGGCGTCAAGCTGATCGGCGCGACCGCCCATTTCGTCAGCGCCGAACTCGACGAAGGCCCGATCATCGAACAAGCGGTGGAACGCGTCGACCATCGCGCCAGCGTCGAGGAAATGATCCGGATCGGCCGCGATATCGAGGCTCAGGTTCTGGCCAAGGCGGTCAAATGGGCCGGCGAACACCGGATCTTGCTCAACGGCAACCGCACGGTGGTGTTCCGCTAGAGAGACAGCAAGCCGGTTTGACGCTACTCGTCGGCCGGTGGCGGCGGCTCGACCGCGCGCAACTCTCCGGCCGGCCGCAATATCGTCAGCGACGCCGGGGCACCGCTGATCTTTTCCCGCGCCGTGATATCGACCTGCACGAATCGCTCGTCATCTGCGATTCGCGCGCTTTGCGTCCAGATCCAGTTGCGACCGCCATTCTGCTCCTCGCCGCTGCTGTCGCCGAGGCTTGGCGGGCGCGGGTCCGTGAGAATTTCGACCGCCCGGTTGCGGACCACCGATTGTGCGACAACCCGCAGTTCCAGTTCGGCGGCATTATGGGTGGTAAAGGCCTGCAGCCGGATTAGCGCCAGCGCGGCGAGGCTGAACACCGATAGCGCGACCAGCATTTCGATCAGGGTGAAGCCGCGCTCGCCAGACTTTCTCATGGCGCCGCTCCGGCCAGTTTCACGTCACCCATCGGAGCGATCAACACCCGCCTGCTCTGCTCTGCGCGCTGCAAGACAAGCTCCGCCTGCTCGCTGGGCAGGCCCGTGCTTTCAAAACTGATCATCATCGGTCCGGTCTCGCCGGTGGCCGCGCGGACGCCGCTGGACCAGCTGGTCGACACGAACGGTTTGTCCTCGATCACCGACCAGCTGCCCTTGCGCCGTTCCAGAAAACTGTATCCGGAGGGCGTGACCTGCACCGCCATCGGGCGCGATTGCAATATCGCATTGTCTCGCAGCGCCGCCGTGCGCGCCGCAAAGCGCTGGGCATCTTCTTCGAGATCGCTGCTGCCGCCCGGGAAGGAAAAGACGACGACCGACGCCATCAGCCCGATGATCAGCAGCACGACCATCAATTCCACCAGGGTGAAGCCGGCAGCATTATCGCTAGTATTGGGATCATTCTGCGGGATCATTGATCTCCATTTAGCGATTTGATCGGAGCGAGTCTTGCAGAATCCGTTGTCCCCTGCAATGACAGGGGCATAAGATAAGAAACGCTGGGAAAAGGAATTTTTGATGTCTGACGTCATTCTCTACGAGAAAAATGACCGCATCGTTACAATCACGCTGAACAAGCCGGAAACGCGCAACGCACTGTCAACGGATCTGTGCGAGGCGATAGTCAATGCGATCAACAAGGCCGATGCCGATGCCGGCGTCAGCTGCGTCGTGCTCGCCGCCAATGGCAAGAGCTTCTCTTCCGGCGGCAATCTGCACGAGATCAAGGCGATGACCGCCGAGCAGAATATGACGCCGCTGGAAATCGAGAACTGGTACAAGACCGGTATCCAGCGCATTCCGCTGGCTTTCTCGCAAATTTCCGTTCCGGTGATAGCAGCGGTCAACGGCCATGCGATCGGCGCGGGCAATGACCTGAGCACCATGTGCGATATCCGCATCGCTGGCGAGGACGCGATTTTTGCCGAGAGTTTTTTGAGGGTCGGACTTATTCCGGGTGATGGCGGCGCATGGTTGCTACCGCGGATTATCGGACAGGCACGGGCGAACCAGATGCTGTTCACCGGCGAATTTATCGACGCCGCCAAAGCGCTGGATTACGGCCTGGTGTCGGAAGTCGTACCCAATGATAAGCTGCTCGAGCGTGCCTATGAACTGGCCGAAATGGTCGTCGGGCTGCCACCGCAGGCCATCCGCAAGACCAAGGAACTGGTGCGGACCGCGCAGAGCGTGACGCTGAAGGAAAATCTTGATCAGGCGGCTCTGTTCCAGGGCGTGTTGCAGCAGGCTGACGATCATCAGGAAGCGATTGATGCGATACTCGAGAAAAGAAAGCCCGTGTTCAAAGGGGCGTGAATCTGATTTGGCGGCCAGCGAGACAGCATTCCCGCGAAGACGGGAGCCTGTCTCCGGCCGGTGCATATAGGAAATTTCGGGAGATGGGCCCCTGCCTGCGCAGGGGTACCAGAAGGAGGGATAGAATGAACAAGACCGCTATTTTGATCGTCGCCTTGATGTCGGCAGCACCAACACTGGCAGTTCCTCCGCAAGGCATCGCCACCGAAGCGACCAAAGCCGCCAATGCCAAGGTCGCCGCCAGCCTGCCGATCGCCGACCAGACAGATTTCGAAAATGCAAATCGCGGCTTTCTCGCCAAGATTGCCGACGACAAGATTCTCAACGAAGACGGTTCCGTCGCCTGGGATTCGCGCCAGTTCGACTTTATCGAGGGCGCAGCACCCGACACGGTCAACCCTTCGCTCTGGCGGCAGGGCAAGCTGAACAGCATCCACGGCCTGTTCGAGGTCGTGCCCGGCATCTACCAGATCCGCGGCTATGATCTGGCGCAGATGACGCTGATCGCCGGCAAGACCGGCTGGATCGTCATCGATCCGCTGACCACGCCCGCTCCGGCCAAGGCTGGTCTGGCGCTGGCCAACAAGACGCTGGGCGACCGGCCGGTCGTGGCGGTGATCTTCACCCATAGCCACGGCGACCATTTTGGCGGCGTGTCCGGTGTCGCTTCGCCCGAAGACATCCAGTCGGGCAAGATACAGGTCATCGCACCGCACGGCTTTCTCGCCGAATCGATCGGCGAAAGCGTGATCGCCGGAACCGCGATGAATCGCCGGGTGCAGTTTCAATTCGGCACCGCTTTGCCGGTGGGCAAGGCCGGTCATGTCGGCGGCGGACTGGGCCAGAAAATATCGAGCGGCAATGTCGCGCTGATCCCGCCCACCAGATCGATCAGCAAGGACGGCGAGAGCCTGACAGTCGACGGCATCGCCTTTGACTTCATGGACGCCGGCGAAACCGAAGCGCCAGCCGAGCTGGTGTTCTACCTGCCCCGGTTCAAGGCGCTGCACACTGCAGAAGTGGTGACCCGTACCTTCCACAATGTCCTCACCCCGCGCGGCGCGCTGGTCCGTGACACGCTGAAATGGTCCAAGGTGATCGATGATATGCTCGCCCGCTATGGCGCGAAATCGGACCTGATGCTGGCTTCGCATCACTGGCCGACCTGGGGCAGCGACAAGGTGCAGGCGGCGCTGAAAAACCAGCGCGGCATCTATCGCTATGTCCATGACCAGACCATGCGTCAGGCCAATCAGGGCGCAACGATGGACGAGATTGCCGAGAATATCGGCGAACCGGATTTCGCCGCTACCGACTTTGGTGTGCGCGATTATTACGGCACGCTCAACCACAACAGCAAAGCGGTCTATCAACGCTATTTCGGCTGGTGGGACGCGGTCCCGGCCCATTATCATGCGCTGCCGCCGGTAGAAGCCTCGAAAAAATATGTCGCGGCTATGGGCGGCGCCAAGAAGGCTCTGGCGGTAGGCGAAAAGGCCTTCGAAGCCGGGGATTACCGCTGGGCAGCAACCGTTTTCAACCATCTCGTGTTCGCCGTTCCGGAGGATGAAACGGCCAAAAAATGGCTGGCCTCCACCTATGAACAACTCGGCTTCCAGACCGAAGCCGGAACGTGGCGGAATATCTATCTGGTCGGCGCCAAGGAGCTTCGCGAAGGCAATAACGTCAAGAATTCGATCAGCACGGCGAGTGAAAAGGTGCTGAACGGCATCCCGGCGGTCGACCTGTTCGATGCCATGGCAACCCGCTTCAACCCGGCCAAGATGCAGGGCGATGGCGGCATCATCCGCTTCTGGTTCCCCGACCGGAAAGAAGCGGTCAGCATAGATCTGGGCAAGAGCGTGATGTTCCCGCGCGGGGAAGATTATGACATCACCGCGGACGGATCGGATACGCAGATCACCATCAGCCGCGCCTTGTTCACCAAATTGCTGATGCGTGAGGCCAATCCGCTGGAGCTGATCCAGAACAAGGAAATGGTCATCAGCGGCAATGCGGCCTTAATGGCATCTATGTTCGGCGCGCTTGACGAGGTAGACCCGCAATTTGATATTGTGACGCCGTGACCGGATCTGCGCCAATCACCGTTCTTCCTGAGCCTGTCGAAGGACGCTTGCCAAGGTGCTTCGACAGGCTCAGCACGAACGGGTCTGCTGTAATAAGGATTGCCCATGCAAAGATTTAACTTCCCCGTCGTCCAGCCCGATCCTGCGCTTGAAGAATTGCGCAGCGAATTGCAGGCCTTCCTGAGCGAAGAGCGCAAGGCCGGCAATTTCCGGCCCGAACCGGAATGCTGGATGGCCTCCGCCGATCCGGAATTTTCAAAGAAGATGGGCAAGCGCGGCTGGATCGGCCTGACCTGGTCGAGCCAATATGGCGGCCACGACAAGAGCGCACTCGAACGCTATATCGTCACCGAGGAAACCTTGCGATCCGGCGCACCCGTCGGTGCCCACTGGATCGCCGACCGCCAGCACGCACCGATGTTGCTCAAACATGGCACCGAGGAACAGAAGCTCGACATATTACCGCGCATCGCTGCCGGTGAATGCTATTTCGCCATTGGCCTCAGCGAGCCGGGCGCGGGTTCCGATCTCGCCAATGTCAAAACCAAGGCCGAGAAAGTCGCCGAA
>TARA_R110000787_G_scaffold180076_1_pt1 | contig 31229 bp, 32 predicted proteins | sample TARA_R110000787 | Tara Oceans TARA_R110000787 (sample SAMEA4397920) | marine metagenome | biome: Polar Biome; feature: [DCM] deep chlorophyll maximum layer (ENVO:01000326); material: water (ENVO:00002006), including particulate matter (ENVO:01000060) such as... | depth 35 m | reverse complement strand
CGTTCTCCGACTTGGCCAAAATCGCAGCTTGGGGCCGACTGGGCCGTGATGCGGGCATTCTCGCCCTTGGGGTCGATGCAGATGACCGAACCGGGATAGTCGAGCAGATTGGGAATGATGGTCCCCACGCCCTTGCCGGTGCGCGTCGGCGCGATCGTCAGCAGATGGGCGCGACCGGCGTAGCGCAGCAGCTTGCCCGATTTGCGATCACGGCCGATCAGCAGGCCTTCGCCATTTTGGGCGAGCGGGCGCGTCTCGCGATCGGTGGCGAAGCGGGCCGAACCGTGGGTGTCATCGCCGGCAGGACCGCCATAGCGCAGGATCAGCGGTTGGAAGAGGGCGCGCAGCGTGACGAGGATGATGACCAGGCCCGTCATCATCATCACGATTTGGTAGATGTTGGAATCGCGGGGCAGGCCGAGCAGCTTGCCGAGGATCAGCGGCACGCCGAGGCCCAGCACCAGGCCGGTGATGAGGAACAGGACCACCACGCCGAACAGGTGGCGGATCAGCGCGACCGGACTGGTGACCAGGGCCGTAATCGCCCATATCGGCTGTTCGCGCGCGATACGGGCGAGGTTGCGGATCGCGCGGCCGAGCTGGCGGAACCATTCCATAGCCGACTACCTGTCCGTCCCGATCGTCGCCGGCGAGATGGCCAGCGCCGGGTCAGCGTCGGGATGATCTAACAACTTGAGGACGATCGCGGTGGCGAGGGGAGGGGGCACGGCTTCCTCGCGCAGCATGTCGAACAGGGCGTGTTCGTCGGCGTCGAGGTCCATGCCTTCGATCGCGAGATTGGCGCGGGCTTCGGCATCGCCTTCGCGCCACAGAGCGATTTCGGCGGGGGTGCCGCGCACATAATCGAGCGCGCGGACCTGGGCGCGGATCGCCTCGACATCGAGCCTGTTCATGGTGCGTCACTCCCTTCCGCTTCCGCGTCGAACGCGCGTTTGCCGCGCCGCTTCCACAGCTCCAGCATGTTGTCGGCATCCTCGCCCTGGGCGCGCGCGGCGAGATCGAGCATCGCGCCGTAGAGAGTCGCGCGATCATCGTCGGTCAGATCGACGAGGCCGGCTTTCTGGACGAGGCCGCCCAGCTCGATCAGGTGGCGCGTGCGTTCGCGGCGGGCCACGACCCATCCTCTCGTATCGGCGCGGCGCGCGGCGGCTTCAACCCTGCGCCTCGCCTGTGCCAGTTTGGTTTCCGCCTTGTGCATTGCTGCTAGTGCGTCGCCCAGCCTTGCGCCCGCGTCCTTGAAAGAAGGCTGCGCCATCGGAGCGCCACGCCTCCCGGTTTCCCTCAACCTGCGCTTCGGCGACGATGTGGAGCAGCGCCCCGGTCAGCACATCGGCGTCGAGCGCATCGGCCCCGGTGGAGGTGACGAGTTCGCCGAGCTGCTGGACCTTCTTTGCCTTGAGCGTGCGGGCCTTGTCGCCGAGCGCCCGCAGTTCGGCGTCATAGTCGCGGACCTTGCGCATGTTGTCTCCCTCGCGGCCGTGAACAGAAGCGGCAGAATAGCATGATCGCATATGGAGGAAACGGCTCCGATCCGAAAATGCGGCGAAGTCAATCACAGGAACGATAGAGAGTGTGAGTGCGCGCTTATACATCGTTGCCGACGTGCGCTAAGTAGGGCAGTGTGCGGAGCGTCATGGCGATCTACCATTTCTCCGCCAAGGTTGTGAGCCGCGCCAACGGTTCGAGCGCGGTTGCGTCGGCTGCCTACCGTTCGGCATCCGAGCTGCACGATGAGCGGCTTGGGCGGAACCACGACTTCTCGAACAAGGCCGGTGTCGTGCATTCCGAAATGCTGCTGCCCGAAGGCGCGCCGGAGTGTTTAAACGACCGCGCCACCTTGTGGAATGAAGTCGAGGCGGGAGAGAAGCGCAAGGACGCGCAACTGGCGCGTGAAGTAGAGTTCTCGATCCCGCGCGAGCTGAACCAGAAACAGGGCGTCAGCCTGGCCCGCGATTTCGTGAAAGAGCAGTTTGTGAAGCGCGGCATGGTCGCGGACCTCAATGTGCATTGGGACATCGGCAAGGACGGAAGCCCCAAGCCGCACGCGCATGTGATGCTGTCGATGCGCGAGGTTGGCCCTGACGGGTTCGGCCAGAAGGTGCGCGAATGGAACAGCAATGCGCTGCTGAAGGAATTGCGCGAGGCGTGGGCCGATCATGTCAACGAGCGCCTAGCCCACCTCGATATCGACGCGCGCATCGATCACCGGACGTTGGAAGCGCAGGGGATCGAGCTTGAGCCTCAGCACAAGATCGGGCCTGCCGGATCGCGCCGTCTCGATCGCGGCGAGGACGCCGAGCGCGCCGACGATCATGTGCGGATCGCGCGGGAAAATGGTGAGAAGATCATTGCCGAGCCGGGAATCGCGCTCGATGCGATCACGCGCCAACAGGCGACGTTCACGAGCCGCGATCTGGCGATGTTCGTCCACCGGCACAGCGATGGTAAGGCGCAGTTCGACTTGGCCATGAGCGCGGTGCGGTCCTCGCCCGAGCTGGTGCAGTTGGGCAAGGACGGGCGCGGCGAGGATCGGTTTACCTCCCGCGACATGATCGACACCGAGCAGCGGTTGGAACGCGCCGCCGATCGGCTTGCCGACAGGACCGGGCATGGTCTCCCGGCAGCGTCGTTGCAAAGGGGGCTGGACGCTGCCGGGAGTGAGGGCCTGATACTCGGGGGAGACCAGCAGGCCGCGTTGGCGCATATAACCGGCGAGAAGGATATTGCCATCGTGGTCGGCTACGCCGGCACCGGCAAATCGGCCATGCTGGGGGTCGCGCGCGACGAATGGGAGCGCGCCGGCTATCAGGTGCGCGGGGCGGCGCTGTCGGGGATCGCGGCAGAGAGCCTGGAGGGCGGATCGGGCATCGCGTCGCGCACGATCGCCAGTCTTGAATATCAGTGGGAGCAGGGCCGCGAGCAGCTTGGTCCGCGCGATGTGCTGGTGATCGACGAGGCGGGCATGATCGGCACGCGGCAGATGGAGCGGGTGCTGTCAGCGGCCGAGCGGGCGGGCGCGAAGGTGGTGCTGGTCGGAGATCCCGAGCAGTTGCAGGCGATCGAGGCGGGCGCGGCGTTCCGCAGCCTTGCCGAGCGGCATGGCGCGGCCGAGATCAGCGAGGTTCGCCGGCAGCATGAGGATTGGCAGAAGGATGCTACGCGGGCGCTGGCGACGGGCCGCACAGGCGAGGCCGTCCATGCCTATGCCGAGCATGGCATGGTGCAGGCGGGGGACACGCGCGAGCAGGCGCGGGCCGAGCTGGTGGACCGTTGGGACGCGCAGCGCAGCGCCGATCCGGACAAGACCCGGATTATCCTCACCCATACCAATGCCGAGGTGCGCGACCTGAACCTGGCCGCGCGCGATCGGCTGCGTGCCAGCGGCGAATTGGGCGACGATGTGCGCGTGGCGGCCGAGCGGGGATCGCGGGAGTTCGCCAGCGGCGACCGCATCATGTTCCTGAAAAACGAGCGCGGGCTTGGCGTGAAGAACGGTTCGCTGGGCAAGGTCGAGCGGGTGTCGCCTGACAGCATGGCGGTGCGGCTCGACGATGGCCGTAGGATCGCGTTCGACCTCAAGGACTATGCCCATGTCGATCATGGCTATGCGGCGACGATCCATAAATCGCAGGGTGTGACGGTCGATCGGGCGCATGTGCTGGCGACACCGGGGATGGACCGCCATTCGGCCTATGTGGCGCTGTCGCGGCATCGCGAGGGCGTGCAGCTCCATTATGGCCGTGATGACTTCGCCGACACCGGCAAGCTTGTCCGCACGCTGGGCCGGGAGCGGGCGAAGGACATGGCGTCGGATTATCCCCGCGATCCCGATCGGGAGATTCGTGCTTTTGGCAACCGACGCGGCATTGAGGCCGGGACGGTGTTCCCGAAAGACCGGGGGCGGATCGATGATGTCGGTGCGGAGGTCTCGCCTGTCGAGCGAGAATCTCCGGCAGCGCCGGAGCGGGAGGCCGCGGGCGAGCCAGCACCGCGGCGCGGTATGTTTGACGGCTTCAAGCCGCGGCCGAACGAACGCGCGGCCGCGCCGGGGCAGGGGAAGACTGGGCCCAAACGCGGCATGTTCGATGGGTTGAAGCTATCGGCTGAGCCGGTGAAAGGTGCTGAGCGCTCGCCCCAGCGTGCCGATCGCGATGAGGATCGCGATTACACCCGCGCCGTCGAGCGGGCATCGCGTTCGGCCGAGGCGGTGTTGCAAGCACGGGCATCGGGCGGCGTCGTGCTCGAGCACCAGAAGGTCGCGCTGGAACGTGCGACCCAAGCGCTCGATCAGATCAGGCCGGGAGCCTCACGCGATTTATCATCAGCGGCGCAGCGTGATCCCGCCTTGTTGCGCGATGCGGCGGCGGGGCGCAGCGGTCCGATGATCGAGGCGATGGCGCAGGAGGTCCGAGTGCGCGCCGATCCGGATCTTCGCGCCGATCGCTTCGTGGAGCGTTGGCAGGGACTCCAGCAGCAGCGCAGCGTCGCAGAGCAGGGCGGCGACCGGGCGGGCACAGCGCGTGCCACCACGGCGCTGGAGGGACTGGCGAAGGGGCTGGAGCGCGATCCGCAGGTGGAATCGCAGCTTCGCAACCGCCGTCCCGAGCTTGGCTTGGAGAGGGACATCGGACGCGATCTCGCCCGCGAGCTGGCGCAGACGCTCGAACGCGGCCGTGACCATGGGATGAGCCGATAGGGGAAATATGATGGAGCCAGACGGTTATCGCGAAACAAACGGCCCCGGCGATGATCCCGCCGAAGCGTTCGAGCGGCTGCGCGGTGAGGTGTCGCTGCTCCGTCATGCGATCGGTGCGCTGACGACCGCGCGCGAGAATGTCGAGATTCCCGATTATGAGCCGACATTGGCGCGCACTGAAAAAGTGATGGCGGCGCTGGTGCAGCAGATCGAAAGCATGCGTAAAAGCCCGGCCTTCACGCTGACCCCGGAGCAAATGTCGCGGGAAATCGTGTCATCCGCGCTTCACGCCCGCCGTGAGGATCAGTGGCTGATTACCGAAGCCCGCACGGGCCTCGACCAGGCGGTGCGCGATATCGGCAACCGGGTCGCCTCGGCGCGCCGGGGTGATGAGCAAAATCGCTGGCTGTATATCGTAGGCGGCGGCGGCCTGATGCTGGGGCTGCTGCTCTACGCGGCGCTCGCCGGCCCGATCGCGCGGACGATGCCGGCGAGCTGGCAATGGCCTGAGCGCATGGCGGCCCGCACGCTCGACGCGTCGAGCTTATGGTATGCGGGACAGCAGTTGATGCAGCGCGCTGCGCCTCAGAGCTGGGCGATGATCGTCGCGGCCAACCCGCTTGCCGATGGCAACCGCAGGGCGCTGGAAGCGTGCCGCGAGGCCGCCGCCAAGGCCAAGAAGGCGGTGCGCTGCGCGATCGAGGTGAAGCCAGAGGTGCAGCGTTGACGCCTATGGTGAAGGCAGCCTGTAAAACGTAGCTGTTCATGGCAGATTAGTGCCCTCTTAATCCATATCTACTAAGCGCCAGATATAGGAAATCATTAAATGTCGGATTGGCTTGGCTTCACACTTCATGTTGTATGAATACAGGAAATGGCACATCGGCCTCCGCTCCCGCTGCATGATACCGATTTCACTCACGTCCAAGCGCCCGCGTCTAGCAGAGCTTGACGCATTGCGGGGTATTGGTGCCATACTGGTCATGAACTTCCATTATTCGACGCGCTTTCAGGAAATGTTCCCCAAAGCGGCGCATGTGCCATTCCATATTTTCGGCGGCAATTACCGCGTTCTGCTGTTCTTTGCGATTTCTGGTTTCGCTATCTTTTTCACTGTGAAACATCTGCAATATGGGATGGATTTCATCGTCAATCGGTTCGTGCGCTTGTTTCCCGCATATTGGGGAGCAATTATCATCACCCTGACAACCCAATATCTTGGCGACATTCCTGCGCTGGACATTGCGTTGTCCGCCATCCTTGTTAACTTCACTATGCTCCAAAGCTTCTTTTATCTTCCAGGCGTGGATGGCGCATACTGGACGCTGGCGATCGAGCTTTCCTTTTATGCGTGTATGCTTTCCCTATGGCGGATCGGGGCGCTGCGTCGCATTGAAAGCGCTATCCTGGGATGGCTTGCTCTCAAATGGGTGATGTTCTTCTGGCACGGAATGCCCACCCCGGTCGCCGAACTGCTGGTGCTGCAATGGGTGCCCTTCTTCACGATCGGCATCCTCACTTATCGCATCTGGTCAGGGCAGCGACGATGGCGAGATCAAGCACCTTATTTGATGGCGGTGTTGCTCACGATTGCCGGGACCGAATCGCTCGATCTCCTTTTGGCCGCGATCGTCATCATCTCCTGTTTCGCATTGATGATCGAAGGCTATCTGCGCTGGCTGTGCATCCGCCCGTTGATATGGGTAGGTAGTATCAGCTACTCCCTCTATCTCGTGCATCAGCATGTTGGGTTCGTCATAATGCTGACGGGTAATCGTTTCGGCGTGAATCCTTTCGCAAGCTACGTATTGGCGATCATTGTCGCCATCGCCCTTGGCGCGACCCTCAACCGCCTTGTGGAACGGCCAGCAGGCAAATGGCTTCAAGGCAAATGGGACCAGTATCGCATGGCGCGCACGGTTGAGGCCACAGCGGCCACCTGATGCTGTTCCATGGCATTTCACGGCGCTGGATTCTATTTCGCCGTCAAATGGCGCTGGGTCGGCAATCTCGGCGTGGACCTTCCTACTGAGGTGGCCCCGCTTTCTTGGACAGATTGGCGGCTGAGTTAAGCTACTCCCCGTTGTCGTTCATGCCCCTCATGATCTGATTGCCCGTTCTATGGCGCGGCAATGCAACTGCGCCGAGATTGATAGGCCATGATGAGCAGCTTCGACCATCGCCCGCCTCCGGTCCACGCTCATCGACCGAAGGCTTTCGCTAAAAAATCCCGCTCCACGACCAGTTGCTCGATCTTGGCCGCATCGCCAGCCCCTGAGAAGGTGCCTGCCATCCCGTTGATGGTCTGCCGCTTCCACGACGCGATCATCGTATGGTGGACGCCATGCTTGACCGCCAGTTCCACCAGCGTCAGATCACCCCGGATCGCTTCCAGCGCCACTTTGGCTTTGAAATCGGCGCTGTAGCGCTTCCTCGTCGTCTTCATTCCCGTACCAATCTTTCAGGTCGGAAGTAGCTTAACACCTGTCCGAAAGACCGGCACCACCTCACTATCGATTCCATCAAGCATTTGGACGGAATCCCTTCCTGATGCGCTTCTTGGCCGGGTTGGATGGTCGTGCGGGTCGGAGGTGTCGTTGAAACAGTCTATCGGTGATCTCGAGCATTTTCCCGAAGTTGCGCCTCATCTTCTTGAGTTTCAGACCCGCAAGGATGCCGGTGCAGCGAAAGCTGTGGACCAATTGCGATCCGACCGGAACAGGCGTCAGCGAATAGCTCTCCTCAAAGGCGAGCAGCCAGCCAAATCCAAAATGGAATATGACCTGTCGTTGCGGCTCGATTACTATGATGCGTGCGTCGATCGTGAAGAAGCGCTTTTTCGAGTTCAGCCGGAACGAGTATTGGACAGGTCCGCCCACGACGAGCGGACCATCAATTCGTATGAAAGGATTCCACCGCTCATAATTGTCGAACCGGGTCAAGGCCGTCCAGACCTTTGGGGGCGAGGCATGCAGGACTGTTTCATTCTCTACTAAAAACACGCGTCTCTCCTCGTGCGGTCGGGCAGCAGGATCAGTCGAACAAATCCGAAAGAAAGCCGCGCCTGCGGTTTTGTCCGTGGTGGCCCGACCGATGGCGATCATCGTCATAGTGCCCCGCCCGGCTGGGACGTGGCTGCGCGTCGTCACGTGATTGCGATGGCATTGCGGCTTCGGATCGTTCGATGATTTTGTCGAGCTCTCCTCGGTCGAGCCACACGCCCCGGCACTGGGGGCAGAAATCGATTTCCACGCCTTGGCGATCCGAAATCGACAGGGTGACTTTGCAAACAGGGCAGAGCATGCTCTGGGAGGCTGCGGGGGACAAATTCATGTTCAATCTCCTCTTCCTGGGACAAAAGCCTAGCGCCGCCCGCCCAGGAGCCGATAACAAGCCGATGATCTGATGCGGATTGCGCTCCAGCAGTATCGCCCAGCGCAGCAAGCGGTGTTGACGGTTCCGCGCCGCGATGCTCCTCGCTGGCGTCCAGCGTCTGGTGAAGGCGCGAACGGGCTGCGTCCATTGGGGCGGCTGAGAGGTCGTTATGGGCTTGTCTGGCTGCCGACGTCATTTTTGGCGGCACGCTTGAGCGGACGAGAACAGCGCAGCGTAAGGAAGGTGGTGGCGCTCAGGATGACGGCGATGTCGTAGAGGCCATAATCCACCGCCGCGCCGAGCGCCCCGGTAGCCCATAGGCTGGCTGCTGTTGCCGTGCCCGACGCTTTGCTGCCCTTCTTCAGGATTGCGCCACCCCGGATAAAGCCGACGCCGGTAGAGCTTTGTGCCCGTGATCGGCATCAACCAGAGGCGGTCGAGAGCGGCATCTGCAGGGAGGCACGAGGCGACCTGCTTTTCGAATTGCGGCCAGTCCCCGCCCGAGATTACCGCCACGCCGGTGACGGCGAGCAATCGGGCGAGAGTCGCGGCCATCTCCTGTGACAATGGCCGCTTGCTCTCCGCAAGCGTGCCGTCGAGGTCGAAGGCGATCAGCCACTTCATGCCGCCTTCCCTGCCGGATCGCGGTAGGCGAGCAGCCTGAGCGCATTGATGACGACGAGCAGCGTCGATCCCTCATGAACCGCCACCGCTGGCCCAATGCCGAGGCCGAGGATGGTAGCAGGCACCAGGAAGGCGACGACACCCAGGCTGACGAAGACGTTCTGCCGGATGATTCCACGGGTATGGCGGCTAAGACCGACTGCGAATGGCAGGTGCGCCAGATCGTCGGCCATCAGCGCCACGTCGGCTGTCTCCAGCGCAACGTCCGACCCCGCCGCGCCCATCGCGATGCCGACCGTGGCGCTTGCCATCGCCGGCGCATCGTTCACGCCGTCGCCCACCATCGCGACCTTGTCTTCGCCGGCGAGCTTCTTGATCGCGGCAACCTTGTCTTCGGGCATGAGGTCGCCCCACGCTTCGTCGATCCCGACTTCGTCGGCGATCGCTTCGGCGACTTTCTGGTGATCGCCGGAGATCATTATCATCCGCGACACGCCCATCTCGTGCAGCCGACGCAACGCGGTCTTGGCAGCTTCGCGAGGCGTGTCCATCAGGCCGATCGCGCCCAGGTCGCGGTCCCCCTTGCGGACCACCATTGTCGTGCGGCCGTTCTCGCGCAGCTTCGCGATTGCGTCCTGCGCGCCCTGCCCCAGCGCCGGAATGCCCTCACTTCCGAACATCTCGGCCTTGCCGATCCACACCGTCTCGCCATCCACGCTCGCGGTGACGCCCCGACCGGTCAGGCTCTTGAGGTCGCCGGCAGTCGGCACGGCACGATCGTTCAGACGTTCGCGGCCGTCCTTGACGATCGCTTGGGCCAGGGGATGGTCGCTCAACGCTTCGACGGCGACAGCCAGCGCCAGCAACTCGCCTTCATCGGCGCCATCGACGGGCACGACATCAGTGATGCGCGGACGACCTTCGGTCAGCGTGCCCGTCTTGTCGAAAGCGATCGCTTTGAGCGACCCGAGGTTTTCGAGCGGTGCACCGCCCTTCACGAGCACGCCGCCCCGCGCTGCACGGGCAACGCCCGACAGGACCGCGCTCGGCGTTGCGATCGCGAGCGCGCACGGGCTTGCCGCCACCAGCACCGCCATCGCGCGATAGAAGCTGTCGCGGAACGGCTCGTCGACGACCACCCATGCGAACAGCAGGAGCACTGACAGGACCAGGACGGCGGGCACGAAGATCCGTTCGAACCGGTCGGTGAAGCGCTGCGTCGGCGACTTCTGCGTCTCCGCTTCGCTCACCATCTTCACGACCTTGGCAAGCGCGCTTTCATTGGAACGGCGTGTCACCTCGATCTCGATCGCGCCGCCGCCGTTGATCGTACCAGCAAAAACCCGGCTTTCCGCGTCGACTGCATCGGGCTTGGCGCGTGCCGCTGCGGCATCTGCGACCGGCACCTTGTCGACCGGGATGCTTTCACCCGTGACCGGGGCCTGGTTGATCGCGCTGGTGCCCTTGATGACGAAGCCGTCGGCAGGCAGGCGCTCGTTCGGGCGGACGATGGCAATGTCCCCGACGACCATCTGCTCGACCGGGATTTCGCTGGTCTGCCCGCCGCGTCGCACGGTCGCGGTTTCGGGCGCGAGCTTCGCCAGCGCCTCGATCGCCTTCTTGGCGCGGCCCATTGCATAATGCTCAAGCGCATGGCCGAGGCTGAACAGGAACAGCAGCAGCGCACCTTCGGCCCATGCGCCCAGCGCAGCGGCGCCGGCCGCAGCGACCAACATCAGCGTGTCGATCTCGAACTTCTTCATCCGGAGGTTGTCGATCGCCTCGCGCAGCGTGAAGAATCCGCCGAAGAAATAGGCTGCGATATAGCAGGCGGTCGGCAGCCATTCGGGCGCGCCAGCGACCAGCCTCTCGATCGCGTAGCCGATCCCCAGCAGCGCGCCACAGGCGAGCGCGAAGATCAGCTCGGTATTGGGGCCGAGAAATTCGGCGTGGCTATGGTCGTGGCCATCGCCGGGGCCGTGCTTCTCTTCGCCCGCGCCGTGGCCCCCGGGGCCGTGGTCGTGGCCGGCATGTTCATCGGCAGCGACCCGCTTGCCCACCCTCACCTTCAGCTTGCGAAGCGCAGCGCGCACCTCCTCTTCGGTGGTTTCGCGGCGATCATATTCGACCCGGACAGACCCGCTGGTGCTGGCGCTTGCCTGGACCACGCCGGGCAAGGCGCACAGCGCATCGCTGACCGTGCGCGCCCGACGTTCGTGGTTGATCCCCGTCACCTGCCAGATCGCATGGCCGTAGCGCTCGGTGATTTCGGCACCTGCGGCGCGCACCATTTCGCGCAACCGTGGCAGCGGCAGCTTGGCGGCATCGAAATGGATGCACAGCGCCGCTGGCGTGTTGCCGTCGAGACAGATCACATGCGCCCGCTCGACACCTTCGCGCTTTGACAGGGTTGATACGAGACGGTCCAGGCAGGCATCGGCCGCATCAGGCAGGTCCGGCAACAACACTGGAATGTCGAGTTCGAGCTTGTCGTTCATGACGACCTCCTTTCGCTTTTCTTGGTTTCGGCGCGCGCGTCGCGCAGGATTTCGACACCGCCCTTGATGGCGATGATGGCGGTGGCGAAGCCGACCAGCAGGTCCGGCCAATTGGTACCCAACCACAGCACCAGCACGCCGGCGATCAGGATGCCGCCGTTGGAAATGAAGTCGTTGAAGCTGAAGGTGGTTGCGGCCCGGAGATTGACGTCCGGATCCTTGAGGCGCTGGAGCAGCCGCAGGCAGAGGTAATTCACGACGCCGGCGATCGCGGACATGACCATCATGGTAGGTCCGATGGGCTCGCTGCCCTGCACGTAGCGCCGTCCGACATCGATCAAGATGCCGCCCGCGAAGATCAGCAGCATGACGCCCGAAGCGACCGCGGCGCGTGTCTTCCATGTCTGGCCCCGGGTGAGCGCCACAAGGCTCAGCGCATACACAGCCGTATCGGACAGGTTGTCGACGCCGTTGGCGATCAGCGCGCTCGAGTCCGCGAAGAAGCCGGAAACGAAGAAGCCCGCAGCGATCGCCGCGTTCAGCAGCAGGACGATCCACAGTGTGCGGCGCTCCTGCCCGCCATTGTTGTCGTTGCCCGGGATCATCCCATCATCTCCTCAAGTGTCAGCAGGGCCAGGAAGCCGACGAAAAACATCGAGCTGATGAGCGGGGTGTCGGGTTTCTCGTGCGCCTCGACCAGCAACTCCTCCGTGACGAGGTAGAGCAGCGCCATCAGCCCGAAGCTGAGGAAGCCGGCGATCATCACCGGCGACAGCGCGGCGACCGGCACGGCAGCGAGCGCGCCGATCGGCAGCAGCAGGGCCAATGCCGAGACGATCACGATGATGCGCAAGCGCGAGCGATAGGTTTCCGCCAGCTCGTCGGTCAGCGTCAGTCCCAGAAATAACACTTCCAGAGTGAGCGCGATCGTCAGCAGGAGACCTGCCTTCTCGCCCGCCACGAAAGCGAGGCCGAGCACCAGGCCGTCGACCAGAATGTCGATGCCGATCGCGGCGAGTAGCGCCATCGGCCCCTTGAAGCGGGCCTCAAGAGCCTTGAGCCCCAGCATGGTCGCGACGCCCGCCGCCCCGCCGATCAACGTCGCGCTGGGCGATGCCTCATGCTTGACCTGCGGCAGGATTTCGGTCGCTGCCGCCGCGAACACGACGCCGGCAGCGAGATGCTGTAGGCCCGCCACGAGGCCAGGTTTCAACTTGGTGCGGCTCGCGACAATCGCGCCGAGCACGACCGCCAGCACAGGCGCAAGCGTATAGAGCAGTGCCTGCATTTCCTAGGACTCCTCCGGGGTTCGGTGGCAGACGCGGATCTTCCCGCGTCGCGTGAACGCGATCGATCCGCCCGCCACGACAGCCCGCGAATGGTCGCCGCGAAACTCGTCACCGGTTCGCTGCGCGCGCAGGATCTCGGTCCTGCCCTTCGGCAGCCAGGTGACGGCCATTTTCAAGCCGTCATCGATGAAGTCGACATCGGCGCGTGTGCCGTCGTCGCAGTACATGATGCGCTGCGCGATTAGTTTCGACGTCAGATGCTTTTCATGCGCCGGCTCGGTAGGCTGGGTCGGCGCTGGATTACACGCCCCAACAGCCAAGCCGGCGGCGATAACGGCACCGAGGCGCGAGATAGTCCGAGCGGGCAGATGCAGCAAGGCGCATATCGCCCTCACCACAGCACACCGTGGACCGGCGCCAGCGGCTCGGGGGCCGACAGTCCCGCCGTTTGGAGAAGGTCGATCTCTATCGTGCGGCACATGGCGGTCAGCGGCACGTCATGGACGCTATTGGCGAACGGATCGGTCAGATCCTCGCCGATGCTTAGCACTGCTAGAAACACGAGGCCGATCAGCGTCGATCCGATCGGCGTGGCGAGGCCGAGGGATTCTACCAGCGCGATCGGCAGAAGCACGCAAAACACGCGCGTGAAGAGGTTCGGGAAGAACCGAAAGCCATTGGGCAGCGGCGTATTCTTGATCCGTTCCATGCCGCCTTGCGCATTGGCGATGTCGATCAGGACGCGCTCTACGGTCGCTTGCTGGATGGGGTTGATCCGGCCCTCCGCGAGTGCGTCGGCATAAATGCCCGATATGTCCTCCAAGAGTGCGTTGGCTGGATTGAGACGACCGAGCGCCTTGTCGGCGACGTCCGTGTCGGCAACCCGGGCAATCTCTTCATAGGGCGACTGTCGGCGAAGCTGGCAGCGCATCGAATGCGCAAAAGCGATCTGACGCAGAATGACGTCGTGCTGCAGCTCAATGCCATCGGGCTCCCCCTTGGTCAGGCTGCGCGTGATCCGGGCCAGGCTACGCGACGCATTGATGAGCGCGCCCCATAGTGCGCGCGCCTCCCACCAGCGCGCATATGCAGCGTTGGTCCGGAACCCCATGAACAGCGCGATCGCAGTGCCGAACAGCGCCGTTGGCAAAGGCGGTTCCTCGATCGGGGTCATCATATGGAATGCCGTCACGGCCACGTCCCACATGAACAGGATCGTGAGTGGCTTCCAAACCTCGTTAATGATCTGCCTAAATCGTGGCCTTGTGCCGACAATCATACCAGTTACGTCCCAATTCTCCCTGCGATCGTCATCCGATCGGCATGTTCATGATGTCTCGATAAGCGGACAGCAGCTTGTTCCGGACCTGCAGCGTCGCCTCGAACGTAATGGATGCGCGGCTCTGGATGAGTGCGACGGTCGCAATGTCGGTGGTCTCGCCACGTTCAAATGCTTCGGTGACGACATCCTCTTGCTCCTGGGTTTCATTGACCTTCGCGACCACGGCGTTGAGCGTGTCGGCGAAGCTCGAAGCCGAAGCGGTCGGAGCGACGCTCGGCGCTGCCGTCGGCAGCGCCTCGCGCAAGACGCGGCTTCGCGCGACCATTTCGGCACGAATGGCCATCACATTCGAGATCGACGTGTCAGGCATCACTCCTCTCCGGTTGCAGTGTGATGTGTCGGAGGAGGGAACGGCTCATCGGGTGCCCTCCCGCTCGCAGGTCCGGGTGCGGCCATCGCCTTCCACGATCGTGAGCTGCGACCCCTTGAAGGTCGCGGTGCCCGTTTCGCCGACATATTGCAGGCCCTGCGCCGGCGCCGTCAGCGTCATCGGCGGTCCATTATTGGTGCGCCGCAAGTCGATCTGCAGTCCGTTATCCTTGTAGTCGACGAACAGCGGCTCCCCGTTGGAACAGCGATACGGGTGTCGGCCCATTTCCCCCGTCGCCACAGCGCTGTCGGACGAATGGATTTGCTGCTCGGTCGGCGGGGCCTGCGGCTTGCTTTCCGAGCAAGCCACCAGTCCGCCAACGAAGACCAAGACGGGTAGCGCCCGCTTCCAGTTCATCATCGGGTCTTCCTCCTGTAGCGGGAGGGGACACGCTGGCGATTGGTCCCACGGGTAGGCTGACCCACCCGCCAGCGCAGATAGGCCGCAAGCCGATCGTCGGCCTCGACCATCAGGGAATGCAGGCGGCGCAGCATCATCGCCGCGAACGGCAGGGAAAGTGCCCCACCAAGCGTGCAGCTATGCGTTAGCTTGGTGCCGCGATCGTCGCCTGCCAGCTCGTACCGCTCTTCGAGCGTGAACAGGTACGGGATGCCGCAGGACCAAGCGTAGGCGTGCGGCTTGTCTATTTGATCGACCTGGGCGGGCGTCCGGATCGGCCGCGTAATGCCCTGGATCGCGAACGTGCATTCCGTGTCGCCGAGGCGGGACCGATTATCGAGAAATGCTAGTGGGCTCCATGCCTGGCGATGATCCGGATCAGTCAGCACCGACCAGATGCGTAGAGGCCCACCGTGAAGCATCGAGCTGGTAATGGTTCGAGGCATATCCCCATCTCCAAGAGATGAGCAGGGCGATCGTGGACCGCCCCGCGCACCCATCAAGCCAAGTCGTTCGCGAAGGTCTGACCGTGGTCGTCCCCTTCATGCGCTTCATTGTAGTGCTCGGGCGTCTCGATCGCCTTCTGCCCAAACCGGGCATAGAGCGTCGGCAGCACGAACAGCGTCAGCAGCGTCGCCGAGATCAGGCCGCCGATGACGACCGTCGCCAAGGGCTTCTGCACTTCCGCGCCCGCGCCCGCGCCCAACGCCATTGGCACGAAGCCGAGGCTGGCGACGAGTGCGGTCATGATGACGGGCCGCAGACGCTGCATAGCACCTACATAAGCGGCTTCTTCTCGGCTCATGCCCGATCGGATCAGGTCCTGGATCGAGCTGACCATGACGAGGCCGTTGAGGACCGCGATGCCCGACAATGCGATGAAGCCCACCGCCGCCGAGATCGAGAAGTCCATGCCGCGCGCGAACAGCAGCAAGACGCCGCCCACCAGCGCGAAAGGCACGCCGGTGAACACGATCGCGGCATCGCGGACCGATCCCAGCGCCCCGTAGAGGAGCAACAGGATCAGGATGAAGCAGGCCGGAATGACCAGCTTCAGCCGTTCGCTCGCCGATTGCAGGTTCTCGAACTGACCGCCCCATTCGAGATAGGCACCGGCAGGCAGCCGGACTTGGCTGCCGATCGCCGCCTGCGCATCTGCAACGACGCTACCGACGTCGCGACCACGCACGTTAGCTTGCACCACCACGCGGCGCTTGCCGTTCTCGCGGCTGATCTGGTTAGGACCGTCGACGACCTTGATGTCGGCGACGCTGGACAGGGGCACGTAGCCGCCCCCGGCCAACGGCACCTGTACTTGCTCGAGCAGGCCGACGTCCGCCCGCTGCGCTTCGGACAGCCGGATCACCACCGGGAAACGGCGATCACCCTCGAATATCTGACCCGAGGTGCGGCCGCCTATTGTCGCGGTGACGGTATCCTGCACATCCTGCGCGGTGACACCCAGACGCGCCATCGCGTCCCGATTGACGCGAATGTCGAGCATGGGCAGGCCCGTTGTTTGCTCGACCTTCACGTCCGCCGCGCCCTGCGTTTTGCGCAGCACGGCGGCGATTTGTTCGGCCGTCCGGTTCATCGTGTTGAAGTCGTCGCCGAACACCTTCACCGCGATGTCGCCGCGTACGCCGGCGATCAGTTCGTTGAAGCGCATCTGGATAGGCTGGGTGATCTCATAGGCATTGCCCGGAATCTTCGCGAGATTACCTTCGATCCGGCTGACCAACTCCTCCTTAGGAAGCGCGGGATTTGGCCAATCCTTGCGCGGCTTCAGGATGACGAACATGTCGGTGGCGTTGGGCGGCATCGGGTCGGAAGCCAGTTCCGCCGTGCCCGTCTTGGAATAGACGAACGCCACTTCCGGCTGCTTCGACATCATCCGTTCGATCGGCACCTGCATCGCCTGGCTTTGCTGGACCGACGTAGCTGGGATGCGCAGCGACTGGATGAGCAGATCGCCTTCGTCGAGCTGCGGCAGGAACACCGAGCCGAGCGTGGTGAAGGCGAGCGCCGCCACGACCAGGCTGCCGACACCCGCACCGATCGTCAGGGTCGGGCGCTTCATCGCCCGGTCAAGACCGGGTTCGTAGCGCTTCTTCAGCCACGTGATGATGCGGCCGTCCTTCTCCTCGACCTTCTTCGACAGCCAGATCGCAATCATGGCGGGCACGAAAGTGATCGAGAGGATGAAGGCGAAGGCAAGCGCGATGATGACGGTGAGCGCCATCGGCACGAACGTCTTGCCCTCCACGCCCGTAAGCGTGAGCAGCGGGACATAGACGAGGATGATGATCGCCTGCCCGTAGACCGAGGGACGGATCATCTCACGTGCGGCGGCTGCCACGGTCGCGAGCCGTTCTCTGACGTTCAGCAAGCGGCCTTCATGATGCTGTTGCTCGGCAAGCCGTCTCAGCGCGTTCTCCACAATGATGACGGCGCCGTCGACGATCAGACCGAAATCCAACGCGCCAAGGCTCATCAGATTGGCCGAGACGCCGGCGCGCAGCATCCCGAAGCCGGTCAGCATCATGGTGATCGGGATAACCAGCGCCGCAATCAGGGCCGCGCGGAAGTTGCCGAGCAGGAGGAAGAGAACGACGATGACCAGCACCGCGCCTTCCGACAGGTTCTTGGCAACCGTCTTGATCGTCGAGTTGACCAGTTCGGTGCGATTGAGCACCGGCTGAATCACGACGTCGGGCGGCAGCGAAGCATTGATCGTCTTTAGCTTCTCGGCGACTGCGGTCGACACGACCCTGCTGTTCTCGCCGATGCGCATGATCGCGGTGCCGACGACGACTTCCGTGCCGTTTTCCGAGGCCGAACCCATGCGGATCGCCTGACCGGTCTTCACCGTCGCGACTTGTTCGACCGTGATCGGCACGCCGTTACGTGTCGCGATCACGGTCCTGGCCAACTCGCTGGCATTGCGCACAAGCGCATCCGAGCGGACAGCCAGGCCTTCGCCATTGCGATTGACGAAGCCACCACCGACGCTGGTGTTGTTGCGCTCCAGCGCATTGCCCAGATCCGTTAGCGTGATGCCAAGTGAGGCCAGCTTCTGCACGTCGGGTACGACGAGGAACTGCTTGGCGTAACCGCCAATCGAGTCGACGCCGGCAAGGCCCGGCGTGCTCTTGAGAAGCGGCGCCACGATCCAGTCCTGCGCAGTGCGCAGGTAGGTGGCCTTGTCCTCTTCGGTCGTCAGTCGCTCGCCCTCTGGCGTGATGTAACTGCCGTCGGGCTGTTGGCCCGGTTCACCGGACTTGTGCTTGTCGTCGTTGCGATGATCGAGCCGAACTGTGTACATGTACACCTCGCCCAAGCCTGTTGCGATCGGACCCATTTCCGGGTTCACGCTATCGGGTAAGTTCTCTTGCACGCCCTGCAGGCGCTCACCCACCTGCTGACGGGCGAAATAGATGTCCGTGGCGTCGGAGAAGACCGCCGTGATCTGTGCGAAGCCGTTACGGCTCAGCGAGCGCGTATATTCAAGGCCGGGGGTGCCGGCGAGCGCGGTTTCGATCGGGAACGACACCTGCTTCTCGACCAGCTCGGGCGAGAGGGCGGGCGCGCGGACATTGATCTGGACCTGATTGTTGGTGATGTCCGGCACCGCGTCGATGGGTAGCCGATAGAGGGAAAACGCGCCAATGGCGGCGACGATGACGGTGAGGAGCAGGACAAGCCAGCGCTTCTCGACCGCCCATGTGACGATGCGGGCGATCATAGCTTAATCCTCGTGGCTCGCTTCGCCCTTGCCGATCTCGGCTTTGAGCGTGAAGCTTCCGGTGGTGGCGATCTGTTCGTTGCCGGTCAGGCCCGAGCCAACGATCACCGTTTCGCCCGACGCATCGCCGAGCTGGACTGGGGTCGCCTTGAAGCCGGTGGGCGTGCGCACAAATACGACCGATTTACCCTCGAAACTCTGGACGGCTGTCTTCGGAACGCGGACCGCGCCGCTACCGCCGCTGCCCGTGAGTTGGACGGCGGCCGTCACAGGCTCGCCGACTCGCCATTCGCCACCCCGATTATCGAGCGTTGCAAGCGCGGGTACGAGCCGCGTTTGCGGATCGAGCGCCGGCGACACGAAGGTCACGCGTGCGGTCGCCTGACGGCCAGCCGCCTTGACCAGCACCGTGTTGCCCGGCCGCACCCGACCCGCATCTTCAGCCTTCAGATTGAGCGCGATCGACACTTGGCTCAGGTTTGCGATACGATAAAGTTCCGCGTCCGCCGCAACCGTCTGTCCCAGCGTCACGGGGCGCGCGATGATCTGGCCCGAGATCGGCGCGGCGATGCCGATCCGGTTGAGACCGCCGCCGCCGCCGCCTGCGGCCGACACCATGCTCTGTGCCTGCGTTAGCGCGATCCGTGCCTCCGTTGCCGCCGTGCGGGCTGCGAGCAAATCCTGCTCAGGCGACACTTTCTGCGCAAAGAGCCGCTGTTCGCGCGCGAGGTTTGAATTGGCGAGCTGGAGCCGCGCATGCGCCGCCTCGACTTCACCATTGATCTGCGCCGCCTCGCGGCTCTCGATGACCGCAATAGTCTGGCCGCGCCCGACTGATTGCCCTAGGTTGCGGGTGAGTGCGACCACCCGCCCCGCAATCGCGGCCGACACCACCTGCGTCCCTTGCGGATCGCCTTCGATGATCGCGGGCAGCTCGATCGTCCCGGCCCCGCCGATGATCGGTCGTCCGACCTGTACGCCCGCTGCGGCGATCTGGTCGGCGGCCAACGTGACCACGCCCTCATCAGCATGACCCCCTTCGGCACCACCCTTTTCCGAGCCCGCTGCCGTTTCGTTACCGGCTGCGGCGTTGGCGGTTGCATCGTTCCCAGCGTCCTTGCCGCCACAGGCAGCCAGCAGCAGGGCGAGCGACGCCGCACCCGTGAGATAAAAGCTCTTCATCATTGATTCCCCCCATTGGGCGCAGGAGCGGTCAGTCGCTCCACCTGCGCGCGGGCATTTTGGTAGTTGGCGAGCGCGTCGATCGCGACGACCCGCGTTTCGGCGAGAGTGCGTTCCGCATCGAGCAATTCGAGCTGACCGAACTTACCTTCGCGATAGCCGATCCGCGCAATGCGGGCGGCCTCCTGGGCTGCGGCCAGCGCTGGCCCCGACGCAGCGCGAGCGGTCGTCGCGGCATTGGCCGCCTGCGCCTGCGCGTCCGTGATGGCCTGTTCGATGTCGAGCGCGGTCACGCGGCGCTGTGCATCCGCTTGCGTCCGCTGCGCGGTCGCCTGCGCGATCGCCGCGCGACCATTGTTGAACACCGGGATCGGGATCGACACGGTGAACACCGCCGCCATGTCGTTGGTCGCTTCCAAGCGGCGGATTGCAGGCCCGACGTTCAGGTCAGGGACGCGATTGGCGCGCGCGAGCCGCACGCCGGCCTCAGCGATAGAGAAATCCGCGTTCGCTGCCGCCAGCGCCAGCGTGCCGGTCGTGTCAGCCGGTGCGATCGGCCCGTAGATGTTCGCACCGGGAAGGCGATCGAGCAGCCTGTCATCGAGTGGGCCATCGATCGGCCGCCCGATCCGGCGCGCCAGATTGGCGCGAGCCGCCTCAGCCAAGCGAAGCTGCCGCTCGACATTGGCGTCAGCGTTGATTCGCGCGACATCCGCACGCTGTTGCTCCAGCGGGGATGCCCGCCCTGCCTGTACGCGGACACTAGCAGCGCGCAGCGCGTCGCTGGCGATCCGGGCTTGATCTCGCGCTGTCGCCACACGCCGATCAGCCGCGACCGCTTCGACATAGAGCTGCGTCACTTGAAGCCGGACATCGGCGGCGATGATCGCGGCCTGGATCTCGGCCCGGGACAATTGCGCATTGGCGACCGCGACGCGCGCGCCGCGCTTGCCGCCTAGCTCGATCGGGATCGCGAAGCCAACCGTGGATTCCGCGCTGCGGACCCCGCGATACGGCCCCGAACCGACGACGTTTTCGATTTGACCCTGGACGACCGGGTTCGGTCGCAACCCGGCGACCGTGCGGCCCGCCTGAGCCGCCTCGATCGCGGCTGTGGCCGCGTCCGCGGCAGGGGCTGAGCCGCCCGCCGCAATGACCGCCTGGTCAAGCGTGTAGACCGGCGCGTCCTGCGCAACAGGCGCGGACGGTCCAACCTGCGCCTGCGCCATAGTGGTGCAAGACGCTGCGGCCAGCATGGCCGCGAGGATACGATGCATGAAAATATGACTCCTGACGATGATCGAAAGGGGCACGCCTACGCGCGCCCAGATCGGGCGTCAGGCTTGGGGAGGCCTCAAATGGACTGTGCCGTTGCGCCCATCGAGCGCCGCGGCAGAAGAGACTATGCGCCTAGGCTCCGTCAGAACATGCATGTATTCGATCGTATTGCGTGCTGGCGCGCCAACGTCGTAGCCGTGACAAGAATTATGATGGTGCGGAACGTTCTTATCCGAATCCGAAGGCACCTCATCGATGTCGCCAGCGGTATGGATCGAGAACTCCACCCCCGCGAGGCTTCCCCCCGCCCGGTTGGCGGCATGGGCCATGCCAGAGAAACTGGCCAAGGCCAGCATAAGGCACGTCAGGAAGGGAAAACAAGCTCGCACGGATGAACGAATATCACGCAAGGGTTACGATGTCATTACTATATCGCTCGCGTGCAAGCTTCTCATGCTGAATGCCGAGCCTGTCAGCCTAGCATTCCGGCAGCTGCGAACACCTGAGATTTGAGGCAACCTCTTTGCGCGAACACTTGGACGTGTGCTGACATATTCAGGTCCTGCGGCGGACGTGTCAGAGTAGCGCCGAGCAGATCAGGTTCGCGACGTGCGCGGCGCTGGCGATCCCGAAGAGCCGGCTCAACGCCGGAACAAATTTACTAACTATCAGCTCCGCCCGGGGTGCTACTCGATTCCCATCTAATTCTATATATGATAATGTCCTTTATCATATATAGTTGGAGTGCGTCGTGCGAGCAGAACACGGAAAGATCGAGGGGCCTTTCGCTATTGAGGAAGGCATGGCCCTTTACGGCATGGTCGCGGGTGACGCGACGCTGCATCGGGGCATCCGCTTCATCCTCCATGGCACGATCGCGGGCAACCTGACGATCGAGACCGGCGCACGCGCGATCATCCACGGCACCGTGGCGGGGCGTATCTACAACGAGGGTGGCCGTGTCGAGATCTTCGGGATCGCCGATGCCGTCGCCAACGGCTCGCGCGACGCCATCACGATCATCGATCCCGCCGCCCAGGTCCGGGGCCGGCCATGACGGAGATCAGCGGCGTCCCCGACATGCACGACGAAGACAATTACCCGTATGACAATCCCGTGTCCCGCGCCCAGGCCGAGAGCTTGCGCGAGCAGGCCCGCGCAGGCGGGTTGCGGTTTGAGGCCTATCTGCCCCCGGCGCTGGCCGACTGGTTGCTGGAACGGATCGAGCGCGGCATGTTCGCCGATCCTTCGGAGGCGGTGTTCGCGATCGTCGGCAACTTCCACGATCTGGAGCCGCATCGCGATCTGCGCGACGAACTGTTGCGCCGGCTGTTGCAGGCGGCGGTCGATGATCCGAGGCCGGGGATTCCGCATGAACAGGTGCAAGCGGAGATGGCGCGCCGTCGCGTCGAACCGCGCACCGCGCCCGCACGCTGGCGGAGAGAGGGGTAATGGCTCAGCTCGCCCCCCTCCCCTCGCCCACGTTGGTATTGCCGGCGCTGATCGCGTCGGCCGATGATCCCACGCGGCTGCGTTTTCTTGAATTCTTCGCCGTCACCATCCGCAACGCGCATACGCGCCGCGCCTATGCGCGCGCGGCCGGTGACTTCCTGGCCTGGGTAGCGGCGCGCGGGGTCACGTCGCTTGGGGCCGTGCAGCCGCTCCACGTCGGCGCGTGGATCGAGGCGCTGGGGAGCGAGATGAGCGCGCCCAGCGTCAAGCAGCAGCTCGCCGGCGTGCGCCGCCTGTTCGACTGGCTGGTGATGGGCCAGGTCATGCCGGTAAACCCCGCCGCATCGGTGCGCGGGCCTGCGCATAGCCAGCGGCGCGGTAAGACGCCGGTACTGGCCCCCGACGAAGCGCGGCGGCTGCTCGATACGATCGACGTGGGCGGGCCGGCGGGATTGCGCGACCGCGCGCTGATCGGGTTGATGGTTTATTCGTTCGCGCGGATCGGCGCGGCGCTGGCGATGCGCGTGGAGGACGTGTTCATGCAGAACCGCCGCCTCTGGGTGCGGCTGCACGAAAAGGGCGGCAAGCGGCATGAAATGCCCTGCCACCATAATCTTGAGGACTATCTGACCGCCTATATCGACGGCTGCGACTTGCGCGAGGATCGCAAGGGGCCGCTGTTCCGCACGATCGCGCGCGGCACCAAGCGGTTAAGCGACACCCCCCTGCCCCAGCCCAATGCGTTCGCGATGGTGCGCCGGCGCGCGGCGGCGGCCGGGATCGAGACGGCGATCGGCAACCACAGTTTCCGCGCGACCGGGATCACCACCTATTTGAAGAACGGCGGCACGTTGGAGACGGCCGCGACGATGGCGAACCATAGCTCGACCCGCACCACCCAGCTCTACGATCGCCGGCCCGATGACGTGACGCTCGACGAGGTGGAGCGGGTGTTGATTTGAGCGGACATGGGCACATTGAGCAGCAGATAACAATGCACCGCTTATTTTGGGTTCTCTCCTGTTGACGATCCGGGCATCTCACCTGGTTTTGCTTCACGCATCAGGATCAGCTTCTTTGCCGGTATATCGAGAATGATATCAGCCGTTCCAAGCATACCTTGACCAAGAAGGCCGTCTTGATTTCCAGGCATTGGGCCACTGTTCTCAACCGGCGCTCCTTCGACATTGACGCCCGAGAAGGCCAGTGTGTTGCCAGCAATCCTTCGAACCGCGAGATCGGCACCCTCAAGGCGGGCGCCGCTGCTTTTTGTCGCTTTACTGTCGTCGGGAAAGACACGCTTCCATGCTGCGTCAGACAGGCTCACCACTCCATCCAACCCTAGATCAATTTGCAGACGTACCGGCTGACCATTGATCTGCGCGTCGATCTGATCGCCGGAAACCAGAGGGATCTCGCGACTATGCACGTCAGCCCGAGGCGTGATGCGACCGGTAGGAACCAGCATCAGGATTTTCTGAGACGGATAGATACTGATCGCTAGTTGCCCCAGAAGATCCCCTCCAAGGACGGCATCAATAGGGTGCTTTATTCGCGCGGATACCGCTGAAAAATCGACAATACCGGTCGCAGTGGTGAGGTTAAGCTGATGGGGAACCTCAATTGACACCCCCTCTGCCATCCCGAGCGATACCTCACCCGTGCCGGAGCGAGCTGTCTTCCCAGTTTCGCGGATTTTTAAACCGATACGGCGCGCAAAGCCAGCATCAAGGGTCGTATGGCTAAAGCCGTTGTCGAGCAGGATCGTTGCCGGAACGCCGTTGATGATTCCTTGAAAGAAGATGACACCGTGAAAGCGTTCAAAAGAAAGCGGAGTCCACCCCATATCCCGGCCCACATAAGTGATCTTCGCCTGTTGTTTTGTCTGCAATGGCGGGGGGGCGTCCTGTGCGATTGCAGCATTACTGGTCACGCTCAGAGCGAGCATACTTACAAGATGTAAGATGCGGGAGAACTGTGGGCGGGTAGACATAAGGCTATAGCCTCCGGGTATCTATTATCGCATTGTAATCAGGTATATACGACAATCAGGTGAAAGGCGTCAGGTTACGACAGCCGCCGCACATTCCCAGCGATCCCTTGCCCAGCGGAATCCTACCCGCTCTGTGTTGCTGATCGCCGGCGGTCCGCCCTTGCGCCAGAAGGTGCGCATTTTGGCCCGGTCATCCAGATGGGCGTCAGCGACGATCGCGCGCACGGCCTGGATGAACTGTCCATGCCCGAACACATAGACCAGCGAGTCCGCAGGCATGGCGGCGAGGCGCGCCAGCGCCGCCTCGCCGCGCCGGAGCAAAGTGCCGAAGCTCTCCGCCCCTTCCCCGTCGCAATAATCCGGGTCCGCCTCGCGCCAATAGCGTTCGAGGTGCGGCATCCGTTCCGCGCTGCGCGTGCCGTTCCAGCGTGCCGGTTGCAGATAGGTGAACTCTTCGATTGGCCACACTTCGACCGGCACGCCGGGAAAGCGCGCGATCGTCGGCGCGGCCGTCTGCTGGGTGCGGGTATAGGGCGACGTGACGATGAGCGCGGGCGCTTCGGCCCAGCTCGCCGCGACTTCGCGCGCCTGTTCCTGGCCCAGCTCCGTCAGCTCGATCGCCGCGAGATCATGGCAGGGCACGCCGGCGTTGCCGGTGCTTTGGCCGTGGCGGATGAAAATCGCCCGCATGTGCGTCATCTATCCGAATACCTCGCTATGAGAGCCAAGGCGAGCGAGGCGCAACGTAGCGTCGTCAGGCTTGGCGTAGATCAGCACCAGGTCGGGCTTGATGTGGCAATCGCGATAGCCCGCCCAATCACCGCTCAGATCATGGTCCCGATACTTAGGGTCAAGCGGTGTATCGGTCGCCAGCGCGACCAGGACCGGCTGAAAATCGGCATCGAGGGTCGCCCGATGCCGCCCCTTCAATTCCCGTTTATAGTCGCGCTTGAACCGGGTCGAACGATCAATCGTCCGCATGAAGGTCCGCCATCAGCGCCTCGACACTGGCGAACTTGGCACCCTTCCCCGCCGCCAACTCCGCCATTGCCTCGCGCGTCGCGGCGTTCGGCACCTTGACCTCGAAAGGCAGACGCCGTTCATCCGCGATACGGAGCATCAGCAGCCGGATAGCGTCGGAGATCGAAAGCCCCATCGCGCCCAGCGCGGCGGTGGCGCGTTCCTTCGTGGTATTGTCGATCCTGGCGCGAACATAGGTGTCGGAGACAGCCATTGGGTATTCCTTTCAAAACGTAGTCCCATTGTAGTCACAAACCCGGCTTTTCGCAAGAGGGCGCTCCCCTGCAATTTGGGTTTCGTTCACGGTGCGGAATCAATCCGGCTTTTCACGCCAAGCGATTTAGCGCCTGCCGCTGGCGCGGCACCGTGGCTCTAGTCGCTCACGCTTCCCAAGCCCGCAAGCAGTCTTGGCCCAAGGTGACGACCCACACGGCGGGCGAGATCGCGTGCGCGGATCTCGCTGGGGTGATGGGCCGGCGCTGGCGCCGGCATTTCGTTCGTTTGAGGGGGAAAGGCGGTCCCGGCCGCCTCTCCCCCGCAACGGGAATAGACGGGCCGTGCCTCGCTGCGCTGCGGCCGCACCACCCCGTCGATTCCCGCTGCCCCCCTCTCCCGCCGGCGTTCTTGGGCGTCCGTGTTCCGGCCGATGGCCTGGCCATCGCCGGTCAGGCGATTTGAAGGGAGTAGAGACGATGACTCACGACAACCGGGAAAGCTGGCTCAATCGCGTGGCGCAGGGCATGGCTCCCTTGTTCGAGGCGCTGGACGCCCCCCTGCCCGATCGCGTGCGCGTCGCGATCGGCTTCACCAGCAGGGGAGCCAAGGGCAAGGCGATCGGCGAGTGCTGGGACAACCGGCTCAGCGCGGACGGCCATTTTGAAATCTTCATCCGCCCGGACCTGGCGCACGCGCCTGACGCCATGCCCGTGCAGATCGCGGCCATCCTTGCGCATGAGCTGGTCCATGCCGCTGTCGGCATCCCGGCAGGGCATGGGAAGGCGTTTAAACGGATCGCGCTGGGGCTGGGGCTGGTCGGGCCGATGCGCGCCACCACCCCCGGCGAGGCGTTCCTTGCGGCCGTCGCGCCGATCCTCGATGCCGCTGGCCCCCTCCCCCATGCCCGTCTCGACACAGGCGGGGAGTCGACCGCACCCAAGAAGCAGAAAGCCCGGATGCTCAAATGCGAGTGCGCGACGTGCGGCTATACCGTCAGGACCGCGCGCAAATGGTTGGAGCTGGCGGGCGCGCCGCTTTGCCCGATCGAGGATCATGGGCAGATGCAGCATGAGTCACTGGACGACGACGAGGACGGCGATGAGGACGAAGGGGGTTAAGTCCCCTCCGCTGCCCCTTTCATTCGGGCGCAGCGTGCGCTATATGCCCACATGCAAACATGCGGTCATGTAAGGATATTCACATGCCAACAATCGCGATTATCAGCCAGAAGGGGGGCGCGGGGAAAACCACCCTCGCCCTGCATCTGGCCGCCGCCGCCGAGGATGCCGGGCATACCGCGCTGGTGATCGACCTCGATCCGCAGGCGACGGCGAGCCAATGGGCGGCATGGCGCGAGGACGCGCCCCCGGTCGTGATCGACAGCGCGCCCCCTCGCCTTGCCGCCAAGATCGAGCAAGCGACGGCGCAGGGCGCGGAGTTCATCGTGATCGACACCCCGCCCCATGCCGACAGCGCGGCGAGCGCCGCCGTCGAGGCGGCCGACCTGGTGCTGATCCCATGTCGGCCGAGCGCGTTCGACCTGGCTGCGATCAAGACGACCGCCAGCCTTGTGAAGATGCGCGGCAAGCCCGCTTTCGTGATCTTCACGGCGGGAAGCCCGACCGCGCCGCGCATGTATGACGAGGCCGCGCAGCTCGTGCAGGATTATGGGTTGGACGCCTGCCCGCACCATATCGCCGATCGAGCCGCGTTCCGCCATGCGGCGGCCGAGGGCAAGACGGCGATGGAGATCGAGCCGGAGGGCAAGGCGGCCGACGAGGTGCGCCAGCTTTACAAGTGGACATGCGAGCATGTAAACATGCAAGCATCAACGAAGAAGCGGAGGGCCAGCGCATGAGCAGCCGGAAAGGATCATTGCTTGCATTGCGGGATCGCGACCCCGCGCCGTCGCCGGCGTCGACCGAGCCGGAGGGCAAGGCGGCCACCCCGACCGCCCGCAGCACTGGCGCAGGCACCGCCAGCGGATCGAGCGGCAACCCGGTAGCGCCGAGCCGTCAGGGGAAGAAGGCCATGACGGGCTATTTCAGTCCGGAAATGTCCTTCGCCATGCACATGACCGCTCGCAAGCACGGCATGAGCTTGCAGGACGCAATGGCCGAGGCGTTCAACGACTGGCTCCGCAAGATGGGGGAAAGCCCTGTAGGCAAGTGAACATGTTCACATGCAAACATATGGAAGCGACATTGCCGTTCGGAGGCCGGCGACATGATGACAGGCAACATTAAAATTTGGGGTGGCCAATGCCATTGCGGAGCAGTGCGCTTCGAGGTGGCGCTCAGCGATGGCTTTAATACGATCCGCCGATGCACTTGTTCTTACTGCCGGATGCGAGGCGCGGTAGCCGTATCGGCCGATCTGGACGGCATCAGATTCCTACAAGGTAAGGACATGCTGACAAGCTATCGCTTCAACAGCGGATCGGCACAGCACTTCTTCTGTTCCCACTGTGGAATTTACACGCACCATCAACGGCGTTCAAACCAGAACCAGTATGGCGTCAACGCCGCATGCCTCGACGGCATAAGCCCATTCGACTTCCCTGAGGTTCCGGTTTTTGATGGCGTAAACCATCCAAATGACAATGGCGGTTCAGTACGTCGAGCAGGAACTCTCCGCTTTATCCCGGCTGACTAAACGGACTATCTGTCAAGGGTGGAGACTGGACAGGATGTGTTTGCATGTGAACATGAACGCTTGCTTGCATGAGGGTTAGCGCAATGGCTTGCGTTCGTGGCGTTTCTTGCAGAAGCCGAGGAAGGCGGCGCGGGGGCTTTTCAATTCGGGCTTGCCCATGTCGTGCCACCACGACACCCATTCGTCATAGAGCGCATACACGTCATAGCCAGGCGCGGCCGTCTTGGCGTCGTGCATGGTTTCCGGGTCGATATAGGGCGCATCGTCGCCGGCGCTGGCGAGCGGATCGGGCTTGGATTTGAGGCCCGAGCGGTTGCGGAACAGGATCACGTCATCATCCATCGTCACCGCATAGTCGGGGAAATGGCCGTGATCGGCGTCATGCTCGCAGACCTTCTTGACCAAGGCCCGGAACACCCGGAGCGGACTGTTCGAGCCGCATTTCTTTTGTAGCAGTTCCAGGCCAATCTTCCATTCGTCCTTCACGCCGCAATGCTTGCGGGCCAGCTCATACATGCGCCGCTCGAACGGCTTGCGGAGCCGGAAATAGTCGCGGTGGAGCGTCAGGACGTTCTTGCTGATGACCGAGCGATAGACCCAATCCGACAGGGTGATTTCGAGATCGAGCATCCGGCCATCGAACGTCTTGCGGGTGATCCTGGCTTCTTCGATCAGGCCGAAAATCCGCGTTTCCTCGACACCGCCCGTCTGGATGTTGGTCCGCACCGTAGTTCCGCGCAGGCGGGTGAGGGCGTCGGCCATTAGCCGATAGCCTTCGCCGCTGGTCTGGCGGTTGGTGGCGACGAGCATGTCATAGGCTTGCAGGCGCACGGTGCGGCTAGGTTCTTCGCCCTTGTTCATCTTCGCGACGAGCTGCGAGATGCAGTAGATCAATATGTCCTTGTCGTGGATCGTCGCCAGCCCCTTGCCCGAGGGGATAATCTCGATAACGTTGCCGTTATGCTCATAGCGCCGCATCCGGTTGTCGGGCTTGGTCGAGAGCGAGAAAACCGGATGCTCCATCGAGGCCATGTCGTCCTTGGGGATGGCGTCGAGAACATCGCAGATGAACAGGTCTTGGTTAGGGTGCCGCACCGGCAGCAGCGGCGTGCGATCGTCGCCGTCCACGGCCGTGGACGGCGCGGCGATCGGCGCGTCAAACAGGGAAGGGGCGGAGTCTATCGTCATTTCACTAACGCCACAGCTACTATCGTCATTTCACATACGCAAGCGGATTATCGTCATTTCAGATTCACCCCCGCGCTATCGTCATTTCGATTACGCTTGGAGGGGGCGGGCTTATCGTCAGAGTGGATTCACCCTATCGTCACTCTGGATTCGCTTTTTCGTCAGAGCGGATTCACCGCGCGTCAAAAAAACGCCAATTAATTCATTATTTTCAACGCACTATAAAACCGCTCAAATCCCGTAACACGACTCTAAACCCATATATTAACACTAGGGCGAGGCTGTGGATAACTTTAGGCCACTCCGCTTGAGGCGACGTCGAAAGGAAGAAAAGCACCGCCTCTTGGGGCTTCGCCCCGCCGGCTCGCGGCCTTCGGCCACCCCGGATCGCTACGCGATCCTCCCACCCGGCATCCCCACAATGAGCCGGCTTCGCCGGCGCGCTTTTGTTGATTTGGGGTATGGCGTGACCGTCACACCCCTATCGCCAGCGCATCACCAAGCCCAACCGTCGAAAATGGCTTTCCAGAAAAGCCAAGCGGATATGTGGGCGTTCCGATCGAGAGGGCAGGAGAGGCGGAAACGTCCCCACAGGGGCGATTTCCGGCCCGCCCAGCCTCATTCCGGGCGTAGGCCAGGGGTTTCGGCGTCGGAACCGCCTATGGCGCTCTACGGGCTTCCCAGGGCCGCCCGATTTTTCCGGCGCGAGATCCTCGCACCGTTTAAACGGCCTCACGCCTTGTCGAAGCGGCCCGCGAACTCGCGATCGGCATAGTATTTGAGCTTGGCGGCGACGATCGGCCGTTGCCCCGCGAGGAACAGGAGCTGGTAATCCTCGCGCAGCGTGCGGACTTCATCCGGCGTGAGCAGCGGGCGAGCGACATGCTGCGCGCCGAACGATATGCCGGTTTCGTCGCTGTCGATCGCGCGGCTCATGGTCTCGAACACGACCGTCTCCTGGCCGAGCAGATCGGAGACGAGCTTGGCGCTGTCGTGATCGTTGACCCCGAATATCTGCAAGACGCCGGCGTTGGACAGGAAGGTGCCGGCACGGCGTTCGTAGAGCGCGCGGAGCTGGTGAACGTCTTGCAGGATCGGCCAGAGATGGATGCCGTAGCCGGCCATGAGGCCCATAGCGCGCTCGACGGGTTCGAGGCGGCCGAGGGCGGCGAACTCATCGAGCAGGAACAGGACGGGGCGGGCGGGGGAGGCCGGCGCGCGCGCCAGATCGGTCAACCCTTGCGCCAGCATCAGGCGCAGCCACCGGGCATAGGTGGCGAGCCGATCGGGCGGCAGGACGAGATAGACGGTTGTGGGCTGCGTCTTCACATCGGCGAAGGTGAAATCCGAGTGCCCCAGCACCGCCGTCATGCGCGGGCTATCGAGAAAATGGGTATGGCGCTGCGCGGCCGACAGCACGCCGGCCGCTTCGCGGTCGGACTTGCCCAGGTGGCGGTTGGCGGCACGCGCGATCAGGCCCCGCGCCTGCGTGCTGCGCGACATTTCCCGCAGCATCCTTTGGAAATTATCAGGCGCGAAGGTGAGGCAGTCGCGCAGGGCTTCCAGCGTGCGGTCCTGGCCTTGCGCTTGCGGGTCACAGGCCACCCACAAGAGGATACCGGCGATCAGCGCCTTGGCTTCCTCGTTCCAATGCGCCTCGCCAGCTTCGCCGGGAGCGTCATAGACCAGCGCGTCGGCCAGCGTCATGGCGTCGTCGGCGAGATCGAGGCCGGCAGGGTCGAGGCGATCGAGCGGGTTGAACGCGGCTGAGGGGATGCCCGTCACCCCGAAGGGATCGAGGACATGGACCGGGCCGAACTTCGCGCGATGGCGGGCGGTGATGGCCCAGTCGGCCCGAAGCTGCGATTTTGGCCAGGTTGAAGAAC
>TARA_R110000787_G_scaffold191660_4_pt1 | contig 31266 bp, 35 predicted proteins | sample TARA_R110000787 | Tara Oceans TARA_R110000787 (sample SAMEA4397920) | marine metagenome | biome: Polar Biome; feature: [DCM] deep chlorophyll maximum layer (ENVO:01000326); material: water (ENVO:00002006), including particulate matter (ENVO:01000060) such as... | depth 35 m | reverse complement strand
CCCCGGTCGATCACCACTGGCTCGCCTCTCGCGCGCACGTCCATCACAACCATGCCAAGGCAATAGCTGTTGGCCACGGGATCGGCCTGACGGATCTGGAAGGCGACATGTGTGCCGTCGGGCGACACGTCGAACGGGCTATCGTCCCATAATCCGTCTTCGCTACGGCCCACGTCCCGCAGCCGCGCTAGGTCAATCGTCGCAATCGGGCGTCGAACCGGCGAGCCTTCCAAATGTGCCGCGGCAGGGAACAGCGTCGAACAGTTTGGCTGCTGGACAGGCACCGATGGAGATGTCGAGGCCAGCAATGCGGCGACAAGACTGGCGACTCCCATCACCATTTTTTGCGCACCCCAAAGCTCATAACCCGACCAAGGGGCGAATAATTGGTAGAGTCGTACGGCACGTCATAGCTGATCGTGGTGCGTATCCGGTTTGGCGCATCGTTGAGCAGATTCGCGATCCCGAAGCTGAACTCGATCGCGCCGAACACCGAGTCCGACGGCGTGGTGTAGCGGGCGTTGAGATCAAGGCTGGTCTGGCCATCGACTCGCGACTGCGGACTTCGGCGCGTATCCTTGACGCTGCCGACATGATTGAGCCAGATCGCCAATGTGAGATCCTCCCGGGCATAGGTCATGCCGCCACGGCCTCGGAATCTGGGAGGGTTGAAGATGTTGCCGGACAGCGGCACCACGCCCTGGCCTGCGAAGACGATGCGGTCGCTGTCGAGGAATGTGGCATCCAGTTGAGCGCTGAACAGACCGCCGTCGCCCAATTTGCTCGAATAGCTTGCCGTCAGGTCGATGCCATGCGCCCGCTGCAAGGCGACATTGGCATAGCGATTGTCGATGACCGCCACGACGTTCGCCGGATTATAGGCCATTCCCGACAGATTTTGCAGTCCGACCGAGGAATAGGCTATCGCCGCCTGTTGCTGCGCAAGGGTAGGATTGCGCGTGATGAGATCGGCGTAGATAGGGTTGTTCAATACTCCGCCCGCCGACGCGATCGGCTGAACGATCCGGTCGCGGTAGCGCACATCGAAATAGCCTATGTCGAACCGAAAGCCAGGCATGGCTCGGGGATGCAGGGATGCCGACACCGACCAGGTTTGCGCGCGCTCCGGCGTCAGGTCTTCCTCGCCCCCGCGCAAAAACAGAACGGTCGATCCGGCAGGCAATCCGGAGCCATAGCCAGCGGCGTTATAGAGCCAGGTAAATCCCGTCAGATATTGCTGATAGAGGGTCGGCGCTTTGAAGGATTTGCCCCAACTGGCCTTGAAATCGATGTCGGGTAACGGCGCATAGATTAGGCCGAGCTTAGGTGTCGCCACCCGCGCCATCCCTGGATAATCTTCATAGCGGACGGCCCCGGTGAGGGTGAGCCGGTCGATGAATGAGATGCCTTGCGCAGCCGAGACCAGAGGCACCTGGATTTCGGCGAAACCATAATGGCTGTCGCGGGATACGTCGAACGCCTGCACGGTTGCCGCCCCCCCAACGAAGCTGGTCGTTCGGGCATAATCCATGCTGTTGCTACGATAGCCACCACCGAGCGCGAGACGGACGTCTCCGGCGGGAAGTGACAGAAGGCGACCTTCGATATTGGCCTCCAGACCAAAGGTGCTGTTGCAATAGCATCCATCTATCGTCGCAGCGGCGATCCCACCCGAATATTGCGGGCTGTTCCAGTGCGTGCTGTCCTCGCCATAGACAAGCTGCAGCGTCGCCGACCAATCGCTGGAAAGGGCGACCCGAAGCTCCGGCGATAGGGTGAACGCTTCGACCTCGGAACGGGTCGAGGATCCGAGCGCCCGATAGTTGCCGGTGGTCGAAAAGGCATAGAAACTCTCTGTCGAGCGGCGGCTATATAGGCCGTCCATACGAAGCTCGACGCCCGGCAGGATGTCCTGATGGAGACTTGCGGTCACGGCATGCTGCCGCTGGAATGGCCAGAGCGTGGTGCTGTCGTCGAGGGCAGAGGTGTAGGAGCGCTGCCGTGCCGTCACCGGGCTGTTACGCGAGAAATCATAGGCCAGAAGGACGCCGCCACTGCCCCAACGCGTCCCGCCGACCGCCGAATATTGCTGCCGGACATAGCCGCCATCGGTCGCTGCGCTGAGGCGCGCGGATACCGATAGGCCATCATAGTCGCGCTTGAGGATGATGTTCGCCACGCCGCCCACCGCGTCCGATCCGTAGACGGCCGATGCGCCGTCGACGACCACCTCGATCCGATCGACGGCATCGAGTGGGATGCTCGACACATCGACCGCCTGATAAGCCGACCCGTAGGAGAGCCGTCGGCCGTTCAGAAGGGTGAGGGTCGCGTCCTGTCCCAGTCCGCGCAGGTTGAGCGCGGAGCCGCCGCCCAGGTTGGAATTCTGTTCGCCCGCGGTTCCCAGCGCGATACCGGGGTTTGTACCCCCGCTAAAATTCTGCGGCAATGAGCGGATAGCATCACCCAGGTTGGATTGGCCGGCATCACGGATTTGCTGCTGGTCGAGGACGATCTGCTTCGACGCGGAAACCGGGCTCCGCAGGCGGGACCCGGTCACATAGATATCGGACGGCGCCGGACCGCCATTCAATGCGTCCGACGCCGCCTCTCGCCCCCGGACGGTGATCGTGCCGTCCACGAAGCGGGCAGTTAGCGAGGTTTGGGCAAGAAGCCGCGCAACTGCGGCTTGCGGACTATACTCGCCTTGCAAGGCGGGGGCGGAAAGTCCTGCTACGTCGCCGGGTGAGAAGAATATCTCCCACCCGGACGCCGCCGCGACCTGACGAAGGGCATCCGCCATGGATTGCGTTGGCTGGCTCAAACTGATGGGCGCGCTGGTCTGGGCGCTCGCGTGATGCAGCATTGCCAGGCCGCAGGTCGCGACCGTTGCGAAAAGCCTTGAATACAGAAATCCGGAAATACGCATGCACTGCCCCCTTGATGGCGGCTCCTGCGGGAGCTCGTTCAAGGTTCGATGCAAAAATCTCGACCCACCTTAGGGGCCGACGAAAAAACTACCGATGCAGTATGAGCGCACCCGCCTCGTTCCGCGCGACGGACAGGTCGAGAATTCTGGCCAGATTGACGGCGAGGCGTTCGGGCGTGTCGAGACGGAAACGGCCTGACACGGGCATAGACCTCAGATCATCCCCCTGAACGATGATAGGCCGACTGCCATATAGATTTGCCGCCGCGACGATCTGTGAGAGCGGTGCCCCGTCGAACTCCTGCATCCCTCCAATCCATCTGGCCTGAATCCTGTCGAGGGCTGTAATGGGTGAAGCCGCTGCTTTTGGACCGAAGCCAATCATATTGCCGGCCATAAGCTTGCGCGGCATGGTCGAGGCGGCGGCGATCGGCTGGACGTCTACGCTGCCCTCGATCAACGCCACTTGGACCATGCCGTCACGATTTAGGGATATATCGAACAGGGTTCCGGTCGCGGTCACGGTGCCGCCGCCGGCGTGGACGATGAACGATCTGCCATCGTGAGCCACTGAAAAGCGCGCGCGGCCACCGTCGAGCCAGATATCCCTTGCCTTGGAGGTGAAGGCAAATCGAACCTGGCTTTTTGCGTCCAGCGTCACAGTCGAACCATCCGACAGGCGTCGAGCAACAGCCCTGTCGTGCGGATTATCCAACATCCTTGGTCCGCCGAGACTCTTTGAAGAAGCAATCGGTCCTCGGTCCGTGATCGCCCGGTCATTGGACGACAACATTATCCAAAGGGGCCACGCCAGCCCCATCATGACGATGCACGCGGCTATGAGCATCCAAGGATGGACAGGTAGAGTCCGGCGTCGAGGTGCCGCTTTCCATCGGTCCGATCGCGATAATAGTTTGGCATCATGAAACCGAGCGGATGCCTTGTTGAACGCGGCCAGATTAATAGGGTCCGCTCCTAGCCAGGTATCGAGCTCTGAACGATATCGTTCGGCATCCGGCCTCTGCATCCGCGCCAGCCATATTGCCGCCTGGGCCTGCGTATCTATCTGGGGGCTAGAGTCAGCGGGCATTTTCACCATGGTCGTCCAGATAGCGGTCAATGTGAGCGATGGCGCGCATCATATGATATTCGACGGTGCCCATGCTCAGCGATACCTCAGTCTGTATCTGCTTGTAGGTCATTCCATCGCGTCGGCTCATCAGGAAAATCTCCCGCGTCTTGGGCGCCATGTCGTCTAACGCCTGCTCATAGAGGAGCAGCAACTGATCGGCCTCAATGCTTGCCTCCTGCTGCGGCGGTAATGCGATATCGGAATTGTCGTCGAGGGCGACCAACTGTCGCTCGAATGCCTTTCTGGGACCACGAAATTGGCTGAAAAGCAGATTTCTCGCAATGCGTTGCAGATAGGCTGCGGGATTTGCCAGATCGGCGAAGCGCGAAACCTGTACGATCTGCACAAAGCTCTCCTGCATGAGATCATTCGCTGCATCGTGGTCGCCGGTTTTGCGTCTGAAATAGGAAAGAAGGCGCGGCGACTCCTCTCGAAACAGCGAATCGAGACGAGCACGGTCACCGACGGTGACCGCAACTGCGGGCGGATTTTCAGGACCGCGGCTCACGGCGCGAACCCGCGGATTTCCGGTGCGAACGGAAAATGATGATGAAGCATGGAAAGCGTCCACGCGGCATGCTGGAATATCCGGAAAACCGGACAGCCAGATCAGCGATGGTCGCCGTCGTCCAGCGCGGTGTGCGCCTTATCCCGAAACGGCCACCCGTCCGGACAGGACAGGTGTGCATGATGCTGGCAGGGAAATCCTACACCCGGTAGCCAGATCGATCCCGTAGTGCCCGGCGATCATGCCAACTTGGCAAAGGTCATGCAAGGGTGGGTCAGCCCGCCTTGCGGACCTCGCCTTCGAGGACGGCCAAGCGTTCCGAACACACCATATGTACGACGCGACCCAACTCCTCGATCTGCTCCGCCAGCCAGTTCAACTGCTCGAGAGAGACGCGATAATGTTTGGAGTAACGCGCCTTCACATATGCGTCCTTCAACTTTTCAAAGGCTGCGCGGTCCTTTTTCGTGTCCACCGGCCAGACGTGGACCAGACGGCGGTCGATGCGCTCGGCCTGCGTCCGCAAAAAGCCTAGGTTGTGCACGTGGGGGGTATAAAACGTGCAGACGAGCAGCACGCAATGGTACAGAAATTCGGAAGTTTGATGCATGTCGAACGCTGCCGGTTTCAAAAAACCCTTAGCCATCGAAAACTTTGAGACTTCAAATCGCTGCATGGCGATCGGAAACCACTCATCATAATATTCTTTGGCCATCTCCAGCGCTTGGCCAGGCGTTTTGGGCTTGGGCTGGTGGAGTTCGGTATCCTCTGCCTCATATAGCGCGATACCGTCCCGGGCGACGTCCATGAAGAAATAGCGTCCGTGAGCCAGGCCGTCGTTCACCTCCTGAAGGGTATGGACGATGAAGTTCACGGGTGTCCTCAAACCTTTAGTGACGGTCAGTTCGAGAATGAGGCGTTGATCCAGCTTGGACCAGTAGGTGACGCGATCGGTCAGACGCTGATCGTTGACGATGATCAGGACGTCATAGTCGGATTGGTAGCCTTTGGCCGTATGCGGCTCATCCACCCATCCTCCGCGGGCATAGCTGCCGTACAGAATGACCTTCAAAATGCGGCCCTTCTTTTTCCAATCATGCCGGGCAAGCGCCAACGCATCCTCGAATTCCTCGAAGATGATCTGCTTTACCCGGTCGAGCTCACGCTGTTTGTTGGCCGGAAGATGTTCAAGATCGGTACGCATTTTGCCATCTTAACGTCTGAGGGGCACTGCTGCCCAGAGCAAAAACGGATCAAATTGGGCCGACTACAATTGGCGCAAATTCCGTCTGCTTGTCTGCCGCTACCGCGATCTGAGCGCGTCCGCGTTGAGAATGGACATCGGCGCTGCCAGTCGACTGTTGTCGGAGGAGGGCAGTGTCCAGTCAGCTAACGTCGTCGCCGTCCTCGTACCGACTATGCCATAATGATAATGCGCGAGACAGCATATGGGCAGCGTTATGCCCGATATCCGCTCAATCGGCGCCGGTCTCGCTATTCTGATAGACCTCCGGCGGCTCCGCTTCCGTGACGGGTTCGCGGCCAATATAGGGTTTGACGCGCATCGCGTTGAGGGGATTTTCCTTGCCGATACGCCGAAGCGCCGCCTTCATCCGTCCGCTGATCTCGACATAGCGGGGTTCAGGATTCTGGAATTGCCCGAAAAGCAGACCAGCTCGAATGACCGAGCGAAGTTCCTCACCGCGGCCTTGCCGCAGAACCCGATAATAATCATCCTCCGACATTGACGAGAGGAAATCGGTATCCTCTTGATTCCAGCACTTGTCCCGATCGATCTTGAGGAGAATCGCTTTGGGGTCGCGGGTTAGCGGCTCTGCGTCCAGCCTGGATTGGAACGCCTCGACGATGGCTGTGTCGACGGGCCGGTTTGTCATTTGTCTGGCGAGGTTGAAGAACTCTCTTGGCTCGTCCTTGCGTGCTTCCATGTAGATAGGGAGCATTGCGTCGGCCGCTAGAGAGTCGCCCAGATCCCGCAGCATCGTCATCACTTCGTCGAGCCCCTGTGCCGACATGTCGCTCGAAAAATGCGTGACCGATGCCACGAGCGCATCCTTGAGCGCTGCGTCATCAGGCTCGAAGCTGTCGCCCAATATGTCCCAGGGCTTGCGGATGCCCGCCCGCACTTCGACCTTCCCAATTTGCTCGTGAAGTCGCGTGGCCTCACGCGCGATGACGTCCATATCGAAACCGCCGGTCAGGAGCCCCGCTAGAATGGCGTGATCGAGCTCGTCCGTAGATGTGTAGCCATAGGTGGACAAAACTGCATTCCACCGGGTTTCTTCCTCCGAAGGGTCCTCTCGCCCGAACATGCTCGAATAGTCATTGAGCGATTTCACATAGTCGAGTTTGGGTGCCAGCGCGGGCTCGAAGACGCACCATCCCAACAGGGCAGTCGAGGAAACTGCCTGCTTGGTCACATCGGGATGCAGTGCGCTCAGCGCCGGCACCAGATGTCTGAGGAAGCGCTTGATACGGGTGATGACGCGAATGTTGGTAATGCCAAGCTGCTCTATCTTCTTAGCCAGAATCGCTTCGGTCGGATCCTTGAGATCAAGCGCAGCTGCGGCCGATTCCTTTGCCGTCGGCTTGTAGTCGATCGCTTGATCGACCACCTTTTCCAGATAGGTGCGGAAAATCTTGTGATCCGCGCCGAGCCCTTCCTCGTTGAGAAGCAGCACGACTTTGCACCGCTTCTCCTCTCGCAACATCGAGACGAAGCCAAGGATATCGGAAACGTCCAGCCCCGCGCCGGTCCTTTCGATGTCGTCGATGCAGACAATCTGGTTGCGGATGAGGAGAGCTGCGCCTGGCAGGATGAGGTCGGCCGCCTTGTCACCATAGGGGATCAGCGACACCAGTCGGCCAGCAAGTTTCGCGATCCTACGTCCGGAGCGTTCCCCGATATTAGCCAGTCCATCCAATGACGACAGATTTTCACGGAAGGAGTTTAGCGATGGTTCGATCGATGGCGCGTCGAGCCGGACCGTTGCCTGGAAGATCGCGGTCTTGAGATCGTCAATATTCTTGAGTCCGAATGCGGACGCATAGGCATAGCGTTCCATCGGTAAAGTGCCCGACGCCCGAGCCTTGTCCAACGCCGCGCGCCAGCCGAAAGTCTTGCCGACCCCCCAACGACCGCTGATGCTCAGAACTTCTGGTTCACGGGTAGAAAGAAAGCGGCGCATCTCCCGCTGCGCCAATTGCGTCGACATCACTCAATCTCCGGTTGCCCACGTCAAACATAGGCAGCGTCGGGCACTGATGCCACAGGACTTTCGCCCGTAATGGCTGTAGGCTCATGCGGGCAGTGTTTACCCCGTTTGCAACCGGACATGGCGCTCTGGCGCCACCGTCATCTGGCTAATTGCCGATATACGTAAAGGCAGCCCGGCCTCATCGCGACTAGCCGAGGGCCAGGGCCAGCGCGCGCCAGCGCCCGCGATCGTCACCGCATGGACCAGACGCGGCACGCGGCTCGGTGGCGCCGAGGCGCCATAGAGCGCGACCGGCCATGCCGGGGCGCCTGACAAGCCTATGCGACGGAATATTTTTTTCTTCATTCAGTAGATGCAGAAATGCGCGCATCTGCAATTCATGGGAGACGACTGTTCCAAAGCCTCTGTCGGGCCGATATAATTGTTGGATGGACCGACACCCGCGCAGACATCGGCGCAAAAGCGTGGAAGAGATCGTGCAACAGAAGCGCGATATTGCCGATGGCGCGGCTGAGCCCGATGACTGGCGACCTGACCCCGATGGTCGCATGTATGAAGCGCGCATCAGGGCGTGGAGACGCGACTGTCCGAAATGCGGAGCACTTGCGCTCCAGTCCTGCAAAGGGGCAAGAGAAGGTTCGGTTCGCTGGGCCTTTCACAAGGAGCGCTGGCAACGCGCAAGACCGGTCTGACCGGGTCGGCCCCCCGGCAGGGGTAGGTGAGAACGGAAACCCGGCCTCTGAGTATTCAGGCGGTCGAACCCAGCATATGCGAGCGTTCCTGAGCAAGCGCCCTGAAAAAGGCGGGATTATCTCAGCCGGCTGGCTAGCGCTTTCGCCTGATCCACCACAATCCATTCCGACACGGTACGCACGGCGAACTTAATCTCTTGCAGACCATTTCTGCTATCGAGCGCGCCGCAGCCGATCTGTGTATTGTAAAGTTGCAGTTCGCATTTGGCGTCGGGCGCGATCTTGGAAACGATGTCCTGAACCCAGGCAAGCTTTTCCTCCGGCGTTCCGTTCGGTGTGGTCATGATCGGTCCTCCATTTACCACGCAAATGTTGCCAAAATGTTCTAATCCTGTCGAGGAGAGTCAGCAGTCCGCTACCGTTGCCTGCAGACGCAGCTGCGACAGATTGCCATTTCGGCAGCGAGCGGCCACACTCGGCCACTTAAATCGGCACAGGGGGGATGGTAAGTGGCGCTGACCACATTGCAGGTAGCACGCGAAGAACCGGGAATGCTGGTCGAAGTTCGTGGAACGATCAGCGCCGCCGTCGCCGCCGACCTGTTGAAGGCGCACAACAAAGCCTTCCGCGCCTGGTGCCGCGCAAACGGACAAGCGCCCCGCGATCTTATCATCGTGGACAGCGGCACCGGCAGCTACTGGGCGAGGCTGAAGGATGCGGCGGAAGTAGCCGGTCTGCTGCAGCTTGGGTCAGACATACTACCGGCATTCATGACCCATTTGGCCTCGATCGTTCATCTCGGCTTCGCTAGCGATCCCGCCGAATTCCATGCCCTGTTTACTGAACTGCTGAAGGCCTATCGCAAGGCCATCGCACATAAGTCGGTCGACGCGGTCATCATCAGTGGTCTGACGATCAAGTCCATAGAGATTACGAGCGTCGGGCAGGTCGATCAGATCGTCGCAACGGCGCAGGTGAAACGCGTTCCAAAATCACCGGCTCCTTCTGTTGAACTTGGCGTCCTCGACGAGCAAATCGAATGGAAGATACCCTCGGGATATCGTGGACCGGAATTCAAACGTCACGGTGCCGTCCGGAAGGTCGACGACACCATGTATGTTCGGCTCGAAGGGATGGACGGCGCCCTCTTGCCGGCACATGGCCGGCAAGCTGGTAGGCTGGTGGACGGATTCAGCTATGCCTTTGAAGGCCACACGATGACGAACGACGCGAAAGAGACCGTCGGTTATGTAATCGAACAGGCTGAACTTATTCCGCTGTTGCGTTAGGCTGGCAGCGGCCCCTCGGCCTTCAGACATCCCGTTTCCGGCAGACATATTGACATGAGAACAAATAAAGAACATATTGTCGCCGAGCGGTGAGGTCTCAAGGTTTTCCTGTGCAGCTTTAAGGCGGTTTAAACGTTCTGCTTGCCATGAACGGTCATTATCTTCAGATGGTATCAGCCGGGCAGGCACCGATGCGGGGAAGGAGGCGCCCAATTGGCTTATGACGTAAGAGACTGGGCTCCAGTCGCATGAACATGCGCTTCGCCTTCGACGATGCCGGACCCGCATTCGCACCTATTTATCCGCGACGCGAACTCGGCGCCTACGAGGCTCTCTGGCTGGAGAAGGGCGCGACCTTCAAGACGCTCGCAGATCGGTTTGCCAAGGATCCGGCCGCACTTCCATCAGACCTTGTCCCAGCGCAACTGGCCGACCAGTGCGCCGCCGAGGTCATGAAGATGCTCAAACAGGCTGGCGTGCATCAGTTCGGCGTGCGGATTCACCATGCCGGTGACTATCCCGAGAAGCTGCGCGACGCGCGGCATCCAGTCGAGCTGCTCTATTATCGCGGCGCTTGGGAAATCACGGAAACGCGGTGCGTTGCCGTCGTGGGAAGCCGCGAAGCTTCGGAAGCCGGCATCGCCAATGCCGAGCGCTTGGCGCGGGAGCTGGTGCGCCGCGATTTCACGGTGGTATCCGGGCTGGCGAAGGGCGTAGACGGCGCTGCCCATCGGACCGCGATTGCCCATGGTGGCCGGACCATTGCGGTCGTCGGCACGCCGCTTGGTAGCTGTTATCCCAAGGCGCACGCAGCGCTGCAGGAAGAGATTGCAAAGGCTCATCTCGTGATCTCGCAGGTTCCCGTGCTGCGCTATGCCAAACAGGCGCCTCCACAGAACCGACTTTTCTTCCCGGAGCGCAATGTCACAATGAGCGCGCTGACCGAGGGCACGATTATCGTAGAAGCTGGCGAGACGTCTGGCACGTTGACCCAGGCACGGGCGGCGCTTCAGCAAGGACGCAAGCTTTTCATCCTCGACAGCTGCTTCAGGCGCACGGACATCAGCTGGCCCGCCCGGTTCGAGGCCGAAGGAGCGATCCGGGTGCGTACGCCCGAAGACATCTGGAGCGCACTTGGCTAACCCGCGGTTATCGGTCATCGACGAGAGCAACCGGGGCGATCATTATCATCTGATCCCCACGGACATATGCTATTATCTGTACGAATATACCTCGCACCGGGGCTACACATTCAGCTCGACCAATGGGCTGATCAGTAACCTCAAGAAGAAACCCAGTCAGCCAGGGCAATATTATAAGGAGCAGGCGATCACGACCTGCGCCCACGCGCTGCGACAAGCGCTCAACCCCAACTGGCTGGCGTCGGCGACCTTGGTGCCGGTGCCCGGTTCTAAGGCGCTGGGCCATCCCGAACGCGACGACCGGATGGAGCGTGTCTGCCAGCAGATGGGGCAGCCCAGTCCCGATGTACGCAGCCTCATTATACAGACGCAGTCTACGACGGCCTCGCATGAGGCAGCCCCGGGAGACCGCATCACGGTCGATGCTCTGCGCGCACTGTACACCATTGATGAAGCGCTAACCGTACCTGCACCCCAGGCGATCGCGATCGTGGATGACGTGCTGACGGCGGGTACGCACTATCGGGCCATGCATTCAACCCTGACCGCCCGTTTTCCAGAAATCCCTATCATCGGCGTGTTCGTCGCGCGCCGTGTTTTCCCCGACGACCCTATGGTTGCCGACGCCTTTTGATAGGCGCATATTGGGCAGCAAGCGCAGACGGGAGAAATAGGCTAGTCTATGGACATGACCGATCCTGAAACCTTTCGGCTCCGCGCCGGCCCCGATGGGGATATTGCGCCTGAGGGGCAAAAGGCCGGATCGCCGCGCTCAATCAGTGAAAAGCGCGCCTTTCTCGCTCTGGCAAGCGTTCATGGCGTGGGACAGAAGACAATGTTCGGTCTGGCGGAGAGCGGGCACCGTTTCTCCGAAGTGCTTGACTATGGCCCCGGTGACACCGTGGTTGGCACCCGAGCGATAGACCAGAAGGGCGAGCCGATCTCGCAGCGTCAATGGTCCGCAATCCGCAACAATGCTCTCGGCAGGGCAGATAGTTTGGCCGAGAGCCTCGATCAGCTTGGCGTGTCACTGCTTTTTCGCGACGATGCGGACTTCCCTGCGCAGCTTCTCGATCTGGCCCGGCCACCGCACTGGCTGTTCGTGCAGGGCTCTACGGCCCTTCTGCACGAGCCCTCCGTCACCATAGTCGGGACACGCAAGCCGAGCGCTGACGGGCTTTTCCTGGCGCGCTATGTCGGCGCCTGCCTTGAAGACTGGGATGCGCCTACGGTGAGCGGCCTTGCTGCTGGCATTGATCAGTTGGCGCATGAGCATTCGTTGCGCGCGGGTGTGCCGACCATCGCTGTGCTGGGCACCGGTATGCTCGACGATTATCCGAAGGGATCTGGCGTGCTTCGCGAGCATATTCTGGAAACCGGCGGTACGGTCGTGACCGAATATCTGCCGCGGGTATCCTATAGCGCTGAGAATTTCGTCCAGCGCAATCGCCTGCAGGCAGCGCTGGGACGGATTCTGATCCCAGTGGAATGGAACAGGCGTAGCGGAACGGCCCACACGGTCCGCTTTGCAACACAGCTGCACCGTCCGATCGCCTGTCTGGCCATGCCGGAATGGCCTGACGAAAGGGTCATGCTGGAACCTGGCCTGGGTCTCGAAACGGGGGCTATCTTCACATTGCCCAGGCACCATGCCCGTCTCAACGAATTCGTGCTGAACGCGCTCAGGACGCGGAAACTGGCATGGTCGGGCCAGCTGTCCTTTCTCGAAGAAGGATAGGAATGCTTAAGGGGGTCATTTTTTCGCTGCACGATGTTCTGCTGAAGGAGGGGGCGATCGATGCGGCCCTTTTCGACGAGACGATCAGGCTGCTGCGCTTTCTGCTGAGCCGTAGTGTGAAGCCCGTATTCATCGGAAATCACGACTGGACAGTGACGTCGAAAGGTCAAAGCAGGCCATTTCGCGAGCTGCTGGAGGAGCGAATTGGTCCAGTCGGCTACTATGTAGCCGGGCGCGACGGCATGCCGTACAAGCCCAAGGCGGATGCGACGGCGCATGTGCAGGCGGATCAGGGATGGGACCGCCGGGAGGTCATCTACGTCGGCAACAGTCCCAACGACATGAAGACGGCGGCCAATGGCCGGCTCATGTTTCTCAATGCCATGTGGCACAGCAATGCCACCCCTTACGGGTTTCAGTTCAACTCGCCCCTTGATATCGCCCGCTTTGTCGATTGCCTGTGTCTCGGCCTCAAGGACTGGTTCTGGGCGCTCGAGAAGGATGATTTACGGGTTTATGCGCTGGCACCCTTCACCACGATGTCGGCCAGATACGCACAGGCTCATGCCTATTCGGAAAATGCCCGTTCGACGTCGAAACATGGCATAGGCGACGCCAATTTCTGGGGCCGCTTGTTGATCGCTCGCGTCTATTTTTCGGGCCTCGTCGATGAGATCGACTATATTGCCGCCTATCCGGGCCACGCGCCTGATTCAAAGCCCACCGTGATCGCGGACGCGCTCAACATACTCGGCCAGTCGCAGCGCAAAAGCTATATGCCCGACCTCGTCGTTCGGCACAAAAAGGCTGTAAAATCCCAGACCGCGCGCTCGTCTGGAGGATCTGTAGGCGTCGAAAACCAGGTGAACACGATCATGCTAAACCGCACGCCGACACGCGGCGTTGCAGGTCCAACCTACAAAAACCCTCCTGTCCGGGCGGGCAAGACCGTCTTACTGGTCGATGATATCTGCACCGAAGGAAACAGCTTCGAGGCAGGCCGGGCCTTCATCGACGCAACCGGGGCCAGGACGATCTGCCTGAGCTGGCTGAAAACCATCAATACCGACTATCGGGCGATCGTGCGCCCGATCCCATCTATAGATCCCTATCGACCAGTAACGGGCTCCGGCTCGATCGCCACCACGCCCCACGGGTATAGCAGCGCCATACGGACCGCAGGGGCGACGACGGATCTCGCCGCTATCCATAATCGATATTCCTCCTGGGCTTGGCCAGAAGGGATATGATCGATCAACCACCGCTGCCTGTTAAGCGTCGAGCTTCCGGTCACTTAGCCCGGGCGTTAGCAGGCTGGGAGATTGGGGTGCATCGTAGCTCACGGCGCGGATGTGATGGACGGCTGAATGACTGTCGACAAAGTTCGCACACAGGGTGTCGAACAGGCAGAAGTTGACGCCATCGGACACTGAACTGCGGTACTGAACACCGTCAAAGCCTTTATCCTTGAGAACCTGGGTCAAAAGCTGCGTAAGCAGGTACCCGGCCTTGTCCTCCGGAATGACAGGCGTGCTCATCAAGCGATCAAGGGCCTGGATGATATCATATTGATCCAGGCGGTACTCGTTCTGCGAGAAGAGAGCGATATCCGGATCAAAGTCGGCAAGTTTGAGATCTCTGGTAGTTTCAAATCCGCCAACAGACACAAAATGCCCAGGGTGCGGCCTGATCTCGGCCAATGCAGTATAGGTCTTCGATGCAAGATAGAGGACCGGCTCCCCTGCACGATTCAGTCGCCCATGACCGGGCGTGGGAGATGCGCCTATGGCAGCGCCAACGTAAGGCTGGTGCCGGATCTCGCTATTGAACCCATCAAAATGCTGAAACGTCGCTTCTACGCCGACCCGCGCCCGCATGCCGATCGTGCGAGCAGGCAGGGTGAATGTAAGGTCCGGCAGTGCGGGAGCGATCAAGGCCCCGAGATCGGGAGCGACGTCGTCGAATTTTTCCGTGAGCAAGCGGTTCGCCAGGTCTCGCAAAATCCTCGGATCGGATCGAGATATCGCGAATTGTAGCTGTGGACCGCCTTCTTCGTCGAAGCCACCATATATCGCTATGCCTTTGTCGGGCTCCGGATAGCCCGGTTCTTCGAGCAGAAAATGAAATTCATCTTGATAGGTGTCGTCTACAGGCGGCGCGACAACTGGGTTATCATCGGCTTCCAGAAGACTTGCGGCGCTGTTACCGCCCCAATGAGAGTTATAGTCGAACTCATCCCAATAATAACGAATGAGCGCGCGCAACAACATTACCATCGGCTCAAGATCTTTAGGGTCCCGGACCAGCACATCATCCCTGCAACAACGCGCACATATGCCGTTGACTGACTTCGCTTCGATAATCCGTTTTAGACTGAGATGCCGAGCGCAATCTTTGCAGATACTTACATCAACATCATCTTCGATCGTCGTCACAGATAACCTTCTAGATTCTTTAGCGCTATCGCGGCGTTAGCCAATAGCGATAACTGAGAATCACTAGCAACCCCTATGTTGCGCTTCTCGGTTTTTCGTAACGGCTGTAAAACGAATGACGGGTTCAGCTATATGGAGCGCGAAGCTTGAGCAACGACGAAATTCTTCCAAAAGAACATCCCGACCTTCGCGAAATCTACCAACGCTACGGGTGCTGCATGGCGTACATCGCAGTCGAGATGAACGGAGATGAGCAGATAGGCAGTGCATTTCATGTCGGTGAGGGAGTCTTTGTAACCGCTCGGCATGTCGTCGAAGGCGCCCACATTAAGGAAATGCGCCTGACAAATCCCGGACTTTACTACCGCTCCGATCTCTACCCGAAAAACGCCGACGGGAGCTATATGATCGGGCCGGATTCGCCACGGTTGTGCGACCGGTCAGACGGCTTGCTGAGCGTGATCGAGGGACCATGGTTCCACGAGGATGAGAGAATCGACGTAGCGATCGTCCGCGTGTCGGGGATGCAGCCAGAAGCTCATTTCATACCGCTGGGAGATCATCTTGACGACTGGATAGGCAATGGTGACTTTGAACTGAGCGAAGTGCTCGTACTGGGTTATCCGCCCATCCCTTTTACACGAGAGCCCGCGCTTATTGCGGCTGCATCTTATGTTAACGCCGTCGTTGACCTCGATCTGAGAGGCAATCCCTTTGTCCACTTCCTGCTGTCAGGAGTTCCCAGAGGCGGGTTCAGCGGCGGCGTGGCATTATCGCGATGGGGCTTTGCACTTGGTGTCGTCACGCAAAGTCTGCTCAATCAGGTCGGCCCTGCCGAACTGGGTTATTTCGCCGCCACATCGATCGGAGTTGTATGGGAATGTTTGGCACAGTCGAAGATGATGCCTCTTAAGCAGAGGGAGCGCTGGCGCGGGCTCTGGGATGACGTGTGAGGCGAGACCGCAGGCGTTTACGCCGAGCCTATGAACTGATCGAGTGTTTTGCCGCCAACATTATGGGGCCGGTAGTGTTGAACACGTGTCCATGCTTATGAAGCAGCATGGTGAGAACGCACCGCGCAAAGTGGCCGAACGGATCGGTTCCCTCGCGGTTGAGGGAGACATGGCTGGCGTGGCGCTATGGAAAGACATTGCACGCCGGATGGACATGATGATGCGATCACGCGCTCAATAGCCGGTCATCGCCTTAGCCATTACACTCAAGGCAATGGGGGCAATGTTCGCAGCAAGCGTATATAGGTGGCGAGCCGCGCCTTTCGCCGGGCATGAAACTGCCGGACGTGCTTGGCCAATGCTGAGGCCGTCGCAGTTTCGACTGCCGATTCTAGCTCAGCCAATTCTTCGCTCGTTTTCCCAATCACGCGTTCATCCAGCTGGCGCATGGCATGGAGCCGATCATTGGCGCTTTCAACAGCGCGGGTGAACGCACTATTGCCTTGCCTCAAGGCCAGACGGAGAAAAAGTCGCGCGGTCCGTTCGGGCACATCCGATGCATCATGCTCCAACGTCGTGACACTGCCGATAGATGATCCTGGCTTGCGGATGGCCAGCAGGGCAAGTGCGGCGTTCCAGTCGAGCAGGTCACGCAACATACTCTCGTCGAGCGACGGCACGTAGAAGCCGCCGCCTGCGATGGCTTCGACCAGTCCTTCCCCTGTCAGCCGGTTGAGAACGTCCCGGACAGGCGTGATGCTGACATGCATGTCGTCTGCAAGCCGGGCAGCCTCCAGACGCTGCCCAGGACGGAATCCGCCATCGATCAGGCGCTGCTTGAGCGTCTGGTAGCTGCGCTCGAGAATTTGCGCGGGACTCACCCGCCCTTGCCCGCGCCATTGTCTTCCAGCCAGGGCCTGTCGTTCCCTGGCACCTGTCGGCTAAGGTAATGATCGACCAGATCCATCTGGTCGGGCCGGAGCGCATCGATTGCGGCAATATGCGCAGGTATCTCGTCCCTGAGCAGGATCGAGGGACATTGCCCCTCATAATTGCCCAGATTGGGGCGATGCTGGGCATATCCCACCAGGGCGGCCAGCGTTGGCGAGAAGGTTCGCGCAACCGGTGGCGGATAGGCAAGCCAGGGATTCTCATAGGGCTTGAGCCAGCCCAGCGAATAGCCGGTGACGATCGCGCGCCTGACCTCGCTCGTGTTGTTTCCGCCCGCGCCGTGCAGCGTCGAACCCAGAAACAGGATCGCGGACCCTGGCAGACAGGTCGCCGCGATCGGCTCGTCATAATCCTGCCGGGCCATGCCGGACGCACCATGGCTTCCGGGATAGAGTTGGGTCGCGCCATTGTCCGCCGTGAACGGGGTGATCGGCCACATGACATTGAGCAGATATTCATGCGCGCCTTTAGCGCCCTGCCACATGTCGTGATCGCGATGCGGTAATTGCGTCAGGGCGCCGGGATGGATTTCGATGGCCTGGGCGACATTGAGCTGGATCCGGTCGCATGCGGGGCTCAATATTTCGTGCGCGATTCCGATGATGAGCGGGTCTTCCACCAGCGGCGCCATATGGTGGCTACGGCGCAGGAGGCCGCCAAAACGCTTGGTTCGCTCGCCATAGAAGCCGCCCTCGCAAAAGGGCGTCGCTTCGAAGATGGGCGAAAGATCCCGCTCCAGCGCCAGAATCGCGGAAGGCGAATGAAGGGTGGGTATGATGCAGAAGCCATCACGCAATAGGCGACCGGTCCAATATTGCACCGAGGCCAGATGATCGATCGTTTCGAGCGGGTTCATGACAGCATGTCTCCCGCGCGTGCCGATGGTTCGAGGTCGCTACCGATCAGGGCGAAACGGATCGGCTCGTACACGCCATTGGCACGCAGCTTGTCGATGGTTGTATGATCGATACGAATATGGAGGCCCACCAAAAGGTCGCGGCCATGACGTACCGATGGTCCGAGCGCCCTGCAATCCCAGCCGAAACGGGCGATCTGATCGAACCAAGCCTGCTCGGCGACACCGGTATAGTCGGTGATCCCATGTCGGATGGCGTGGTCGGCCAGCGTGCTGACCAACTGATTGCGCGCGCTGCGCCGCTCGGCCGATCGCTGATGCCGGTCAAGACAGAAGCGCGTGATTTCCCGGATGTTAGGCCCGGTCGGGACAATGCCGCTACAAAGATGCGGATAGAGATGCCCCAATATGTGCTCGCACTCCGTGCGCAGCAATCGCGCGGATGCGCGATGGACATGGTCGGGGCCAAGGAGGATCAGATATTCGGCATCCGGCGTATCGAACTGGTCCACCTCGAACCGGTCGGCAAGGACGGGCAGATCCCAGCCCAGAAGGTCGATGAAGACCTCCTTGCGGGCAGCAAACATCGCACGCATGGCGGCGCTTTCGCGCGCGCCATGACCGTGATCGGTCATTTCCATCATGGCAGGCTCCCTTATGTAAGGTCCGGCAAGGACAGCAGAAGGGGCTTGGCTCTCACATACCAAGAAATGGGGGGACGGCTGGGCCAGCCGCTACGCCATAGCCGCCAAAAGCCCGATTTTGCTCGACGATGACGCGCGAAATTGGCAACCGATGCCATTCAAGACACAGATGAAAGACTGACCCCATGAACTCTTCCGAACTCGTAGACGCGGTGGCGAGCGCGACCGGCACCACCAAGGCCGAAGCCAAGAAGATCATCGACGCCACCTTCGGCGCGATCGGCGATGCCGTCGGCAAGGGTGAGGAAGTCGCGGTCAACGGGTTTGGGAAATTCAAGCTGAAGCTCAATGTTGCGCGCGAGGGCAAGAATCCGCGTACCGGCGAACCCCTGTCGATCCCCGCTTCCAAGGGGCTCGGCTTTTCCGCTGCCAAAGCGGTCAAGGACAAGCTGAACGGCTGATACAGGTGCCGACGGCCCTCATCGGCCGTCGGCTGCCATCCTAGCTTTGATCGGGTTCTTCACCGCCGAAGTCCTGCCCGATCTCGTCGATCAGGCGCGGACCTGCTTCCATGCGGTTGGCCAGCGCCTCCACATAGCCTGTCCAGCGGATATTGGCGTCCGCAAGCGCGGCGCGGCGCGCTTCCTTTGGCAATGCCGGATTCTGTAGCATCCACGCATGCACGAACAGGGCGAGCGCTTCGCCGTTCAGGGCATTTTGCCATCCCTGCCGCTGCATCTCCCGGTTCAGGCGATCGAGACGCCGCCCGATAGCCGCCTCAAGCCGATCGGACCCGTCGGCAGACAGGAAGGAAGCAAGTGCTGCCTCGACGACAAGCGCCTGGGGCTTGCGCTTTCGCCGCGCATAGTCCGCCATCTGCATCGAAATCTCCGGCGAGAGGCGGATCGTGTGCTTGATCTTGAGCCCACTCATAGTTCCACTCCATCGTCAGGATCGAGCGAGGCCTGTCGCGCCGCCCGGTGCATGCGTTTCATCGCCCGCGCGCGGGCCGCATCATTGTCATCGTCGCTTTCGTGGAATTCGAACTCGGCCCTTGCGGACGGACGCGGAGGCACGATCTCCTCCTGTTCGGGAAGATCGGGCTCGCGGCGGATGCCAGCATTGGCATTGTCCACCCGCGATGGCCGATCTGCGGGTTCTTCATCCTTAGGCTGACCTGCGACGATGGTCTGCACACCATTCGCCAACAGTCCTGGCGACGGGGAATCGGGCGAGAGGGGCTTGGCCACAGGCACCGCGATGGTGGCGCGATCGCTCCAGTCGTCTGGCGGCGGCTTGCCGTCACCAAGCGCCGCAGCCTCCGGCGGCGGCAACAGCCGCGCCGTAAAGCGCTTGTCCTCGAAATAGCGGGCCTTGGTGGCGCGCAGCGGCGGCATGCCCGATACCATGACGATTTCTTCGTTTGGCGGAAGCTGCATGACCTCGCCCGGTGTCAGGAGGGGGCGCGGCGTTTCGGTGCGCGAGACCATCAGATGCCCAAGCCATGGCGAGAGGCGATGACCAGCATAATTTTTCATCGCGCGCATTTCGGTCGCCGTGCCCAAGCTGTCGGAAATCCGCTTGGCGGTCCGCTCGTCATTGGTGGCGAATGCGACACGGACATGGCAATTGTCGAGAATGGCGTTGTTGGGGCCGTAGGCCTTCTCGATCTGATTGAGGCTCTGGGCGATCAGGAAGGCCTTGAGGCCATAGCCCGCCATGAAGGCGAGCGCGCTCTCGAAGAAATCGAGCCGCCCCAGTGCCGGAAATTCGTCAAGCATCAGCAGGACCCGGTGGCGCTTGGCATCGGGTTTCAATTCCTCGGTCAATCGGCGGCCGATCTGGTTGAGGATAAGGCGGATGAGGGGTTTCGTCCGACTGATGTCGGAAGGCGGCACCACCAGATAGAGGCTCGTTGCGCGCGCACCCTCGACCAGGTCGGCGATACGCCAGTCACATTGCCGGGTGACATGGGCGACCACAGGATCGCGATACAGGCCCAGGAACGACATGGCGGTCGAAAGCACGCCGGACCGTTCATTCTCGCTCTTGTTCAGCAGTTCGCGCGCGGCGCTGGCGACGACAGGATGCACGCCTGCCTCGCCCAGATGCGGTGTCGTCATCATCGCGCGCAACGTGTTATCGATCGTGCGCTTGGGGTCGGACAGGAAGGCGGCGACCCCGGCCAGCGTCTTGTCAGGCTCGGCGTAGAGGACGTGGAGGATCGCACCGACCAGCAGCGCATGGCTGGTCTTCTCCCAATGGTTGCGGCGTTCGAGCGAGCCTTCGGGATCGACCAGCACGTCGGCGACATTCTGGACGTCGCGCACCTCCCACTGCCCGCGCCGCACTTCGAGCAGCGGATTATAGGCGGCCGACGCACTGCTGGTCGGATCGAACAGCAGCACGCGGCCATGGCGTGCGCGAAAGCCCGACGATATCTGCCAGTTCTCGCCCTTGATGTCGTGAATGACACAGCTACCCGGCCAGGTCAGCAATGTGGGCACGACAAGGCCAACGCCCTTGCCACTGCGGGTCGGCGCAAAGCACAGGACATGCTCCGGGCCATCATGGCGCAGATAGTCCGGACCAGACCTGCCGAGCACGACGCCCTCGTCGTTCAGCAACCCGGCTTGCCTGATATCGGCAGGCACCGCCCAGCGCGCAGAGCCATAGGTTTCTGCGGTGCGGGCCTCGCGTGCGCGCCAGACCGACATGCCGACCGCCACCGCGATGGCCGCAAACCCGCCCGAGGCGGCGACATAGGCCCCGCGCTCGAAGATGTGGGGCGCATAGGCGTCATAGCTGAACCACCACCAGAAGAAGGCGGGCGGCAGATAGATAGGATGGTCGCCGATCATGAACCAGGGTGGCCCTAGCGCCGACTGATAGCCAAGGCTGGCCGCGGTCCATTGGGTCGCGCCCCAGATGGCGATCAGCACGACCAGGCCGACCAGCAGCAACTGACCCCAGAGTATGCGTGCGCCCGACATTGTCTTACCTCCTTGTCGTTTATGGAAGTCACAGGCCAAGCCCGCGACTACGGCCCGGCGACCAGTCGATCCGCCCGCCGGGGCTCATCGTGCCCAGCACCTGGCTCCCAAGCTGGCGCTCGAGTGCGGGGCGCCACGGCACGAGTTGGAACCCAAGGCCGTCGTCGATCATCGCGAAGCGGCCCGACGCCAGGGTCACACGCTCGCGATATTGGCCGCTCACGATCTCGCCGGGTGCGGAAGGCTGGTGGGCAAGCCCGGTCGCCTGCGCGATCCGCGTAGCGGCATCCTGCAACTCGGACGCGCGAAGGCTGGCAATCATGCCGGAAGGCAGCATCACCCGGCCGCCGCGCCGGGTCGCCACGCCAAGCGCGACCAGCTTCTCGCGCCGGGCGTCGAGGGCTTCGCGGACTTCTCGGCCAAAGCCGTTGGCCATGGACAGGGGTTCGTCGCCCACAAGCTGCCGATCGATCCAGGTCGCACCCAGCGCATCGACCTGGGCGTGGAGTTGCATGTCGGAACGCGTTGCGAGCGACATGCGGGCGCGCCCATCGCGGCCCGTCCAGCTGCGCAGCTCGACGATGCCGCCGATCGGCGTATCGCCGGTTACGTCGAGATCCTCAAACCGCAGATGATGGGTGCGCCCGTCCACCCCCTCGACGATCGCGAACGCCGTGCCGGTCAGTTCGTCGTCAAGGCCGCGGGCGGAGAGTCTGCCGATGACCGGATCCGTGGGCGAGCCATTGTGCAGGGTGAAGGTCGCGAGGTCGGGGCGGCGTCCGCTTGTCTGCATCGCCCGGTGCATCGTCTTGATGATATCGGTGCGCATGCCGAGATCGCGCAGGCTTTCCTCAAGGTCGGGTCGCAATGTCCACATCGCCGGCGCGACGGATTCGGCCAGGCCCATCCGTTCCAGCCTGGCCGCGCGTCCCAGCAGTAGCTGGCTGTCGGGAGCGCCATATCCCGCTTCCTGGCCAGGCGCCTGACCCACGTGCCCGGGCCGCAGATCGACAATCCCCATATTGCGGGCGGCCAGCCGCTGCAGTCTCTGGTCGAGCGACGTCCAGCGCTCGGCATCGACCTCGCGGGCCAACGTCCGGGCAATCTCCTGGCTGGTACGCGGCCCCAGTTCCAGCGTAGCCCGCGCCTCGGCACGGGCGCGCATGCCTTCGCTGATATAGTCGCGATCGATGACGAGATCGGACCCGTCATCGGCGCGCCCGCGCAGCAGGATATGGACATGAGGATTGTCGGTGTTCCAGTGATCGACGCCGACCCAATCTAGCGCGGTGTCGAGATCGCACGCCATGTCGGCCATGAGGTCGCGCGCAAAGCCGCGCAGGTCCTCCAAGTCGGCACCATCCTCGGGCGAGACGATGAAGCGGAAATGGTGGCGATCGTCCTCGCAGCGCCGTGCAAAATCCGCCGCTTCCACCCCGTCGCTACGCTGGTCGAACAGGCGGGCGTCCTGCCCGTCGCGGGTGACGCCGTCGCGGGCGAGATAGTCGATATGCCGGGCAAGTGGCGCGGCGCGGAAGCGGGTGCCCTTGTGACGCACAATCCGCGCCTTGATGACCACCTTCCGTCCGTCGGCACGGAAGCGAACTGATGCTGCCGCTAGCCTGCCCCGACCGATCGTGCCTGTGCCGCCCGACCGACGGGCTCTTGGCAATCGCATATGCCCGGCCTTGGCGGCCGCGCGCCGCACCTGGGTGGCCAGCGATACGACGCGTCGCCCCTGGCCAGCACCACGATCGCGTGCCCGGCCGGGTCGGAGGTCGAAGCCCTGCTCGTCCCGGTTCATGATGCAGGATTCCCGCCCGAAATGACCGTTGCCAGCGCCAGATGCTTTGAAAACAGGGCAGAAATTGCTCCAAGCGCCGTCGCAACAGGTGCAATGCCGTCGGTTAAAACGCCCCAAAACCAACCACATGAGCCCAAGCCGACGGCGGGCCTTTTATCTCGCCATCCCCAAAACCCCCTCATGGCCTTGCTCCCGTTGGCGCAATGAACAGCGAAGGGACGGGGGTGGCGTCGCGCTGATGCCCTGCATCGTCGGTCCGATCCTGTGGCTCGGATGGCGCTGCGTATGCACCCATCGCCGCCGCCACCGCCCGCCTTGGAAAGAGCGCGGCTTCCGTCCAGATAAGGCTCGGCGGAAGAGATGGGACGCCCTCTGCTCTTGGCGATTCGGTGTCTATGATCGGCAGCAATCGCGCGAGATAGGCGCGCGTTTCAGCGGGCAGCGGTCTGCCAAAACGCAGATAGGCTTCGTAGCGGCCCGGCCCCGCATTATAGGCCGCCAGCATTCCCGCCATGCCGTAGCGATCATGCATTTCGCGCAGATAGGCTGCGCCTGCCATGATATTGTCGCGCGGATCATAAGGGTCGGTACCGAGGCGATGCCGCGCCGCCAGCATGGCCCATGTCGCGGGCATGATCTGCATGAGGCCCATGGCGCCAGCGCGCGAAAGCGCGCGCGGATTGCCGCCACTCTCCTGGTCCATCACCGCCCGGATCCAGTGCGCCGGAATAGCAAATTGCTGCGCCGCTTCTGCAACGGGCACAGCATAGGGCTGGGCTGTGGACGTTGCGCCGACCGATCCTTCCGTCTGCGCGATCGCTGCCGATCCGATGCACAGCTGTGGCACGATCATGATCGCGATGATGACAGCCATACTGCCCTGGAGCCGCCCCCTCATGGCGTCCACCCATGCCAGACAAAGGGCCCGCCACTGTCCGCGCGCGTCAGCATCGGCCGCACGGTGCCGATCACGCCTTCCGCCGACAGCGGTCCGAAATAGCGCCCGTCGAGACTGTCCCCGACTGCCGGGTTAAGGAGCATGATCTCGCCGGACCCAAGTCTGCGACATCCCGACCAGACGGGTAAGGCACGGCCTGCGCGATCGTAGGTGCGTGCCCTGGCGACGGGCTTGTGATCAATCGTGATGGTTACGCCCGAACGGCAGACCGTCTGCCCTGCGGTCGCCGCGATATGTTTGATGAGCGGCACGCCGAGCGGAAGGGCATGACGCTGCGCCAGCCAATGGGCGAGACGCGCGTCGGGCATCACCAGCGCCATGTCCCCGACGAGCGGCGAGGTACCCGGCGACACCGCATAGAAGCCGATCGGGGCGCTGGCCGTCGCGTTCCATATCAGGCGCGGCGCCGGGTCGACGCAGGCCAGCACCACCGTCACCTGCGCCGCGACGACAGTGATGAAAACATAGCCCGACCGAGTCATAGATCGAGACCTTGGCGCAGTTCGTATGCGCGATGCCGTGCAGCCGTATAGGCGCGCGGATCCATGCCTGCGGCAACGCGGCTGTGGACATGGCGCCAGTGATCGGGCGCGGCGCGGGTCGGATCCACCCCCGCCGCTTCGACCCGATCGATCGCGCCCAGCACCTTTTCGACCTTTGGCCAACCTTCGATGCTGAGCAGGATTTCACCGCCTGGCCGCACGAATGGGAGAGTCGTATAGGCTTCACCGGGGCGTACCGTGCGCACGATGTCGATGCGCGATTTGACAGTGCCATGATCGTTGGCCGCCCAGCGAATGAGCGCGAACAGCGCGTCGGGTGGAAAGCTCAGGACCCGCGTGCGGCGACTGACGATATGCTCGGCGACATGGAGTCCGAAGCGCAGCCAATGTTCGAGCCGGCCTTCGATCCAGATCAGTTCGATATGGGTCTGACTGTCGGCATGGCGCGCGTCGCGCGCGTATCTTGCTGGGGCGTGGCCCATCATGTCGGCTCCTCGGAATTTTCAGGAAAGTGCGTGTCGATCAGCGCGCGCATAAGGTCGGCGACGGTGGTGCCGCGGGTGACCGCTACGAGCTTGAGGCGCTGGCGCATGGCGGGCGTCACATCGATGGTGAGCCGGGCGCTGAACAAGGGGGCGGCGTCGGATGCGCTGGGTGAAGGTTGGCGGATCCATCTCTCGGCGGCGCCGGGCCGGGTCACAAAGCCCGCCACGGTGTCCGTCGCTGTGTCCGTCACTGGGCCCGCCTGTGTCGGCATCTTCTTCATCGGGCCAACGTCCCGATCGCGGACGCGAGGGCAGCGACCTCGCGCGCAGCGAGGCCGTCGGAATCGCTTTCGAACACTAGGCGGCCTTGCGCCATCACCTCGGCGAAGAGGATGCGCTGGGCAATGCCGGGTCCGAGCAAAGATGGCTGCTGGTCGGCAAGCCCTGCTCGCGTGCTACGGGCGATCCGCGTGCGAGGATCGCAGCGGTTGAGGACGAAGCGGGCTTCGAGCGCGGGGTGGAAGCTGCGGGCCTCGCGCACCAGCGCCACTATCTCCGCCGATGCCCAGCCGTCGAGTGCCGATGGTTGCACCGGGATGAGCGCCAGGTCGGCGGCGATCATCGCCGCGCGCATCAGCCCGGCGACACGCGGGGGGCCATCGATGACGACATGATCCACGCTGGCAGCCTGCACCCGTGCCTCCAGGTGCAGCGTCTCGCGGGAAAGGCCGATGACGCCGAACAGACGGGGCAGGCCCGACTGGGCGCGTTGTTCCGACCAGTCCAGCGCCGAACCCTGCGGATCGGCATCAATCAGGCAGACGCGTTTGCCCGCGCGTGCCCACTGTCCGGCAAGATGGAGGGCGAGCGTCGTTTTGCCGACGCCGCCCTTCTGGTTGAGCAGGGCGACGATCATGGCCGCGGCCTCGCTGCGCCTATGGCGCGCGGCCTGGTCGGCGTGCTGCGCCGCGTCGCACGCAGCGATTTGCGCGTCGCATCTGCGCTCGCGCGCGCAGCCCATGTTAGTAAGAATCCGTAGGATTCTCTATTAGCATTGTTAAGGGGCCAAAAAGGCGCGCATTTCTGCGGCTTTGCGCGCGAAATCGGTTCCTGATAGGCCGAGTTTTCGGTTCCCGATAGGCCGAGTCTGGCGGTTCCCGATAGGCCGAGTTTTTTCATCGCTTTGGCCCCCGTCCATGGCGCACCCGGCGCAGGGCCAGGTCGAAGGGATCGTCCGGCAGCGGACGAAAGTTCAGCATCTCCTTGTCGGCGATCGTCTGGAGTGTGAGCACATAGCCGGGCAGCGACTGAGCCTGGACGATGGCGCGCAGTTTGAAGGCGAACCGCTTGCGAGGGATCAGCATGCCAGACTTGAGGTGGAGATGGCCGACCTCGAAGCTCCAGCCATTGACCTGACGCCCGCCATGCTTGCGGACCAGGCGATAGAGCCAGCGCTCCATGCCGCCGGTCAGCGTGAAATAGGCGCGGTCGATAGTGAGAATAAGCCCGGAATCGAGGACGCCCGCATAGAACCAGTCGGGCAGGATCATCTCGATGCCGAGCGGCCGACCGGTTTCGTCGAGCCGCTCCTTCCACTCGTTGATCCAGGAGAAGCGATGGCGGCGGCGTTGATGGGCTTGCCGGATCGAGGTCGCGACGGTGGTCGACTGCAAGCGGTCGAGCGCGGCCTTCAACCGGTCATAATGGTCGCCGCCGGTGCCCCGGCCGATGAAACTGAGCAATTCGTGCGGCTTGGTCGTCATCAGCCGGGAGGTCGGACGCCCCATGTCGCGGGCCTCGACAATCTGGCTGGCGGCCCAGATGAGGATATCGGCGTCCCAGATCGTGGCCATGCCATGTTCATGGGTGGCCTCTACCGCTATCCAGACATCGCCCATCCTGAAATGGATGGGGGCGATGCGCTTGGACTTGGCGAGACTGAAAAACGGCCAGGACATGAGGTCCTGCGCGTCGCGCGGCGCGATGTCGCCGCGGACCGCGCGAAACAGGTCAAGTTGCCGGTCCTGCGCCCGGTCGGACGAAGCGGGCATCATGCTAGCGCCGCACCGGCGCGCCGGGGTCGATCCGCTTGGCAGGATGCACGGTGCCGCGTCCCGGATCGGAGGTCGAGCGCCGGGTACCAATTTCGGCCCAGGCTTCGAGATCGACCAGCGCATAGACGATGCGTCCGCCGAGCTTCCGAAAGACGGGGCCTGTACCAAAGCAGCGATGCTTTTCCAGCGTGCGGGGCGAAAGGCCCAGATGCAGCGCGGCGTCGGGGGTCCGCAGATAGCGCGGTGTGACGACCGCAAAGTCGCGTTCCATATCGGTCTCCAGCGTCGGGGCTGGCATGGCTGGCCGGCCCTGGGGTGTCGCTGGCGAGAATGGCGAACAGTGGAGGTCCGAGCGGAGTGGCAAAAGCGCGGGCGAAAATTGTCACCCCCTTGCTTGCGATCCGGGCCTGTCCTCGAGACATGGCGCGAAGGCAGACCCTTCGGGCTTGTCTGGTGGGCGGCGTGGCGTGTTGTTCGGCGCGCGAGAGCGCGGTTCAGCCCGCCCGGAGCAGGTCGCGATAGCCGCCATCGCGCAGGTGCAGGGCTTGGGTGAGCAGGCGATGGGTGCCGCGGCGCTCGCTCGAGGCCTTCCATAACGCCGACGACAGGTCCGGCATCGCCGGATAGGCCAGATAGGCCAACGCCCGCAGCGTGGCGCCGGCAACATGCGCGTCGAGCAGGCGGAGCATCAGGTCGAAGCGCGCGGCCTGGAAGGGCGACAGATCGCTCTGCGGCGTGCCCGATCCGCTCGTTCCCCCAAGGCAGAGGCGGGCATGGGCCGTGGCGCGCAGTCGCCCGTCGAACAGCGGATCGTCGGGCAGATGGAAGGCCGTGCGGGGTCCACGCTGCAGACCGCGCTGGGGGCCGCGCAGCCACAGGCGGATCGTGCGCCCACCTGCAAACAGGACGGCGTGGGTGCCGTCCTCGGCTTGCCCAAGCTGCCGGAGGCCAGGCAGCGCATGCAGCGCCGGGAAATCAGGCCCTGGGTCGATGATCACGACGCAAGCGGCAACCGCCGGATCCCACAGCGCGGGATCATCGCGGGGCGACCGGTCAGGATCGATGGGGAAAGCGAAGGCCCCATGACCGGGCAAAGTCCTCCTTTGCTCGGGCAACGGTGGTCGTATTGAGGGCGGCATGGCCGCGGCGATAGGCGGGCGCGCGCGACAGGAAGCGCTGCGCATAATCGCACCGGTCCTGCCCGCTTCTCGCTTCGACCTTGGCCATCCGCCCGGCTCCCTTCGCCAGGCAAGGCTGGCGGCTGGCGGGCCGGGCGGAAGTCCTCGCCTGCGGACAAGCCTGTCCGCCAAGGGGGACAGGCTTGCCGGGCGGCCAATCGATCGACGCCCCGCGCGAGCGGGGTGCCGGTTCGTCAGCGCGACCAGATGAGCGTGTAGCTCTCGCCGTCGTCGGCGGCGACCAGGCTTGCGTAGATCGGTGCCGGGAAGCTGGGGTCGTCGAGCTTGCAGCTCATATAGTCCGAACCTGCAGCCGACGTCTTGGCCCAGGCGGCACCGAATTCGACTGTGCCGGCGAAAAGGCGGAAGTCGGGTGCCTTGTCATTGTCCTTGGCGCTTGGGCGGATGCTGGTCTTGACGTTGAGGGTGAGCGACTTGATCGTGCCGGTGAAGCCGTCCGAGGTCTTGGTGAAGATGCCGATGATTGCCATGATGTTCACTCCTGTCTTCGAGCCCGCGCCTATCGCGGCCTCGATGGGCATCACGGGACCGGGGCGACCGGCGGCGCACCTGCAAGGCCGCAGCGTGAGCGCAGGACCGGGCGGGCGCGGCTATTTTGCTTCGCGATGCAAAGTCGGCATGGCCGACGGCGGACAATAGCCGCGCCCGCCCGGTTGCGACCCAGCCGGTCGAGGCGCAGCCTTCCCGGTCATATGGGCCATCGAACGCAGGCCGTGTTGGCCGGGCGTTGACGGGAAAGGGCAGTGCGTGGCGATCTACTCGCTGTTGCCGGATTGAAGGCGCTTCATCCGTTGCCGTGAAAATCTGCAGTTCATTAGCTGAAAATCACGCAGGAGGGGGGATCGCCCGGACCAAGGCCATCCCTGCAATTGAGCCCGGCCTCGACTGTCGTTATGAGAACCTAATGGCCCGCGTGGATCAGACCGATCTCCGTATGCGGATCGTCATCGACCGGCCCGTGATCGGCGCGATGCACAGCCTGCAGTCCGGTAACGAGGCTGTCCTCGATCCCCAATATTCGAAAAACCGGCGAACCGCTGGCTTTCAATTTTTCCGTTCGCATAGCCCCCGGGCCTAAATTCTTCGGCGATCATGTCCGTCGCGAAGGCCCGACCCGCCGCTTCGCCTATATTCGCATCGGGCAGTTGGCGGGTGACGCTGCATCGCCCTGGTCGCGGCGGATGAAGATCGACATCCACGACATAGACGCAGATTTGCTCGACCGGGCCGCGCGCGAAGGGCGCGTTCTCGAAACAAGGGTGACCGGCACCGGCGCGGATGGCACAGCTGCCTGCGCAACGCTGCGGCCGGTCGCACGTCGGCTGATCTGATCCTTTGGCAGGGCGCAGACCGCGCCGGTGCCGATCACCCGGCCGACTCGGCCAAGCCAATTCTGCGGCATTATAGCTTTGGGCGGATGCGACTTTGCGTACATACGGACATCCGCACATGCGCTTTTCCTTATTGGCACAAAGGCAGAGCCGGGACGCTTGTCGCGCGTCCCGGCGAAAATGACCCCTCATCGCATCTGCGCGAAGGCCTGGGATGCCGCCTGGCCGCAAGCGAAGGTCCGGCAGCAGAGCATGCCATGGGCATTGCCGTCGCCATCGACTATGAAGGTCCCCACGAACCAGCACCCATCCAGAAAGCCGGTGGCGACGATCCGGTCGAGTTCCAGATCCTCCTCCTGAGCGAGATAGGCGCCGATCCAGCGCTCTGAAGCCCGTGCATCCCAGCGGATATCCGTTTCCTCGGCTTCCAGGAACCGGGCGGCCAGAGCCGCACCCGCGCCGCGCCCGAATTCCACTTCCAGGCCGGACTTCAAGGCTGCCATCACGCGATCTGTTGCCAGGGCAATGGGCTGAACCATGGTCATGAGAAAGTCTCCTTATGCTGTGCATCCCCAAAATCGAGGACCGGCAGGGAGAGACGGGCGCCGGAAGGCTGTCAGGGCCGCCGGGCATGGCCCGACGCCGCGCAGCGGGCGCATGGGGGAACCGATTTGCGTAAGCCAAATTGGGGGAAACCGGCGAGCCTTGAAAGCCGCGCCGCCGCCCGTCACCATGGGAAGACCTCGACACGCGCCCCTCCACCATCCGCGAGACAGGCAAACGCTGCGGCCATATCCTTCTCGCCGCCATCGCGGCGGCCGGGCCGTCGCCGTCGAGACGGCCGCAACAGTTTTCTTGGCAAAGAACAGCGCCAACCAACCGACCAGTCGCGCGCGACAGGTCGGTTGGTCATGATGGCGTGGTATGCCCCGCGCCAGAAGGCGCGGGGCCTCCGGGTCAGGCGTCCGGGTTCCAGATGAGGGCGTAGCTGTCCTCGTCGTCCTGGCCCGCGGCGCGACCGAGATTGGCGTAGAGGGTGCGGGGGCCAAGTTCCGGCGCGGCCATGGCGATGCGGATATATTCGCGACCCGATACCTCGCCAGTGCGGATCCATCCGCCGCCAAGCTCGGTGCCGTTGGAGAGAACCCTGTAGTCGGGCTGCTCGCCGGTCTTGCCCTTGTTGGGGATGATTTCGATGTCGGCGCGGACCGCGAGGGTCTTGAGGACGCCCTTGAAACCGCCATTGTCGAGCCGCTGGACATAACCGATGGAAGCCATTGCCATTCTCCTTCTTGTCGCCCCCGGCCAATCCGCTGGGCGTGCGGACCGTCCGGCAGCGCGCGGGGTCGCCTGAACCGCAGGCCGCAGCGATCAGCGAAGGACCGGAGGAGCTGGTGCTATTTGGGAGCGTAGCGGCCGCGAGGAGCCGGAACG
>TARA_R110000787_G_scaffold16622_21_pt1 | contig 31375 bp, 30 predicted proteins | sample TARA_R110000787 | Tara Oceans TARA_R110000787 (sample SAMEA4397920) | marine metagenome | biome: Polar Biome; feature: [DCM] deep chlorophyll maximum layer (ENVO:01000326); material: water (ENVO:00002006), including particulate matter (ENVO:01000060) such as... | depth 35 m | reverse complement strand
GGCAAACTGGTCGCCCGGCTGACAGACGGCGGCGATGCCGGACTGAAAGACCCGGCGCAGTTTGTCGGCTACAGCGGTGAGGGGGCGGTGACATCTGTTCTGCTGCGCAACAATGGCCTGCATGCAGAAATCCAGATCGATCGCAGCCACCCGATTGGCTCGACACACAGTGCCGGGGTCAAGGACGTGGTGCTGGAATCGGCTGTCTCCACGATTCAGGATTGTGAAGATTCCGTCGCCGCGGTTGATGCCGCAGACAAGGTCGGGGCATACCGCAACTGGCTTGGCCTGATGCGTGGTGATCTTGAAGAAAGCTTTGAGAAGGGCGGCAAGGTGATGACCCGTCGCCTCAACCCGGATCGTACCTACTCCACGCCGGATGGCGGTTCACTGACCCTGCATGGCCGCAGCCTGCTGCTGGTCCGTAATGTCGGGCATCTGATGACCAATGATGCGGTGCTGGATGCTGAAGGTAATGAGGTGCCGGAAGGGTTTCTTGATGGCCTGTTCACCAGTGCCTGCGCCCTGCATGACCTGAAGCGGCTTGGCCCGCTCAGCAACAGCCGTGCCGGCAGTGTCTATATCGTGAAGCCGAAGATGCATGGTCCGGAAGAAGTTGGTTTTGCGAATGAGCTGTTCGACCGGATTGAGGACATTCTTGGTCTGCCGCGCAACAGCGTGAAGATCGGCATCATGGATGAGGAACGCCGCACCACGGTGAACCTGAAGGAATGCATCCGCGCTGCGAAAGACCGGGTGGTGTTCATCAATACCGGGTTCCTTGATCGCACCGGTGACGAAATCCATACCAGCATGGAAGCTGGTCCGATGGTTCGCAAGGACGCCATGAAAGCACAGGCCTGGATAGCTGCCTATGAAGACTGGAATGTGGATATCGGTCTGGAAACCGGCTTCCGTGGCAAGGCACAGATCGGCAAGGGCATGTGGGCCATGCCGGACGAAATGAAACAGATGGTCGAAGCCAAGAAAGGCCACCCGCTGGCCGGGGCCAACACCGCCTGGGTGCCGTCACCGACAGCGGCCACACTGCATGCCATGCATTATCATGAGGTCAATGTCAGCGAACGTCAGGATGAACTGGCAAAACGGTCGCGGGCCAGCCTTGATGACCTTCTCACGGTGCCGCTGCTGGCGGGTGAAAACCTGTCGTCTGATGACATCCGCAAGGAACTGGAAAACAACGCTCAGGGCATTCTGGGCTATGTTGTCCGCTGGGTCGATCAGGGTGTCGGCTGTTCCAAGGTGCCGGATATCCGCGATATCGGCCTGATGGAAGACCGCGCGACGCTCCGGATTTCCAGCCAGTACCTCGCCAACTGGATCCATCACGGCATCTGCACAGAAGGTGAGGTCATGGAGACCCTGAAGCGCATGGCGGAAGTTGTTGACCGGCAGAATGAAGGTGACGCGAACTACACCAGGATGGCCGGGAACTTCGACGGCAGCATCGCCTTTCAGGCCGCCTGCGATCTGGTCTTCAAGGGTCGTCAGCAGCCCAGCGGCTACACCGAACCCATCCTCCACGCCCGCCGCCGTGAGGTGAAGGCTGCCGGCTGAGCCATATCGGTTTTAGCCAGCAGACAGGCTCGTTCAGGTCCTTCGAGACGCAGCTTTGCTGCTCCTCAGGATGAGGTTTTAAGTTACCTGACCTTATCCTGAGGAGCGCTGAAAGCGCGTCTCGAAGGATAACGGGCTTTTGCTTCACAGCATCAGCGTGGTTTTCTTTCGTCAGACTGTCGCCAGGTGGCGGGAAAGTTCTTCGCCGGTGTTGCGGTAGTGGCTGAGCAGCAGGTCGACGGTTTTGTCGGCTTCACGGGCGATGGCGGCGTTCAGGATACCGAGATGTTCATCGGCGACGCTGCGGGCCGGGCTGGCCGGGCCGTTACGGCCCTGTCCGGCGATGTTGCGGTAGCGGATATTGGCGTCGTACAGACGCTCGCAGAAATCAACCAGCAGGGTTGAGCCACAGGCGGAAATAAGGGTCATGTGGAATTTCTTGTGGGCGGCTTCCCAGTCCACATTCTCGCTGGCCGGAGCGTTAGGTGTGCGGGGGGTCTGTTTCAGGCGGTGATGGGCCAGAACCAGGCTCTCTTCCCATGCCATGTCGCCATGTGCCAGCGATTCCCTTACCGCCCGTTCCTCGACCCAGCAACGGGTTTTCAGCAGCTCGATGAAGGCATCGGCTGAAATGCTGGCGACCCGGAATCCACGCTGGTCCAGCCGTTCAACCAGCCCTTCGGCGGTCAGCAGGCTGAGAGCCTCGCGCAGCGGGCTGGCGCCGGCATTGTAGCGGTCGCGCAGTGCCTCGATCTTCAGCTTCAGGTCCGGGGTGAGGCTGCCGGTGAGGATATCCCGCCGCAACAGATCGCAGACCTGCGAGGTGACACTGCCACCGGTTGCCAGATAAAGAACATTCCCGTCCTTGTCGCTGTTCACGCTCATGTACCGTCCCTGTCCGCGAGGATGAAGTCGAAGTCGACGGTATAGAACGGAATGGTCAGCCGGTCACGGGCCTGTATATCGGCCGGTACGGTTTTTGGGTCGTCGCATTGCCGGTACTTCATCACCAGATCGCTTCGGACGCCGAAAACCGCGTCTTCATCAAGATAGGGATCATCATCCGGGAAGACTTCCGTCACCAGTGTCCGGTGTCCGTCGGCGGCGATGATGAAATGCAGGTGGGAAGGTCGCCAGGGATGACGCCCAGTGGCATGCAGCAATTCACCAACCGGTCCGTCATCCGGCACGGTATAGGGCGCGGGACGGACCGTGGTGAAGGCATAGCGGCCATCGGCTCCGGTCTTCATGCGTGCCCGGAAATTATAGTAATCCTGTTCCGGATCCTGATTGGAATAGAGACCGTTATCAGCGGTCTGCCAGGTGTCGATGACAGCCCCGGCGATCGGCTGGCCCTTCGTGTCTAGCACGCGGCCCTGCACGATGACGCTGTCACCGGCATTGTCTTTCTTCAGGTCGGCCCCGACAGGCAGTTCCGGTGCATCGAGAATGTGAAACGGCCCGAGCACGCTGGAGGCAGTCGCATCCGGCGGCGAATTGACCATGTCGACAAGTGAGGACAGGCCAAGCACATCCGAGAACAATACGAACTCATTGCGTTCCGGGGTGCTGATCTCGCCTGCTGCGGTCAGCAGGGCAATACCCTTGCGCCATTCGTCATGGGTCAGGTTGGTTTCCTTCGCGAAGCTGTGCAGGTGATGCGCGAGGCGCTCCAGCACAAAGCTGAGGCGAGGGTCGGTATCCGGTCCGCAATAGTCGAGAAGGGTTTTGGTCAGCGTTTCCGCCGTTACATTGCGCATCGGTTTCTCCGTCAGTTCAGAAGGTAGGTGCTGAGGCCGGGCTGCCAGATCAGCAGAATTAGGATCATCAGCATGACAGCCGCAAAAGGCAGTGCCCCCATGAAGACATCCTTCAGTGAAATGCGGTCATCGTTCAGAGTTGTCTTGATGACAAAACAGGAAATGCCGAGCGGGGGGGTCAGCAGTCCGATTTCCGCGCCGATCACCGTGATGATGCCAAACCAGACGAGGCTGAGGCCCATCGGTTCAATGATGTCGATGAACAGCGGCACGACGATCAGGATGACCGAGGCCGTATCCAGCAACGTGCCAAGGAACAGCATCAGCAGTACATAGGCGACCATGACCCAGAAGAAGCCGAGATCATTGCCGACAAGAAATTCCTGCAACTGATTCGGCAGGTCAACATAGCCCAGCATCCGGCTGTAGAATGAAGCGGCGGTAATCAGAAACAGAATGCTGGCGGTGATATGGCCGGTTTCCAGCAGGGCGTCCCAGAAGCTTCGCCAGGTCATTTCCTTGCGGATCACGGCAATGATGAGGGCTGCAAGTGATCCTGCAGCGCCCGCTTCAACCGGGGTCAGCCAGCCGGTATAGATACCGCCGAGGACAATGAGGATTAGGGCCAGAACCGGTGCGGTGCAGGACAGGATTTCGCTGTAGGAAAGCCGGTTGCCGGCGGTTCTGTCCGGGCTTGTGCCGCCAATGAATCCCGGTGTCAGCCAGCCCATGGCGGCGATTGACCCGATATAGGCCAGGGTTAGGATCAGGCCGGGAATGATCCCGGCGATGAACATGTCGCCAACTGAGATTTCAGCAACGAAAGCATAGATGATCAGCATCGAGCTGGGGGGGATGATCATGCCGAGAACGGACGACCCGGCGACCACACCAACCGCAAACCGTTTGTTGTAATTCAGGCGCAGCATCTCGGGTACGGCGACACGCGTGAAGACCGAGGCCGAGGCGATGGAGGATCCGGTGACCGCAGCAAACAGCGCGTTGGCACCGACGGTGGCCATGCCGACGCCGCCGCGAATGCGCTGAAACAGCTGGTTCATCACCCGGTAGACATCGGTTCCCAGCCCGGCCTTGGAGACGATCAGCCCCATGAAGGTGAACAGGGGAATGGTCGCGAACTCGTACTCGGTGACGCTGTCACCGATAGCCTGACGCAGGAAATTCACGGCGAGGATCGGTTTGTCACTGACCAGCCAGATGGTGACGAAAGAAACACCGGCCAGCGCCACGGGGATATAGACCCCGAGATAGATCGTCACCACGATGGCGATGACGGAGAGGATGCCGATATCAACGGGATCCATGGGAACCTCCCGCCGGCTGTCCGCCGAGGATGACTTTGAAAAGATAAAGAATGGCACAGAGCCCGGCGCTGGCAGTGATCGCCAGTCGTGCCGGCCACCAGGGCGCGGTGAACACGCCGGGGGTGCCGAAATAGTCACAGCGTGCCGTCGCAGCCCTGAGGTCGGTGATCAGGTCACCGGTCAGGGGCGGGCCGAAGTCCGGCGCGGTGAAATAGGAACAGGATTCCAGTGTATCGATAAATTCCGGCCAGCTGGCATAGGCAACGATGGCCATGAAGATACAGGCGACAGCATCAATCAGCCGGCGGAGAACGAGAGCCGTGGTCGGTGCGCGCAGGTCCAGCATCAGCAGGAAGCCGTCGGACCGGGTCAGCCGGTTGACGCGAACCACATCAGGTAATTGCAGGAAAACAATCAGCACCATGGCGAAGATGACCAGTTCGACGGCGCCATGGAACGGTGCATTGAAAGCACCGCGTGCAACAACATCCATATTCATGACGGCCACCAGGCCGAGAACGGTCAGGGTGCCGACAGCATTTGTCAGAATGGCTATCCGGTCAAAGCAGGCCGACAACTGGCGGACAAACCAGCAGAGAGGTTGCAATACAGTCATGCTGATTTGTCCGTTTTGTTGTCGTCTGCCGTGGGCTCAGATCAGTTTGCTGACCAGTCGCGGACGGGCTTCTGTCCTGCGGCTTTCAGCTTGTCCATGTAAGCCTTCAGCATAGCTGTTCCGGGTGCGCCTGTCTTGTCCAGTGAGGCGGCCCATTCAGCGGCGATGTTCGGCATCGCGGCAGCCCATGTTGCGCGTTCAGCATCCGTCAGGGTGACGACGGTGCCACCGGAAGCCTTGTACTGGGCAATTGATTCTGCGGCTTCGTCCATCGCCACGCCGGCAACCCGGTCACGATATTCGATGGAGACTTTCTGGATGGCGGTTTTCACCTCATCCGGCAGCTTGGACCAGACATCCTTGTTGATGGTAACGGTCTTGGTGTTGACCGCACCAAGATCGGCCGCAAGCATATAGGGTGCAACTTCATGGATCTTGAAGGTGACAGCGGCTTCCGGCCACAGCATGGCAGCATCGGTAACACCGGTCTGTACCATGTTGTAGAAGTTTGGCAGACCGCCGCGAACGCCCGCCGCATCCTTGATGCCCTCAAGGTAACGCAGGTTGTAGCCGGCACCGGCAACCTTCATGCCTTCAAGATCTTTCAGGGTCTTGATCGGCTTTTTTGAGAAGATCTGATAGGTGTCGAGAACCACGCCGGTTGCCAGATAGACCTGGTTTTCGGCATCGAATTCCTTCTGCATCTGCGGGAATTCCCGGGCGATCTCGTCAACCGCCTTGGCGACGACACGGGCGTCAGATGAGACCATCGGGGTGACAGCCGAGATACCCTGGCTGGGCAGCGCCGAATTGTGGAAGATGGTGGTGACGATACCGATATCGCCAAGCCCCAGCTTGATGCCTTCCAGCACGCTGCGCGGTTTGACGATCTGGCCGCCATAGGCTTCCTGCCAGTCGATCTTGTAATTGCCGCTTTTTGCCAGTTCTTCATTCAGTCGCGGAATGAAGAAGCCGGAGAATTCCTTCACCCACATGGATCGTGCGGGATAGCCATCAATGGCAACCATCTTGATGGTTTCGGCGGCGGTAGAGGCCACCAGTGGGGTTACAACGGTCGCGCCGGCAATGACTGCCGCCAGCAGATGTTTCCTGAAGTCTGTATTCATAACCAATCCTCCCGGTTTCGCTGCTTTGGTGCAGCGTTGTCTGGTTTATCTCTGGAAGTCTTCAGCCAGACTTCCGCATTTTCTGTTCCCGAACTCCGGAACAGCTCGGCAGGGTCAGACGGCTTATCAGCCATGATGACCCTGCTAATTTTTTTGCTGCAGCCCTCCGTTCTTCTGATCAGGCGAAACTACAGATGTCGTCAAAGGCAAAACGGGGCAGCTTCTGGAACAGAGCCGTCTCGTCTGCATAGCCCAGATTGCAGAGGAAATTTGACCGGAGACTTGTTCCGGCAAAGAATTCCTCATCGACAATGGCATTCGAAAACCCGGACATCGGGCCGGTATCCAGTCCCAGCGCCCGTGCCGCGATAATCAGGTAAGCGCCCTGTAGTGCGGCATTCCGGAAGGCCGTGTCAGCGGTAAATTCCGGCTTGCCCTCGAAATGCGGGCGACGGTCTTCATGCGGAAACAGGAAAGGCAGTTTCTGCCAGAAATCGAGATCATGCGCGATGATCACGGTAACCGGTGCCTTCATCATTTTCGGCAGGTTTGCCGGTTTCAGCGCCTTGCCCAGCCGGGCCTTGCCTTCTTCACTGCGCACGAAGACGAAGCGGGCGGGCAGGCTGTTCATGCTGGTCGGCCCGTTGATGACGATATCGTAGAGGCTGCGCAGCAATGCCTCGTCTACCGGCTTGTCGGTCCAGGCGTAATGCGAGCGTGCACCACGCAGAATCAGATCGATTGAATCATCATCCAGTCGTTCAATACGATGACGCAGCGACCGGGTAGCCGTGGCTGCGGCTGCCCGGAGTGCTGCAAGTTCGTCACCGACCGGTGCAGATGAAGCGGCGTTGCTCATCGTTGCTCCGCCACAACCGGATTCGAGAGGACACCAATGCCTTCGATTTCAATCTCGACCTTGTCGCCGCCTTTCATGAAGACCGGTGGCTTGCGGGCATGACCGACACCCGGAGGGGTGCCCATGGCGATCAGGTCGCCGGGATTCAGTGTCATCACTTCGGACAGGATGGCGATGGTCTGGTCAACCGGGAACATCATGTCGCGGGTGTTGCTGTCCTGCATGATCTGGCCATTCAGACGGGACTGGATACGCAGGCCCGAAGCCCCTGCCGGCAGTTCGTCAGGCGTGACCACGACCGGGCCGAGCGCGCCGGTTGAATCGAAGTTCTTGCCCGGCGTCCACTGGTGGGTCTTGCGCTGATAGTCACGGATCGAGCCATCATTGAAGACCGTGTAACCAAAGACGTGATCGAGCGCCTTGTCCTGCGGGATATGTTTTCCGCCCTTGCCGATGATGACCATCAGTTCGGCTTCATAATCCAGCTTTTCAGAACAGGCCGGGTCAACCATCGGTTCATCCGCAGCCATCATTGATGACGGTACGCGCAGGAACAGCGCCGGATAGGTCGGAATGTCATAGCCGCCTTCCTTCGCGTGATCGACATAGTTCAGGCCAAGGCAGACGATTTTCCCGAAGTTCGAGAACGGCAGGGCCGGTGTCAGGCTGCTGGCCGGGACGGCCTTTCCGCTGCCAAGAAGCGCGGCTGCCTGTTTCAGTGCGGCGTCGCCACCGTTGATAACATCCATCAGGTCGGTGCCTGAAAACCCGTTCTGGCCGGAAAGCTGTACGGCGGAATCGCCTTCAATGGCGTAAAGAGCGGTGCTGTCGCCCGTTCTGGCGGTCGTAAATCGCATGTCATTTCCTCATCAGTAATCCCGGATGATTGCCGATTTTAAAAACAATTGTCAAATAATATCGATATTTTTAGGGGGCTGATTTTTCAGCACTGTCATCCGGGAGCTGATTCCGAATAACATCAGGAAATGGGCCTGGAGGGCAGTCAAAAGAAAACCTCCCCGGCCGGTATGGCGGGGGAGGTTGATGTCGTTTTCAGTTGGAGTGGTGCGGGTCAGTTGAACCGGACATACTCGTAATCAATGGGCTGGCCGTTGATTCCCTTCAGGGGCGGGGCAATCCAGGAGGCCATTTTGCCGGGCTCGGTGACAGCTTTCATCAGCGACAGGATGTAAATGCGGTCGCTGTCCGTTGGCAGCCATTCGTCCTTCTGTTTCTCGAACGCAGCACGGTCGATCACCTTGCCATCCGGGGTCAGGCAACTGTTGGCATAGATGCCGATACCACGATGGAAACCGCGATGGGGCAGGGTCAGCGTGAAGTCAATTCCGGCGGCTGCAATGGTGCGGTTCCACTTGTCGACGCCGCGCTGACAGTCGGCGACATAATCATCGCGCAACCGCTCATTGACCGCGTTCAGGGCAGAGGCGTCGATCATGTGTACCTTGCCATCCCGGATTTCCGGCACCTTGTAGGTGGCGTCGGTCAGGATATGGTCATCGTCGATCCGGGTTTCCTGATACCGGCCTTTCAGGCCCATTGTGTAGTAGTTCGCTGCGTTGGTGGAGGTTTCCTGCCCGAACAGATCAATCGACACCGAGAAGTGGAAATTGATGTAGCGCTGAATGGTCGCCAGATCGATGCCGCCGAAGCTGCGGACATCATCGGTCTTGTGTTCGTTCATCAGGTCGCAGGCACGCTGGATCACGCGCTGCACCCCGGTCTCGCCGACAAACATATGGTGGGCTTCTTCGGTCAGCATGAAACGGCAGGTACGTGACAGCGGGTCAAACCCGCTTTCGGCCAGCGAGGCGAGCTGATACTTGCCATCCCGGTCGGTGAAGAAGGTGAACATGAAGAAGGACAGCCAGTCCGGGGTTTCTTCGTTAAAGGCCTGAAGGATACGCGGCTTGTCGGCGTCGCCGGAATGGCGGGCCAGCATTTCCTCGGCTTCTTCGCGGCCATCGCGGCCGAAATAGGCATGCAGCAGATAAACCATCGCCCAGAGATGACGGCCTTCTTCCACATTGATCTGGAACAGGTTACGCAGATCATAGAGCGACGGGCAGGTGCGGCCGAGATGGCGTTGCTGTTCGACCGATGCGGGTTCCGTATCGCCCTGCGTGACGATCAGGCGGCGCAGTTCGGAACGATATTCACCCGGCACTTCCTGCCAGGCATCCTGACCCTTGTGCATGCCGAAATTGATTTTCCGGTCCGCCTCGCCCGGTGACAGAAACACACCCCAGCGATAATCCGGCATCTTCACATGGCCGTAATTGGCCCAGCCGCCCTTGTCGACGCTGATCGCGGTGCGCAGAAAAACATCGTAATCATGGCTTTCGACGGGTCCAAGCTCGCGCCACCAGCCCTGAAATTCCGGCAGCCATTTCTCCAGCGCGCGCTGGAGACGCCGGTCATTGCCGAGGTCAACATTGTTGGGGATCTTCTCAGAATAATTGATGCCCATGTTCATGATGAAGTCTCCTGTTGCTGGCCTGTGTTCTGTCAGACGCGGTTGGGGTCGAATTCAGCGCGGGTGCCGGTGCCGAACTTGCGCAGGGCGCCAGCTTCACCGACGGCATTGGGTCGCTGGAATATCCAGTTCTGCCATGCGGTCAGGCGGCCAAAGATTTTTGTCTCCATGGTCTCCGGCCCGGCAAAACGCAGGCTGGCTTCCATGCCGGTCAGGCTGTCCGGTGAGAAGGCGGCACGTTCTTCCAGTGCCAGCCGGACTTCATCTTCCCAGTCGATATCGTCGGGGATGAAGGTCACCAGCCCGAGTTCATCAGCATCCTCGGCCAGCAGGTCACGACCGGTCTCGGCCTCCAGTTCGGCGTACCGCTCGTCATTTTCAAGGAAGCGGGTCTGCAGGCGGGTCAGTCCGTTGCCCATCGGATAAGGGCCGAAATTCATGGCCGTCAGGCGCAGCGCGGCCGGCGACTGATCGTCATCTTCAAAGCTGCCATCAAGCATGTAGCTGCGGTCTGCGGCGAGTACGAGTTCAAGCAGGGTGCCGGTAAAGCAGCTGCCCGGTTCGATCAGGGTGATGAGGCTGCGCGAGGTCACATCAAGACGTTTCAGGCAGCGTTTCAGATAAAGCCGGACCTCGCGGATGAACCAGTTGTCAGCCTCTGCTGCCAGCAGGTTGTCATAGCCTTCAACCATATGGCCGTCGCCACTGGTGCGCAGGGCCCAGACCCCGATATCTGTTTCGTTCGTCCGCAGATGCAGAATGGCATCATCCAGATCACGGGCCAGTGCCAGCGGCCAGAAAGCAATGCCCTGTTCCTGAGCTGCCGCTGCATTTGCCGGGGCGTCCGCTGTCGGACCCTTGACGGTGAAGGTGGCAACACGGCTGCTGCGATCAATGCCGACCGACAGGGTGCCATAGGTGATGGTATCGCCCTCTTCCTGACGGTCAACCATCGGCCAGTCAATGCCTGTGGCATCCTTTGGCCGGTCGCTGCGGGCTGCGGATTTACGGGCCTTCTCGGTGACGACCTCGTCAAAACGGGAGCGGGGGACAAGTTCATCGACCAGCCGCCAGTCGCGGGCGCGCTTGCCCTTGATTCCTTCTGTTACGGTGCAGAAGAAATCTGCGTGATCCCGGCGGACCATGCGCTTGTCGACAACACGGGTCAGGCCGCCGGTGCCCGGTAGTACAGCGAGCAGCGGGACTTCCGGCAGGGAGACGGCGCTCGAGCCGTCATCAACCAGCAGGATTTCATCCGTCGCCAGCGCCAGTTCATATCCGCCACCTGCCGCCGTGCCGTTGATGGCGCAGATATAGCGTTGCTGTGACCCGTCACTGGCATCTTCAATGCCCATCCGGGTTTCGTTGGTGAATTTGCAGAAGTTGACTTTGTGGGCATGACTGGACCCGGCCAGCATGGTGATGTTGGCGCCGGAACAGAACACCCGGTCCTTGCCCGATGTGATGACAACGGCACCGACTTCCGGATGACAGAACCGCAGACGCTGGGTGGCGTCATACAGTTCGATATCGACCCCGAGGTCATAGGAATTCAGTTTCAGGTCATAGCCTGGAACCAGCCCGCCCTTTTCGTCGACATCCATGGTCAGGGTCGCGACGTTGCCGTCGATATCGATCTTCCAGTGTTTGTACTGCCCGGGTTCGGTTCTGAAATCGATGGTCATGGAGGTTTCCCTGTGCGGCGTTCTGATTATTAGGTAAATAGGTACTATAATGCGTATTTAAGATGACATGACCCCTGATGAATGTCAATATCACCTGTATGGACAATGGGCTGACGACAGAAAACATGACCGGTATGCCGGTAACGATCAGAGCGGCGACGGCATCTGATATTTCGGATGTGCAAAGCCTTGATGAGCGCAATACCGGAATGGACAAGCCGGAATTCTGGGCTGATGCCTTCCGGAGGTATGGGCAGTCCGGGGACGGCGAATTCCTGGTTGCGGAACAGGGTGGCCGGTTTGCCGGTTATATCCTTGGTGAGGTCCGGGCCTGGGAATTCGGCTCTCCGCCCAGTGGCTGGATATTTGCTTTTGGCGTGGAGCCGGAACGCCGGCTGGCAAAAATCGCAACCCGGCTGTTTGAGGCGATCTGTGATCGCTTTCGTGCGCGGGGGGTCGATCAGGCGCGCAGCATGGTAGCCACTGATGATCATCTGAACCTTGCTTTCCTGCGGGCGCAGGGCATGCGCGGGGGGCCATATCTGCAACTGGAGATGAATCTGAAGCCGGGAGAGGATGCATGAGACTGCAAAAGGCTTCCCGATATGCCCTCTATGCGGCGACGGAACTGGCGCGTGACCCGAACCGGCAGCTGTCTGCAGCAGAAATTGCAGCGATATACGATATATCACTGAATCATCTGGCGAAAATTTTGCGGGAACTGGGTCGGGCCGGAATGGTTGAGGCCGTCCGGGGCGTCGGTGGCGGATACAGGTTTATCGCGAATCCGAAGCGGACATCACTTTATGACATTATCGAGTTGTTTGAAGAGCCTGCCGGAGAAGTCTCGAACAGCGGGCTTGAGGGCGCAAAAACACCCGTCGGCAAATCATTGATTGCCGTTACGACAGAAATCGACCTGATTGCCGAAGCAACCCTGCGGTCTATCAGCCTCGCCACATTACTGCGGGATGCTGAAGCAGCCTGAAGCTGTCTCCGCCGGATCGTGAAACCCGGCGGAGACAATATTCAGAGATCAGTCGATGATCTTCAGATCTTCGGCAGACGTCTTGCCATTACGGCCACGCTGCAATTCGAAGCTCACCTTCTGGCCTTCGGTCAGGCTGTCGAGGCCTGCCTGCTGAACAGCGGTGATGTGAACGAAAGCGTCGCTGCCGCCTTCTGAAGGTTCGATGAAGCCATAACCCTTAGTCGGGTTGAACCATTTAACTGTACCAGTAGCCATAAACTTGGTCTTCCTCTAGTGATGTGAGCCATGCAATCTGCATGACCCATTGGGTAGCGTACAAAATTCGAGAGTATCCTTAACCACGTCTGTGGAGACATAACCCCACAAGAACTCTGTAACGCTTGTGGAACTGACAACTGTGTCCTCGCCGCCGAAGCACTGCTTCGATGGAGAAGACATCAGACATCAGTCGATAATTTTGATCTCTTCCGCAGACGATTTACCGTTCCGACCGCGCTGCAGCTCGAATTCGACCTTCTGACCTTCGGTCAGGCTGTCGAGACCCGCGCGCTGGACGGCGGTAATGTGAACGAATGCATCGCTACCGCCTTCCGACGGTTCGATAAAGCCAAACCCCTTGGTGGGGTTGAACCATTTAACAGTGCCAGTAGCCATAGACTTAGTCTTCCTCTAACAAAAAGCGGACCACGCAAATACGCGCAACCCATGGATCGTCGTTCTCAATGTCAGGGGAGTTCTAACCTACGCGACGGGCGCGGAGTGAAAGCGCCACAGAACACAGAAACGCACGGAGGCTGGTTATACGCTTTTTTTCAATCTGCGCAACAAAACTCTTGAAAACCGGGAATATTCAGATCGCAAATCAATTCTGACGCAATATCTTGTTGATCCGGGCCATCATTACACCTTTGGCGGTGAGGGTTGCGGCGGCATTTTAGCCAATCGTCGCGCCGCAGCAACCGCCCGGTTATGATGCTTTCCTCACGTCCGGGCGATAGCGGATTTCCGTGCCGGTGGAATCAGATAACCTGGGGGCGTTGCCTCCGGCCGGTCGCGTTGCAGCTGCAGATGAGGGAAGGTCAGCCGGCTGCCGGAAAGGAAAATCACTCCGCTGTATTCAGCAGCACCGGCGCTGGCCCCCGATGGTTTGATCAGGGGGGATCATTTATGGTCTGTGGAATGGAAAATGAAATTTCAAAGATTGGCTTTGGCGGTGGCTGCCACTGGTGCACGGAGGCGGTTTTTCAGGCGGTGCGGGGGGTGAGCCGGACAGAACAGGGATTTATCCGGTCTGAGCCACCCAGCGACAGCTGGTCCGAAGCGGTTATTGTTCACTATGACGTGGCTGAAATCAGCCTCACCCCGCTGATTGAAATTCATCTGCGCACCCATGCCAGCAGGTCCGCCCATTCCATGCGGGGCAAATATCGCAGTGCCATCTACAGTTTCACAGCAGATCAGCAGAAAGCCGCAGAGGATATTCTGACAAGCCTGCAACCCGGGTTCGACGAGAGGCTGGTGACGCGGGTCTTGTCCTTTGCCGGATTCCGGGCGTCAGACGAGCGGTTTCATAACTATTATGAGCAGGGGCCGGAACGCCCTTTCTGCCGGACTTATATCGACCCGAAGCTTGTGGTGCTGCGGGAACGGTTCGCAAGACATGTCCGCCAGAGCTGAGATACCGGCAGACTTCAGCGGTCAGTTACCCGCTGCCGGTCGTCGCCGAAATTCGGCAACGGCGGCGAAAACCACGGCAAAGAGGATATGACCGGCGAGCGCAACCCAAGTGATGCCGGTGAAGCCGAGGAAAGCGGGATTTCCGGCCACCAGATGCGCCATGATATACAGCGCGAATATCCAGAGCCCGACGCCATACAGGACAGATCCCGGCAGCCATGAGATTCCCGGGGTCAGCCGGGCCAGAACCGGGTGGGCGATGAACAGCCATCCGACCGGATAGGCGACCATTCCCGCCATGTAATGAAGAAAGTGAGCGCCCGGGGAGTAGGGTTCACCAAACAGGACCGTGATCACATTGTTTGCCAGCGGCACCGGCGCAAGGCCAGAAAACCCGAGCATCGGGCTGATACTCTGTCCATAAAAGTCAAATGCGACAGTCGCCAGTGCGCCCCCGAACATCATGGTCACGAGTGTATGCCGGTCCAGCCGGAAGGCGGTCTGGCTGTTTGCTCTCGACTTGTCTTGTTCCATCACATCACTGCTTCCGTAAAGACTGAGACCAGACGACGAGTACCACCGCCTGATCCCGGGAGGAAATCAAACTAACGCGATGGGCTGTGATGGGGCCGGCTGACCAATGCCGCCGACTTCTGTTACAGCATCCGGACGGTATCAACCGGCGTTGGCATGCCGGGGCAGCTTCCAGCCCGGCCGCGGGAAATGACAGGTATAGCCGTTGGGAATGCGCTGCAGATAGTTCTGATGCTCCGGTTCGGCCTCCCAGAAATCCCCGACAGGCTCGACTTCCGTAACCACCTTGCCGGGCCACAGGCCGGAAGCGTCGACATCGCGGATCGTTGTTTCAGCGACTTCTTTCTGGCTGTCGCTGGTGTAATAGATCGCGGAGCGATAGCTGCTGCCCATATCATTGCCCTGCCGGTTGACGGTCGAGGGGTCATGAATCTGGAAGAAGAATTCAAGTATCGCCCGAAAATCGGTCTGTGCCGGATCGAAAATGACCTCAATGGCTTCCGCATGGCTCCCGTGATTGCGGTAGGTGGCGTTCGGCACGTCGCCGCCACTATAGCCGACACGGGTGGAAATGACGCCGGGCTGCCTGCGGAAGAGATCTTCCATTCCCCAGAAGCATCCGCCGGCCAGAACGGCTCTTTCGGTGGTCTCGCTCATGTTTTGATCCTCTCGCTCGAAAGCCCAGAAATAGGTGTCTCCGCGCCTGCATTCCAGACCGGTAACAGCTGGCGCACGCAGTTGTGTATGGTCAGGCGATCCGTACCAGTACCGTCAGCACAGCGAGAAGCTGAACCAGATTGATGACAACGCTCAGTCTGTGCAGACGTTTGAAGCTGGTTGTCGCGGGGCCGGAGTCCTCAGCATTCTTCTGATCCCGGACAGCGTCAATCCGGGGCATCAGAAGTTGCCGGGAGACCCAGAACAGACCGGCCACCGCGGCCAGAATAACGGCGTCGACCTCATGCGTGAAGGTGATCGTCAGTGTCGCCAGCGCGGATATGACGCCCATATACAGATAATAAACCGGGAACATCTTGCGGATCAGAACACCGGAAACGTCGGGTTTCAGTGATGTGAAAATTACCGGTGTGACAACCAGCGCAAAAAACAGCATGCCGCCGAAAATGGCGGCTACCAGAACCAGTCCTGTCAGGTCTGACACCGTTGCAATATCCATCAGTCTGATCTGTTCCTTTCAGTTCTGCCCTGCAAGTGGTTCAGGCGTCGAAGAATACGGTTTCCTGTTCGCCCTGCAGATGAATGTCGAACCGGTAAACCGGCTGTCCTGACCGGTCGAGCCGGGTGGCGACAAGTGTCTCCCGGCGATCTGCCGGGGCCAGTGCCAGTATCGGGTCTGCGGCGTTGGCATCGGTCTCGTCAGGGAAGTAAATGCGGGTGAAGGTATGGTTCGGCATACCACGGGAAAACAGGGTCAGGCTGATATGCGGTGCCTGCAGGCTGTTGCCCCGACCTGGTACAGGACCGGGCTTGATGGTGTCAAAATGGAAACGGCCTTCGGCATCCGTACCGGTCCGGCCAAAGCCGTGAAAGCCCGGGTCGGCTGCCACATCGTCACGATTGTCTTCCGGATGATCGTAGCGTCCGGCGGCATTGGCCTGCCAGATTTCCAGCATGGCATCGCTGACCGGCGCGCCGTTGCCGTCATAGACAACGCCTTCAATCCGGATGCGCTCACCCTGGGTTGAATCAGTCAGCAGGTTGTTACCAGCAACGCCGGCCCGGCCATAGGCTTCCGGTGTCAGGCCATAGGCAAAGAACGGTCCGACGGTCTGTGATGGGGTTTGTTTTGGCATTCCTAGTTCTCCATCGGGGTGGCGTTGCGACCGCGCAGGACAATGTCGAATCGATAACCCAGCGCCCAGTTTGGTTCCGTCAGATCAAGTTCAAACCCTGCCACCATCGCCTGACGGGCGTCTTCGTCGGCAATGGCATTGAAGATCGGATCGTAAGCCAGCAGCGGGTCGCCCGGAAAATACATCTGGGTGACAAGGCGGTTAAGGATGCTGGTCCCCATCAGGGAGAAATGAATATGCGGTGGTCGCCAGGCGTTGTGATGATTTGGCCATGGATAGGCCCCGGGCCGGATGGTCTGGAACCGGTAGGTGCCGTCTGCATCGGTGACACATTTTCCGGCACCCAGAAAATTCGGATCCAGCGGTGCGTCATGCTTGTCGTTCACATGAACATAGCGTCCGGTGGCATTGGCCTGCCAGATTTCGACCAGACTGTTGGCAATGCCACGGCCATTTTCATCCATCACCTTGCCGGTAACGATAATCCGTTCACCAATCGGCTCGCCGTTGCGCCGGGCGTTTGTGGTCAGGTCGGCATCTTCCTGTGTCACGGCAGCATAGCCCAGCGCCGGACCGGTGGTCTCGGACAGGGTCTGCGGCATTACAATCGGTGCCCGGGTCGGGCCACGCAGCTGTGTCGATTTATAGCCGGGTTCACGGTAAGGCGACATGCGGCCCCAGTCGCGGGCGCTGATTTCCTGGTCGCTGGACATGATCAGGCGGCTCCTTCTGATGTCGGTTCCGGTGTAATGCCCAGTTCTTCACGGGCAATGGCAATGGCGCGGTTGGCGGCCGGTACACCGGCATAGACCGCGACATGAAACAGGGCTTCCTTGATGTCATCCGCCGTCGCGCCGGTGTTGCGGCTGGCGCGGATATGCATGGCGAATTCCTCCCAGTGGCCGAGACTGGCAAGGATAACCAGTGTCAGCAGGCTGCGGGTCGGACGGTCCAGCCCCGGGCGGGTCCAGACAGAACCCCAGGCACCTTCGGTAATGAAGGTCTGGAAATCCGTATCGAAGGCAGTCTTGCGGGATTCAGCCCGGTCCACATGCGCATCACCAAGGACGGCACGGCGCACTTTCATGCCGGCTTCATAGCGATCATCAGACAAGGTTGTTCTCCTTCAGGAAGCTTTCAATCAGTCCGGCCATGATCTCCGGCTGTTCAACGCATGGCAAGTGACCGACGCCGTCGATCACCTCAAAGCGGGCGCCGTCGATCAGATCGGCCAGTGCGCGTACCATTGCCGGTGTCGTGGCACCATCGTCAGAACCGACAATGCACATTGTCGGGATATTGATGTTGCGGGTTGAGTCCGTCATGTCGGCGTCGCGGATGGCGGTACTGACACCGACATATCCTTCTGCCGGTGTGCGGACCAGCATGTTGCGGTAGCCAGCCAGTTCCGCAGTGCGGGATGCCCGGAACCCGGGTGAAAACCAGCGTTCCATAACTGCATCACCCATCGGCTCAATCCCGCCTTTGGTGATGGCGTCGATCCGCTGGTCCCACATTTCCTTTGGCCCGATGACATTGGCCGTATCCGACAGCACCAGTGCCCGGATCAGGTCCGGTCGTTTCGACCAGAGACCCTGCGCAATGATTCCGCCGACAGACAGACCGACAAAAATCGCATCATTCATGCCGTGATGGTCCATCAGCGATTCAATATCACTGACCAGCTGGTCCATGCTGTAGGGGCCGGGAGGCATGCCGGACAGACCATGGCCGCGCTTGTCATACGTCAGGATACGGAAACCGTCAGGCAGTGCCTCAATGACCTTGTCCCATGTACGAAAATCGGTCCCCAGTGAATTGGCGAAGACCAGAGCCGGGCCGTCTTCCGGTCCGGTGATGGAATAATGGTGGGTAAGATCGCCAATGCTGATGAATGCCAAAGTCATCCCTCCTGATTTATGTCGATGTTTATTCTTTGATATCTAAGTATGTCGCCGGAAGGAAGTCAGAACTGAGCAGGCTAACCCGTTTCAGTGTTGTTCCGGCCATAACCTTCGTTGAGAGGATCGGGGTTCAGAACCCGTCCGTCAATTGCACCCAGCCAGTCCAGTGCCGACCGCAGGCGGACAATGTTGCCAACAACAAAAATCGACGGTGCGGTGACGGATTGTTCAATCACATCAATGGCGGCACGTCCCAGCGTTGTTTCGACAACCCGCTGATGTTCCGTGGTTGCGCTGCCGACAAAGGCGGCGGGTTCATCGGGGCTGCGGCCACCGGCCATCAGTTTTGCCGCGATTCGTTCCGCATGCTTGATTGCCATATAGATCACCAGCGCGGGCGATCCCTTGGCAAGACTATCCCAGTCGATGCAGTCCGGAACCTCGCCGGAGGCACTGTGACCGGTGACAAAGGTGATTGCGGAATTGGTATCGCGATGGGTGGCCGGAATTCCGGCATAGGCCAGTCCGCCAATTCCGGCGGTTACACCCGGAACCAGCCGGAAGGGTATGCCGGCCCGGACCAGTGCCAGTGCTTCTTCGCCGCCCCGCCCGAAAACAAAGGGATCGCCCCCCTTCAGGCGGCAGACCCGTTTGCCCGCCTGTGCCAGCCGGATAATCCGGTTTGATATGTCCGGCTGCTTCGGCGACGGTTTTCCCCCGCGCTTTCCGGCATAGACCAGTTCAGCCATGTTACCGGCAAGCCGGAGAATACGTTCATCGACCAGCGCATCATAGATGATGACATCGGCAGACCGCAGGGCATGCAGGGCGTGCAGGGTCAGCAGACCCGGGTCTCCCGGCCCCGCTCCGACAAGCCAGACCCATCCCGCCTGAAATTCCGGCAGGTCGGGTAGCAGAAGGTCATTGCGTGAAGTCGTCATTCAAGAGAGCCTATATCGATTCACCGGGATCATGGCTAGATTTGCGACATGGCTCAACGTAAACCCGACGTACCCCTGAAAAAGGGCTGGACGACAGGCGCCTGTGCGGCTGCGGGTGCCCGTGCGGCCTGGCGATTTCTGCTGACTGGCGAGCGGCAGGAGTCGGTGCGTGTCAGCCTGCCGAAAGGGGTTAGCCCCGAATTTACCCTGTCGCGGCTGGAACGGACGGGTGATGCCGTAACAGCAGGTATTATCAAGGATGCGGGGGATGATCCGGATGTGACGCATGGGGCGGAAATAATTACCACCGTACGGGCCGGGGCTCCCGGGTCTGGTATCACCTTTGCTGCGGGAGAAGGGGTTGGTCATGTGACCCTGCCCGGTCTGCCGCTGGCGGTCGGGGAACCGGCAATCAATCCGAAACCGCGGGAAATCATCGCGGCCAACCTGGCGGAAGTTGCCGAAGAACTGGATGCGGTTTGTGATCTGCATGTCACTGTCTCGATTCCCGGTGGCGAGGCGCTGGCGGTGAATACGGCCAATGGTCGCCTCGGGATTCTCGGTGGCCTCAGCATTCTCGGTACAACAGGCGTGGTCGTGCCCTATTCCTGCGCCTCCTGGATACATTCCATTCATCGTGGCATCGACGTGGCGCGGGCCGCCGGGATCGATCATATCGCGGGTTCAACCGGCCGGACATCCGAGGAGACCGTGCGCAATCTGTTCGGCCTGCAGGAACAGGCCCTGATCGATATGGGTGATTTCGCGGGTGGTATGCTGAAATATCTCCGACGGAAACCGATACCGAAGCTGACCATTGCGGGTGGTTTCGGCAAGCTGGCAAAACTGGCGGATGGCGAGATGGACCTGCATTCATCGCGCAGCCGGGTCAACACGGCGATGCTGGCCCGCTGGCTGGCGGAGGCGGGGGCTGACAAACCGATGGTTGAGGCGGCTGCGGCCTGTACGGCTGCAGCGCAGGTGCTGGCGCTGGCAGAGGGTTATCAGCCGATGCTGGCAGAACGCTGTGCCCGTGGAGCGCGTGAAGTCGCGCTGGCGACCCTCTCCGGTGACGTGGCCGTCGATGTGCTGGTGATCGACCGGGGCGGGAACCAGTTGGCTCATGTCGGCTGAACGACGGCCCCATATCCTGATTCTGGGCGGTACAGGTGAGGCTGCGGCGCTGGCCCGTGCCATTGACCGGGAATGGAGCGAGGCAGTGCGCCTGACATCATCCCTGGCTGGCCGGGTGGAAAAACCGGGGCCCCTGCCGGGCGATGTCCGGGTTGGTGGCTTTGGCGGCGTTGCAGGGCTGGTGGCTTATCTGCGGGATGAACAGGTGGATCTGCTGATTGATGCCACCCATCCCTTTGCCGACAGGATATCGTCTCATGCACGGCAGGCAGCAGAAATGGCGGGTCTGCCACGCCTTGGATTTGCCCGTCCGCTCTGGCGGCGTGATCCGGTTGACCGATGGATCGAGGTGGAGACGGTGGAACAGGCGGCACAGGCGGCAGGTGATATCTCGAAGCGGGCGTTTCTGACTGTTGGCCGGACCGAGATTGCCCCCTTCGCACAATCCGGAGATGTCTGGTTTCTGGTCCGGCTGGTTGACCCTCCGGAAGCTCCGCTGCCGTTGCAGAACCATGAGACCGTGATTGCCCGTGGTCCCTTCACGGTTGCCGGTGAACGTGAGCTGATGCTGCATCACCGGATTGATCTGCTGATTACCAAGGCCAGCGGCGGCGCGGCGACGGAGGCAAAAATTCTGGCGGCACGGGAAGCGGATATTCCGGTGCTGATGGTTCGCAGACCACGGCCAGAACCGGGGCGCCGGGTCAGCGATGTGGAGTCGGCAATGGCATGGATCCGCGATCAGTCAGGGCTGGTCTGAACTTTCGGCCGCAACACATGATGGTGGGCGGCATCGTAAAGTTTTGAATCGGTGAAGGCGGCATCACCGAAGACAGCGCCAACCATAATCAGGGCTGTTCGGGTAACGCCGGATTCCTTCACTTTGTCCCGAATGTCACTCAGGGTGCCCTTCAGGAACAACTGGTCCGGCCAGCCAACGCGATAGGCAATGACCACCGGACAATCTGCCCCATAAATCGGCGACAGGTCACGGACCACCTTCGCGATATTGTTGATCGACAGATGCAAAGCCAGTGTTGGCCGTCCGGCCGCAAGGTTTGCCAGTTCCTGTCCTTCCGGCATGGAGGATGAACGCACGGCAGTCCGTGTCACCAGAACGGCCTGGCTGACATCCGGCAGTGTCAGTTCCGTCTTCAGTTCGGCGGCAGCCGCAGCAAAGGCCGGGACGCCGGGGGTGATGTCATAGGGAATGTCGAGTGCATCCAGCCTGCGCATCTGTTCGGCGATGGCGCCATAGATTGACGGATCACCGGAATGGACACGGGCAACATCCTGCCCGCGATCATGGGCTGCCTGTATTTCGCTGATGATCTCGTCGAGATGAAGGGGCGCGGTATCAATGACCCGTGCGTCAGGCCGGGCGGCGGCAACGATCTCCGCCGGCACCAGCGATCCGGCATACAGCACCACGGGGGCCGCTTCGATCAGCCGGAGGCCACGAACGGTAATCAGATCGGGTGCGCCGGGGCCGGCGCCAATGAAATGGACGGTCATCATTCTGCTTTCTGTTTCCCGGTCCCGCTTAAAGCAGAAGACGGGGGTGGTCCAGACCCAGCCGGTAATGACCGCTGCAGTGGCCTGCATTGACGGCGTTGTCTGCTGCCGTGATAGTTTGCGGATTATTCTCCATGCTTCCGGGATGCAGATGCAGAATATTCTTCATATCACCAACGGTGACGGGGCGGGGGACCTGCTGACAGCCTCGACCCTGCCCGGCGATGTTCTGCCCTGGCGGGACACGATGCATCAGGGACCGTTTCCTGATATTGACGATATTGATGAACTGAGCCGGGTCCGGGCGAAATTTCTTGCCGGTGAGGCATTGCCGGTTGATGCCGTGCAGGCGGACATGCTGGCCCGGAACAATCTTTTGCGGCTGGCGGCAGACAGGGATGAAGTGATCCTGTGGTTTGAGCATGACCTGCTGGACCAGCTTCAGCTTGTGCAGATCCTCGACTGGTTCTCACAGCCGGAACGGCGACCGGACAAACTGACCCTGATCTGTATTGATGAGTATCCCGGTATCGTGCCGTTTCGGGGGCTGGGACAGCTTTCACCACCTCATATCGCCGGGCTTGTTGAGCAGAGAGTGCCGGTTGATGCGGCCATGATGGATGTTTCTGTCCGCGTCTGGTCGGCCTTTCGCAAAGAGCAGCCGACAGACCTGTTCGATATTCTGGGGTCAGATATGACGGCCCTGCCCTTTCTGGCACCGGCACTCCGGCGTCATCTGCAGGAGTTTCCGTCATCTGGCTGTGGCCTGACACGAACCGAACAGCAGTTGCTGGAGATCGCCGCAGAGGGGCCGGTCGGGCCGGGGCATCTGTTTCGTGAGAATATGGCACGCGAAGACAGGCTGCATATGGGGGACTGGCAGATTTTTGATCGCATCGCCCGTCTGATGGATGCGGGCTGTCCGCTTCTGCGGACTGTCAGTGGTGATGCCTTTCTTTATCCACCTGTCGACAACCTGTTGCGTGATGATTTTCTGGCGCAGCAACTGGAACTGACGCCGGAAGGCCTGGCGGCGTTGTCCGGAGATCTGGAGCCGGGACGTATCCGGCGGCATGAATGGCTGGGTGGTGTCGAACTTCGCTCCGGTCAGATGCTCTGGACATGGTCAGAGAGAGAGCAGTGCCTCCGGCATCTCAGGTTTTGAAGCGGTCAGCCAGCATCATTCCCGCAGTGATTTCTGGAAGCTCTGGATCAGCGGCTGGGTGACATAATCCATGAATGTCCGTTCCCCGGTGATGATCAGCACTTCTGCCTGCATGCCTGGCTGCAGGATGGCGCCGGGTATGACGGAACCAACATCTTCGGTCAGCTCGATCCGGGTCAGGTAATAGGTATCGCCGGTCTTCTCATCCTCGATCCCGTCCGCAGACACACCGATGACCCGGCCTTTTACCGGCGCGGAACTGCGCTGGCTGAAGGCTGACAGGCGGATTTCAGCCGTCAGACCAATATTGACCACATCGATATCTGACGGCTGCACCCGTGCTTCGACAATCAGCTTGTCGCCGGTGGGAACCATCTCCATCAGCGGCTCACCGGGACGGATAACACCACCATCCGTAAAGACCGTGGAATTGACGATGGTGCCGGCGATGGGGGCGCGGATGGTCGTCCGGCGGAGCACATCCTCGGCGCTGCGTAACTGCTCGCGGACTTCAAACAACTGGGACTGGATGTCGCGCAGGTCGGAGATCACAGAATTCAGAAACTCGGTGCGGATCTCGTTGATCCGGATCTGTGTCTCGCCGATGCTCTGGCGGGTGCGGGCGATTTCTGACCGGTGGGCGGCGCGTGATCCGGCAATCTGGGAGGCTTCACGTTTCTTTTCCAGCAGACGCGGTTTGCGGCCCAGCCCCTGTGCGTTCAGGGTCTCCAGGTCCCGGATTTCTTCCTCAATCAGCGCGATCTGACGGTTTTCTGAGGATATCTGTTCCTGTAGCCCGCTGATTTCTTCCTCAAACTGGGCAATCTGCTGTTCCAGAATGGATTGCTGGCCGGTCTGGGCGTTCAGCCGCGCCCGGAACATATTTTCCTGACCTGTCAGAATTCCGCGGACCGCAGGGTCATCCATCCGGCTGGTCAGTTCTTCCGGGAAGGACAGATTTTTCAGGCCGTCCCGTTCGGCAATCAGGCGGGTTTCCTCGGCCAGGAAACTGTCGCGCCGTGAACGCAGGGTCTGAACGGCAGAGCGGGCCTGTGTGTCTTCCAGCGTCACCAGCACCTGACCGGCATCGACCAGATCGCCATCCCGCGCCGCAATCGATTTGACGATGCCACCTTCGAGATGCTGGATGACCTTCTTGTTGCCCGCAACGCTGACCACGCCGGGAGCAACCGCCGCACTGGACAGGCTGGCGGTTACCGCCCAGGCACCGAACAGCCCAAAGAACAGGCCGATCACCAGCACACCGCCAAGCACAGGTGCTGTCAGGTTGGGACGTGGCGGCAGGGTGGCCGGGCTGCCTGTTGTCGCGGCCATTGGCGTCGCAAGGCCGGTTGCGGCGGGGCGGGTCAGGGCATTATCAGCCATTACGGGGCTCCCCGCCGGGTTGTGCCGGTGCTATTCTCGGAGATATTTCCTGCGCTTCGATTTTTGGTTCTTTTGCTGTGGCTTTCTGAGTGGCGGCGGACATCTTGCTCATGATCTCGTCACGGGTGCCGAACAGATGCAGGCGTCCCTTGTTCAGAACCAGCACCCGGTCAATGAAACGCAGCAGGTTGGGGCGGTGTGAAATCAGGATGGCGGTGACACCGGCCTGTTTCAGATAGGCCAGGGCCCGGAGCAACGCTTCTTCGCCTTCTGTATCAAGATTGGAATTCGGCTCGTCGAGGACCACCAGCCTTGGTGCGCCATACAGCGCGCGGGCCAGGCCGATCCGCTGGCGCTGGCCACCGGACAGCCCGGCACCCCCGTCACCGATTTCGGTGTCGTAACCATCCGGCAGACCCAGAATCAGATCATGTACCTGTGCCTGTCTTGCGGCGAGGATGACAGCCTGTGGATCAGCCGGGCCCATTCGGGCGATATTGTCCTGAATGGTGCCATCAAACAGCTCGATATTCTGTGGCAGATAACCGATATGCCGGCCAAGGTCATCGGCATCCCAGGCAGCAACATCCATACCGTCAAGCCGGGCGACACCGGCAGAGGGCAGCAGATTGCCGATCAGAATGCGGGCGAGGGTAGTCTTGCCGGATGCTGTGGGGCCGATCATGGCAAGGCTTTCACCCGGTGCCAGTTCAAAGCTGATATTCCGCAGGGCCGGTTCTGCTCCCGGCTTGTGCGCGAACGAAACCGCCTCAACCTTTACCCGGCCTTCCGGTTGCGGCAGCGGCATACCCGCCTCGCGGCCACCGTCGGCAAGATGGGTCTTGATCCGGGCGTAGGCAGCCCGCGCACCGACAAACCCTTTCCAGGCACCGATGGCCTGTTCCACGGGTGCCAGCGCACGCCCCATGATGATGGATCCGGCAATCATCGCGCCCGGTGACAGCTCACCCTCAAGCGCCAGATAGGCACCGAGACTGAGAACGCCGATCTGCAGGCAGAACCGGATGAACTTCGATAACGCGGTCAGTCCGCCGCTGAGGTTGCTGGCCCGGGACTGCAGATCGATGGATTTTGCGTTTTCAGTCTGCCAGCGGCTGACAATGTTCGGCAGCATACCCATGCCGTTGATGACATCCGCATTGCGCACGGCGGCTTCGGCCCGGCGCATGGCCTGTGCATAGGCACCGTTGGCTTCCCCCAGCATGCCCCGGGTAACGGTCTCGTTGGTGACGGCGATCGCGAACAGCAGCACGGCACCGATCAGTGATAACCAGCCCAGCCAGGGGTGCAGCAGGAACATGGCGGCGAGGAATATCGGTGCCCAGGGCGCATCCATCAGCGGAAAGACACCACTGCCGGACAGGAAGCTGCGGAGGGTGCCAAGATCACGCAGCACCTGTGCAGAGCCACCCCGGCTGTCCATCAGTGCGCGTGTCACGGCGGCCCCCAGCAACTGGCCGCCCAGTCGCTGATCCAGCCAGCTTGAAACCCGGACCAGAACGACCGTTCGCAGACCGTCCAGTAAAGCGAGAACCATGAGGGCAGCAATGGCGACGATCAGCAGGGCAATCAGCGTCTCGATGCTGCGGCTCGACAGTACCCGGTCGAAAAGCTGCATCATGTAGATCGGCGAGGTCAGCATGCAGAGATTGACGCCGAGGCTGAAGACAGCCACGACGACAAAGCCCCGGCGACAGGCGCCAAGGGCTTCGGTAAGAGCATTCTTTGCGGGTTGGGGCTGCGCCAAGTCAGTTATCCATCAATCGTGCGGCGACAGTCTAGCGGGTCTTGTCTGCGGAAGCGACAGACAGGTCAGATGGTGCCGAAAAACATATCGCGGCCGGGTTTGTAGCCGAACTGAACCTGAGCCGGATTGCGATTGTAGAGAGGGCGGCCAAACATCGGATGGTCCAGACCACGGACCTCATGTTCAATCTGATACAGCAGGTCGCCACTCTCGGGGTCAACGATGTCGATAAACCGGAACTGATAGCGTCCTTCATCCAGAGACAGCAGATTGCGCTGTTCAAGTTCGCGGCGAAGCGCCTCAAACCCGGCAATGTAAATCTGGATATGATGACCGTCATAAGCGGGCAGGGGGTCGCTGGTTTCCTGAAATGTCAGGGTCTGCCCCGGTCCGGCCGGCACGATGGCACAGGCTTTGCCGGACAGGTCTGCTGTTGTTGCTGTCGTGCCGATGATCTGCTGATAAAACCGGGCAATACCATCTGCGGCACCGGCAGGAACATCCAGGCGGACATCTGTCAGCCCGAGTTGAATACTGTCTTCGTCTCCAGCCGGCGGCAGAAGCCGGAATTTGTTGCCCCAGGGGCAGGTAACGAAAACTGTCTCGCCATCCCGCCGGAAATCAAAGGCGCTGCCGGACAGGGTGGGCTGTATGGCCTGCAGATTGGCCATGACCAGATCGATATCGGGCAAGGTCAGGGTAACTTCACCGCGAAGCTGATGGGCAATGGGCTCCCGGCTTGGCAGGTGCATCTGGGACCGGCCGATATTGATCCACATATTGGTCAGCCCGACGGTCATGGCCGGGTCGCGTGTCAGGCCAAGTCCGATGACATAGAACTGTGTTGCAACCTGCTGGTCAGGGATCGCCAGATTGACATGTTCCAGACGGGCAATTTTTCCAAGTTCGGTTGTCATCATGTAAGGGCCTTCTGTCGGGGTTCGAAGCTGTCGATCTGAGCCTGCTTCCAGGCTTCCAGGTAAAAGTTATGTCCCTTGCCGGACAACAGGTCGCCGGGCTCCAGATTAGGAAAGCAGTCCTTGATGTTCAGGCTGCGCTCGTCCGAACCGCGCAGCATGAGCCGCTCGCCGCGCAGTTCCATCGGCCCTTCCAGACCCATCGCACCCAGCATTTCAGCCAGTGCATGGAGCGTGTTGTGATGGAAATTGGCAACCCGTGTTGCCTTGTCTTCCGGCACCAGAGCACGCTGGCGCAGAGGGTCTTGTGTGGCAACGCCGGTCGGGCATCGGTTGGTGTGACAGTTCTTGGCCTGAATGCAGCCGATGGAGAACATGAAACCACGGGCCGAATTGACCCAGTCCGCCCCCAGCGCGATTGTGGTCGCGATATCGGAACCGGAGATGATCTTGCCGCTGGCCCCTATCTTGATCTTGTTCCGCAGCCCGGCTCCGACCAGTGCGTTATGAACAAAGGTAAGACCTTCACGCAGCGGCGTGCCGATGGAGTTGGAGAATTCCAGGGGTGCCGCGCCGGTGCCGCCTTCCTTGCCGTCGACGACAATGAAATCGGGAACATGGCCGGTTTCGATCATGGCTTTCAGTATCGCCATGAATTCCCAGCGATGCCCGACACAAAGCTTGAATCCGATCGGTTTGCCATCAGACAACTGGCGCAGTTTGCCCAGAAATTCGACAAACTCCCGCGGCGTATTGAAGGCGGAGTGATTGGCGGGAGAGATACAGTCGACACCCATTGGCACACCCCGGGCTTCCGAAATTTCCGGGGTGATCTTGGCAGCCGGCAAGACTCCGCCATGTCCGGGTTTTGCCCCCTGTGACAGCTTGATTTCGATCATCTTGATCTGTGGATCTGCGGCCTGCCGCTTGAAATTGTCTTCATCGAATTTGCCGTCTTCACTGCGGCAGCCGAAATAGCCGGAACCGATTTCCCAGATAATATCTCCGCCACCGGCGCGATGATATTTCGACAGGCTGCCTTCGCCGGTGTCATGGGCGAAGCCGCCAATCTTTGCGCCCTTGTTCAGTGCCAGAATGGCATTGCCGCTGAGTGATCCGAAACTCATGGCGGAGATGTTCAGCAGTGAAGCGGCATAAGGCTGTTTGCAGTCCGGGCCGCCGATCGGCACCCGGAAATCGGGGTTGGGAGACGGCTTCGGTGACATCGAATGGGTCAGCCAGACATAGCCCGGTTCATAGACATTCTGCAGGGTGCCGAAGGCCAGAGTCTGGAGTTCGTTTTTCGCCCGCTGATAGACGAGCGCCCGCTGCTGCCGGTTGAACGGGACGGCATCGGCGTCGGCTTCAAAGAGATACTGGCGGATTTCCGGGCGGATGCCCTCAAACAGCCAGCGCATATGAGCAATCACCGGATAATTTCGCAGCAGACTGTGCCGGGTCTGAATAAGGTCATAGACGCCAAGCCCGATCAGGGCTGTCAGCACGGCGGCAAGGATCAGGAACCAGCCTGAATAAACGGCTGATGCAGCCAGCGAGGCGAGTGCGCCGACGATGACGATGCCAAAGACCAGATAACGTTCCATCTCGTGTTACTTTGCTCCCGTTAAGATGCCATTCTGATCCTGAGCGGGCTGAAAGCGCAAGCGGATGCCCCGACAATTCCACAACAGGGAATTGTATTTGTTCCGGAGTGAAGCCGGTCACAGCCACAGCCTTAATTTTGCTATAGTGTCGCTGTTTACTTGCCAAAGACGGGGCAACGAATAGCGTTGCCGCGGGGTAGTTGTGTTTTATGAGGGTCTGGCGTGAAAAAAGTTCTGTTTACATTTCTGGTCGTGATCGTGGTTCTGGTTGGCGGGGCGCTGGCTGCTCCCAGCTTTGTGGACTGGAATGCCTATAAGGATGATCTGCGTCTGGTCGTAAAGGAACAGACAGGCCGTGATCTTGTCATTGAGGGTGATATCAAGGCACGCCTGATCCCCTCGCCAGAGATCAGCGCTGAAGATATCAGGCTCTCGAACAGTGCCGGTTCGGCAAGCGAGGACATGCTGTCGCTCAAGGCTGTCCGGGTGAAGGTGGCGATTGCCCCTTTGTTGTCGAAGATTGTCCGCATCGACAGTTTTGAACTGGTCGAGCCGATTGTCGAGGTTGAGAAACGCGCCGACGGGAGCATGAATTTCGATGATCTGTCCGGAGGCGGCAATGCGACGGTTGCACCGGCTGCAGCGCCAGCCGGGTCTGCCGGAACCAGCAGCCAGAATGAGCCGATTTCGGTGGCCGGGTTTGATGTCAGCGTCGACAGCGCCACCATTCGTAACGGTACGCTGATCTATCGTGACACGCAGGCGGGCAGCATGCAGGTCATCGAGAACTTCAATCTTACGGTCGGGGCGAATTCGCTGGTTGGTCCCTATGACCTGTCCGGAGATATCAGCCTGCTGGGTATTCCTCTCGCCTTCGAGGCGGGGCTGGGTGAGGTCTCTTTCGAACGTGCTGCCGTGCCGCTTACCCTCAGTGTTGATGTGGATGGTGGTGCGACCCGGACGAATTTCACCGGGGCGCTGGTCGGATTGCCGGATAATCCCGGTGTCCGGGGCAAGCTGAAAGGGCGCAGCGAGAATATCCTGAAACTGATGACGGCGCTTGGCGCAGGTGACGGGCTACCGGCTGAACTGGCGAAACCGCTCAGCCTGGATGCTTCCCTGAATGCATCGGCAACCGAGGTCAAGGCTGAGGATATTGCGTTTGAGGCTGCGGGCAGCCGGATTACCGGTTCAGCCAGAGTCGCACTGGGTGAGATGATTGATGGCGGTATTGATCTGCATGTCGCCCGTCTCGACCTTGATGCTTTGCTGGCTTCACTTCCGGCTCAGCCGGCGGCAGGTGACAACACGGCGAAGGCGACGGATTCAAATGCCCCGGCTTCCGCGCCGGCACAGTCCGCAGGTAAGCCTGCAGATACCGCAGTACCGGAATTACCGAAAAATGTGAATTTCGCTGCGACCTTCACCGCTGATGCCATCGTTTATCGTGGCAAGCCGGTCAACAAGGCGACGGCATCCGTTGCACTGGCCAATGGTGAACTGTCGATCAACCAGATTTCAGCGCAGCTTCCCGGTGGATCGGATGTCGCCGTGTTCGGCTTCATCGCACCACGCGGCAAGTCGCTGGGTATGGAAATTGAGGCGGATGCCCGATCCGATAACCTGCGTGCCCTGCTGGACTGGGCAGGTGTTGACCTGAGCGCCATGCCGAAGGGCAAGCTGCAGACCATGGCGCTGCGCACCAAGGTCGGTGGCACGACCGAAAATATCCAGATCACTGATCTGAATCTGAAACTGGACAGCACCACGGTCCGGGCGGCGGCAACGCTGCGGCCGGGGGATCGTCCGGCTGCAGGTATCACCCTGCGTGTCGACCGGCTGGATCTGGATGGCTATATCCCGGCTTCGTCTCCGGCTCCGGCGAAACCGGCTGCGGCACCGGCGACTGCGGCAAACGGTTCGACCCCGGCCACTGCGCCAGCTTCTTCATCCTCTCCGTTTGCCGGACTGAGGGCGCTGATTGATTTTGACGTCAGCACGGATGTCGAGATCGCGACACTGACCCATAACGGTATTACGGCCAACAAGCTGGCGCTGCGTGCCCGGCTTGTGAAAGGCAAACTCGACCTGACAGAATTGTCTGTCGGTAATCTTGCCGGGGCTGCGGCCCGTGTATCGGGCAGTTTTGCAAACTTTGGCGCGACCCCGTCAATCTCTGCACTGGATGCGGGTCTGTCTGCCAACAGTATTGATGGCCTGCTGCGGCTGGCCGGTATTCAGTCACCGATCCCCCCGGAGAAACTGGGCGCGATTACAGCCCGTGTGACTGCGGATGGCGATCTGAACAAGTTGCAGGTTTCTGCAAAGGTGACGGCAGCGGGTGGCACGGCTACCGCCACAGGACCAATCTCACCGCTGGCAGCAGTTGATGATCTCCGGCTAGCGGTCACACTTGATCATCCCTCGCTGAACCGGTTGCTGGAAGTGGTCGCCCCCGACTACCGCCCGACCGGTCGTAATCTTGGCCCGCTGGCGGTGAAGGCCGGTGTCGGGGTGAAGCCCGATGCTATTGCGGTTGATGACCTGAATGCCCGTGTCGGCCCGGTCTCTGTTGCCGGTA